>Ga0180437_10011686_pt1 | contig 10493 bp, 8 predicted proteins | sample SS_ome_4_FD_132410 | JGI IMG/M metagenome (GOLD analysis project Ga0180437, IMG submission 132410) | Hypersaline lake sediment archaeal communities from the Salton Sea, California, USA - SS_3_D_1 metaG | ecosystem: Environmental > Aquatic > Non-marine Saline and Alkaline > Hypersaline > Sediment... | reverse complement strand
TTTAAAAACAATCACTTTTGGTCCACGCATCTGCTTAACAATGGACGCCGTTACCGGTTTTTCTAGGTGCGGCTTGCCAACTTCAAGGCCTTCCGTTGTCTTACGAATCAAAACATCTTTAAATTCAATTTTTGCGCCAGGTTCGCCTTCGATCTTTTCGACCGCAATGGTCTCACCTTCAACGGCCTGGTACTGCTTACCACCAGTTTGAATAATCGCGTATTTTTCTGCTACTTGTGTGTTTTTTACCATCTGTCTTACCTTGCTCGATAACGAGTTAAAAACCTTATTTTTACAATTTTTATTGTACCATAGGCACTTACTGTGGTCCAGCGGTTCCGTCAGGGAATTTCAGCTTCCAAAGAAGATCAAACGCCTTTTTGGGCGATAGCTCGTCATAATCAATGTTTTCCAATACCTCGAGACGAACCGCTTGAAGCCGAATTTGGGCCCGAAGCGTCTCAATTTCTGCCTGAAAAGCCGCAACGCATTGAGAATTCCCCAAGTTTTGAGGTGCCGAAATAATCCTTTTACCATTCGTCAGACCATGCAAAATTGAATCTGCCCGCCCAATCAATCGCTCCGGCAAATGGGCCAATTTTGCCACCTCAAGCCCAAAAGAACCATCTGCTACGCCACGCACCATGGTATACAAAAAAAGTATCCCTTTTCCTGTCTTTCGGCTTGCAGCATAAAAACTTTCTATTCCCTCAAATTTCTCTTTGAGCGTCGTCAGTTCGTGATAATGAGTAGCGAATAAACAACGTGCTTTCACCTCACTGTACAAATATTCAACAACGGCCTGTGCAATCGCCAGGCCATCAAACGTACTTGTTCCTCTCCCCACTTCATCAAGAATAACCAAAGAATTTTTTGTTGCTCGCGCACAAATAAGAGCGGTTTCTTCCATTTCTACCAAAAAAGTACTTTTTCCTTCTGCTAAATTATCTCCTGAACCAATTCTGGTAAAAACACGATCAAGAATCGCAAGGTCTGCAGACTGTGCCGGAACAAAAGATCCAATTTGCGCCATAACACAAATCAACGCAACCTGACGTAAATAGGTCGACTTTCCACCCATATTTGGTCCAGTTACAATCCACAAAGACTGAGTATCAGTCAACTGTGTATCATTTGGAATAAATTTTGTGTTTCGTGTTTGTTCGACAACCGGGTGGCGTCCCTTCTGAACTAAAATATCTCGTCCCTCATGAAATGTTGGACAAACATAGCCATGATCATACGCAACACTACCAAGTCCATGCAAAGCATCAAGATGAGCGAGCGCATGTGCAGCTTTACGCAACGCACTTACTTGTTGCGCAACAGCTTGTTTTACTGTTTCAAATAACTGTTTTTCAACAGACTCAATTGTTTGTTGTGCGGTGATAATTTCGGCTTGTAGTGTTTTTAGTTCTGGCGTAGTGAATCGCTCTCGCCCCACCAATGTTTGCTGCCTGATGTACCGTTCTGGTACTAAGTGCGCGTTTGGCTTCGTGACTTCAATATAATAACCATGCACCTTGTTATATCGAACTTTTAATGAATTAATGCCAGTCAACTGTTGTTCAGCCTTCTCCATCTGTAAAATTTTCTTATTACTATCGCCAACAAGCTCCCGCAAGTGATCTAATTTTTCATCAAAACCTGGCTTAATTACCCAGTCAGTCGAAAGATCATCATTTAACGCAGCACTCAAAAGATCATGCAGCTCAGAAAATTCTTGCAATCGAGAAAAAATAAGCTGTAATAACAGCAAATTTTTGTTTGAGTTTTGTAAAAGAAGTTTGACCTGTGGAAAAACAGTAAGCGCACGCTTGAGCCCCAAATAATCAAGTAATGAACCTTTGCGCAAGCCAATCCTGCCAACAATTCGCTCCAAATCTCCTACCTGTGATAGCAAACTTTCAACTTTCTGACTGAATGGTATATCTGCAACAAAAGTTTTCACCACCTCTTGTCGTTGTTCAATTGCTTTTTGTTTGACTAAAGGACGAGTTATCCATTTTTTTATCATGCGCGAACCCATAGCAGTAACCGCTTGGTCCAACACAGAACAAAGCGTATTTTTCCTACTACCATCCTGACAATTTTTGATCAGTTCCAAATTTTTTTGGGTTGCCGGATCTAATACCAAAAAATCATCTGGTTTATAAAAGTGAAGAGCGTTAAATTGCTCCAATGCAGATTCTTGATTTTTTTTTACATAAAAATAAAAATTATGCAGAGCAGAAAAAAGTGCTTCGTGCTTGCTAACCTGCAAAGCTTGTTCTTTATGAAACTGTTTTGCAACCCATTGTTCGACATCAATCAACTGATCACTATTGTTTGGGTCTATATGCCCAAGAGACGTAAAATACCCCTGCCGTTTAAAATAATTTTGAAACTTCTTTCCTTGTTTCGTAGAGGGCAATAATATTTCATCTGGAAAAAACCGAACCAGCTCTGATTCTAAAATTCTTTCTGAAGATATTGGCAACACCGTTGCAAATAGTTGAGCCGTTAGCAACTCCCCAAACAATAAACCCCACTGTTTATCTGCAGGAAAAAAAGAAAAAAGATATGACGCTGTTTTTTCATCAAGCAATTGAGAGTCAGTAAGCATTCCGGGCGTTAAAACCTGAGTAACACCACGTCGCACAACTTTACCTGGCACAGCCTGCTCTAACTGATCACAAATGGCAACCTTAAAACCACCACGTACTAACTTGTTCAGATAATGGTCCCGTGCATGCAGTGGAACACCACACAATGGAATTGGTTTACCGCCATGGGTTCCCCGCTTTGTAAGCGCAATACCAAGAAACCCTGCAGCTTTTTTAGCATCTTCAAAAAAAAGCTCATAAAAATCACCCACCTGAAAAAAAAGAAGAGCTTCAGGATGTTGCTCCTTTATCTTGAAAAACTGCAGCATTAAAGGGGTAACTGGTTTCTTTTTTGTGCTCATCGCTCTTTGTTTTTATGAGATTTGCTAAATAATAAGCTTAGTGTAGCAAAAAGATACATGAAAACTACTTCTCACCCCTTATTTGTTGCGAAACAGCTATCAACTTTTGAGCAACCAATGCCCATGCAAACATTTTTATTCTTTGCGCCACTCTCAAGCGGACCAAAAAACACAAGGGGACAAGCAAAAAAACCTTTACACTAGGCACTTCTTGCTTTAAAATCAAAGTTGACGTAAGAATTTATGGAGATTATAAAAAAACGAAAATATGAAAGGCCAAAGACATGAACCGGTTCAAAACTTTCACACTCCTACAACTTATTCTCACCCTTGCAACAACATCAATTTATTGTTCGAAAAAAAGAGAATACAACGAAAATATAGCCAATTTTATAGAAAAACATAAAATAGAAAAACAAACTACAAAAAAACGTTATAAAGAATGTCAAATAACAAAAAGCGTAATCACAAAACTAAAAAAAAAGTTTGATGAAAATCCAGTAAACCCCGGAGGGTGCAAAAACTATCTCGAACAAAAGGAATCTATCTTAACAATTCCAGAAAGCCCCCTCTTTCTCCCTGAAGAAGAAAACTTCGAAAAATTCTTTGAAAATCATGAAGAACCAGAAGAACAAACAAATATCGATTTCTTGAGAGCCCACTATAACGAATACAACCCATCGCACCCTTCACCAATGAAGGAATTCGAAATTAGCCAGTTTCTTGAAGTCTTTGGAAAACCGTCTCAAACCGAAGAAGAATACAAGCCAGAAGAATACGGTGTAGAAATAGGCTCCCCCTACAAGGGAAGAGACTATGGCTCCCCCTTTTCAACACAACCTATCTTCGACGATAAATCAGAAAATAATGAAGAAGAATTATTTGGTCTAGGCACCCCGAACAGTTACTACAAAAATATTTAATTGCAGTTTAAAAACTGTTTTAACTTTTGAGCAGATTGAGCTCGTGGACTGATTTTATTTTTCTGCTCTATTCCCATTTTGGCAAATGTTTGTGCAAACCCACGTGGCACAAAAATATGATCCCAACCAAAACCGGACGTACCCTGTGGTGCTACAACGTTGCCAAACGTAACTCCCTCAAAAAAATAAAAATCTTTTTTATTTGGAGCGTAACCAATAATAGTTTGTGCTCGTGCTTTTGTTTTTTCAAGCTTATAGGCAATTTCTGCCAAACCTGTGTTTCCAATGGTTTTCAAAAACCATTTTGCCAAAGGGCCAGGAAGCTCTTGGAAGCCATTTTTGCCCGCAAAGCACTCCATATAAAATGCGGTATCATCAACAATTATTGGCCCATCACAAAGCTGCACGGCAGAAGATAATTTTGCCCGCACAATTTCTTTTGTGTCAACAGACTGAATTTCCGGCAAGTCGATTTTCTTGCCTTTTACAAACGGCAAAAAAGCCTGCATCTCTGCAAGCTTTCCCGAATTACCTGTTATGAATGTGAGTTGCGCCATCACACATCACCAAGACGATCTTCAACATTATGTTCTATTTCTATAAAGGCCTCGATATGCTTTTCTAAATCATTAACAAAACTGATCAGCTGAGCATACCCATCTTGAAGGTCAGAAAGAGAAACTTCTACACCGACTGGGAATTTTTTTTGAAAAAAAACAACAACTTTGTTTGTAGCAGCAATCAAATATGGCACCTGCAAAGTTTCATTCGACTTCAAAAATGCCCCACGATTTTCAAACTGCTGCAAACTATACTGCATAAATCCACACAGCTTTTCAACTTGCACAACAATGCTCTTGCAAAATGCAACAAGACTTGTTTTGTAGTATATTTCTTGTTCAGAATCGGTTAACTCTTTTGTTTTACGCAACTTCTGAGAATAATACCGCAATAAACGAATTTGTTGATAAACACGAGTTTTTTGTTGTGCATACCATTTCATGTCATCGTCATGAGAAGAAATATTCCAGATTTTTTGACCAATCATAGTGACTCCACCAAAAGCAAGCCACTTAATATTGCCAGACAAGCTCTTTACAAACCATTTACCCCAGGTACGAGGAGGCAACACCGCCTTTTTGACTGCGCCAACAACACTCTCAACTTCTTTTAACCGCTTATCCAAACCCTCAAGAGACAAAGGTTTTTCTTGCATCTTTTCCGAAATTCGCTTCAAAACTTCTGAAGCCTCTTTTCCTTTTTCTTCAGAAACCTCTGGAAGCTTAACACCTCCAGAATTACGAAACAAATAGTAGTACCCTAAAAATCCCACAAAACCTAAACCACCCACAACTTTCACACCCCTCAAAAACCAATGAAATTTCATTGTTCGAGCAACATCATTCTGTGCACGATCAATATTTTCCTGACTAACTAACGGAATGGCAACAGATTCCTCTACCACAGCTGGCACATCCATAGAAAATGCCTGAACAGAGCAAAATGCAAGCAAACAAAAAGCTGTTTTTCGTAAAAAATACTTGTTCAAGATTTATCCCCAAGAAAAGATTTATTTTAAATTAATCATCTGTATGCAGAAACACCACTGACAGAACCCTCTCTTTTACCTAAGGATAAGCATTTTTAATGTTTTTGCAAAATCATTGTAGAGCTGCAAGGCTTGATGCGGAGACATGGCACTACAAAAAGACGGACGACTTCCTTTGGTACAGTCGCTATACAGCGTAAATTGGGATACTAAAAAACTTCCCCTTTAGAAATACCGAGCAGAACTAACAAGCTCCACCCGATACCAGCAACCTTTTTTCCATCAAACTGATGCCAATGCAACTCTTTGTATAACCGCCTTCACCATTCCACCTTATAGCTTGTCCCATTTTTGATATCGACCTTTTGCTTTTTCCAACGGATATTTTTTTGCATTAAGTAACATCTTTTTTTCTACTGCGGAAGCGATATCGATTTTTCCAGCTCGTGCAAAATTGATTGCTGTAATAATCACATCTGCAAGTTCATCCTCTATCTCTTGCCTGTTTTTATCACATTCTTGAAATGATTTTTGTGAACCAATCCATAAAAACTTTTCAACAAGTTCTGATGCTTCCACAGAAATTGCCATGCTCAAATCTTTTGGTGTATGAAACTGATACCATTCTCTTGAATCGATAAACTCTTCTACAAGGTTTCGCAATTCAAAAATTGTAGTTGTTTTATCTGTCATAGTTTACTCCGGGTGAAAAAATATAAAATTAGACAATAATCTCTAATTCTTTTTTCGGTTTATCTTGAGCAACAGAAGTTTTCTTCTCTATCAACTCTGACTCATCACTTTCACAAATAATCTTTTTTGTTTTATCTGAGGCATGCGCTGAAGACCTGACTCCCCACTCGGATTGCATCGCAACGACCGCTGCGCCAAATTGATCGGCAACGCCCTTCCAAGCAATAGAAAACGAGTTATCACTATCATCATACCAGAATGCAACAGCAACAGAACGCACTCCTGCTCCAAACCTCTCTACCCCTTTGCCGAACGAACAAATTGCATCAACCACACCATTTTTATACTGATTTACAAAGCTAGAGATAGAACAATCGGTTATGCCATCAACAAATTTGTACCCGACATAACCACAGCCAACCCGAATTGCAAGACTAAAAAAACCTTGCGCCGAGCTGGCTGTTATCAACAACGCACATGCAATCATACCCCACACTCTTTTTTTATTCACTTTCTTACTCCTTTATAAAAATTACTCTGCAGCCTCTTTACCTCTTTTTTTCTTAAATGCTTTCCATTCGTTTTTATTTTTTTTATAAAAATTTTTAACAGTCTGCCCAAAGATCTTGGAAAATTTTTCTGCCTTATCAGGAGCCCAGCTCAAAAAAGTTTTTCCGTCTTCAAATACTTCGCTAATTTTTTTATTATCTAAACCCTCAACAAAACCTTTGCCAGAATTCAAAACAAAATTAACAATATAGGCACCAGCACTATATTTACTCATCTTGACAAAAATACTAACCGGGCCTGCAGACGCCGAGCTTGCACAAAGAAATGTTGCACACGCCAAGGATAAAACTTTTGATCTTTTCATAGATGCTCCTTTGGAAAAAAAAGATAATGTAAAAAAACACTGACCATTAATCTGTGCCTAATTACGACACTCCATTTATGACGATTTAGCCTAACAGGTTAGGCTAAGAAAACAACTTTATTTTTTTTCACAGAACTTTTTTAAGATAGGTTCCGGTATAACTTTCCGGAAATTTTGAAACTTCTTTTGGGGTACCGCATGCAACAATTGCCCCACCACCATCTCCACCTTCTGGACCAAGGTCAATCAAGTAATCAACAGTTTTTAGCACATCAATATTATGCTCAATCACAATCATTGAATTACCCTTGTCAACAAGCGTGTTTAATACCTCAAGCAATTTTTCTATATCACAGTTATGTAAACCTGTTGTTGGTTCATCTAAAATATAAAGCGTATTTTTTCCACGCTTTGCTAACTCATCAACCAACTTTATTCGTTGCGCTTCACCACCAGAAAGAGTGGTTGATGGTTGTCCAAGCTTTAGATAATCAAGGCCAACATCACATAAAAGCTGCAAACGTTTTTTTATTCGGGAATGTGCTGCAAAAAACTGAACCGCTTCAAACGCCGTCATAGAAAGAATCTCAGCAATATTTTTATCGCGATATTTTATCTCAAGCGTTTCTTTGTCGTATCTGGTACCATTGCATGTTTTGCAAAGCATAGTTACTTCGGGTAAAAAATGCATCGTCACTTTTATGACACCATCACCATTGCACTCAAAACAACGACCCTGCGCAACATTAAAACTAAAACGGCCAGGTTTATAACCTCGTGCATTACTTTCTGGCAATGATGCAAACAACTTTCTAATGTCATTAAAAATCCCAAGATAAGTTGCGGGATTAGAACGAGGTGTTCTACCAATCGGCGCCTGGTCTATAACAACCATACTCTCAAGTGAATCATCTCCTGAAATATCACTGTGCTCTTTTTTGGCAACAGAACGCTTTCTTTTTGTGCCGCCAGAAAATGCACGGGTTATCGCTGGCACCAACTCCTGCATAATTAGCGTACTTTTACCAGAACCAGACACACCAGAAATTCCACAAAGCACGCCGAGGGGAAACTCAACGGTAAGATCTTTTAAATTATTTTTACTTGCATGCTTCAGCGTTAAAAATTGTTCCGCTGTTCGTAATTTTTTTCTACACTCAATTGCACGAGCACCACTTAGATAGGCACCAGTCAAAGACTGTTTATTCTGGGCAAGCTCCTGTGGTGTGCCAACAGCCACAACACGTCCTCCAAGGATCCCCGCCGCAGGTCCCATATCAATTAGATAGTCTGACTGCTGCATAGTTTCCATGTCATGCTCCACCACAACAACGGTATTACCCTGGTCTCGCAAATGAAGCAACGTTTTGATTAAACGATCATTATCACGCTGATGCAAACCAATACTTGGTTCATCCAAAATATACAGCACACCGCTAAGCGCAGAACCAATCTGTGTCGCCAAACGAATTCGTTGTCCTTCTCCACCAGAAAGTGTTCGTGCCGAACGATTTAAAGAAAGATAAGACAGGCCAACATCAAACAAAAACCGCAACCTATTTGTTATTTCTTTAAGCAAACCTCCAGCAATCTCTTGCTCTTGTTCATCAAGCTGTACCGATTTAACAAATTCAAGCAGCTGGCCAATAGAAAAGTGACACAAATCATAAATATTTCTTCCGCCAAACGTAACTGCAAGCGCATACTGATTTAAACGTTTTCCCAAACATAAACAACACGTTTTTTTCTGCGCATACTTATCTGCAAAAAAATCAGGATATTTTGTTTTCCAGTATCCTTCTTCGCCTTCCTTCCATGGCCACTTATGCACAATCCCAAGGCCATGACATTCTGGACATGCACCTATTGGAGAGTTGAAAGAAAAAAAACGAGGTTCAAGTTCTGGAATCGATTTAACACAATCAACGCACGTTCTGCTACTCGCGTACAAATACTGTTTTTTACCAACAATTATTTTGCACGTTCCGCTAGTAAGTTTAAATGCAGCCTCAACCGCTTCTTGCAAACGAGATCGCTCTTGTGCGTCAACATCGATAGCATCAATTAATAAATCAATGGTATGCTTGTATGTTTTTTTCAACTTCAGATCTTTGATATCTTGCTCTAAGTGGAAACGATACCGTTGCTCGTCAATAATAAAACGGTAAAATCCTTTTTTAAACAATGCTAACAATTCGTTAACAAACTCACCTTTTTTTTCTCGAGCAATTGGCGCCGCAACGGTGATCATTTTTTCTGAGAATTTTTCTAGTAACATATTGGTAATGTTTTCTGGAGACTCTGCTTGAATCCGAACGCCACAATCTGGACAATGTACATGTCCAACACGCGCGTACAAGACTCGTAAATAATCATAAATTTCTGTAATTGTTCCGACAGTTGAACGAGGATTAGAGCTGACTGTTTTTTGCTCTATTGCAATTGCGGGGCAAAGACCTTCGATTTTGTCAAAATCGGGTTTTTTGGCAATACCTAAAAATTGTCGTGCATACGAAGAAAGTGACTCCATGTACCGACGTTTACCTTCTGTGAACAAAATATCAAGAGCAAGCGAACTTTTGCCAGACCCTGAGGGACCAGTAATTATCGTCAGCTTTCCTTTCGGAATAGCAACGTTAATACTTTTTAAATTATGTTCTCGGGCGCCAAAGACACGAATCCAGTTGTCTTGAGGTACAAAGATGCCCTTGGAATTGCCCCTTTTGGGCTGTTTCATATGACTTTAAAGGGAGTAATAAGATTTGCGATAAGACTACACTAACAACAATTTAGCACAAAAAACAATCAATGAAAAGTGCCAGCAGAAAGAGTTTTTTCAATCAAATCGTTGCCCTTTTGCATCGAAATGCCTATACTTGATTTTGCATAAAGAGATGGTGGATGTAGCTCAGTAGGTAGAGCACCAGATTGTGGCTCTGGTTGTCGTGGGTTCGAGACCCACCATTCACCCCATTTTTTTTGAAATCATTCGTTGCATGGCCGGCCAAAACTGGTTACAATGCATTCGACAATCATCCTTTCTGTAAGTCGGGACGTGGCGCAATTGGTAGCGCACTCGCTTTGGGAGCGAGGGGTTGTCAGTTCGAGTCTGGCTGCCCCGACCATTTTTTTAAGAAAGGAATGTAATGAAAATCAAGAAATTTTTCCTCATCTTTTTAACCTTTTTTTTATACGGCACACAATACGGTAGCGTTGAGCTTCCTCAAGATGCAAAAGATTTTTATATCGATGACCGACCATATCAACGTCAAGCTGTGACATGGATCAAAACCTACATGCTTGATACGTATGGAAATCTCAATTTGTATGCAAAAGAAATGCAAATAATCGCAAATCTTATTTATTTTTCTTTCAAACGATCTTATGCCACACTTGAAGCACAAACTGCTGCACTTAACAGTCTTGAATCAGTTTGGAATGGGTGGCAAAATATAGCCCAAACTAGATTAGACCCTTCTAAACCACGCCCACATACCATTACTCAAT
>Ga0180437_10011685_pt1 | contig 10493 bp, 6 predicted proteins | sample SS_ome_4_FD_132410 | JGI IMG/M metagenome (GOLD analysis project Ga0180437, IMG submission 132410) | Hypersaline lake sediment archaeal communities from the Salton Sea, California, USA - SS_3_D_1 metaG | ecosystem: Environmental > Aquatic > Non-marine Saline and Alkaline > Hypersaline > Sediment... | reverse complement strand
GCCGACGCGCTGACTTTAAAATTCGGTGCCGAGTGGTATTCCGGCCCGGACAACACCTTATTCGGAAATATTGACGAAGCATTAAGCTCGATTTTCATTGAGTGTAAGGCTTCGTTTTAATTTAATAATTCTAGATATTTGTTACAGATTCGTTGTATCCTCTCAATAAATAAGACAAGACCTTCGAGGTTTCTTCGACTAGAACCCTGGAAACCTCAGAAATCTCGCTGATCTGACAGAAAAACCTTGAAGGTCTTTATTGCACCATACAATATTGAGAGGATACGATTCGTTTTTCATTATGAAGGATTAAACTCATGACTTTAATGCCGACCCCACATGGCAACGCCGGATTAATTAACCGAACGGTCCCAGCCGGACAGGAAGCTGAATTCCGACAAAAATTGTCTACCTGTAAAACTTATTTAATTAGCGATGCCGATCTGTCCATTTTTTATCGAATCGCAGACGGCGCCCTCTCACCCCTCGAAGGTCCGATGAATCGGGAGATTTTTTATGAAGTTTTAGAAAGTAATCATTTTAGTAAAAACAGTGATAAAATTTTATGGACCATTCCCATTGCGTTTCCGGTTTCAAAAACCGAATGTGAACAATTTAAAATTGGTGAAACCGTGGCCGTGGTGAACTCAAAAGGCGATTTGGTTGGTAAATTGGAAATCGAAGATATTTATCGGTTTGATAAAGACCAATACAACCAATGTGTTTACGGTACCCCACGGAAAGATCATCCCGGCCCGCGGATTTTTAATGATGACCCCCGCGAGTATCTCTTAGGGGGGAAGATAATGGCGTTCCAGCCACCAAAACATTCCAAGTACCTGTTATCTCCCCAAGAAACGCGTGAATTATTTGCCCAAAAACACTGGGACCGGGTCGTGGCTTTTCAGACGCGAAACGCCCTGCACCGGGCGCATGAATATGCCATGGTTTACGCCCTGGAAACCTTGAGCAAACAGGGATTTCATACCGGGGCCGTTTTAAATGCCCTGGTCGGCGCTACCAAAAATGATGATGTGCCCGCTGAGATTCGGATGCAAACCTACGAGGTGTTAATTAACCAGCAGCTTATTGGCCAGGGCGATATTGATCTGGATTTTTGGCAAAGCAGAGATTACAATTTCTATGATCAGGTGCTGTTGATTGCGCTTGATATGAAAATGTTCTACGCCGGTCCCAAAGAGGCCATTATGCACGCGATTTACCGCCAGAATTACGGCTTTACCGACATCATTATCGGTAGAAAGCACGCCGACGCCCCTTTTGATGATGGCACACCCGCCTGGGGAGATTTTGACGCGCATGAAATTTTCGATACCCTCGGAGGTGATTTGCAGATTAAGCCGTTTAAAGTCGGATTCGCCGCTTTTTATGAAGAATTGAATCGCGTGGGCCTGGTGAGTGAATTTCAATCCAAAGGCTACCATCCCGTATCCATTTCCGGCAAAGCGCTCCGCCAAAAATTAAAAAATTCGGAACCGCTGGACGAACGCATCATGCGCAAACCAGTGGCCGATATTCTCGCTAAATTTTACACCGAAAACCCGATCAGAAGTAAAAACATTGCCTGGCATACCACCGGCATCTCCCAGCAAGATCGGGAAAAACAGAATCAACACCAGGCCGTCGTCCTCTGGTTGACCGGCCTTTCCGGCAGCGGGAAATCAACCATTGCCACCGCGCTGCAAGCCGCATTATTTGAAAAAGGTTGTCAAGTTTATATTCTGGACGGAGACAATATTCGGCACGGATTAAACCGGGATCTGGGATTTTCTCCGGAGGATCGCGAAGAAAATATTCGACGGATTGGGGAAGTGGCCCGACTTTTTGTCGATGCCGGCCTCATTACGATTACGTCTTTTATTTCACCTTATCAAAAGGATCGAGCCAAAGCCCGGTCACTATTAGCCGAAGGTGACTTTATCGAAATCTACGTCAAAGCGTCGCTGGAGACCTGTAAAAAGCGCGATCCGAAAGGACTCTACCAGAAAGCCTTGAAAGGTGAAATAAAGGAATTTACCGGGATCTCGGCCCCGTATGAAGAACCAAAACATCCCGAACTGGTTATCGAAACCGATCAATTAACCGTCGAGGAATGCGTTCAAAAAATATTGGACTATTTGAACCAAAAAAATGTGATTCGTTAAATAATGGACTTTGCATTGTGGTACACCTTGCTCCTGATGATGTTGATGTCGCTTGCCCTGGCACTGGAGCTGTTTCAACCGGCTTTTGTCGTTTTTACTACCCTTATTTTTCTCGTATTGGGGAACGTCATCTCGATCGATGAAGCCTTTATTGGTTTCTCGAACAAAGGGATGCTCACGGTAGGAATTTTGTTCATTGTCAGCGCGGCGTTGAATGGGTCCGGATTATTTGAAAGAACCATTCATTCCATTCTGGGCCACACCAAAAAACGATTGTGGATTAAATATTTAAAACTGATGTTTCCGGTGGCCGCTTTTTCCGCTTTTTTGAATAATACGCCCATCGTTGCATCGCTGATTCCAATCATAAAAAAATGGTCCCAGAAGAATGGCCTCGCTCCGTCAAAATTTTTAATTCCGCTTTCTTATGCCTCAATCCTGGGCGGGGTCTGTACCCTGATTGGAACCAGCACCAATCTGATCGTTCACGGTCTGCTTTTACAGCATGGATTAAACGGATTTTCATTCTTCGAGATCACCAAAGTCGGCCTGCCGGTAGCGGTGTTAAGTATTTTATTACTGTCTATTATCAGCCGTAAATTTCTGCCGTCGAACAAAGACCCCATTGTGGAACTGGGAGAAAAAACCCGTGAATTTGTGGTCGAGATGAAGGTCGATCCGGAATATCCGATGCTGGAGAAAACGATTGAAGAAGCCAATCTCAGGCATCTGCAAGGGTTGTTTCTTTTTCAAATCAGTCGTGACGATGAAGTGATTACACCGGTTTCGCCTAGAGAAAAAATTTTCGTCAACGACCGCCTGTTCTTTACCGGCTTGCCGGAAACGATTTTTGAAATCCAGAAAAGTCCGGGCTTGCACATCATCAAAGATTCTGAGTATGATTTAAAAAACATCGACTCTGATCAAAGCAAAACTTATGAGGCGGTGGTTTCAATCACTTCTCCGCTGGTTGGGCAAACGGTGCGGGAAAGCAATTTTCGAAAACAGTACAATGCGGTCATTCTCGCCATTCACCGCAGTGGCAGCCGTATCAATAAAAAAGTCGGTGACATTGTTTTGGAACCAGGGGACACCCTCTTTATTCTGGCGAAGAAAGGATTCGATAAAAAATGGTACAACAGCCCGGATTTTTCACTGGTATCGGCCAGCATTGATTTTTATTCCAAACCCCAATGGAAAGGCAATGTGGCGGTTTTACTGATCCTCGCAATGGTGGTGGCCGCAGCCACCGAAATTGTACCCATGATCATTGCTGCTGGTTGCACGGCGATTGTCATGATTTTACTCAAAATAATCAGTACGCTGGACGCGCAACGGTCGGTTAACTGGGAAGTGCTTTTCATCATTGCCGCCTCGCTGGGGATTGGGCAGGCGTTGGAAAACTCGGGGCTCTCTACAATTCTGGCGAACGGGATTGTCCACATTTCCGGCACCTTCGGAATCGTGGGGGCCATTACTTGTCTCTTCGTAATCACCAGTACGTACACTTTTTTTATAACCAATAATGCCGTCGCCGCGATTATGTTTCCGGTGGCGCTGTCAACCGCCAATTTTATGAATCTGCCACCAACACCGTTTATGGTGGTTCTGGCCGTTGGTGCTTCGACCTGTTTTGCCTCCCCCATCGGCTATCAGACCAATTTAATGGTCTATAGCGCCGGTGGTTACAAATATTCAGACTTTTTTAAAATTGGCTTGATCATTAATATCTTTGTAGGAATCTTTGTCACGATCCTGACTTATTACGTCTATTTCTAAAAATAAAGACCGGAGTACAAAACTTCAGTTTGGTCTAATCTTCACTCAGCCAAAACAAGTCCCGAATATAAAATTTTTTCGATCGGTTTTATTAAACGGAGATGCCCATGCACCCTTTATCTAAACGGATAATTCAATACCGTTGGATTATTATTATTGCGTTTATCCTGGTGACAATTATTTTCGCCTGGCAATTGCCCCGCGTCGAAATTGATACCGACATCAAAACGCAATTACCCCAAAATATGCCATCGCGCCTGGATACCGACAAAATTGATGAGCTGTTTGGCGGTACCGAAATGTTGATGGTGCTCGTTCAAACAGACGACATCCTCAATCCGGCCACGCTGACCCGAGTAAAGCGGATCTCTCGAAAAATTAACCGCATTCATGGCGTTGATAAGGTCCTTTCGCTGTTCGAGTTAAAATCAATTAAAAATGAAGCCGGGGTCATGGTTGTGGAACCGGCCGTGAACCAGATTCCGGAAAACGCTGCTGAACGGGAGAAACTCCGCCAGGAAATTCAAGCCAATGACCTGGTTTATGGCAGTGTGGTGGCCAAAGATTTTTCCTTGACGGCCATTATTGCCTTCCTGAAAACCGATATTCGAGATGAAGATATTGTCCCCAAATTCCGCGAGGTCATTGACAACACGCCCGGTGACGAAAAAGTAATGCTGGGAGGTTTACCCATGTTACGACTTGAAATGGGGATCAACATCCAGCGCGATATCAGGCGTTTGTTGCCCATTGGCATCCTGATTATGTTAATTTTTCTGTTTGCCTGTTTTCGGCGCATTCGTGGGGTGGTGTTACCCTTTGTCGTCGTCATCATGTCAATCATTGTGTCGGTAGGGGTGATTTCAATCATTGGCTGGAAAATTCACATGGTGACGGTTATTCTGCCAATCTTTCTAATTGCCGTCGCCAATGACTACGGCATTCACATGATTGCCAAATATCAGGAAGACAATATTCCGGCCCATCATTTTTCTCCAAAGGAATTGGCCCAACGGATGTTTCAAAGTTTGAGTAAACCCGTTGTCCTGACCGGCCTGACCACGATGGTGGGGATGTTATGTTTGCTGGGGCATATTCTGGTCCCCGCCCAGCAATTAGGGGTCTTGGCCGCCTTTGGTATTTTATTCGCCCTCGCGGCCAGCTTGTTTTTCATTCCGGCGATCATTTCATTTTTACCCCGTTCAAAACCGACGCTGGCGCATCTTTCCGATGATCATAAAAAGAAACCGCTGCTGGAACGGCTATTATGGTTTTTTGGCGAACTGGTTTCAACTCGTCCCAAACCCGTAATCACGGTAGCGTTAATCTTAGCTCTCCTCTCAGCAATTGGCATATTTGGCGTGGTTGTCGACACCAATCCGAATGGCTATTATGAACCCGATCATCCGGTTGTCCGGGTTAATAATTTAATCGACAACCATTTAGGCGGTTCACAGAATGTTGCCATCATTTACAAAGGGGATATTAAGGAACCGCGCATCGTGAACAAGCTTGATCAAATGGAACATACGCTGGCGGAGATGGAAGAGGTGGGACACACCACATCAATCGCCCGCGTGATCCGACAAATGAGTCGAGTCTTATTTGATTCAACCGCTGCCGGCTTTGATCAAATTCCTCAATCGCGTGCCGGTGTTGCTCAATATTTTGAACTCTATTCAATGAGCAGCGACCCGGAGGATTTTAATAAAATGGTGGATTTCCCGTACGAGCACGCCATTTTAACCGCCCGCATTAATAAAACCAGCACCGCAGTTTTGTCGAATGTGGTGAAACGGATTAAAAAAATGGTTGCGGACGACCAGGATGTGCTGCTGGTTGGTGGATTTGGGGTTTTGCTTACCGATCTCGCGGAAGCGGTGGTCAATGGTCAATTCTTATCACTGGCGATGGCCACCGTCCTGGTGGCAATCATGTTAATGGCACTGTTTCGCTCGTTTAGCGCCGGGATTATTGCGGCGATTCCGTTAGCCCTGTCAATTTTGATTTTATTCGGATTAATGGGAGTATTTCAGATTGAGTTAAACATTGCCACGGCCATGCTCAGCTCGATTATGATTGGGGTGGGAATTGACTACACGATTCATTTTTTGTGGCGCTACCGCGAAGAGCGTCGGGCCGGACTGGATTACACCGATGCCGTTAAAAAAACATTAACGACCACCGGCCGAGGAATCATTTTTAATGCGTTTTCGGTGATTGTCGGATTTGCGGCGCTGCTTTTTTCATCCTTTCTGCCGGTAAGATTCTTTGGATTTTTAGTGGTAGTGTCGATCTTTGCCTGTTTAATCGGCGCACTCGTCCTCGTCCCGACACTGGTTTTGGTCTGGAAACCGGCTTTTCTGGAGCGGTGAAGGATGCTAACGCCTGTTAGAATAAGAACAAAGCGATTTTAACATTTTGGGAGTCTCCTCTAAAAAGGTGATTTAATTGGATTGCCGATAACAAATATTTTTTTACAAGGAGAAATGGAGAACACCGGGTTTCACGGAGAAAAAATTTATAATAATTTCAATCATGAAAGGAAAAACATCATGCGTTATGCATTGATTCTTTTTTTATTTTATTTAACAACTTATGTTACGGCCCAAACCCGATTAACGGCCAATCAAATCGTTGAGCGCGCTCAGGAAGCGATTAAAGTAAAGGGAGTGCAAGGGGTGTCGGTCATGCGCATTATTGATGAAAAAGGTCGTGAACGAGTTCGGCAAATTCGGCAGGTAACAAAGCTCTACGACAACGGTGACACCGAAAAGCGGTTGCTTCGTTTTATGGCGCCGGCCGATGTGAAAGGGACCGGTTTATTAACCTACGATTACAAAACCAAAGATGATGACCTCTGGCTCTACATGCCGGTTTTAAGAAAGTCCCGCCGAATTGTGAGTACTGAAAAAGCCAAAAATTTCTTAGGTTCGGAATTTACCTACGCCGATATGACCCCACCTTCATTAGACGATTTTAATTTTAAAGATTTGGGCGAGGAAATGGTGAACGGGATTCCGTGTTATAAAATCGAATGGCTGCCCAAAAATGAAGAGGTTGCCGAAGAAAACGGATTTTCCCGGCGAATCACCTTTTTCGGAAAAGATGATTTTGTGATCCGCAAATCAATTTACTATGATCTGGATGGCGAGTTACTCAAGGAGCTGCTGGTGCATGAGATTAAAGAGCTGGATCAAGAAAATCATAAATTTCGGGCGATGCATTTGGAGATGATCAACCATCAGAACAACCGGCGCTCGGTGCTGGTGAATGAAAAACTGGAGTTCAATCCGAACATTGATGATAATTATTTTACGACGCGGTATTTGGAGCGGGAATAATTGCACCGGCGGACCGATTAAAAGACCGGGCAAATCAAATAACCTTTTTATTGAATCAAAATACATTTTTTCCCGGCAACAAATTCAGCGGCACGAAATTGATAAAGGTAAATCCCGCTGACAACCTGTTGACCGGCCTGATCCTTTCCATCCCAACGAATCTGCTGTTCCCCCGCCGGAACAACCTGGTCCAGCAGTGTTCGGACCACCTGCCCCTGTCCATTATAAACAGTTAAAGTGACCTTCGTGGTTTTAGGTAGCCGGAATTGAATCGTGGTGGCCGAATTGAACGGATTCGGATAGTTCCCTGACAAGTGCCACTGGTCCGACCCTTCAGCCTTCGCTCGACCCTTGACCGCGGTGGCAGGATTCAGGGAAATCAATTCAATGCCATTCCCGATACCTAAATTACGGGAGTATAATTTTTCGTTGGCATTATTCCAGTGTTCATGCACTCCCAGGCTGGGCAAATACGTCCCGTCACCTTCCGGATCATACTTGGTTTTTGACGGTGGTGCATTAGCCAGCGCCGCTTCGTGCAGATAATTATCCACATTGCCCTTTACCCAAATCATGGTTGGTTCAGCGCGTAAAAAATCCAAACCAACCGATTCCAGGGCGACGCCATCCTGAGAGATAAAAAGACTCGAAGGCCAGTCATTATTAAACGGCGCCGATTTCCATCGATGCCCCATTTCCAATTTTCTGGATTGATCGGGAACTGCATAAAATCCATCAATCATATAGAGCAAGGTCTTTTGCCCTAATTGCGCATGTCCCATGAGATCGACCAGGGCGTTGTAGGTGCCCATTGCCCGTTTGTCAAAATCCCAATGTCCACCGAAATGAAATTCATCATGCACACACACATACGGATGAACTCCGGCATTTTTCGGGGCACTGCTGTTGGGTTGATGATTCACATCGTCAGCAATGATTGACCCGAAATGATTCTTGGCGCACAGGGTAATGCCAGCTAAATTATGTCCCCGCAGCACCGGCAGATTAATCAAATAGGCGGCTTCGGTGACACATTTCGGCAGATACGTCGGATTGCCACCGCCGGGTTCGAGGGTCAGTTTTTCAGACCAGTGTACCCGACAATTGAGATCTCGCGCCTGCTTCTGACAACCATCTCCCCCACCCCAATCCACAAATTTTAGATTGGGAAAATCACGGTGACATTTGGTGTAAACAGCCTCAGCAATGTAGCGGGTGGCATCATACAACGTAATATTTGCCTCAGGCACTCCCGCTTGATGGACCAGTTGACTGACCAGTGCATGTACCAGTTGCGGCAGCGGAAAGTGCTGGTTCCGATTTTTATTATGATCATTGATTTGATTCATATTCAATTTTATGGCAATTTTTTCGCCGGCCTGATACCCCACATTTCCTTTCTGGTGGTTTTTATTGAAGTATTTGAATATGGCCTCCCAGGCCTGTGCATCGCTCGTAGTGCCGGTCAAGGCCTGGAGGGATTGTGAAAGCATCTGACTGACCGCTGCCGCGTCGGTATAACGATCGTCCCACCAGTAGCCGCTGCCTTGCCAACCAGTAGCCTTCGGGTTATAATTCCAAACCACCCGCCCGGGATGAATGCCACGGGCAACACCCATTGGACTATTCGGTGGATCTGAAGGCACAAACGGCGGATCCTCGGCCCACAATGCTAATGAAGGCGAAGAAATGATAATCAAGGCGATAATAATGATGAGCAAGGCTCCGGAAGCGACGAGGGTCAATATGTTTCGATTCCATCGGCGGACTTTTTGAAACAGGAAAATTGATGCCCCCAAGCTTCCCAACCACCAGAGAAAACTCATCGCCACCGGCGCGGCCACGCGTTGGCAGGGGTAACCGACCCGACTGGGCCTGGGAATCACTCGAATTAAAAACCAGAGCAGTGCCACCAGCCCAAAAATCGGAAAAAGAAGCGAACGCAGCAGTTTGATACCAGGGTTTTGAATTTTTTCGGGAGTGAGCTCTTGCTTCGAATGATCTTTTTCTGGTTGATTTTTCATTTAACTATCCTTATCTGAATCACTCAATCTAAAATAGGCTATTAAATAATAAAAAAACGAATCACAAATACAACGATTAAATATGATAAAAAAAAATACGGGTCGAGGGAGCCGCACTCGACCCGGTTAATGACGGTTAATTTCAGTTCATCTATTTGCTGGCAAAAAAAATCAACGCCAAACCGGAATCAACAGACCTTATTTGAGCAGCATCATTTTTTGCACTTCCACGTGTTGACCAGCCGTGAGTTTATAAAAATACATGCCCGAAGGAACCATTATTCCCCAATCATTTCTGCCATCCCATTGCACTTCATATTCACCCGGACCTTGAACCGTTTGCACTAACGTCCGAATCGTTTGCCCCAGCGAATTAAAAATCGTCAAGGTGGTCAGGTGCGTATCGTCGAGGCGATAACGAATATGCGTGAATGGATTGAACGGGTTGGGATAATTCGCACACAGGGCAAATTTTTCAATCGGGCGAACCATCGATTTATCTGTCACACGGGTGATCCCGGGACCACGATTCTCAAAAACTGCCTCGATGTGCGCCTGGCTTAATACCATATCCCAGATCATCACCCGGTCCATCAGACCGACCATTTTTATCGGATTTTCGCCACCGGCATCATTCGGACGGGCACCCAGCCAGAGGTCGTCACCGTCATTTTCAATTACCGGAATTTCGGACGTATCTTTCGCGGCTAATTCTCCATCAATATATACGGTATAAATAGCATTATTTTCCAGACTCACGCTAACCAGGTGCCAATCTCCATCAAAGACGTCAATCCCTAAATCGTCTCCCATATAATTAATCCGCCACTCACTGCCTTCTTCCGTGTGTAAGATATTATCAATACATTTGTTATTGGGATTCCACCAGACATCGATGTGACGCGATTGATCCTCCTCTGGCCAGACTTCCCCCTGCATCCAGAAGACATACCCCCAATTGGGGTCTCCAAGCCATTGAACCCAGGCTGAAAGCGTGTAATTGGGTGAATTCAGAAAATCCTGGTATGGAATTAAAATATAACCCATTCCGCTTGTAGCTGTATATGTGATCCAAATATTTTAAAAAAAAGGACATTTAGGGGTAACAACTTTTTACCCTGATTCATGAATTAGAGAACTGATTTTTTCTTTAAATATTGATACCATTTGGTAGCGAACAT
>Ga0180437_10011684_pt1 | contig 10493 bp, 20 predicted proteins | sample SS_ome_4_FD_132410 | JGI IMG/M metagenome (GOLD analysis project Ga0180437, IMG submission 132410) | Hypersaline lake sediment archaeal communities from the Salton Sea, California, USA - SS_3_D_1 metaG | ecosystem: Environmental > Aquatic > Non-marine Saline and Alkaline > Hypersaline >... | reverse complement strand
TTGATGCAGTCGGCTCTGCCTGCCCCCGTCTGCCAAACGCACTATGCCCCTGTCCCTTTTTTCGTGCCATTAGACTGCCCCTTCTTCCAGTTGAGATAGGCGGCGGAAAAATTCCCCAACCATGCCCAGCGCTTGATCCGCTGCTTTGCTTTTCGGCGCGTATGCCCACACCGCCTTGCCGACACGGGTTGTCTCTGCCCAGGCAATAGCCCCATTGATGGCAGGCCATACATCCAGCCCCAGCGCGTCATTTAACTCGCGCAAGTTGTCGGTGTGTTCCGAGGTGACGCTTTGGTACATAGTGGGGACAACCCCCAGGCTGTGGATAGCTTTCATGCCCTGGCTGACTCGGTAATCATTCGAGGCTTGCCGGTGTTGGAACGATTCAATCAGTCCGTCAAATGACAGGGTTTCCAGCCGGGTGGGGCAGATCATGTGGCTGGTTGCCATGTAGATTGAACCGTGCAGCAGTGACGGGGTTGGCGAGGTGTCGAATACCACAAAGTCAACACCGCTGCGAAGTTCCTTAAGGCGCTTACTCACCAGGAAAGCATCATCCACTGAGTTGGTGATATTGCGTGTTTCCACGTTGCTGGGGCAAAGGTACAGTTTGCCGTTTTGTTCCATGTTCTCGTGTTGGTAGACATCAGGTGAGATGACTTTTAGCACATCTTTCCAGTGATGCCCACGTACCAGCAGATCATAGAAACCAGGGGACTTTTCCAGCCCCAGTGACGTGGTGGCATGACCCTGGGGATCAGCATCTACCAGCACAACACTGAAGCCCCGCATGGCGATACCCATAGCTAGATGGGTGCTGATGGCAGTTTTACCCACACCGCCTTTTTCATTCAGTAGCGTTACTACGTTCATAGAACTCTCCTTATAGATTAGTCGTCACATTTTGTGCGGAGTGTACCCTTAGTAACTTCCTCAGTCCATTTCCCATTCTCTACCAATTGGGACTGGATATGCTGAACATAATGATCTGCCTGATCCGGTGTCAGGATACTGGCGAGGTGTATTCCCCTGGCAGAAATCAATTCGAGCGTCACCACCGCGTCACACTGGACAGCGAAAATGGACATATCGGCAGTAGGCTTGAAATCGGGGCTATCAATAACTTGGTTCTTTGTCGTCACATGAAATTCAATGACATAATCTGTCATTTCCTCAGTCGTCAAATTTTCCTCTGCTGCCATCGCGTCCAGCAGTTCCCCAGCCTCATGGGACATAACGATTTCATTGGGGGCGGCACGCAGGTAATCCAGATTTTGTTTCATTAGGTCACACTCCTTGTTGACAAAAAAGATAACCTCATTATATACTTGTTTAAGGTAACACACAACCTACGGGATAGGATGAAAAATGCAACCGGATACATACAAGAAGTTACTGGGTACTTTTCGTCACGCTGTTCGGTGTGAAGATAGCATCGGGGCAGATGCTTTATTGCAGGTGTACCCCTGGCTGAAAAAGCACATCAAGCCACCCTGGTATGAAAAGCCCATTTGGTGGGTTGATGATCCATGTTCAGCGGACACACGCTGGCGCTTACATGAGCATAAGGCAGAGAAAAAGCGCACAGCGATTCGTAACTGGCGGCTTTATTCTGGTGAGTGGGAAGATTGATTATGTGGCCTGATAAAAAACGAACACTGCTCGGCTTGGGGTATGGTCTGGATTGGGCAAAGTGGACTCTAGAACTTCCACCCAAGCGCAAGCACAAGAATGAGAATCAGGGCTTGCCCACTAACATCAAGCGGCGGCGGGCGCGTGCCGAGCGCAAGCGCCAACGCAAACATCGGCAGCGGTTTCGATAAGAGATTGATTCTTTGTGGGGGGTGTGGCTTAACAGCCGGTTTCGACTGGTGGTGTTAACATCATGTGCGTGGGAGCGCATTGGGGGGATGATTAGCCACCAGGACGCGGTTTCGTCACCGCCACCTCCACCACAAGGGATCAATTATATAAAAGGGGTAATTCATGAAGTCAGGCAGAGAGCTACTTAAAGATGATGACATCCTTATTGTCAGCACCCAATTGGCTATGTCAGTCGGGTTGAACAATAGCATCATCTTACGGCAGGTGGCGTATTGGCTCGACATTAACGAAAAAGCCAAAAGCGAAAAGCACTTTCATGAAGGGTATTGGTGGACGTACAATTCAATAGCCAACTGGATGGAAAGCAATTTCCCATTCTGGGCTTATGACACTGTGCGTCGGGCTTTTGATTCGTGCGAGGGGTTACACCTACTCGCCACCGGCTGTTACAACACGATGGCACGGGATAGAACCAAGTGGTACACCATAGACTATGAGGCGCTGGATGCTTTTATAACCATGTGGCGCAACGCTGGGAGTCCAGCATATCAGGCTGGGGGTAAGAGTGCGCCTTATGTCAATTTCCTTGAAGTCTGGGAATCCCATTATGGCAAGTTGCCAAAATGCAATATAGCAAGTTGCCAAATTGTACATTATGGCAACTTGCCACAACCATTACCAGAGACTACAAAGACTAACCAGAGTGATTCACCCGGCAAGCCGGGTGGCTCGGATCAGTCAGAAAAGCGTAATTTGATTTGGGACTGGGTATGCACTGACATTTTCAAGGTTGACCCAAACACAATGAAACCTGCCAAAAGCGGGAAACCCCCCAGCAAAGGGCGGATAGGACAAATAACCAGTTGGCTCAAAGGCAATCTCACCAAAGATATGGAAAAGAAAGGCGCAAGTCAGTTGGTAGAGGCGGCAACCCCAGAGGAACTGCCTGAGTTCCTTAAGTGGTATCGCCTGAAATATGGCAAGGAAACCCATCCACCAAAGGACGTGGGCAAGTTCAGTGAACACTTTATTGCCTACCGGACTCACGTTGCTGGGACGCTGCGAAGGAAACAAGAAACCACTGTTCCCACACCAGCCCCCCAGACATCTGAGGAAACCAAAGCGGCGCTGGCAGAGGTGGCTGATAAGATGAAAGATCAACGCCCGATACTGACGGGTTAGAAGGGTTATTATGAATAAAAGGGCAGCACGCAAGGTGGCACTGAAAATGGCAATTGCATTAATTGTCAAAGAGATTGACAGTCCTACGGACTTAAGTGTGTGCAATGATATTGGGGAACTTTACCCAGCGGCAGACAGGAAACGAATCTCAGAGCAGCTAGAAATTATTTCAGACAGGCTTCTGGCTGAGTTTCAAAGACTGGCGAGGAACGGTTAGAAAGGGAATCGAATGAAAACGTATAAAGTCCGGGCAAGTCTAGATATTGAGGTGGTGTTAGAAGTCGAGGCTGAAAGCCCAGAGGAAGCCAGCCACATTGCCGGGGAACTTGTTTCACTGGGGGATTACGGTGATGACTGCATTTCCTATGTTGGAAGTGGGGACATTTTTTGGGTAGCAGAGAAGGTCTGCCCGGAGGCTGTTGCGAATGATAGTCAGACTGAGGCAGACTATAATGATTATGTTCAACACAATTCATATCCGTGAGGTGACAGATGAGCAGTAGCCCCTGGAAAGACATTGGAATTTCACAGCCAGTGCCGGAAACATGGCAGAATTGCACGCCGGAACAGCAGGAAGAACTGCGCGAGTGGGGCTATGGGCGGTTGAGTTACCTCACCATGCGTCAGGCGTATGCCGGTTTTATCTCAGCGGCAGCAGAGGACAAGCGCGGGGTTTCTTATGATTTCATCACCTACTGCCGACGCTGTACTGATCCGCACCGGGGCTGGCACGGCAGTGACCATTATGAGCAGGACTTGATTGATGCTCATAACCTGTCGAGGTTGCAGGACATTGAGGCCAAAGCCCAGGCACTGATGAGATTGCATCCTGGCATTGTTAAGGGGACAGTGCAGCCGCGTGTCTGGGAAAATCGGATTCAACTGCTGAAAGCGGCATTGGAGGCGGAGTCTCTTGAGACGGAATAAGCATTGGCTGAAAGTGTTCGCTGAAACCACAGCGTATAGAAAAGGCAGACCAAAGGGAATTGATCCTGCTACTGTGCGGGAAATCCGGGCAGCTGCCGAAAACTTATCCTATCGTAAGGTGGCGGAAAAGTTTGACATCAGCGCCACCCACGTCAGCAATATTGTCCATCGGCGTGTGTACGCCGATATAGAGTAGAGAATACATATGGTGACAGAAAGAAAGCTAGCCCCGGCTACCAACGTGCGGAATATTACACATCGCGTTTGTGCATATTGTAAATATCTCAACCCAACGGTTAATTATCCTGTTGAGAAGCTAAAGTGCGATAGGGAAAGCGGTCCTGTCTTTGACGAAATGGCGATTGCTGCAAATTATACGTGTGATGGGTTCGATTTTAGGGATGATTACGGATTGCCGATAGACTTGTAAGTTGCAGTTCGGAACAATAAAAAGAATAGAGGAGAAGAAGATGGTAAAATGCAGGTGGTGTAATCTGGAAATGGGGGATGCAAAGACGGTGACATGTACCCACAACCCTACCGTTGAGTTCCCCGATGGCACGCGACTCCCAGCTGTGCCGTATGAGGCTGACGGCGGCTATCGCTGTCATGACTGCAACATTGCTGACGGCGGCTATCATCACCCCGGCTGTGACATGGAACGTTGCCCCAACTGTGGTGGTCAACTTATTTCGTGCGGATGCCTGGATGAAGATCATCCTGGGATTATGTTTGCAATACATTATTATTGCAAACCAGGGGGCAGTAGTTCTAAGGTTGAACCAACAAAACATAGCCTTGAATTTCGCATGGCAGATTTAACCTCGGACCAGGCTAAAATCTGGCAAGCGTATTTGTCTACATTCCTTTCATCCCCAATAGAAACTATGTTGCCGGGTGAGTTTGCGCATTCTTTATCTTTAGATGCAGCGCTCAATCAGTTGATGAAACCGAAACCCCAACCCCCACCCAAGCTGAAACGGGATGCCATCTCAGCCACGTTGGTGCTGTATGACAACAGCGCCAGGATACAAACTGAGGTAGGTCTGTATCCTCAAGAAAAGGAAGGGGTGTGCATTGATATTCGAGATAGTCTAGGTGAAATTACAGCTACGCTGTTACTAGGAGGTAGTGATGCCAATGAACTCATGTTGAACATTGCAGACATCCTGGTAAAAGACATCATCGCCAAGTAGTGTCACCAGTCACGATAAAAATGAAAGCCCTCTATTCAGGGGGCTTTTTGGTTTCTGTTCGGGTGTAGGGCTTATCCCTGTCGGGCTTGAAATAGGTAGCCTTGTGTTTTAGTGTTGCCTTGTAGACCACTTTTCCCCCCTCGCACTTGTCGAAGTCGATTGAGAAAGCGTATTCATCAAAAGCCCTCTGCAATTCGTCAAGTGTGTCCAGAAACCGCTTGTCTAGTAGGAAAACCCCTTTCAATCCATGTATCGGCACAACCTTAATTTTTGCCATCGGTTTTTTCCTTTTCCTTATGTGCCGGGCCGCTGCATGTCCAGCCCTCACGGGTAGTCCATTCCCCGGCAAACAGCAGGGTAAGATAGCTGCACTTGGGGTAGAGCTTTTCAATGAGTTGACAGCTGCTGCTGTGCCGCGTGCTGGATTCGCCGGGAGGCCATTGGACCAGGCTACTGACTGTCGAGGCGCTGAATACATCCAGCGGCTTGAACGTGCCTCGCGTTCCCATCAGCAAGATCAAGTGCCGTTCCTTGATGAACATGGGGCTGGGCATTGTCTCTGACTCCGGTAGCACCCAGGTGAACTGGGTCTGATAATTAAACTGCCACGCTGAGAGCAGCCCCAACCCTTTCAGCAGCGTGGCAGGAGTGACCCAAACAAAAAGCGCCGCGTTATCGGCAACTTTCAGGTTTATTCTGTCGGGGAATCCGTAATGATCCTTTAAGTCAACGTCTGTGCCATCCACATAGAGGACATTGTACACCCCGTCTGGTAGGGTCTGGGCTTCCCAGGTTTTCACGTCATAGCTCAATTTGATGTGCGCTCGGCGGATAGTTGCGATGGCATCTTCTAAGTCTCTGGGGTGGGCGGTGATATGCACTGCCTCTAATTCATCACCCGGTTGGATTGTGCCGGTGTCCCAGATACTCTGGAATGTGCCGTTACTATCCTGTTTTTGACTGCTGATTTCCAGGCGGGTGAGTATGCCTATGGTGTCGGGGTAGGGGACTTTGTAACGGGTGGCGATGTCCACCACTGAGGGGGTACACCCATCCAGGCGCTTGGTGAGTTGGTAGGCGCGATGGGCTGTTAAGTCCCCGTCCTCATACATTTTCTGGATATACGCCGGGGCGTGGGTCAAAACATGTTCTGCTTTGCTGAATTTCGTCTTACTGATACCAGCTTTCTCTGCCAGGACTTCACGGGTGTCCCCCCGTTCCGCCCATTTGGGCAAGTCGGGCTTTTCGTTACCCCGTTTCAGGTTCGCCAATCTGCGTTTTTCAGCTTGTTCTGCCAGCATGGGCTTGAGTTGCAGGGCAAGTTTTACCCGCATAGCCTCTGGTAGATTGCGCCTGCCAAGCTGGTTGAGGATCATCCACACCTGGACATTTTCCCGGCTGGAAAAGTCCATCTGGATAGTACGGAAGGGGACGCTATGTTTTGAGCAGATAGCATAGCGGTTGTGTCCATCTACAATGATGTCATGCCCAGCCCAGAGAATCAAAGCATCCCGGCAACCGTCTTTCAGGATACTCTGTTCCAACAGTTCAAACTCTTTTTCTGAGAGTGGGGGAATCAGGGACTGAAACTCAGGGTCAATTTTCACCTGTGGTGGTGTCATCGTAAGTCCTTTTTAGTTGCCACTACATACGGGATATGGGGGTAAACTTTGCGGAACAGTCGATAACGAATCTTCCAGGCCGTGAGTTGCCTTCCCTTGAAATCGGCTACTACCGTGTTGCTGGTGGCTGGATCAACCCAGCGGAAGTCTGGACCATGCGTGATGGCTGGTATTTCCTCACCATTGTCCGCCGTGAATGCGGCTTGAAGGACATAGCGGGGCTTAGGGTGGACTTCGAGGTTTTCAATGATGCCACCGGCAGCCAGCATCTTAAGCTGGAAATAGTAGGCACGCTCCCCCTTGCTGTCGAATGAGTATCCATCAGCTTTACAGGGTATCGCACCAAATTTGTTGCGCTTGTTCTCAGTTTTTCTGCCCTGGCTTTTTCGCACAGCAGCCACTATCTCCGGGGGGTTAAGGTCATCTATCGTATCCATATAAGGCGCACCTTGCAAGTGAATCTAGTATAGACTATTATATAAAAAAGCGGGTCAAGATACAACCGACACACTGATGAGAGGAGCGCCGGGTGTCACCACCTAAGTTTAACATAAGTGAGGCAAGTTCAGCAGACCTGCCTAAGCGCAACCCCCACCGGCAGAAGTATGGTGAGATTTACAAGGCGCTGGAAGCCAACCAGGGTAGTGAGGCTTGGTTACAATTGAGTGATTTGGGCAATGACCTGGATAAAATCCGGGCATCCATGCACGCCTACTATTGGCGGCAAAAAATCAAGCTCCAAACGCGGGTGGCGCATGACCCAAACGGGCGGGTGCTGTTCTGTCGGTTGGACCGGGCAAAAGAGGAAAACAATGATGGATGATTCCCAGCGTGTATCTGAAATCATGCTGTGGGTTAAGGCATTGCGGATCATCCGAGATGCAAAAATGGAGTTGTCGTCATTGGCAACTGCCTGTGTGCAGCGCAACTATCCGACTACTGAGTTTACCCGGACGGAAACCACCCCCACCACTGACGGTGAAGTTAAGGTTATTGCTGTCGCTTTCTTTTTTGACTTGGATGGCAACCCTTTTCCCCTACGCATGTCATTTGGGCGTGAGGCCGTTTTAGATGAGGGCTTTGGCATTATCGAAACTACCAAAGAGATAATGAATGAATACGACTTTAGACTCCCAGCGCGAGGTGACTGATGATTGGGCAGTGGACACACACCAGCAGGGGATCAATCCTATACGAGTTTGACCCTGATGACCTCAACCATTGTATAGCAGTGGCGCGGGCGCGTGGGGAAATCAAGGCAGCTGCCGGTATTCCCGATAGCTCGTACATCCAAGATCAGGACGGCTTGCCCGGTGGCGTGGCGACTCACCTGCGTGGTTTACGTGCAGAGTGGGCTATCTGCCGCATGTTGGGAATCAACCCGCCGACTGACGCAACACTTGAGGGAGATAAGCATCAACCGGATATTGTGTTGCCGATAGCAGGTTTCACATTGGAAGTCAAATACAATCACTATGACAGACCGGATGGTAAGTTCATTTTGAATGGTACATCAATGGACTTATTCCAGGCGGATATTGGGGTACTGTGCAAGCGTCCACAGGGTAGACCCAAAGTGGATGCTGACAACCTCATTGAGATTGTGGGGTATGTCAGTCGAGCCACTTTCAAAAAGTATGCCGAGATAGATAATTTCAAATATGGAGACAGGCTTTGTGTGGCGGCGGAGTTTCTCAGCCCGTTCACTATGTTCATGGATTGGTATCAAGCCCGTATTGACAGGCAAATTTGAGGACAGTTATGACAGACAATGACAAACATGAGCCGAATCAGCCGGAAACCCCAGAGGATGAGGGCGGATTCCCAGAGGGCAAAACCGGATCAACCTTTGGACCAGTGCCACCCCTGAAAGGGTCTGACATCGCCTACCCAACCGCTGAGGATTCTGAGCAGATGAAAAGGGTAGCTGAGAAATTTAGTTTTCCAGAATCAGAACCGCCTGGTCCCCGGGGACCATCCACTGAGGAACTGGAAAAGATTACCTTGCGACGGGAAACGTTTGGGCTGGAAACCCGGCTGGCGACAAGTTTAAGAGAGAGCTTTGCTAACCCGGCTGACATACAGGTGTTTTTGGATGACCTGTCAGATCAACTGGTGATTCAGATTCGCCAGGAAGTCTTTGGTCAAGGTTTGCAGCGGTATGAGGTCAACTTTGCTAAGACGTGGTGGGATGCTTTCAAGGAACGCTGGTTTCCGCCCTGGCTGAAAAATTTAGTCAAGGTCAAGCGCTGCCCGAATTGGCTTAAGCGTTGGGTTTCGGTGAACATGGTTCAGGTGGTGCTGGATGCTAAAGCACTCTATCCCACCGTCGCACCTCTGCCGGGGCATCGTGGTTATGTCAACATCGTTCAGGAAACCACTGAAATGAACAAGTATAAATAATCGGAAAGGATAGGGACATGATGGAATATCTGTTGGCGCAAGTGTTTGGGGTGTGGCTGCGAATCCAGTGCATGTTGCTGGCGCTGCTGACACCAGAGAATGAACTATTTGAGGCGCGGGATACTCTGATGATGTATCGGGCGCGTTGTGGCAGACAGGTGTTTACCCATTTGATGGGTGTTGACCCAGGCGCTCCCGGCTCAGGTGGCACGGCTATGGCAGAGTACGCCGTCAGTCCATCGGGGCGATTCAAACTTAAGAAAATGACAATGGGGCGTGAAGTTATCCAACCAGATGAGCAGATGCAACGGGAAATCCAGGCGGCGGTTCAGCGGCAGACAGCAGTCCAAATGGAGCGTCGGATTGATGAGGCGCTGACAGGTGATGTTGGCGGTTCTGAGGACATGCCGGGTGGTACGGTGGGCTTCCTGAATCGCACGGGGTTGTTTGATGACTAGTTTCCCGCCCCAGGTTTTTGGACATTTTGCTATACCGTGTCCGGCTTGCCGGAAACCCATCGCAATGAATGATGATGTCACCCGACTCCCTCGACACACCACCGTCTATAAGCAGGGGGTAGGGTGGCAGCGCCGGGTAGTGAATGAAATTATGATGGTATTCTACTGCAATCGGTGTGGGTTTAGTGAGTGGATACCGGAAGCTGAAATCCAGGGTTCATTGAATGCAATGCCGGATGATTTTTCGAGGGAGTTCTATGGGCGGGGATGAGCTTCCCATTTGCCCCCAATGTCATAGCGTTAATCAGTTGGACTGCTACCAGTTCCCTGAAACCAACCTGGTCCGCGATTGGCTGACTGACGCTGCCATCTTTACCCAGCAGCCAACAGGGGATACTGTCCAGGTGGGCAGGTGTAAGGTTTGCAGCTGGGTGTTTGCTACATCACCGGCTATCCGGGCAGCCCGACGCAAACGCCAGCAAGATCAGTTGAAGGCACTATTCGATTTAATGAAAGGCAATTGCACATGAAGCGTCAAATTAAGCACTTACCCGATATATTCATTACCGATTCGGGTGAAGTCCAGGCAGTCCGGGGGCGGCATATCTACCCCCAGACGCTGGGGGAAGATGGCTACAACTATGTCACCGTCAATGAAAGCACCTTCCGGGTGGATGAACTGGTGCTGACAGCGTTCACCGGCAACAACCCCGGCTACCGTCCAGCACATGTGGATGGCAATAATCAGAATGATAATCTGGGCAATCTGGAATGGGTTGAGGATGCCGGGTTTGAGGGCTTGGTTGCTGATCCGCCTGATCCGGCTGGCGAGATTGTTACAGAACCACTGGGGGTGAGTCTCTTCATTGGCGAGTTCCCTG
>Ga0180437_10011683_pt1 | contig 10494 bp, 11 predicted proteins | sample SS_ome_4_FD_132410 | JGI IMG/M metagenome (GOLD analysis project Ga0180437, IMG submission 132410) | Hypersaline lake sediment archaeal communities from the Salton Sea, California, USA - SS_3_D_1 metaG | ecosystem: Environmental > Aquatic > Non-marine Saline and Alkaline > Hypersaline >... | reverse complement strand
TTTTTCTTCAGTTTCTTTAAGTAGTCTATACACACGGATCCAGTTAAGTACCATGATATTCCTCCTTTTCTGACCATGGAGCATCAACTTGACAAATTTCCATGTCAACACTCAATGGCACTATGATCCAATCCCATGCTTTTGGAAGCTCTTCACAAGTCACTCTCTTGACAGTTCCAATGACATACTCTAGTTCATCAGGATGAACATCCATGACAAGTGAGTCATGTACCTGTCCTATCAACCTGCTATTCCATTGTTCCTCTTGTTGTATCCTGTCTATTTCAATGAATGACCATAGTAGACAGTGAAAAGCCGATCCTTGTATGGGACGATTACAGGCTTGCTTGCGATCTATAATATCTACGCATTTGAATCCAGTCAGCATCTCAATGTAGCCACGCTTTTGATATTCAGCCCACCAACGCTCTTTCCAACGATCGTAGACTTTGAATCGCTTCTTCCAAAAGTCACTCTCTATGGTCTTGATATGCTGCTCAAATTCATCATAGGATTTGATACCTTGCTCAATCAATATGTCGGACAAGTGAATATCTTTAACTTCAATGCCTTGCCCAGAGCGCCATTTGGACTTTGGCAGCTTTCCCCATGTGCAGGCAAGATTGTGCGTACAACCTACATAGTAGTCACCGTAGAACTGTGGGAAGACAAATCCATTCTTCGCAGCCTGCCTTAGTATATTGTTTGGAACGGTGCAGAATATTTGAGTAGCCATGTCTCGGTGCATGTCAGTTCTAGGATCTTCAACATATTTCTTCATTCTTGGATCTTTGTGATAGCAAACTGACGTGCTGACCTCAATTCCTTTATAGTCGAATTCTATTATTTGGTGACCTGGTCTTGGCTTGATAGCACCTCGGCAGATACGCATGGACTCCTCATCATGCTTAGGAATATTTTGAAAATTAGGTTTGTCACTACTGGAGCGAAATGAGCGGGCAAGATGCAGATTGAATGATGGGTGTACCACGCCGTTCACTTGCTCACGAATGAAGGGCATGAGATATGTACTCTTAACCTTGGTAAGTTTTCTGATACTTAGTAATGTATTCAATTCTGGAATGTTGAGCATACCTAGTGCTTCATCATCCACCGCACCTTTTCCACTAGGAGTTTTCTTAGCTAGTTTTATCTTTCGTTTGTCATAGAGTATGTAAGCTAATTGGTGAGTGCTGTTGATATTCGTTTTCTTTCCATAGCACTTTGACCAATGGCGACCCACTTTTGAGTTCATGAAATCTGCCTTTAATTCGGCAATTTTCAACTCTAGTTTCGCCATTTGATTGTGGCAGTATTCCACATCAATACGCATACCCTGACGTTCCGCCCTGCCGAAAGCCAGAATGCCGTTGTGCATTAGTTTGTAGGCATCAAGAGTTGTTGGGGTCATTTCTTATTTCCTTCCAGTGTGGAGCATGTTCATCATAACAAAGCAGTCTTATGACTAGATTCTCCAATTCTCCACTAATCCAACTGATAATGCAAGCTATTTTCCTTCCGATGCGATGAATTTTTTTTCTTAGATTGGAACGCGGAATATGTATATAGAACCTTTCACTTTCTATGAAGATTGTGTACTTTGTCTGGCATGTGTCACAACGCAAATCTGCCGCATTTATGGCTCTCAGATATTCAGGATCACTACAAATTTTCAATTCTCCACCGCATTTAAGACAGATTATGTTTAACGATAGAGTCTTACCGGTGGATCTATCCCTTAAGTCAATTACTTTTTTCTTGGGCGCAAGGTATGGGCTCTTCACTTTCTTGGTTCCTCATGTAGAACTGGACTCTCTGAGCATATGTCACAGAATCTTCCCCATGACGGATTGTCATGGATACAGGGAGAGTCTGGAGCCATTGCCCATGCAGCATCAAAATAAGTAGCCAGCTTTTTATCCTTGTTTTTCTTGCATAGCAGGATATCTTCTATAATGATTCGATCAAGGAGTTTACCGTCTATGTATTCCGTATCTGTTGCCTGTTGGTGAGTGGCAATGTATTTGCATAGAATATAGAGTAAGTCTCCCCAATATTTATCCACCCATTCCCACCACTCGGCACTTGTTTTAGGATAATCCATAGTCCATCACCTCCATCTGAATTTTTGCCAATTTGTACTCAAATAATGAGTCCAAACCACAATATGTCAGCAATTTTTCCTTACCACCAGGCCTCTCTATCAGGTCAAATATCCTATTGAGTGAATTCCCATCCTTTTCATTCACGGATCTAAAATAGTGAGATACTTCGCTGGAGTAATCCAATACACCAAAATTGACATATACTTGAAACTTCAACCCTGTTATCCCCGGTCTGTTATCAAGTATATGAGTGGCTTGCATTGTGTCCCATACCAAGCCACGCACTGGAGTCCTCATCCTGACATCGCTCCAAGTGACTTCATATTTCATATTCTGAGCTATCTTCTTGAGTTCCTCATTAGCCAGATAATCTAGGAAAGGTTTTCGCTCTCGTCGCGTTTTCGGCATCATGAACGCATAGCAATGCTCTGGCCCTGTAGCTATTGCGGCACAGACTATGCGATGTCCTGCGGCATCGGGCTTGATACCTGTGGTCTCATAGTCGAACGCTGTAAGGGGAGGGAGTTTGTATAGTGGAGATAGGTCCTCAATGATCTCAACAAACTGTTCTTCATGATTGGGAGCGAGAAATGATAATTCATTTGCCTCTTCTCGCATCGATGGAGGGGATACCAACGCGAAGGCTTCTTCCAAATCTCGCTCCCAAACCATTCGTACAGCCTTATTCTTATCACTGCGATCAACGAAACTAGGATGAAATGTCGGACATAGCGCTATTCCAAGTTCTCTGTCGGGTATTTGCCATCCACGCCACGTCATTATGCCTTTTTGCCTACCTTTCCATCTGTGGGTGATAAGTGAATCTACAGCAGCATTGCCAAGAAGAATTATCAATTTCGGTTTGTGCTTGTTGATAACATCGAATACTCTACTGCGACAGCAGGCTATTTCAATTCCCTTGGGTGCTCTATTAGATTTATCCCCATCTGCGATAGGTCTGCAATTGATAGCGTTTATGTTCAAGCAATCCTCGAACAAATCAACACCTAATTTCTCATAGGTTCTCTGAAGCAGCTTGCCCATCTTTCCTTGCCACTGTCTTCCATGTTTGTCCTCCTCTGCACCAGGTGCTTCGCCTATATTAAGTATGCCCTTTTTCATCTTTCCAAACGGCTCCATTTTTGGGCTGTGAACATTTTTATACAGACCACATCTAGCACAGGAGGGCATTTTATTGTTCACAAGCGATGCACCTTGTGTTTCTTTTTTGGTGAAAAAGCCTTTCATTTCACCCCTCACTTTTCTCATCTCTTATTTTGGTTTTTCTCTCTCTTATCTTTCTCTCTTGATACAATACGGCTTTCCAAAATGTCAAAGCACTATCGAACTGACTATCTAGAGGATCGTATGTGCCGTAAGGAGTGTCGAGATAGAATTCAGTTCCATCCCTTCTAAGAAGGTTTTCTGCTGCCCAGGTGATATCAAATCCAAGTTTGACGGCTGTCAAACAATTCTTTTTGTTGACTCTTACTCCCTTCGGCCATGTTTCTTCAAATTTCTCAACATCCTCTTCACAGGCTCCAAGTTTTCTTAGTTTTGCTGCTGTGATCTTCATGAGTGTATCTCCTTATTTATTCATTTTATTTCTTTTTCTTAGGGTTCATCAACATAGCTACATGTATCCAATTTTTACCTTCAAATCTTATTTTGGTTCTTTCTTTACTCAGTACACATATACGGAGTTTGTCTAGAATATCTAATAGAAAATTGGGGTTTATTCCAAAGTTGCTGGCTTCACCTTTGTATTGCATGTTAGTTGATTCTTCAAACCATGCCGTTGCACTTCGAGCTTTGATAGTTATTTTCTTATTCTCGATTTCTACTTTGATTTCTTTGTCAACACCGGCTTCTTGCTTTTTGAATACAAGTGCTCGATTCAAAATATCAGGTAGAGTCTTCGGAAATTTGATCTCTACTCCATCATGTATTTGAAGTACATGATTCGCAGTGTTAGGAAACTCAGCAGTGTATATACGACATGAGAATATCGTGCCGTCTTCAGTTTTGAAATGTGCCCAGCCTTGTCCAAGTCCTATCTGTGTCACGGGATATTGCATCAATTCTTTTGCCGATGTGCTTGGCAACAAGAATGAGGACACAGGCATATTCTCTTCGATCATGAATTGAGTGATACGAAATCCATCTGAGGATTCAATAATGCCTGATTCCTGAACATTGATGCACCTAAGCACCGGACGTGAATTATCTTTTGAACAAGTGAACACCACGAAGTTGAGACCTTCCATGAATGTGTTTGGTATTGTTTTCCATTTACATTTCTGTGCAATTTCTTCAAGTGGAAGCAATATCTCTTTTTTCAATATTAAGCCTGCGTGTGCTCTTCCAGATGTTATTTGAATTTCATCTTTGATCACGTTCATTTCAATTTCGTCAGTTTGCGCTTTGGAGAGAAATTCATACAACTCTTCAGCGTAAATAACACCTTCAATAGCCAAGTCTTCAACTGGATGAGAAATACTTATCTCATCGTTATATGTAACCACCCGGTCTTTCATAAACGCGAATGAGGTTGTTTGTTCAATAATGTCTTTGCTGGCCAATCCTGGCTTGACTTTCTTTAATACATTTAACAAGTCTTGACGCTTCATTTCGTTTCTCCTTTTACTTTTCTACTATTTTACTGGTAGCCATTCTGAGCCATTCCACCATTGATTAACCTGCTCATCTGTCCAGTGTTTGAAATCACATCGAGAAAATGTTATGCAGCATCTTGAGCATTGCGAAGTATCAGCCCTATTCTTATTTCGTAATCGTTGTCGAATTAATTGCAGGTCTTTACCAAACCAAAAACACATAAAGCCCTCTATATCTTCATGAACAGAGCCAAACATACCCGCCGTTTCGCCAGTATTATCTTGACAGCATAGAAGATAATAACCATGAGAATCAACATTCACATAAAGAAAGGGTTGATTGCAACGTCGTGTTAACGGTTTAATAACAGGGCGCAATCCAAAGCGCTTTGCTTTTTCCCAGTCGAGATGATTGTACCAAGTGCCTAACAGCCCAGCACGAAAACGACTTTGTGGCCAATTTTCCGGCTGTTCTTGCAGTACAACCAACTTAAATTCTGGACCATGATATGTCCATGGTGATGGAGCATTTTTAGGTGCTGCATAGTATTCATACCAAGGATATCCTGATAGTTTTGCCATATTCCGAAACTCATCTTTTGGTCCATACATATCAATATATACAATGTTTGCTCCAGATTCAAGATATTCTTGTATGCTAATAGTGCCAGTTTTTAGCATTGTCCCATTCGTTGTGATTTGTATTTGTGATAATGGTGATATATCTCGCGCTTTCTTCAGAAAAGCAGGAAGGTCTTTATGTAATGTCGGCTCACCACCGAGACATAAATCTATTCGACAGGTTGGAGAAACGTTTGCAATAATTTGCCATGTTTTAGTCCATGTATCCATATTCATGAAATGATACTTTCCCTTTTCGTCAAGAGCGCATGAACAATGCCCACATGATAAATTACAACCGTGTGTAGGCTCTATCACCCAGACCCATGGCGTCATTTTACCAAGTGGTTTTACTTTTTTTGGTACTTTAACTTTTGGAAATTGTACATTATCTAACTCTGGAAATAACATGATTTTCTATTCACATTCATCCATGTCAGCAGTTCTTATCAAGCGCATTCCATATTCATTATTTCCTACCGTGGGTGTTACATCTTTCCTCAGACGTAGCTGATTGTTTTTGAACGGGGAGTAGTCCACTTCATGATGCCAGCGATTATATCTCCATGTTACTTTAACAACATCTGGATGCTGCGCTCTTAATGATTCAGCAAATGCTTTTCGATGATCTTTCGTATTGTAGACATTATCTGTATTGCCACCTGGTAGTGGTTTTGCATTACGATTACCGGCCGTTGCCAGTTTACTCATAATAAGTGCACGAAAAAGTAAAGTGCAGTAGCCGTCTTTGAGCACACGCAATGACAAATCCGTATCTTCGTTGTACTTACCACGCCAACGATAAGGGAGATTTGTATCTAACAAAATACATGAGTATACACGGCTGTTGAGTAAGAATGGTGACAAACGTGGCAAACGATCAATAACAAACGCTCTGAAATGAGGACCGGCCATAGCGATATTTTCGTATCTGTCAACAAACTCCTCCATGGCACAAAAGAATCCGCCGCCATGAACAGGCAACTTACGATTATGATTGCACCGTTGAAATGTTGTCATGTTATCATCCATTACCCAATGTCTTCTATGTTCACGCTCTTTTGCCCATTCCCAAATATAATTCCGCGCCGGAATTGAGCCTTGCCCAAGATCATGAAACGGCATTGAAACAACTTTGTCTTCTCCAAGTTGTTCACAATACGCATCTGCTTCAGTTTCTTCTACAAAAAATTGATAAGAAACGCCCATTCGATCAAGTACCTTGCCTGTCATTTGACAATCAGCACGGCCCTTGCTTGGAATACAGACTGGATAATGACTATCGGTTGGCTTGCCAATATATTTATATTCCTCACCTTTCAATCGTCGCTGACGCGGAAACCAGATTGAGTTAGTTCTAGGTGTAACTGAGATACCTAAATTTTTGGCGAATTTCTCAACATCTTCGGTAGTCATGAAATTGACTGTAATCTGACGCTGTGGCGTTGCATCTTTCATGACAAATTCTGGCATTCCCCACCAGTGTTTTTTCCATTCAGGCTCAACATCAAACACGGTAAGTTGACTTTCGTCTCTTGTAGGTCGATCAAATATATTCATATCTTATTATTCCAATCAGAGAGAGTGAGAGTGTATCTCACCCCCTCACACATTGTGATTTCTACTTTTTTAGCTTGATAGTTTCGGCCTTTGTGTCCACTTCTGCAAATCCAAACGCTTCAAGAATCAACCGCACAAGACGAAAAGTCGTCTTGGCTTCTCGCATATTGCCAGCACATCGTCGTCTGCTCGCAAACAAGGAGTCGGCTTTCTCGGTAATTTCAGCGAAATTTGTCTCACCACTGTTCATAATCTCTGCGATAGCCTGCCAACGATTAATAGGCTTCTCTTTCTTGGGCTTCTCTTTCTTGGGCTTCTCTTTCTTCTTCTTATCATTCCTACTTTTGGCTATGGTGGGCTGCTCCTTCTCTGACGCTTCTGCTGACGCTTCTGCTGTCTCTTTCTCTGACTCACTCGGGATCTTTGCTTCTGCCTCATCCTCAGCGAGTGTGCCGATGCCCAAGCCCTCAAGCGTCTTACTGGTTTCATCTGACATTGAGGTTATCTCTTCAGGTGTTGCCATTGCCCCAGCTTCCTTGATCCAATCCAGCTTGTTCTCATCTGAAGCGGCAGGATCGAAGGTATCGGGCTCCACAATTTGTAACAATTCTTGCAATTCCTGACCAATCTTATCGAGTTGTTCAGTTGTGAGATTCATGGTTAGAATTCCTTCTTTGTTTGATTTTCCTTTTCGTTTGATTTCATACAGACTTTGCCGCTCTGGATCACCCACAAGGGTATCTCCAAAGATGTTACCGATTCCGAACCCACGTAAGGGCCCGAGACCTTCACATCGCATCACCTCCTCATAAATTTTTTTCAGTAGTTTTTCTCTTGTTCTTGGAATATACTTCAACCGCCTCGGCGCGGAATTTATGAACCTTGTCAGATTTGCCCGCTTACCTGAGAACTGCCGCTCCTTAGGCAGATTCTCTTTCATGTCCTCTGCCATCCGCACTGCCATATTTATTGACTCAACATAGAGGTCTCTAAGAGCAGTGCTAGACCAGTACTTCATGTCTAGGCGAGAAGTAAGAATAAGGGAGACGAGCACTTTTGGGTCTGCTGGAACGGCAACCCCTTTGAACGTCGTCCAGCTTTTCGCAACACGGTCCTTTGACTTGCCCTTTGTTTCCTTTGTGTCATTCATTCACTCGCCTCCCTTTACACTTGTATTATATACTGAGCACTAATTTCATTTATCTCATGTTTGTTATTTCAAACGTATCTATCTTCTTTTTAGTAACTGCCCAAATATGGTCTGCCCATTTCCAGACGCTGCAATATGTGAACCTGCCGCGTCCTGAAAAAATCAGCGTCCCTAACCACTAACTCATTGAAGCGCATTATTCCAATTCTTTTCTCTCTCTCCAGTTGATTCATACCCCACATAGCCGTAACGTGATCGTATTTGCGCCTGTCCTCACTGAAATCGTTATGATCCAAGAGATACTTGCCAAAGGCTGTAGCGGCCGCTTGCGTGGCTGTCAGCAACAGACAATGCCATTCTTGTGTTAGGCTCCGCAATCGCTGCCATATTATATTCGTTCGATTGCGGAAATCCATCCGTGTAATATCTGGACAAGGAGCAAGCAGGTCTGCGTAGTCGATAATAATGATATCGGGTACGAATCCTTCATTTCTTTCCCATATGTGTAATAAGGACTTGATATGGGTCACACTGAGCGATTCATTGGAAAAGGTTGCTAGTTTGAATCTGGGTCGAAATTTGTTTCTGAAATCTCGTATGGCTCTGTAAGCATCCAACCAATTCAGCTTTTGAACAGGCTGTCTGACAGCAAACCATGGTGCTCCAACTATTTTATCACAGTTGCGGCACGTTCTGTGATTTGGATACTCCTCATAGAGTCCTACTAAGTTGTCATACGTTTTCTCCCGCAACTCTTCCGTATCAGATACACCTATGCCCTCACCTTCCCGGTCTGGCGAGTCGCAGTCATCTATTTGATTCAACATACAGTCAACTTTCGGGTAGTATAACTTGCCACAATACCTTTCCTCATCGGAGCGTTTGGACAAGTAAATACCTAAACGGCGCAATTGCTGATTCTCAGTCATATCACCAGCTTGAAAGACCACTACATTACACCCATTTCTTACACCTCTCAGTGCTATGTGCATCAACCAATAAGACTTGCCTACCTTCCTCACTCCCATTAGCGCAAGGAACGCACCACGGGTGAACTCAGCACCCCAAAATCTACCGAGCGCACCTGGAAATTTGATGAGGGGCTTGGCACGTTCTTCAAATGCCGCCTTGATTGATTGACGCGTGCCAGGAGAGAATGGATCAATGGCTGTGTGCTCTCCCCCGAACACTGGCGAGTAACCAACTGCCAGTTCCTCGGCAGAGACGATGTTGCCAGCATCCACCTCTGATTGAATTTGAGCAGAGAGATTTCGTAAATGCTGAGCCTGGAAATACTCCTTTGCTTCATCCAGAAGATATCCGACGTTGAACGTCTCATGGTCGTACTCATCTGACAATCCTTCGAGTATATCTGAAATCCAATCTGCTTGTTCGTCTGACAGTCCTTTTCTGCGATGGGCATCATATATGCCCTGTATATCTTTTCCTGGTGCCTTGTCGTACTTGTCAAAGTAGTCTATGCACCACTTGGCCAGTCGTTTGGCAGTTGGTGCAGCCAGAAGCTCGGCATTCCATCCTTGCCGTATCTGTCTCGTAAAATCAGTGGAGACAATCAGGCCCGTAATTATTCTACGCTCAATGTAATCTTCCATCAGCTACCCAAAAGTTGATCGGTCACAATTTTTCGTGTCTTGCTACGGACATATTTTCGGGAATATGCGCCGCACGGACAGAAAAATACCACCCAATTCCCTGCGATTCGTGGAAAGGCCTTTGCACAGATGTTGTGGCATTTAGGGCTCTTTCTGTATTCAATGAATCCCCTATGTATTGGGTTTATATCATAGAAAGGACACTTCATCCAGCGAATAGCTAAGGGTAATTCCATCCATTTCTGCACACTTTCTATTTCCTTTTTTGTCAGCTTTCTCATCTCAATCATCCCCCATTTCTGCGAGCAGGACGCGGGCCTTACATATCCAACACCGAGACTTCTCGTGACAGTGGCCAATGTGCGCGCCTTTGTTTGCTCTCACGTATTCATCTAGTAACTCCACCAACCGCTCATGGTAGTTCACGGCCTTGACGATGAAAGCGGCATCCTCGCTGCTAATGTGGCATGTGGCAATTTCGAGGCCATTGTTAGAGCGTATCTTGTCAGGCCACTTCTGCCATTGCCGCCACGGTGTCGGCGTGTGCTCAGGCATCTTACTCACTCCCTTCCGCCGCTGTGGTCATCTCGGCAACATATACTATCCACCATGAAAAATATTCACCGCTGACAGATATATACGCATATTTAGGAGGCAAAACTGGAAGGGCGGCTTCATCAAGGCAGGTTTCGCCAGCCAGCTCGGGGAACCCTATTTCTGACCACGGGACGTCATTCCAGCCGTAGTCATTGACATACCCGGTATCCCCCATTATTACCCACCCAGGCTTTGTGTCCACATCAATATCCTCGGGGTCGAATGTCGCGGAA
>Ga0180437_10011681_pt1 | contig 10494 bp, 7 predicted proteins | sample SS_ome_4_FD_132410 | JGI IMG/M metagenome (GOLD analysis project Ga0180437, IMG submission 132410) | Hypersaline lake sediment archaeal communities from the Salton Sea, California, USA - SS_3_D_1 metaG | ecosystem: Environmental > Aquatic > Non-marine Saline and Alkaline > Hypersaline > Sediment... | reverse complement strand
AGGGACGAGTCCGTAGGAGAAAATCACGGGCGAAGTATTCTGAGTTTTGGGTGACCAAATAAATATAAGGTATAAATCTCTTCTTTTTTATTTTACAATTTTTCGCCTGTGATTTTATGAAGGATCAGGGAATTGTAATGTTTATCAATGTTCAATAAATCTTTTTCCTATTCTTGAATGCAACCTCCCGGACTTTTCTGGGTTCTGAGGATATTGCCTTTGCTTGCGGTTCCGTTTGTGGGATCATAAATAACGTCGCTTCCCTTTGTGATATCCGTAAAGCCTTCAATAATGTAACAGTGATCCGGTCCTACTGAAACCATGCGCCATTTTCCGTATTTTTCAAACGCTCCCTCGTTTTTGGACCAATGATCAATGGCTTCATGGGGACACGGTTTTCCGATAGAAGCCCAAAAGCTCGCCTCCTGAAAGCTTACGATCTTCATGTAGGTGTACCAGGGGGCGGTTATTTCTCCCTCGGATATTTGTTCCGGATTGAACATTCCAAAGGGATCGACAAGATGAGCGTTTGAGAGAAAGGCGACAGGGGTTGTCAATTCTATGGGGATTCCGTTATACTCTCCATCGTTGGGAGGGTAATGGTTCCAATCCGCAAAGTAGCATTCCAGCGCTGTTGCAACGGATCGCAAATCCGCGCGGGCGCGGGAAACCTTGGAGCGCACCTGGACTTCCAAAAAGTTCGGAACCGCAATGGCTGCCAGGATGGCAATGATAGCGACAACGATCAAGAGCTCGATTAGTGTAAATCCGGAGAGATTCTTCATCATGGATTCATACTTTATAATGGAACAGATTCTACAGAACCACCCCGATCTGGAAAAGGAAGACATCCTTCAAGCCCTTCAATATGCGGTGTTGATATCTGAGGATCAATACATCGAGATATCCCCATGAGATTCCTGGTGGATATGCCCCTCAGCTGGAAATTGGCGGAATTTCTGCGGGAGAATCTCCTCCCCTATTAATAAAGCATCCAATCATGGATTCTTGTTTTATCTGTTGGCGCCGCGGCAAACACGTCTCTATCGATATCGGAAATTTGAAGGGTCACTGTATCAGAAACAACGGATTGCGCATCGTCAATTTCCGTCCACGCGGATTCATCCCAGGAGAAAACTCTCATATCTGCAGGATTTTTCCCTGAAGGAATATCGTCAATTTGAAAACCATAGAAAACAGGACCATCATCTATGAACTGGAGGGTGAGGGTTGCGGGAATGCTGAAGGAAACAGGTTCACTAGAATAGATGCGTACGATGCTGGCGTTTTTGGGATGATCATCCAGCCACTGTATGGTGCAGGGGAATACCGGATTGTTGCCGATATCGCCGGGGTCTTCGAGGAGGAATTCCACGAACCTGTCAAGCGCGCCAGCTGGGATGTTCAAGCTGGGTTTTGTGTATTGCCCCCCGGCGCCAGCCTGAATAATGCCTCCCATGGGACCGATGATAACGCTGGTTCCCGTAATGGTTGCCAAGCCCGTGCTTGGACCCCACGTGCTGAAAACCTTAAGGGTATAAGTGGTTTCCTCTCCTGACCATTCGGGGGAAAAGGGGCTTTGGGTGACTTTTACATACATGGTTCCGGAGGTGGCGTTGGAATCCCAGGAAAGAATCTCGTCTTCATTGATGGGTTGATGCCAGTCGTCCCGTATAACAAGGGGATTTTCAATATCCGACTCATGATACAGGTAAAGAGCAGCATCGCAATGGGGCGCCTGACCTGTCACCATGATATCGTAGCTTTTATAGGGGTCTGCATTGAACAAAGCCCAATCCACATCCCGGGAAACTCTGAAATTATGGAGCTGGGAGAAATTATCGTCAGAGAAGAAATTCTGGGTTGAAGTGGAAAGATTGTCCTGAAGAAAGACATCGTAGATATCTTCATTGGGCCAGATTATTACGGGGAGAGATAAAAACATGTGGAAAAAAATCAAATATTTTATCATATTATATAAAAACTCCTTTTCAAGGGGATGGATTAACAGGTATGGAAAGGATATTCATTATAAAAAAAACAACCAGGAATATCACTTGAATGCCAAAATACAATCCAAGTCTTCAAGAAGAGTGATTAATTCGTTATGAACAATATTCCACAGGATAGCAAAATCCACAGCATCATAACCATGGATCAATCTGTTTCTGAGGCTGACAATCTGACTCCAGGGAATATTGGGATACGCACATCGGGTCTCGGATGTAACGCGCGAGGCGGCTTCACCAACAATCTCCAAAAGGCGAACCAGGGAAAGGTTCAAAAGCCTGTTGTTTTCCATATCATTCCGAGTTTTCCCTTTCGCAATCTCCAGCGCCTCTTTAGCGCTATCCCGCATATGTAACAGTCGAATCCTGTCTTTTTCAGGCAACATAAGCCACCTCTGCCTCATCGATCGTTTTATCACGGAAATAACGACTCAGCCATTCGGAGGTATTCAAGTCGACTTTTCGTTTCAGGATTTCCGCCAATTCATCCTGCATGGCAAAAAAAGCCAGCCCGGGGATATGATCCGGTTCAAATTCCACCAGCACATCCACATCGCTATCAGGATTAAAATCATCCCGAAGAACAGAACCGAAAAACGCCAATTTACGGATGTGGTGACGTTTGCAGAATTGTGCAATTTTTTTATAAGGAACATGTATTCGGGCAGTCATAATACAATAATTCCTTTCAGGATTGTATTACTTGGGTTCTGGCAATTCATATTTATATGTGAAGCCCAATCCTAGTTTTTTAGTCAAGCCTTTTTAATTTCAATAGAAAAACCACCCGGGGCTGATAGTTGTTTTCTTGAATGTTGCAAGGCTTGGTTCGGAAATATCCCCGGTTTTATCCTTTGCCATATACACGATCGTGTGATCCTGCGCCGGATCGAACCCGGTGCATAAAGCCTCCCATCGAGCTGAGGCGCTATTGAAGATTAAATCCAGCTTATCGATCTGATCGTTTGAAGAACTGGCGCCGGGTTTGATCACAAACGCAAACACCTCGGAAATGCCATCCGCATCCCACACCCCGGAAGCCCAGAGGACCTCCGAGCTGCCACTTAGGACGATGTCTTTTGCATAATCCTTTATCACGGGGAGATTATCGCCTGTGACAAAAGCAGCGCCGATGTAGGTAATTCCCGCCAGTGCGCCGTCCCATCCATCCGCCACGCCGGAACCGTCGTCATCCAATCCGGGATTCTGGGCAGACCCCGTCAATTTGCGAATTGCAGCGCGCGCCCAGTTGAAGGCGTCGCGGATATTGGTTCCGCTGAATATCATGCCCATAAACCAACGGGAAAAGGAGATCATTCCCTCTTCCTCGCACCAGGAAGCCTCTCCGGCGCTGCACGAGCCGATCACGATCCGCTTTTTGCCCGGGGGACATTTCAGGGGGGAAACCCAGCTCCCAGAATCTGTAAAATCAAGCAATACGATCACACAGGTGTCCCCAGCATTCTGGAGTGTATCCAGGGCGGTATCGAGTTCTCCGGGTGTGAGATCATCGCCATCCGATCCGTCGCCGTCAATATCGAAGGAAGTTGCATTGCCTTTTCCCACGAGATACACTGTTAGCCTGGTGATTCCTGTGGCTGCAGAAATTTCTGAGAGGAGATTTGATTTGGTCGGAGGGGCATCAACCCGGGAATCGAGAGAGGAGCTAAGATACGCGATTTTATCGTGAACCAGCCAACGCGCGCTTGCGGTTTCATAAACCTGGTTTGCCAGGAAATCGCTGAATTCCCATGGGGAATTGGAATCGTAGGAGCCGTCCCCGCAAACAATGATAATCTCCTCATCGGATTCGTTCTGGTTAACGTAAGTCTGCTTGGGATACGATACGCTCTGCCAGATATCCTGAGCATAGATATTCACAGCGTATGCTCCCAGCTGTGTGAAGGTATCGGTTGTGGCTTCGTAGCGTTCATTCCCAATATTCCATTCGAGTTCCAGCTGGGGAAGGTTTTGAATGGGAATCCCGGGATTCTGCCCGGATTCGGGGATCAGGTTGGGAGGCGCGATGCATGCCCAAACGCGACTTATGGGATAAACAGAAGATACTTCCGACGCCCAGATCGTTGCGGAAGTGGTTCCCGTAGTCAAACTCTGGTTAGGGCAGATTTTTCCTATCTGGGGTCGATCCGCTCCTGCGATGAAGCTTGCTCCGATAGAGATGCGGTCTGCGATTTCTCCGTCCAGGTCCTTGTTGTAATTCCCGTCACCATCATCGTCGATTTGCGCCTTCTGGTAGGGGTCCATGGCGCCCTGGGCAAGGACAAAGGCATTACCGAGGGTATGTCCCGAATACAGGGCGCAAAGCAAACCATTGGTAAAGGAGACCAAGCCGCCTGTGGAGAAGAAGGCGGGTTCAAGGGATCCGGCAGATGATATGACAATGCGGGTTTTTCCGGGCGGCGCGCCGCTGCACTGTTTTATAAAAGCCCCTGCCTGGCAGCAATCGACAACGAGTGTCAGGGTGGTTACGCCTTCATTTTCCTGGAGGTTGTCCAGAAGGGAATCAAGCTGTGCGGCGGAAAGCGTTTCTGTTTCATTGCACTGGAATGCGCCGTTTTCGCCGTTTTCGTCCGCATCGCCGTGATCGATCAAGTAGATAAAGAGGTTGGGGCTTCCCGGTGCGAATGTGGATAGTGCGGTTTCGATATTTGTAAGGGAGGAGGGGGCGTCGATATCGTCTGCGCTGTTTCCGTTTCCGTCCGCATCCTGGTTGGGTTCCGGGTTCATGTAGAAGATGTTTTCCTTGGAGAATCCGCGATAAAGCAGGGTTTGGAATACGGAATGCGCGAGTTTGTTGGTGGTTTGCCAGAGGGGATCGATGGCTTTGCGCCCCGCCATGATCACAGCTTTGCCCGAGGCGGAAAGCTGGGAGGGGGAAATGACATTGATGTAGGCAAAGCCGATTTTCAAACTAGCCGAATCTGTTGCCTTGATCTTGTCAATTACTCCGGTCACGTTCCCGGCAGTGTAAAGATTTCCAATGAGCGTAGCTGAAGAACGGTTGTCCTCGAGGGTCAATGACACCGCACCTTCGGCTCCCATGACATCAAATATCCGTGTCTCCCCGGGCAACAATGTAACGATATCAGGATTAATAACAAGTTGAGATGATTTGCTCCGATACTGTATCATTCCGCCGTTGATGCCGCTGAAAAACATGTTGGGCAATCCGTCGCCATCAATATCACCGGAGCTCAGCCTTGCCCAGCAATCGAGATCAATATCATTCCACCGGCTCGTTTCCAAAACAAAATTCGGGTTTGTTTCATTGCCGTTATTTCGGAAGAAGTTGATATACGTCGCATAATTTGCCTGAGCCCAGTGACCCTCCACTGTAGCAAAAAGATCGAGATCGCCATCATTGTCAACATCCACAAGCCAGGGATTCACGTTGTTTGAGTATGTTCCTGGAGGAGGCGTGCATGTAACGATCGGTACGGGAGCGGATGGATTAAAGGAAGGCTCTGTTTCAGATCCCTGGTTTTGATAGAGATAGATGACAAGGGAGTGCCCTGTTCCAGTTAAGAGATCGAAAGCGCCATCACCATTTATGTCGCCAAAGCATAATGTATCGTAACACGTTGCGAATCCTTCCGATGATATCCCCTGCCAGCTTTCTGTGCGTAGTTGAAAAACCGGTTGTTTGGATGTTCCTGTATTTTCCCAGAAGGAAATCATTCCCCTTGGGGAGGAGGCATCCTTGATTGCAAAAAAATCCAGGTCGTTATCCCCGTCAATATCGCAAAGAACCGGGCAATAACACCCATTGGGATTTTCAATATACTTTTCATTGCGAAGAATCCAGTTTGGTGCAACGGGAGAACCTGTATTTTCAAAAAGCCCGAAGCCGTAAAATTCCCCCGCCTGAATCATATCCAGGTCGCCGTCATCATCGAGATCGCCGAACGCGCCGGTCATATTCAAATGTTTATAGCTGAATTGCTTGAAATATTCATTGGTCAAACTCCAGGAGGCATTTATGGGGCTCCCGGTATTTTCCATCATGCCAAAAAATCCGCTTTCCCCATAGGCGCTGATATTGAAAAGGAGGCAGTCATAATCGCCATCGGAATCCATATCCACAAATCCCGGGATGAGCCAAATATGTTCGTACATCACCGGGAAATAATAAGAGTCTTCGAGGGAAAAGGAAAAATTTTCAGGAGTTCCCGTGTTTCTATAGAATGTAAAGAGATATGGCGGATGATTCAGACTGGACGCCTCGCCGAAAAACAGGTCAAAATCGCCATCCGCATCGATATCACACAGGGATACAAAACGCGTATTTTGTCGGCTCGAATCAAAGCCAATGTCCAAAGGCGCGGCAAATATCGGGTTAAACGGTCCCCCGGTATTTTCAACGAAAAAGACTTTCCCGGAATTTTGTGTGGGAGCAGGATTGCCTATTCCCACTGTCAATATAATATCATAGTCGCCGTCCGCATCCAGGTCTTTTGCATCCAGGCATGTGTTCCACCCCATGTTTTGCACGATCTGATTTGTCACTTCTGTAAACTCATTATTTCCCTCGTTCCTGAAGTAATAGACATATCCCATCCAGGAAGAAGCAACGATATCCGGATCTCCGTCGCTGTCGAAATCCGCTACAGCTTGATGCAGCATATGATACTCGGCGTTTTTGGGGAGGTTTAAGAGATTATGGTTGGCAATGGTCCAGGAGGGGCGTTTTTTCGTTCCATCATTTCTGTAATAACGGATATAATGATCCCCACCGATAAGGAGGTCGAGATCGCCGTCTCCATCCATATCAAACGGGGCGGTTTTTCCGCGTTCAACGCTTGGGTGAAAGAGATTCGCTTTTGAGCCTTCATAATATCCCTCATACACCGGTTCCCAGGTTTCCGGAGCATTTGGAAGGGGCGTTTGAGTGGGCGTGGGAAAGACAAGGTCAGTGTATTCCACCCTGGCGTCGCCTTCGTCCCCACCAAGAACATATATTCTTCCGTCATCCGTTGTTACAACCTCCATATTATTTGTTTTGCGGTTCATGGGAGAATAAGAAGACCACTGATCCGTTTGGGGATCGTAAACATCCACCGCGTTTGTGCTTCCGGGCAGCCACCCTCCGCACAGGTAAAATTTGCCATCAGTTCCAACGGTTCCCTGAACCAGTTTGGAAGCAGAAAGGGACGATACATATTGCCATCCATTTTCCGGGTATGCCGGATCGTACATCTCTGAAGTATTTGTATGGGCTCCATTATTCGAACCGCCAAAGGCAAAAAGGCGGTTATTAGAGTCCACAAGCAGGGCTAAACAAGCCCTGGGTTTCTTCATGGATGGAAGGGCAGACCATATATTCAAATCAGGATCGTACATTTCAACAGAATTCGTTGTTATACCCGATATGTCTCTTCCCCCGGCTACAATAATTTTTCCATTTTTATCGCATATCATCCGGTGTGAGGATCGCGCCGCGCTCATAAGGGAAAGGGAGGTCCAGCTATCTTCCGACTTGTTATACTTAAAGAGATTGTTATAATAGATGGGATTTTCCGGATCTGAATCGTTAAAACCTCCGGATGCATATATGTTTCCATCCGGGTCGGAAGTTGCCCTTACACCCAAAGCCTTGTAAGGAAACGGTGATATAAACTCCCATGTATTTGTTTTGTCATCAAATCTGTCAATGGAATCGGTTCCGGAGCGTTCCGCGGAAGTCCAACCAGCTATGGCGTAAATCGAGCCATCGTAATCAATAGCGCCGCCAAAATTGCTTCTTCCGATATTCATGGGGACGCCGAAATGCCAGACATCTGTTGATGCGTTGAGGCGAGGGGTATGGAGAATATTTTCATAATTGGAATCAATGTTCCGGGAAAAAAGGCAGGGAGAAATTGCAATGAAAAACCAGACGGCGCAAAAATCTTTCATTCTGTTTAACCTGTCAAAAGTTCTATATGACTTTTTCTATTTCAAAAAAAGAGGGATTTCCCCGTTTGTATATAATATAATAACTTAATTATATGCTTTGTCGAATATTTCAGGCAAGGAAAAAATAGAAAGATGATACTATTCATGTTGCCATTGGAAGTGATCGTTTCATGAAAAAGAAACACTATTGTCCAAAATATTTTATTTAACCACAGATTTCACGGATTCACGCAGATTAAATTCAGTTGTTTCAATGTTCCGTAACACGGAACATTGATCACAATCGCCTTGAGGCGAACTTTTAGAAATCAGGTCTGGTTGAAGACAAAACCTCTAAAAACCAGTATTTTGCTATATTATCCAGTTTTCTCATTATTTCTTTTGGACAAGAGTGAAAATAAGAAAGAAGAAATATCTAGATTATATTTATTTAGTCACCCAAAATTCTGAATACTTCTACTGTGATTTTCTCCCACCAAGGCGGGACTCGTCCCTTTTGAGCGCTATTTCATTTTGTTTCAACTCGATGTGCATTCGCACACCTTTGTCTTACGATATGAAATATCATCTCAAAATAAATTTCGTGAAGAGTCTGGGCAAACAGCCATTTCTTTTCCTTTTTGCTTGAATCATATCAAGATTTTGTTTTATGTATTTTAAGACTAAAAACGATATCCGGAGAATAATAAGAAATAGAAACCGAAATGTCCGATAGAAAATCCATGAAGTGTCATGTTTGTGGTGGCTTCGTGCATCCCAATAAAACGGATATCCCTTTCAAACTGGGGGAACGGATGATTGTGATTCTCAAGGATCTTCCAGTTTTACAGTGTGAGCGATGCCGGGAATATATTCTTGAAGATTCCGTGATGCGCCGCGTGGAAGAGATACTCTCCATGGTAAACCAAGATTCCGAACTCCAGGTTGTTCGCTTTGCCGCATAAACAATGAGAGATTCATAAACGCAAAGTCGCGTCTTTTTTGATATGGCTAAAAGAGGCGAAGTGATTTTTCTGCTTTCTGATTTATTATTTCTGAAGATGATGCCCTTCATGTTGCCATTGGAGTTAATCGTTTCATGAAAAAGAAAAAGAAATTTGATTGCGTTGAATACAAAAACTTGATTCAGGAAATATTGTTGAAACAGGGGCTCACAATGGGAATTTGATCAGCAGGAAAAAGAATTATAACAGTTCTCAAAAGTAGTGTTTAAATGAATGAAAATGGATGATATTGGATACTTGATACTGGATGCTGGATGCGGATCAAAGCGACGAACTTCCAACAGAGGATTTGGATCCTGGATGTAGAACAGAGTCACGTAAACATCGTAATGACCGCCTGCCCGCCGAAGTTAATACTGAGGCGGGTGACCGGACATTTCTTTCGAGAAAGGTTATAAATACGCCCCAAATCCAGGGATAAGGATTCCCTTCTCAAGAATTTGTTTATGGCTTCCTTTTGTTCTTAACCACGAATCACGCCTGCGGCGGGGAAAGATATCAGCCCGCGAATCACGCTGATATCGCGAATTACCTAATCGAACTTCCTTCAGGGATTTTTTGTACTGCCTCTGGCAGGAAAGAGCTTTTTTATAATATAGACGGAAAAATTCTTTTTCCTGGTTCTATTATAAAAAAAGACATCATTGTGTTCCGCAGAAAGCGGAACACAAAACAAAAAATCCCTTTCCCAATTCGAGTTAATTCGTGTGATTTGCGGGCAACTCTTCTCCTCAGTTTCAGGAAATGGCGGAGTTCACTTATCAAATGAATGGGATTTTTAACCTTACTGAATTCAAGCATTTTATTACGACCATACCAGTATTAACTGAAATTACCGCATCAATTAAATAAAAAACAAAACACAACATCTTTATCCCTGGATCTGGGTTACGCTTTAAAAGCAACAAAGAAAAAAATCGGGGGGAGGTTCCGCTTCAAGCGAATTGCCCCCCCCTTTATTTTTTTCATTCAACCCTTATGGTAAAGAGGTTTGATTGCTTCCAAGAGCCCTCGCCGTTTTCCGAGTTATAGGGCTGTATTGAGAATATCGCCTGGTGCGTTCCTGAACCAAGATCGCATTCCGCATCCCAGTTATAGCTGGAGTAAATGCCATCCGGAGAAGCTTCCAGGTTATAGCTCCCTGTGCCACCCTGGGAAGAGGTGGCATTATTCCATGTTACCCCGTTATTTATGGAATACCTGCATCTTATTGAGGTGGGAATGAACCGGTAATCAAAAACCTTGACCGTAATGGGAATCTCAAATCCGGAATAGGGCTGCGGCTGGGGAGGATATACATAAACCCACGGTCCGCCGGCATTTTGAACAACAAAGGGTTTGCTTTTCCAGAATCCGGTTTCGCCTTTGGTGTTATAGGCATAAAAGGATACCATGACATTGGAATGATAACCGGGACCGAGGTTTTTTACCGCGTTCCAGATGAATCTGTGAAGGGTGCCTTCAGGAGAGGTTGAAAGATAATTCAGTCCATCGCCTCCTGGCGCTCCCCACGCCCAATCCCAGGTGGCGCCTCCATCCTTTGAGTATTTTACATAGATGGAAGT
>Ga0180437_10011680_pt1 | contig 10494 bp, 12 predicted proteins | sample SS_ome_4_FD_132410 | JGI IMG/M metagenome (GOLD analysis project Ga0180437, IMG submission 132410) | Hypersaline lake sediment archaeal communities from the Salton Sea, California, USA - SS_3_D_1 metaG | ecosystem: Environmental > Aquatic > Non-marine Saline and Alkaline > Hypersaline >... | reverse complement strand
TCTTCATGGCATGATTGATAACATCAGCATTGTGATTGATCTTCCTGAGATACTCCAGCACCATCATCTTGCCAGCACCCTCAGTCATGTCTTCCAGCACCAGCTCCATCATGACCATGATGTTCTCAGTGCTGCAGATCTGTGCCACCTGAAGGTTGAAGGGGTGCAGGGTGTCTTCCCTTCCAGCTGCCATCTCTCTCTTTGCTGCTGCAGTGTAGAAGCCCAGTGGATTCCGTTCAAAGCTCTGTGCATGACTCATTGTGGTGTCTCCATTCTGTTGTGTTGGTCTGTTGGTTATGGGGTGACTACAGGCCCCTGTGGTGGGGCCTGTCTGTCAGCTCACATCCAGTGTGGCCTGTCTCCTATTCCCAGCTCTTCATCAGGGCCAAGCACTTCTTGCAGGTGACTTCCTGCTCTTTGCCTGTCTGGTACAGCCCATAGTGCAGATTGGTCATGCTCTTATTGCAGGCAGGTGCCAGAAAGCTCTGGCCCCTGAAGGTGATTGTCTTGGCAATGTGGATCTTTCCTGTCATCAGCTGTGTGGCTTTCTTCATTGGTCTGTCTCCATTCCTTATACTGTTGTGGGTCTGTGGTGTGGTGGTTAATTCGTTACAGTGTAACGCTGGCGCGTATCGCTCGAAACTCGCTTGACCTTACCTTTGCCTCGGCCTGCATTGGCTGTGAATGCAGCACCCCTGAGAAGCACTCTCACCAAAAACTCTTCAAAGCTGTCACCGGGATCATTGGCCATGTCATAGCACTGCCTCAGTGTTGCCTCTTGCTCTTGGGTCAGTGGCACCTGCAGAGTTTTGATGCCCTTGGCTTTCCTGTTGGCCCTGTACTTCCTCTGTCTCTCAGCATTGGTCATTGCTGCCATGGTGTTGTCTCCATTCTGTTGTGTTGATTAGACTATGACTGCAGACCCAAACACTGCCAGCTTGGGGCTGCTTGTCATACTCCTTTCTGTGTTGGTTTATTCTGTTGGACTCATCCAAGATCTGGTCAGGTGCATCACTTATCTGCTGGGTGGTAACTGGCTGGTGTCAATCAGTCAGGGCTGGTCAGGCCTTCCCATTCATGCAGCAGAACTAGGTGACTCTGTGACTCAGGTCTCTGGTCAGTAGGATGTGGGGCTGCTGTCGGACCTCGCAAGCCTAGTGGGTCACCTCCTTGGTGGTGGGCTTCAATTGGCTGGTGGGGTGTGTCATTGTGCAATCAATATATAAAGAGGGGTAAACCCTGTCAAGGGGTCAAACCGGAAGAAAGTTGAGAAAATTCAGGGTTTGAGCGTGACAAATACTAGTATCCGACCGATATTCTTGGTGGTTAGTCTCCTATTAACTGGTCATCTGGCATGCCTCCACTCTGCCAGATGGCCATTTTTTATGGGCAAAAAGAGACCCCAGCAAGGTGACCAGTCCTGCTGGGGTCAGGGGTGGGGGCTGTGAGAATGGAGCCAAACACAGCCCCCTTTGTGATGCCTCCTTGGCTGTCAGTCTTGGCTCTTCATGCAGGGCCTGCTCAGAAGGGCCTCTCTATTCCTTCTCTGGATCTTGAGTGCATCTGTCATCAGGGTGTGCTGGTCCTGTAGTGAGTCATTCATGGCTGTGTAAGCCTTGGTGTTATTCTCCACCACCTTCATGATCCTCTCTTCTCTCTTCTCCTGTTGTATGGCCAGCTCTCCGCTTTGCTTCAGCCATGCCTTGATCATCAGGAAGATGACTATGATCAGCATGGCACACAGGCCCACTGCTCCTGCTTGTACTGCTGGTGTAAAGATCTCATTCATGGGGTCCATCCTTTCATCTTGTTGGCTTGGTGATTGTCATGTGCATAGAGAACACTTCAAGCCTTGCAGCTTGCCCACACCACACCATGGACCCCAGCTGCCCCATCCAGCTGTATAGATCACTCACATCATTGCATCTCTCATCTTCATCCACATCCAGCACTGACCCAGCTGCAGGAGTGATCCTGTCCATGGGCCTTTTCTGTGCAGCACAGTGGATGTCTTCCACCACATACAGGCCACCCCAGTCCACACTGGGCCAGAGGATGTCAAAGCTCTTCATGCTCCACTGGGTCAGGTGGCTGGCATCATCCAGCACCAGCTGTGCAGTGGTGGGAAGGTTATGCAGCAGGGTGTGTGCATCTCTCTGATCAGCAATCAGGACATGCACCCTGTGCTCTGGATCATGAAACTCCATGCAGGCTGGATCTATGTCCACACCCCAGACAGTGGCCTGTGGAAAGTATCTCTGCCACATCAGGAGAGACTGGCCAGACCTGACACCCAGCTCCACAATGTTGATGGCATCCTGTCTGTGCTTCTTCAGGTGCTTCTCATAGTGGGGCAGATAGCCCTGCCTGTATTTGTCTGTGTTGGATCTCCTGCCAATCTCTTCCAGATCCAGCTGGCTCCAGTCAGTGCCTCTGCTGTAGTATTCATCAGTCATTGTCTATGATCCATTTATTCATCAGGACCAGCTCTGCATTCTTGATGCAGTCCACCTTCTTCTTGTAGGCCTGTGGCCAGCAGCTGATCACATTGATCTCTTTGCCAAAGAGCTGCAGAGTCAGGTTCCAAAAGTACTCACCTTCCTGTGGGCCAGACTTCACTCTCTCAATTGCCAGTGTGCCTCTCATTGTCTTGGCCATGGTCCTGCTCCTTCTATGGTAGTGATGCCTTGATCTCTGCCACCCTGTCCTGAGTGGGCTTGCTCTGGATCTTGCCAGCCATGCTCTTGCTGTCTTCATTCCAGTCTCTGCCTTTGATTCTCTGGAATGTGGCCACCACTTCCTTGAGTGCTGTGCCCTCACCCTTCAGCCCCTTGGCCAGCTTCCATGCTACCATGGCCAGAAAGCCAAGCACCAGACAGGTGGTGCCACCAGCCACCCATGGTGCAGCCTTGGGCAATGATGTGGCCATGGAATAGGTCAGTGGCAGCATCACTGTGCAGGTCACTGCCATGATGCCAAAGAGCTTAGACTTGAAGTAGAAGGCAAGCCCCATGCAGACAGCCATGCCAGCCAGCCATAGCACATTGAACCTTGCACAGAGCTTCTGGAATCTGGCAGCATTCTCAGCATCAGCCTTCATCCTGATCTCTTTCTGCATCAGCTCCAGCTCTTCCTCTGTCTTGGGCATGGGCCAAGCCACCTTGTGCTTGAAGATCCTGCCCTTCTGGTACAGGGGCTTGTCTGGGTCTGCTGGTGGCAGCAGCTTGGCACCCATGGCAGTGCAGGTGCACACCAGTATGATCATGACTATGATGTACTTGGTGATCCTCTTCATGACTGATCCTCTCTGACTATTGCTTCCAGTGTCTTGATCCTGTTGGCCAGCTGCTCCTTGTAGGATGCACAGCCACCACCAAAGCCCAGCAGCTGCTTGGCATCTTCCAGCATTGTCTTGGCTTCTTCTGGTGTCAGCTCATCCATCTCTTCCAGCTCCATGCCTGTGTGTTTTCGTGCAGTGAAACCGTAGGGGCATTGCCCATCAAATTCAAACCTTTTCCTGATGGACTCCACAAAGGCATCATCAGTCCTGCAGGCCTTGCAGTGCCTCTTGCTGGTGCAGTGAATTGTCTCTTGCCACTTCATCATGGATAGCTCAGTGTGATTGATCCAGACCCATCACAGGGCACACCTGTGGGCCCAGTTGGTGGACCGGGGCTGCACTGCTGTACGCAAAAACTGGAAGGGCTGAAAGCCACATCCATGGGTGGAAAGTCAAAGCCTGCCACCCATGGCCCTGATGGTGGTCTGGGCATTGGCCTATTGACCTGCAGTGGACTGGCTGGTGATCCATCATCCAGATACAAGAATCTGGAATAGTATCTGACATCCCACCATGTGCCCAGAGCATTCCATGATCTCCTGCCAAGAATCTGCCAGACAAATTGCTGTGTGCTCAGAGACAGGAGCCAGCCTGATGGATCATTGTACAGATAATTGGTGCCACTCTTTGTCAGCTGGTGCACTCCATTCATCTCTGAGCAATTACCAGAGAAGCCAGAGACAGTCAGTGTCAGTGTGGATGGCAGGCTGTTCCAATCAATGTCAAAGATGTCACTGTTGGATGGAAACCAGTGAGCAGCCAGCTGCATCTCTCCATTGTGTTCTACCACACAGAGCTTGCCATCTTTCTTCAGTAGCAATCTTTCCCAGAAGTTAGCCATGTCACTTCTCCAGCAGCTCCTTCACTCTTCTGGCAGCACCTTCATCAGTGGTGATGCAGAAGTGATTGCAGAACCAGTCCAGCCACTGCCACTGCAGGTCTGGCTTGAACCAGTCCAGCTTGATGGCCCTGACCAGATCACACAGATGCCTGAGATCATAGCTGGTCCAGTGATACTCTGGATGGCCCCAGCAGATGATGGGCTTGCCATGCATCATCACTTCAAGGCCACTGCCACTGTTGGCCAGCAGCACAGCCTTGCAGTGCTTGATGTAGGGGTGCACACTGCACATGCCAGTGATCACCTGCACTCTGGTGTCAATCTCCATCAGGGCACCAGCAGTCTCTGTCACATGCTCTGGCATGCTGAGATCTCTGCCAGCCATGTAGGGGTGCAGCTTTATGATGATCCTTCTGCCAGACTCATCCACTCTGCACAGCTCTCTCACCACAGCCAGCAGCTTGTTGACATAGCCACCCCAGTCCATTCTGGTCACCACACTATCACCAGAGCACTGGCCCAGAATCAGCCAGTAGTCATCACAATGGGGCTCCTGCAGCTCACTGAGCCTGTCACCCCACTTGCATACCCTGTCAGAGATCCAAGAGCCTACAGTGTCCTTAAAGCCCTTAGTGTGGAAGCCCCTGAAGTCTGGCTCATCATAGCAGATGGACAGGCTTGGGCCATAGCCCAGAGAGTCAATGGCAGCATGGTGGGGTGTGGGGCCTGTAGGTTTCCAAAACCAATTGTGCTGGGCCTGCAGACAGTTGCCTGTCAGGTCTGACAGCATGGCATGATTGTAGATGCAGATGTCTGTGGGATTGTCCTTGGCTGGCCTATAGGTGCCTGACTTGAGACCCTTGCAGATGAAGTTGCTGTGTAGCTTCACCTTGATCTTGTTGGCCTGAAGGCCCCTGACCAGCTGCCTGATGCCGGGGGCCCAGCTGTCCTTCATGTCCAAGAATCTGTATGGCCAGAGTACTGCATTCATGATTGCTCCTTTCTGTTGTGGTCTCATCCACTATCGGTCATGGTCCTGTATTTGTCAATGGCTTTCTGCAGCAGCCCAGATGGCTGCACCAGTCTGCCAGCCTGCTGGCAATCAGAGATCCAGCCAATGACAGAGAAGAGCAGCTCTGGTGTCCTGTCTTCAATGACCGTGAGTGCCAGCTGCTCTGCTTCTGCCTTGCTGTCCTGCTCTGCCTTGATCTCATCCCATGCAGCCACCACATCAGCCCATGATGGCTTGGGTCTGGGGTCATTCCATCTGAGCAGATTATAGCTTTCCTCTGTGTCCAAGTTGGCCCCACCATATTGTGGCAGTGGGACCAGTCTATCCAGTGCCTTTGCTACATTTATCTGTGGCATTATTCGACCTCAATTTTTACTTGCAGGTAGACCTCATCACCACCTGTGCCAACAGCATCACCTTCAGTGCCGGAATTGTTGCAATAGTGCTGGACTTCCAGTGCTTGGCCTGCTGCCACTGTAAATCTTCCTGTCAGGGTGATGGTGCAGGGGTCCATGTACAGTGTGCCAGCAGACCTGTCAAAGCCCACACCCTGCACAAGAGCCGCTGAGCCTGTTGTGTTGTAGATTCTCAGCCTGCCACCATGGGTGTCATCAGTCGCGGCAAATACGGAGATCCTATAGGTGCCAGCATCCAGTGTGAATTGATTGCTTGATAGTGAGCATACATTGGCTGTGTCTACCACTTCAGTGGTGATGGCTCTTGTTCTCCAGCCACCGGAGCTGATGGATGACCCATTGGTTCCACTGCTCAGTCTTCTTTCAAGAATCACAATATCACCAAAGCTACCAGTGGGGCCAGTGTCACCAGTGGGGCCAGTGTCACCAGTGGGGCCAGCAGCACCAGTCATGGAGAAGATGCCGACCTGCGATAGGTTGACCTCAGTTGTCAACGTGGGATATGTTGAGTAGGTCTGTTGGGCTCTTAGCCTTAGCTTATCGCCAGCAGCAAGCTCGATTGGGCACCCTACTGATGCGCTGCTAGCTTGGCTGTTTTCGCGAACGTATGCAGCAGCTCGCGTCCCAGCCACTTCTGAATAGCCACCACCACTATCTTTCTCTATCCAAGATTCAAAGGTGCCTCGCACATCTCCGGCACCTGAAGTACAATCACAGGTCACCTGTTGCTGAATGAAATAATCGCCAGCCGCACTGACAGTGATCTCATCAGATGCAAGAGAATAGTTGGAATCACTGATTACTTCTGAATCAAGATTGACTGTGGCTGTGGTACTGCTGATGGACTGCCCACCTGTAGTATCGCGTACAAGGTATGGCGAAGGGTCGCCACCACTAGGACCAGTGGGCCCAACCGCACCAGTGGGACCCGTGGGGCCAGTGGGGCCAGCCACTGTGGAAGCAGCTCCAGTGGGGCCAGTGGGGCCAACATCATTGAAACTCAGACCTATGGCCACCCCATCCACAACAAGAGTGCCACCACCACTGAGATAGGTGACGCTGTATGATGATCCACCTGAGATACCTGCCACCCCACTGATTGAATAATATGCATACCCATAGACGCCATCTCTTCGGAATATCCTTATGGTTTTTCCATCCAGTCCAGCACTGATAGCACTGACATCAACACTGTTGCTGTCAGTGCTGGATACAGCAATAGATGTGACTGATGCTGGGGCTGCATTATTCAGCTCCACATCGCCAGCATCCACAGATGTCATGCTGGTGTCAGTACTGAATAAATACTCCAATGTCAGACCACCCACCTGCCCAATAGGACCAGTGGAGCCAGCAGCTCCAGTGCTTCCAGCAGGGCCAGTGGGGCCTGTGGGGCCAGTGGGGCCTGTGCCTGCTATGCTATTGTCAACATATTCCTTGTTGGCTGCATCATAGGGTCCAGTGGGTCCAGTCATGTTGGTGACTTTGTAGCCACCACTGAGATCCAGATTCTGATCAATAGTGATGGCACTGAGTGGATGGGCACCAGCTGCATCTCTTCCGCTTAGACTGTTGTGGCTCTGGGGTGTGCCAAGTATGGTGGCAGCTCCTCCAGTGCTGCCTCTGATATCTTCCACTGCAGCTATCCTGCACTTCCCTGTTGTGGTGTATCCTGCATTGGTCCTGAAGGTGATCCTGTACAGTGGTGCAATCTCATTGGATGGTGCAGTGCCCCAGTCAATACTGGAGAAGGCTTCATCTTGTGCAGATGCCAGAGTGGAGTGGACTGACTGCCCTTGGATGATGATCACCTCTTCTCCACTGTCTGCCCTTGGTATTGCAGCTATCCACATATTCACATAATTGTTGGTGGCTGCAGCAGTCTGCTGCCAGCTTCCACCTGTCAGCTCATTCCAGTAGAGATAGCTGCCACCATCCAGCAGGGGCACTGTGGGTGTGGTGTCCCAGTCCCATCTATTGCTGGCATCAGTGCCTGCCCTGTACAGCACAGTGTATGGCCCAGCAGAAGCCAGTGCAGTGATGGTCTCATACAGATCCTCATCAGCAATCTGGCCAGCAGCCACTGACAGCTGATTGTCTGCATCAGCAGGGCTGGATGGCTGCAGAGTGTAGTCAGCCAGAGCCAGACCACTGATATACTTGGTGCCATGAAAGAAGTGTTCTGTCAGGTGGTGCTCTGCTTGCCACTCTGTTGTGTGTCTCTCTTCCACCAGTATGGCATCATCAGAAGCCATGTCTGTGTTGAAGTAAACAAAGGCCACAGGTGCATGTGTCAGGAGATCCCATGCAGTGGTGCTGACAGTCAGTGTGGTGGCTCCTGACTCATAGTAGAAGAAATATCCATCAGTCACATCAGCATGTGCAGCAGTGGTCTCATCAGCAGGAGTGGAGAGCACCCCATTGACCATGACAGTGGCCCCAGTGTTGGTGATGGTCAGCTGTCTGGTGGCTGCACTGTAGCTGATAGCCAGCTGGTCAGAATTTCTGAGCCCATTGAACATTGGCTGATAGGTCTGGGCACAGACAGTCTTCCAGACACTGGGCTTGATCCTGACCAGTATGCTGCCCTCTGTGGCATGGCTCCTGATCACAATGCCAACACTCACCACATAGCTTGGATCTTCTGGCTCTGTGTCAGTGAATGCACCAGCCACTGAGTCACTCAGGAAAAGCTCAGTCCCTGCAGCATAGGATGATGTGTCAAGATCCCTGACCATGCCAATGACTGTGTAGTATCCAAGAGCATTCTGAAGGATGTCTTCAGTGGCCATGGCAAGTGTGCCACAGGCTTCAGATAGAGTGTCTGCTGTGGCCAGTGTCATCTGTGGCACCTGTCCACTGGCTCCAGACACATAGACCAGATCACCATTGTTGATGTTGCTGCCAATAGCTTGAGCCCTTGGTGTCAGGACTTCCATGCCCACCTGCAGCTCTACTGTCCCACCTGCAAGGCCCACTTCTGGCACACCGTCATCTTCATTCCAGTGCAGCCTTCCCTCTGCATGGGTGGGGCCTGTGGGTGTCAGGTCAAAGTCAATGTGCTTCACATTGCTCTGGCCATTCTCATTGAAGTCAACATCAGTGTCAATGGTGTGGCCTGCTGCAGCCCAGTTGAGATTGGACAGCAGTGCATGATCAGTGGTGCCAGCAGGCCCAGTGGGGCCAGTGCTTCCAGTGCTTCCAGCTGGACCTGTCGGACCAGTGGGCCCTGCCACTGTTGAAGGTGCACCAGTGGGCCCTGCTGGACCAGTGGGCCCAATGCTGCCAGTGGGTCCAGTGGGCCCTGCCACTGTTGATGCTGGACCAGTGGGCCCTGTGATTCCTTGGGGGCCTGTGGGGCCTGTGATTGTAGAAGCAGCTCCAGTGGGGCCAGTGGGGCCAGTGGGGCCAGCACTACCAGTGGGCCCACTCAGCAGCAGGTTGCTGATGTCTATCACATTCAGCATCTTCTCTGTTGGACCAGAGTGACCCACTGCCTGCATCCTGACAGGGCCAGTGGCAGATGTAGGCCCACAGGGGCCAGTGATATAATCAGTGATCTTGGTCTGATCAAAGTTGATGGTGGGGCCAGTGATGGTGATGGCATTGCCTGCAGAGTATTCTGTCCCTGTAGGATTCCACAGGCTCCAGACTGGGGTGCTCTCTGCCATGCCTCTCAGGAAGAGGATGACAAAGGTGCCCACTGCAATGCCTGCTGTGCCATTGATCTCCTTGGCATAGGGCAGGTCTGTGGCTCCACCATCCCACACTCTGCCAGCTGACTTGGTGGCCCATGCTGTGCCATTCCATGCCTGCTCTGTGACACCATACTCACCACCTGTCTGGTCACTGTCTATCTTCCCAATCAGGAAGGCAGGAGCATTGACCTGACTGGGCTGGGGCACCAGTGAGATCCTTGTGCCTTCCACTCTGATGGTCTTGTTGTCACCAGTGACAGGCTTTCTCATGAAGTCCCTGACAGCATTGAAAAACTGCAGGGTCCATCCTCTTGGGATCTCTTTACCGGGGCTTGGGTCAGATGGTAGTGGGGTGGGCATGGCTGCTATGGTCCTGTGTAGAGTTCAGTGTCCCAGACATCTGCATAGGTATACTCCACAGTGCCCCTGTACTTGCTGCCATCTTCCTCCACACTGACATTGGTGACCAGCCATGCACCTGTATATCCAAAGGTCTCAGCTGGCGTGACTCTGGTGGCAACAGTCTGCAGCACTGCTTCCACATTGCTCTTGCTGCTGTGCCAGAATTGATATCTGGAGATGGGCTGTGGCAAGTAGTATGCTTCCACTCCTGCCTTGGTTTTTTCAGCAAGGGCACCAGCCCCATTGTCTGACAGTCTCCACTCATCGCCGGGGCTTTCCTTGGCCCACTTCCACTGGGTGCCATCAGCATCCTGTTGATTGGTGGCAGTGTCAAACCATGCAGGAGTGTTATCAGCTTTGTCCTTGTGCTGATACAGGTCATGATTCCACTTCATCAGATAGTTTGGGTGGGTCTCCAGTGGCTTCTCAAGAGTGGCCACTGTGATGGTCCAGAGATCATCATCATCTTCCTTGCCACCAATAGACACAGCAGCCAGCACTGTGGTGTAGTTCAGTGACAGAATCAGATAGTCATCATCCTCTTCATCAGGAGCCACACTGAAACTCTTGAAGTAGACAGTGCCCATCTCATCATCAGTGTGTGCAGCCTTGAAGGCAGGCACCAGAGACTTCCACCCAGATCTGGGCACCCTGTAATTGTAAGCCACACTCTCATCTTCAGAAGAGCCACCAAAGACTCTGCTGTTTCGGATCTCATAGGGGCCTGTGATTGGTCCTGTACTCATTATGCAAACGCAGGTCTCATGGTCTTCAGAGTGGCCACT
>Ga0180437_10011679_pt1 | contig 10495 bp, 8 predicted proteins | sample SS_ome_4_FD_132410 | JGI IMG/M metagenome (GOLD analysis project Ga0180437, IMG submission 132410) | Hypersaline lake sediment archaeal communities from the Salton Sea, California, USA - SS_3_D_1 metaG | ecosystem: Environmental > Aquatic > Non-marine Saline and Alkaline > Hypersaline > Sediment... | reverse complement strand
TTCCTTGGTTTCGATCACCGCCAGCGGGCCGCCCGCCCACTCGACCACCTTGGCCGGATCCAGATCCAGATAGGGCTCGTGCGGGACCGCCAGGATCACCGCCTCAGCGCCGTTTAAGGCGGCGGCCAGATCGTGCTGGACCGTGGCCTCCTGCAGACCTTCCTGGTTGCGGAAGAACCTCGACCACGAGTGGCCCGGCGCCGGATAGACGTCCTGCTTTTCCAACTCGTACCAGTGGTCCAGGTAGGGGTCGTGGATCCGCATTTCGGCCCCCATCTCGGTGAGCTTGCGGACGACCATCTCCGAGCCGCTGTAACGCGTGTCGCCCACGTCCTGGCGGTAGCTGCCGCCGCAGATCAACACGTCGGCCCCGGCGATGTAACGGCCCATATTGCGGAGCGCGTCGCGGGTCAGCTCGGCCACGTGCAGCGAACGGGTGTCGTTGATGTCGACGGCGACCGGGCTGATCTTGAAGACGCTTTCGCCGTCCTCGAAGCCCAGGATGTGCTTGTAGGCCCAGTACCCCAGGCCGGCGTCCTTGGGAAGGCAATATCCGCCGATGCCTGGGCCGGGAAAGATCATGTTGCTGTGCGTGGGACGCATCTTGATCGCCTGGATCACCTTGATCAGGTCGACCCCGTTGCGCTCGGAAAACAGGCTCCATTCGTTCAGGAAAGCCAGGATCGTGGCCCGGTACGAATTCTCCACGATCTTGGTGGTTTCCGACTCGATGGGCCGGTCCATGACGGTCAACGGGAATTCGTCGGTGTTGAGCACTTCGTGGAGGAACTTCTCGACGCGCGTCCGGGCTTCCTGATTGCAGCCGGAACAGACCCGCCAGAAATCGCGGATCGACGAGACGTATTCCCGGCCCGGCATCACCCGCTCGAAACTGTGCGCCAGCAGCGGCTCGCTGTCGATGCCCCGGGCGGCGAACGCCTTCTTCATGATCGGCCAGGCGACGAATTCCGTGGTGCCCGGGGCCACCGTGGTCTCGATTAGCGTCAGACAGTGCGGCTGCACCTTCTGGCCGATGGTCCGCATGGTTGCCTCCAGGGCGGTCATCTCGGCCTCGCCCGAACGCATATTGCCCAACTCGTGCTTGGTGTAGTCGCATTGCACGTCGACCACAACGCAATCGGCCAGTGAAAGACAATCGCTGTTGTAGGTGGCCGTGAGCGTCTTCTTCTCGTTGACGCACCGGGCGATCATCGGATCGACCTCCGGGTCCTCCGCCTTGACCGGCGAGGTGCCGCGGTTCAACAGCGGAATCTTCCAGTAACTCCGCGTACTGGGGCGCTGGCACCCGATCACGAACTTGTTCGGGCGGCCCGTGTCCTCGTCGGTGGAGTCGGCAATGATCGCGGCCATCACCGCGCCGACGAAGCCTACCCCCATCACTACCACGGTTTCCTTGTCCTCGGAACGTGCCTGGTCGACCAGCTTCTCGAGGCGGGCCATTTCACCGGCATATTCGGACTTTTCGGGAATAGCGAACTCCTCACCGGAGGGACTCACGGAATAGACTGCCATGACGGTTTTCCTGTCGACTACAATTACGTATGCCACACCCGGTCGGGTGCCAATCAAGCAACCCTACTTCAGGTATTCAGATCGGTCAACACAGGTCCCGATTGAAACATCCGGCCCGGCGTGGTCTACTTGTGGTTTCCCTCTGGTAGCCCCGGTCGACGTCAAGTGTGCCCATGTTCCACCCCGTTGAGAGTTCCGTCTCGTTTCCCAAGCAGGAAGAAGATCTGGTCCGCTTCTGGAAGGAGCGGCAGATTTACGACAAATCGCTCGATGCCCGGACCGATGCCCCGGCATTCGTCTTCTACGAAGGCCCCCCCACGGCGAACGGTCTCCCCCATCCGGGGCATTGCTTGACGCGGGCGATCAAGGACCTGTTCCCCCGCTATAAGACCATGAAGGGGTACCGCTGTGAGCGGAAGGGAGGCTGGGATACCCACGGCCTGCCGGTCGAGGTCGAGGTCTGCAAGGAACTGGGGATCCACAGCAAGGAGGAGATCGAAGAATACGGCATCGAGCCCTTCGTGCGCAAGTGCGTCGAGAGCGTGTTCCGTTACACGCAGCAATGGGAGCAACTCACCGAGCGGCTTGGCTTCTGGATCCATCTCGAAGAGGCTTACGTCACCTACCACCAGAGCTACGTGGAAAGCGTCTGGTGGGCCTTGAAGAACCTCTTCGATCGTGGCCTGCTGTACCAGGGGCACAAAATCGTCTGGTGGTGGGCCCAGGGCGGCACCGCGCTGAGCAGCGGCGAGGTCGGCGAAGGATACCGCGAAGTGGCCGACCCGAGCGTCTACGTCCGCTTTCCGCTGGTCGACCGGCCGGATACCGATTTGCTGGTTTGGACCACCACCCCCTGGACGCTGCCGAGTAATCAGTTTGCCGCCGTGAAACCCGATCTGGAGTACTCGGTTGTAGCGGTTGAAGGGGACTCGCGCAAGCTGATCATGGCCTCCGCGCTAGTCGAGCAGATTTCCTCAAAAGCCAAGAAGGAATTCACTGTTGAGTCGACCCTCTCCGGCCAGCAACTCCTCGGTCTCCGATACGTCCCGCCGTTCGACTATTACTACAAGACCCAGGGCCAGACGCAGGGGACGCTGAAAGACGGCTCGGCGCAGCACATCGCATGGCGGGTGATCGCCGCCGATTTCGTCACCGTCGACACGGGGACGGGCGTGGTGCACCAGGCGCCCGCCTTTGGCGAGGTTGACTACGACGTGCTCCAAGCCGAACGGGACCGCTTCGTCGAAGGCGAAGGTCCGCCGCTGATCAATGCCGTCGCTCCCGACGGGACCTTCACCGCCGAGGCGCCGGACTACGAGGGACGTTGGGTCAAGGAGGCCGACGGCGACATCACGCGGCAGATGCGTGCGGCCGGCCTGCTGTTTCACCAGGAGCAGTATCTGCACGATTATCCCTTCTGCCCCCGGGCGGAAGACGATCCGCTGATCCAGTATCCCCGCCGGAGTTGGTTCATCCGCACCACCGAGTTCAAGGAGAAGATGCTCGACAATAACCGGCGGATCAACTGGTTGCCGCAGCATATCCGCGACGGACGGTTCGGCAACTTCCTGGAGACGAACGTCGACTGGGCCCTCTCGCGCGAACGCTATTGGGGTACGCCGCTGCCGATCTGGGTCTGCGAAGAGAGCGGCCACATGGAGGCGATCACCAGCTACGACGAGCTGCTGGCCAAGCCGGGGGTGCAGGGAACCGAAGTCTGGGAGCAGGCCAAGCGGGAAACGCCCAATCTGCCCGACGACTTGAGAGTGCATAAACCATATATCGACGAGGTCACCTACGATTCGCCCAAGGTGAAAGGGGCCCGCATGCGGCGGGTCCCCGAGGTGATCGACTGCTGGTTCGACGCCGGGGCCATGCCCTTCGCCCAGTGGGGATATCCGCTGCAGGAAGGTTCTCGGAAGCGATTCCGCGGGCAGTTTCCCGCCGACTTCATCAGCGAGGCCCTCGATCAAACCCGCGGCTGGTTCTACAGCCTGCTGGCCATCAGCACGCTGCTGTTCAGCCCGGACGAGCAGCCGCCGGCCGAGGATTCGACGACGCCCGCGGTCGACTTCCCCCATCCCTACCGCAACTGCGTGGTGCTGGGATTGCTTCTGACCGAATGGTGGGAACAACCCGACGGCAAGCAGCTCTTCCTCACCGAGGACGAAGCCCGCCAGGCCTGCGGCAAGCGGTACTCGCACAAGGTCGGCAAGATGTCCAAAAGCCGGCGAAACTACCGCGAGCCGAACGAGATCTTCCGGCGCTACGGCGCCGACGCCCTGCGTTGGTACTTCTTCTCCAACCAGCCGCCGTGGACGTCGATCCAGTACAGCGAACGGGCGATCAAGGAGTGTATCCCCGAGTTCCTGCTGACGCTCTGGAACTGTTACAGCTTCCTGGTCATCTATGCAAATATCGACGGTTTCGACCCGGCCGAGGCCATTTCGGGCGACGCCGGGCAGCTTTCCCCGGCCACGCTCGCCACGGCCGAGGGCTATCGCCCCGTCACCCAGCGCGGCGAGTTGGACCGTTGGATGATCAGCGAGCTGGGCCGCGCCACCGTGGGCGTGACCGAGCGGATGGACGCCTACGACATCCACGCGGCCGCCGGCCGGTTGATCGAACTGGTCGACGCGCTGAGCAACTGGTACGTCCGCCGCAGCCGCGACCGGTTCTGGAGCGGCGAGCAAACGGCCGACAAGCTCGACGCCTACTGGACGCTCTACGAGTGCCTGATCACGGCCTGCAAGCTGATCGCCCCCTTCGTGCCGTTCCTGGCCGAAGCGATTTGGCAGAACCTGGCCGTGGCGGCCTTCGGATCGCGCGTGGTCGAGAGCGTGCACCTCTGCGACTATCCGACCGGCAACGCCGAGGTGATCGACAAGCCGTTGGCGGAGCAAATGGCCCTGGCCCGGGAAATCGTATCGCTGGGACGCAGCGCGCGGATGGGCGCCAAGCTGAAAGTCCGGCAGCCGCTCTCGCTGGTTGAGGTCGTGTTGGCCGACGATACCCACCTGGATTGGCTTAAGCAACACGCCGCGCTGATCTGCGACGAATTGAACGTGAAGAAGGTCGAGTTTACGCAAAAGGCCGATCAGTACATCACCTACACGGTCCTGCCCGACTTGAAGCGGCTGGGGCCCCGCTTGGGAAAACGGCTGCCCGGGCTGCGAAAAGCCCTGGCCGAGACGGACGGCGGGCTTTTGCTCTCCGAGCTGGAAGCCGACGGGCAGTTGACCTTCGAGTTGCCCGACGGCCCCGTCACGCTCGACTCCGACGACGTCCAGGTCCGCCTGCAAGCCAAGGAGGGTTGGGCCGCCGCCCAGGGGCACGCGTCGGTCGTCGTGCTGGCCACCGAATTGACCGAGGAGTTGATCGCCGAAGGACTCGCCCGGGAATTGGTGCGGCTGATTCAAGACCGCCGCAAGGAGCTTGCCTGCGACTATACCGACCGGATCGCCGTGGCGTGGTCACCGAGTCGGCCGAGTTGCTGGCGGCGTTTCCGAAGTTCGCCGACTACATTCGGGGAGAGACCTTGGCGGTCGATTTGCGTTTTGAGCCCTTGACCGGCGTCGAACCGGGGCAAGTCAAGCTGGCCGGGCACGAGTTGACGCTCTTCGTCCAGGTGGTGCAGACCGAATCGTAGACAGGCCAATCCGCAGTCACGTACACTCAGGAGTCTCTCCAGATGTCTTCACAATCGCCGCTGCGAATCGTGGTGCTGATTTCCGGGGGCGGCACGACGCTACAGAACTTGATCCGCCACATGGACGCCGGACGACTCTCCGTGGAGATTCCGCTGGTCATCTCCAGCAGCTCGAAGGCCGGCGGAAAGAAGTTCGCCGTGGAGGCCGGGATCCCGTTCGAGGTGGTGCAACGGAAAGACTTCGATTCGCAGGACAGCTTCAGCGAGGCCATTTTCGGCCGTTGCCGCGAGGTCCAGGCAGACGTGGTCGTGTTGGGCGGGTTTCTCAAACGGCTCACCATTCCCGACGATTTCATCAATCGCGTGACCAACATCCATCCGGCCCTGATCCCCGCCTTTTGCGGGGACGGGATGTACGGCCATTTCGTCCACGAGGCGGTCTTGGAATACGGCGCGAAACTCAGCGGCTGTACGGTCCACTTCGCCGACAACCAGTACGACCACGGCCCGGTGATCCTGCAGAAGGCAGTGCCAGTGCTCGACGACGATACGCCCGACTCGCTGGCCGCCCGGGTGTTCGAGGCCGAGTGCGAGGCCTATCCCGCGGCGCTGCAGTTGATCGCCGAGGGGCGGGTGAGGGCGCAAGGACGGAGGGTATATGGCACCTCTGTGGAGCCATGATCGCTGCGACGCCGCCGGCGGCAACTCTTCTCTAAGCCTCCCAGAGCACCGCTGACGGTAAGCATTCGTCGAATCCGTCTGCATCCGTTTGTAGTGGCCGCATTTATGCGGCCTTTCGGGGGATTTTGCCTGGCTGCCCCGATGAATCGGGGCACTACAACCGGGTTCGACGAATGCTTACCGCTAACGCAGCGCAACTACTTGCCAGATGGCATGTTATGATACATTGGTGCCATATTCTGTCATTGCGCGGCAGAAATCTTCCGTGCTGTTGATCCGAATTATTCACTGAGACGAAGTCTCATGCTTGATTTATTTCGCACGAGTGACAATAATCGACAGAAAGGGAACAAGTCGGTTCGCTGGAAAGATCGCCCGCCATGTTGGCCCAAGAGCGTCGAGCCTGCCTGTTGGAGTTCGTCCGCGCACGACGGTTCGCCTCGTTGCCGGAGCTGACCCGACAGGTCCCCGTCTCGGAATCGACCATCCGCCGCGACCTGGAACTGCTGGAGGAGCAAGGCTCCATCCGCCGGATTCACGGCGGGGTGCTGTACGCCGGCAGCTCGCCGAAGCTGCCCCATTTCGAGATGCAGCAACCGGCCGAATGGTCGCAGAAGAAGGCGATCGCCAGCCGGGCGGTCGAGCTGATCGATAACAGCGACACGGTCCTGCTCGACGGCGGAAGCACCACCTACGAGGTGGCTCGGCTGCTGGTCGGCCGGCCGGTGCACGTGGTCACCACGTCGCTGCCGGTGGCCAACCTGTTCGCCTCCGACGCCAACAGCGATCTGGTGCTGATCGGCGGGAACATTTGCCCGCGCACCGGCGTGGCTCAAGGGCCCTACGCCGACAAGATGCTGGCCCTGGTTCGCGTGCGGAAGACGATCCTGAGCGTAGCCGGGGTGAATGAAGAGGGGTTTTTCAACAACAACCTGCTGTTGGTCACCACCGAGCGGGCCATGATGCAAGCCGCCGACGAAGTGATCGTGGTGGCCGACAGCACGAAGTTCGGACATCAGAGTCTGACGCACCTGTGTCCGCTGGGAGACGTGGACCACCTGGTCGTCGACAGCCATATCGCCGAAGAGTGGCAGCACAAAGTCACGGCCGCCGGCGTGCAGCTGCTGATCGCCGGACCGACCGACCAAGGATAGCCGCAGGATAAATCGCATGAGCACTGCCGCACCTATTGACGGAAACCGTATTGATCGCACCGTGGTCGAGCAGATCGTCCGCGAGATCGTGTTGGCGCAGGCCGGCGCGCCGCAGGGCAAGCCGGAGTTGGTCGTCAGCATCTCCGCCCGGCACGTCCACTTGACCGACCAGCACGTGGAAACGCTCTTCGGGGCCGGACGCAAGCTGACCGTAATGAAAAACCTCCACCAGGACGGCTTTTTCGCCGCCGAGGAGACGGTGATGGTCGTGGGCCCGCGGCGGCGGATGCTGCCCTCGGTCCGCGTGCTGGGTCCTACGCGCCCGGAATCGCAGGTCGAGTTGGCCTTCACCGACGGGATCTCGCTGGGAATCGACCTGCCGGTCCGCCAGAGCGGCAAGATCGAGGGGACCCCCGGCTGCGTGCTGGTGGGGCCCGCGGGCGTGGTCGAGTTGAAGCAGGGCGTGATTCGCGCCGAGCGGCACGTCCACATGGGGCCCGCCGACGCCGAACAGTACGGCGTGGCCGACGGGAGCCGCATGAGCCTGCGGGTGGAGTCGGCCTGCACGACCGTCTTCGAAGACCTGCTGGTGCGGGTGGGCGAAAAGATCAAACTCGAGGTGCACCTCGATACCGACGAAGGAAACGCGTGTGGCATCGACCACGCGCAAAAAGTGGAATTGTTCAAACCGTAGTTTCTCGCATCCGGAGAAAAGTACCATGGCAAAAGTAATGGAAGCGCTGGGCATGATCGAGGCCAAGGGTTTTGTGACCCTGGTCGAAGCCAGCGACGCAATGATGAAGGCGGCCAACGTCGAGTTCCTCGGCTGGGACAAGGTCGGCAGCGGGCTGGTCAGCGCGTTCGTGACTGGCGACGTGGCCGCCGTCAAGGCCGCGACCGACGCGGGCGCCGCCGCCGGAGGACGCATTGGCGAAATCGTCAGCGTGCAAGTCATCCCCCGGCCGCACGAAGACCTCGACGTCGTGCTGCCCGAGGTGGCCAAGCCCAAACGGGCGGCCTCCAAGTAACCCCATCCAGAGAACCTTGACCCACAACGACAACGAAGAAGGGAAATTACTACGATGCAAGACGCCATTGGATTGCTCGAAACCCGTGGCCTGGTGGCGCTGATCGAAGCGACCGACGCCATGGCCAAAGCCGCCAACGTCCAGATCGCCAAGCGGATCCAGATCGGTGGCGGCATGGTCACCACGGTGGTCCGCGGCGACGTGGGCAGCGTGCGTGCGGCCGTCGAAGCCGGCGCCAACGCCGCTTCGCAGACCGGCGAGCTGATCGCCAGTCATATCATCCCCCGCCCGGCCGAGGGCGTGATCAAAGCGTACCTGTCGTAAACGGAGATTCGCACACCACGCGAGAGGATTGTTTGAGGCGTCAGGGTTCAGGGTCCAGGGTTCAGGACATTGCTTGCGACCACGTTCAAAAACGGACAGAGAGCGGCAAATCGTTCGCAAATATCGAACGGCACGCAGCAGAGTTCTGAACCCTGAACCCCGAACCCTGAACCCCCCATCTCTTGCGACACCCGGTCTTACACGGAAGAAGAAACCCCATGAAAATCCTGGTAGCCAATCTCGGGTCGACGAGTTTCAAGTATCGGCTGTTCGACATGGACGGCGAGCGCCAGTTGGCGCGCGGCGGGATCGAACGGATCGGTTCGGACGAGAGTCGCTGCTTCGTCGAAATCGGCGAGCATCGTGAGGAGAAGACGCTTCACGTTCCCGACCAGGCCGAGGCCGTCCGCCAGTGCCTGGCCCAGTTGACCGACCGCGACAGCGGCTGTCTTCAGGACGCCGCCGAGGTGTCGGCGATCGCGCTGAAGGCGGTCCACGGCGGGCGGATCTCGGGAGTGCAGCGCGTGGCGCCCGAGGTGCTCTCCGCCATGGAAGAAATGATCCCGGTGGCCCCGGCCCACAATCCGCCGTATATCGGCGCCATGCGTCTGCTGGGCGAACGTTTGCCGGAGATCCCGCTGGTGGCGGCCTTCGAGACCGATTTTCACCGCACCATTCCCGATCGCAACCGCTACTATGCGGTGCCGTACGAGTGGGCCCAGGACGGCCTGGTGCGACGTTGGGGATTCCACGGGGCCAGCCATCGTTACATCGCCACGCGAACGGCCGAATTGCTGGGGCGCGACGACCTGCGAATCGTTTCGTGCCACTTGGGCGGCTCCAGCTCGCTGTGTGCCATCCGCAACGGTCAGAGCATGGCCACCAGCATGGGGTTCAGCGCTCAGAGCGGCCTGCCGCAGAACAACCGGGCCGGCGATTTCGACCCGTTCGCTCTGCCGCTGGTGATGGAGCAGACCGGCAAGTCGCTGTCCGAGGTGCTCGGCATGTTGGCTTCCCAGAGCGGGCTGCTGGGCCTCAGCGGCGTCGGCGGCGATATCCGCGACATCGCCGAGGCGGCCGAGAACGGCAACGCCCGGGCACAATTGGCGCTGGACGTATACGCCGGCAGCGTGCGGCAGTACCTAGGGGCCTATCTGGTCGAATTGGGCGGGGCCGACGTGATCGTGTTCACCGGCGGCATCGGCGAGCATCGGCCCGATTTCCGCATGGCCGTCTGCCGGGACCTGGAGGAGTTGGGCATCGTGCTCGATCTTCAGGCGAACGAGGCGGCCCAGGACGAGGCCAAGATCCATGCCGAGGAAAGCCGCGTGCAGATTTGGATCGTGCCCACCAACGAGGAATTGATCGTCGCACGTCTGGCCGCACAGTTGTTGGAGGACTAACGCGATGTTTGTTGCCAAAGTAACCGGATCGTTGGTCGCCACGCAGAAGGTCGCGTCGATGACTGGCCACAAGATGCTGCTGGTCGAGCCGTATCGGCTGGACGCCAAAACCCGCGGCAAGCTGACGACGACCGGACGCGAACTGGTGGCCGTCGACACGGTGGGAGCGGGCGAGGGTGAGTTCGTGTTGATCACCCAGGGCTCCAGTGCCCGGCTGACGCCCGAAACGAAAAACCTGCCGGTCGACACCGTGATCATCGGCATCGTCGACACGGTGCACGTGGACCATCAATGTGTATACGACAAAGAAGAGAAGGATACGGAATAGGGACGTTTAGCCGCCGCGGCCATGCGGCGGTGTCGGGGCACGGCCGCCGAGGGCAAACCAAGCGAAATCACTTCCTTTGATTGCGAGAGAATCTTGCCATGCAAGTTGACGAAACCTTGATCCGCAACGTGGTTCAACAAGTCATCACTCGATTGGGCGCCAACGGCACGGCCGCTCCGGCGGTCGCTTCGGTAGGCGGCGGATACCAGGGCCGTTACGGCCTGTTCACCTGCGTCGACGAGGCGGTGGCGGCCGCCAACGAGGCGTTCGAGCGGCTCAGCGAGCGGACGCTGGACGACCGCCGGCGAATCATCGACCACATCCGCCGCATCTCCATCGACCAGTGCGTCGAGCTGGGCACCATGGAGATGGAAGAGACCAAGATCGGCCGGCTG
>Ga0180437_10011676_pt1 | contig 10500 bp, 5 predicted proteins | sample SS_ome_4_FD_132410 | JGI IMG/M metagenome (GOLD analysis project Ga0180437, IMG submission 132410) | Hypersaline lake sediment archaeal communities from the Salton Sea, California, USA - SS_3_D_1 metaG | ecosystem: Environmental > Aquatic > Non-marine Saline and Alkaline > Hypersaline > Sediment... | reverse complement strand
TATGCCGTGGGTTATCTGGGAGGGGGACTCCTGCTCATGCTCAATCTCGCAGCCATCATGAGACCGGAGATTTTCGGAATCCCGAACGCGGCATGGGCGTCCCGTCTGTCCTTCTTATCCGTGGGCGTCTGGTGGGCCCTCTTCTCGATTCCTCTGTTCAGGAACGTGGATGAGCCTCCCACCCGTCCGATACCCGGAGAAAGCCGAAACCCGGTCAGGGCCGGCTTTCAGAGGCTCGGGGAGACATTCCGGGAAATCAGGCGTTTCAGGGAGGCCTTCAAGTTTCTTCTGGCCTTCTGGCTCTATAACGACGGGATTGGGACGATTATCGTCATGGCCGTCATTTTCGGGGCCGAGATCAACATCGGTTCGTCCACGCTGATCGGGGCCATTCTTCTGGTTCAGTTCATCGGTTTCCCCTTTTCCATTCTCTACGGACATCTGGCGAGAAGGGTTGGAACAAGAAACGCCATCCTGGTCGGTCTGGTCGTTTACACCGGTATCGCCATTGGCGGTTACTTCCTGAGAACGGCCCTCCATTTCTGGATTCTCGCTTTTCTGGTGGGGACCGTTCAGGGAGGAACGCAGGCTCTCAGCCGCTCGCTGTTTGCCAGTATGATTCCTCGTTTCCGGAGCGCCGAGTTTTTCGGATTCTACGACGTGAGCGCCAAGTTTTCCGGTATCCTGGGCCCCCTTCTTTTTGGTGTCGTCGGACAGCTGGCCGGTTCCAGCCGGTTGAGCATCGTCTCTCTGATCGTGTTCTTCATCGCCGGCGGGATTCTCCTGATGTCTGTGGACCCTGAGAAGGGTATGCGGATGGCTCGGGAACACATGGTCTGACGGCGCAGCGGGTACCATCGGCCGTGGGAGGCTTGACGGGTCCACGGACAGGGACGGTTCAATCCACTATCGGTTTCAGGCTCTGGAGCACCTCTTCAGGGTCGGCCTCGACCGCAATGGCTTCCCCGGCGATTTCGGAGGCACGATCCACGTCCTTGAGACCATGACCGGTCACAAGAAGCACAACCCGGTCTTTGGAATGGACGTGTTGACCGGACACGAGTTTCTCCAAGCCCGCCAGACACGCCGCCCCAGAGGGCTCGGCAAAAACGCCTTCATGGGCGGCCAGGCGCCGGATACTCTCCAGAATGTCTCCGTCCTCGACGGCGATCATCCTTCCGCCTGTCTGTCGCACGGCCTGAAGGGCGGCCTCGCCGTCACTCGGGGCCGATACGGAGATGGAATCCGCTATCGTTCGAGCCTCCACGGGCCGAATGGTCCCGTCCCCCTCAAAAGCACGGGTGATGGCCGCACTTCCGGCCGCCTGGACACCCGCGAGCCGGGGCATGCGGTCGATCAACCCCGCCTGGTGGAGGCCAAAAAAACCCTTGTACACGCCGCTGATGATGTTTCCGTCGCCGACCGAAACGATCACCCAATCAGGAACGTCAAAGCCGATCTGCTCCCACATTTCGAAGGAGACGGTTTTTTTCCCCTCACGGGTGTATGGATTCGTCCCAGTGTTCCGATTGTACAGATGAAGACGAGACGATACGGCCTCGCACACGGAAAATGCCTGGCTGTAACTCCCTCTGATCAGGAAAACGCGGGCGCCGTAAACCAGAAGCTGGGCGATCTTGGGTCGTGGGGCGGATTCGGGGACAAAAATGGTGGTCTCGATCCGCGCTGAGGCGCCCAGACAGGCCAGGGACACACCGGCGTTGCCACTGCTGGCTGTACAGACATGGCGAATGTTCTTCTCCATACAGTGAGCGATGACCACGAAACTCGCCCTGTCCTTGAGCGAACCCGAGGGGTTGAGCCCGTCGCTTTTGATGTAAAGCCTCTCCAGACCTAAGGCGTGGCCGAGATTGGGGGCCCGGGTGAGCGGCGTCATGCCGACGGAGAGGGGAATCGGAGATTCGGGGAGCCCCAGGGGAAGGAGCGGTCGATATCGCCACAGGGAGGGTTCCCGGTTCTTCAGCAGGGCGGGTGTGAGCACCCGGCGAATCTGCGGGTAGTCATATCTGGCGTCGAGGTTTCCCCCGCATCGAGGACAGGTATAGGTCACATCGACGGGGAGGAAATCCGTGCCGCAGCGCAGACAGGTGAAGCCTGTCAGGTAGGTCTCTCGCTGAACCAGACGGCTCATGGTGCCAAAAGGCCGGTCGCGTTGTTGAACTGCTCGATCAGCCGGTCGATGTCGTCGACCTGTCCGTGGATCCGGTCCCAGTAGTCCCGAAAATCGAACCACTGGGCATTGAGCTCATCGAGGTCTTTGCCCTGCTGTTCGATCCAGGTGAAGTATTTGAGGTTGTGGATCTGACGCTTGTCATAATAACTGAGTTCCCGCATGTGGGCCGTCGACTCCCCAAGAAGATACCGGTGGTAATCCCGGATCGCCTCCATCTCCGTGTAAGCGCCGTGAGTGTCTCTCATCTCGTTGAGCCGAGTCTGGTAGAGTTCCATCGAATCGGTCCAGACCGTGAGGACAATATCCCGTGCCGTGAGCTCAAAGTATTTGGCGAACTTGATGGCACAGAGCAGGTTACCCACGCTCGATATGCCGAGAAGGTCGAGACTCCCCGCAACCGCGGCGGGGACGCCCTGTTTTTCGAGGAACCTCCGGCCCTCCGGTTCATTGAAGAGCCGGATCAGTTGCATGCACGCCTCATCATCGACGCCCACCACCATATCGGTGTTTCTCACGTTGTGGATCCAGGGCACGTGTTTATCACCGATCCCTTCGATCCGGTGGCCCCCGTAGCCACTGAGCAGGAGGGTGGGACACTGGAGCGCCTCTCCTGCGACCACGCTGGAACCGGGGAAGACTTCCTTGAGGTGGTCACCGGCCCCCAGGGTTCCGGCAGATCCTGTCTGAGAAACAAAGCCGGCAAAGCGATCCCCGGGTTTCATGATTTTTCGGAGAATCTCCTCGGCGGCATGACCGGTCACATCGTAGTGCCAGAGGTGGTTTCCGAATTCGTCAAACTGATTGAATACGACAATATCCTCCCGCGTTTTCCGGAGATCCCAGCATTTGTCAAAAATTTCCTTGACGTTGCTCTCACAGCCGGGTGTGGCGATCACCTCGCCCGCCACGGTGGAGAGCCACTGAAACCGTTCCCGGCTCATTTCCTCGGGCAGAATCGCAATCGACTCACACTCAAGAAGGGTCGCATCATAGGCACCGCCACGGCAGTAGTTGCCCGTGGAGGGCCAGACGGCCTTCTGATAGGTCGGGTCAAACTGCCCCGTGACGAGTTTTGGGACCAGACAGCCAAAAGTTGCGCCCACCTTATGGGAGCCGGTGGGAAACCATTTCCCGACCAACGCAATGATCCGGGCATCCACGCCGGAGAGTTCAGAGGGTACCTCCATGACATTCACATCACCGAAACCGCCGCCGAAATCGACGGGCTCGTTTTTCCATGTGATGCGGAAGAGATTGCAGGAATGGACGTCCCAGAGTCGGATCTTTTCCAGACGATCCGTGATCGTCCCTGGAACCTGATTGGGGTCTTTCTGTTGACGAAGGGTGGGGATGACAAGATTTTTCTCCCGGGCCAGGTTAATCGTCCTCTCAAGCTGTTCCTCATGAACCGTCAGGTCGATCATCACGATGCCTCCACGATGGTTCCTTGGTGTACGCTTCGCCTTGTCCTACGGGATGGTCACCCATCAGGACTGGGCTCGTGGCTCAACCCGCAAGATAGGCGTGGATCAGGGCCTGATATCCCTCACAGGCCTGTTCAAGATCCGACAGAGCGATATACTCATCCGCCACGTGGGCCAAGTGTTCCTGGGAGGGGCCAAAACCGAGGGTCGGGATTTTTGCGATTCCCGCGCTGTAGCTGCCGTTGGTGCAGAAAGCGTAATAACCCACCTGGCCGGACAGCCCGGCCGACTGGAGGGCTCGTGTTGCGAGTTTGACAAGGGCATTGTCAGGCTCCAGTTTCCAGGCCGGAAAGAATCTTTTTACAGCCTCGGTCTTGCCGTCGGTGCGTGTCAGCGATCCCGTCTCGATAAACACCTCTGCCTCGAACCGGGGATCCGTGTCTTTTCGGCGTTTCAGCATGTCCCTCAGGGGAGCCAGAACACGCTCCTCCGTCTCTTCACTGAGGAGCCGCCGGTCCACGGTGATCCGGCACGTTGCCGGCACCACAGAGGCACCGGGATAGGGACTTGAGATGATGTCGGTCACCTCGTAGATGCCCTGCCCCAGAAGGGGGTCCTCACGGGGTTCGAGGGTCCGCAGATCCTCAATGACAGCTTGCATGGCATAAACCGCGTTGATCCCGAGGTGAGGATTTGAGGCATGAACCGATTGGCCGAGGGTCTTGATGACGATCTCGGCTCGCCCTCTCTGACCGATCTTGAGGGCGAGATCGGAAGCCTCCCCGATGATGACCAACCCGGGTCGGAGCCCCTCGGTTGTGAGCCCTTCGATGATCTTGCCCAGGGCATAGCCCTCAAAAAACTCCTCCCAGGCGCTGCCCGTGACAACGATGTTTCCCTTCAAACGGGACCGCTGGTCAACAAACCGGCTGGCGGCGAGCATCATGGCGCCAAAGGGTCCTTTCATGTCCGTGGCGCCGCGGCCGTAAAGACGGCCGTCAACACATTCCCCGCCAAAGGGCTCGTGGGTCCAGAGGCTGAGATCGCCCGGATCGACCGTGTCGAGGTGTCCATCCAGAAGGATGGTTCGTCCCTTGTGGGCACCCCGGATGATGCCGGTGACACTTCCGTACCCGTCCACGACGGTCTTATCAAAACCCCGGCGATTCATCCAATCGCGACAAAACCGCGAAACAGCGCCCTCGCATCCTGACAGGCTCTCGATCCTGATGAGTTCCCGGACCAGGTTCACAAGTTCCGACGACATGGATCCCACCCCCCTTCGGTTATTCGACCCATGCTCTTTCCAGCAGTGACCTAAGAGATGAGACCGGCCGATGGGCGCGACAACCGGACTCCCTGCCGGACCGGTGATGCCACCATACCACGCCCCTGACCGGATGGAAAGCATATCCGCCGGAACGAGGCCGTCTTTCTTTTGGTCTCGATCAGAATCATGGGTTTGTGTTAGGCTGGTGGATCCGGGTCAAAAACGTTCAAATCGATCAAATCAGTTTTGGTCTATTGGTTCAATTGGTTGTATTGGTTCGATTGGTTCTTCTCATGGAACGTATTCGTGTGATTTGGTGGGATGAAGTCGACGAAGCTAATCGAGTCCATTGTGGGGAAAATCGTCCAAAAAGTCGAATTAACCAATTGACTTAATTGACCATTTAATCACTCCCCACGAGGCGAAGCGATCGAACAGTTTAAGAGGGCCTTTAGATTTGATCTCTTTCGCCAAGGCCGGCCATCCCAAAAAAAAATCCTCATTCTCCCTCCAGGGGAATCCTTCCGTAAGGGCCTATTCGGTCCCGTCCCAACAATAGGTACAGAGCTTCTCCGGCGGGAGGCCGATGGCTTCCACGAGATCGGGAAGACGCTGGTATTTCAGCGAAGTTAGACCCAGTTGCTGCCTGATTTCATCAACCATAAGCCCGTACTTTGTCGAGTCAGGATCAGCATACTGGTCGAGGAAACGATCGGCCCTCCCTTCGATTCTGTGAATGGCCTTTCGTGCCGCGAGATCGAGTTCGGATTTGGACTGCGAGAAGTTGAGGAATTTGCAGTCGTAGACGAGGGGCGGGCAGGCCGGTCGCATATGGACTTCTCGGGCGCCGGCGTCATACAGCCTTCGGATGGTGTCCTGGAGCTGTGTTCCCCGAACAATGGAGTCTTCGGCAAAGAGCAGTCGCTGTCCCCGAACCAGATCTTGGATGGGGATAAGCTTCATCTTCGCAATGACTTGTCTCAGGCTCTGGTTCTGGGGGAGAAAGCTCCGGGGCCATGTGGGCGTGTATTTGACAAAGGGCCTTCTGTACGGGATACCCGCCTCGTTTGCGTAGCCGATGGCGTGCCCGATTCCCGAGTCCGGTATACCCGCCACGTTGTCGATCTCCACATCGTCCCGTCTGGCGAGGGCGGCACCGCATCGATAGCGGACCATTTCGACATTGATCTCCTCGTAGCTCGTGGCCGGATAGCCGTAGTACACCCAGAGAAAGGCGCAGATCCGCATCCTGTCACCGGCTGTCTTGGTCTGCTCGATCCCGTCTTCTGTGATCCTGGCGATCTCACCCGGACCGAGATACCGGGAAATCGTGTATTCCAGATTGGGAAACGCACATGTCTCGAGGGCGACCGCATAACTTCCCGGTTTTTCTCCGAGAACAAGCGGTGTCCTTCCGAATCGGTCCCGGGCGGCATAGAGTCCCTCTTCGGTGAGGAGAAGCATTGTGCAGGAGCCTTCGATCTTGTCCTGCGCGTTCTGGATTCCATTGGTAAAGGTGGCCCCTTCATCGACCAGGCTTGCAACGAGCTCGGTCGGATTGATCCCTGCCCGGCTCATCTCGGAGAAGTGAACACCCCGCTTCGACGCCCTGATGGCGAGATCCTTGATGTTATTGACCCGACCGACTGTGGCGATCGCGTAAGTGCCGAGATGGGATCCGATGATCAGCGGCTGGTCATCAAAGTCGCTGATGACCCCGATACCCCGGCTGCCATGTAACTTGGGGATGTCGTCCTCGAATTTCGATCGGAACGGCACGTTCTCAATATTGTGGATGGCCTTTCGCAGCCTGTCCGAATCCTTGACGGCCAACCCACCCCGCTTTGTTCCAAGATGAGAGTGATAGTCGGTCCCAAAAAACAGATCCTGGATACAGTCCTCTTTCGTCACAACCCCAAACACCCCGCCCATAGCGTCCTTTCTCCGCCTGTCGTATCAATCCGTGCACCGGCCCACGCGTCTCTCAGGATACATCCAATATACACCCAGCCGGTGTGGTGTGCCAGCCACCGGCACGATCATGGGCCGGTCGGGCCGGAAAACAGGGAGCTATTTTTGCTCATACTCCAGGGTGATCGTCACGGTCCGGTTGAGCGCTCGGCCCTCGGGCAGGTTATTGTCAAAAAGGGGATCGAAAGGTCCGGCCCCCTCAAAGGTCACCCTGTCATCGGCCTCCAGGCCGCCGGTCACAATCCGGTCGTAGGCCGCCTTGGCCCGTCGGTTTGAAAGGTCGATATTGTAGGCTTCCTTCCCGATAGAATCGGTGTGTCCCACAATCTTCACCCGTGCCTCCGGGACCTCGGCGATTCTCCGAATGATTCGGTCAAGCACAGCGCGATTCCGGTCTTCGATGTCGGCCCGGTCAAAATCGAAGAGGATGAGGGCGTATTTCTCAAGGACCTTGTAGCCCATCTTCTGGGCACGACGCTCTTCCCTTCGAATGACCCGGACAGAAGAGCTCACGTCGGTTTGATAAACCTGTCCCTTCTTGTCTCGGACGTCAACCGTCGCTCGAATCGCGCCGTACGACCCGATTTTGCGAAGACCGATGGTCTCAAAACCGAATGTATATTCCGGGAGAAGATCGCCCTGGCCCTCGAGAGATCCGAGTGTCTCACCGTCCCCTGCCAGCCGGAGGGTCCAGTGTGCCAGATCATACCCGGCCTCAACATGAGGACGGATCATGAACTGTCTCGCATCGCTGATTTCCTCCACATAGGTGCTTCTGACGGTGTCAAGGATCTCGGGGGAGTCGGCGTAGATTTCGACCCTCTGATTCTCGATTCTGCCTGCCTCGACACTGCCGGCGCTTGCAACGGCCGGCAGGCTGCGGGCCTCGACCTGCATCCGCCATGAATCAATACCCCAGATGTATCTCAGATAGGCGCGGACCGCTTCGGCCCGGCTTCTCGATAGATCGATTTTGTCACGTTCCACGCCTCGATTCGAATTGCAGCCCACAATCGTGACACGGGTCTCGGGATGCTCGACGAGTCGTTTTCCGATGATATTCAGCGTGTGATGATGTTTCTCCATCGTACCCCTGAGCTTGCTTTCCTCAAAGGTCCGGGTGTCCGCCTGATTGGCAAAAAGGACATACCGGGCGGGGATTTCACTCTCCCCGGTCTCAAAGAAGATGTAGTTGAGCAGGGGCGAGCTGTCTATGGTGGTCAACTCCTCTATGGTCAGTGTTTCCGGCGCCATCGTGATCGATCCGTGGGGGGAGCCGACGATCTCGTGGATGACCTCCTTTTTCGAGACCCTGACAGGAAGGGGACCGATTGCCGTCTCATGGGTGTCTCCATAGATGTCTGCCACGCGGATCCGAGCTTCCAGTTCGTTGGATGCCAGGAGTTTGTCCAACCCCAGCTGATCCAGGGAGAAGGTATAGGCAGGTTGAAGATCCTGGGCTCCCTCAAGTGTCTTGATCACCTGGTTGTCCGCCAAGATGGTGAGTTCCCAGGTCTCAAGGCCGTACTCGGCCACGATCTCCGGTACGATCTCTATCTCGCGTCTGTTTGTTTGCTCCACAATGAATGCCCGGGCAGCTTCATTCTGCATGTCCAGGGACTCGAAGATGATCTCAACCCTCTGGTTCTCGGGTCGGCTGCCGACAACGATGGTCGGCGTCGGATTGACCGGGAGGTTGCGGGCTTCTACCTTCATCCGGGCTGACTCGATACCCCATATGCCGGCAAGATAGGCCTTGACGGTCTCGGCCCGCCGTCTGGAAAGATCGAGATCGCCTTTCTCCACGCCTGTATCAGAATTACAGCCCACAATCCGGACGTGTGCCGAGGGGTTGTGCGCCAATTGCCGACCCACCAGATTCAGGACGTTGTGGTGCTTGTCCAGCGCACTGGACAGATCATCCTCGTCAAAGGATTCGGTCTGGCTTTTCTCTCGAAAAAGAACGTAGTGGTCCGGAATCTCGCTCTGCCCGGTCTCAAAAAAGATCGTGTCCATGAGGGGCGCTCCCCCGATCATGGTGAGAACGTCGAGGTTGAGTTCGGCCGGCTCCATGCGCAGCGCTCCGCGGGGTGGGGCGAGCACTCTGTAGGAAACGACGTATCGATACAGAAGGGTGGTGGTAAAGGACTGAAAGATGGGGAGAATCTCCGTCGCCGACGTGGCTTTCCAGGTGCGCCCGCCGTGGGATTTGGCAAAGGACATAAGAAAGGGATCTATTTTGGACCCCGGCATATAGTCGACACAATAGGCCTCGAAATTGGGGATATCCTGAGCGGAAGCCTCGACCACAGGGCTCTTGAAGTCACTGTTGATGTCCTCGCCGTCCGAGAACACGACAAGAAACTTCTGATCCCGTTCCGGCATGTGGCGAATGATGTCGAGACCGGCGACCATGGCCTCATAGAGGTAGGTTCCACTGGTCAGCCCGGGTCCGAAGGCATCGGTGAAGAAACCTCTGAGTTCCGAGGCGTCACTGGACTGGAAAGCCTTTGCCCGCATTGTGTGATCCCTGACCTGCGTGGGTTCTTTGGTCGAGAAGACAACCGCGTGAATGTTGTCGATAGGGCGAAGTGTTCCGAAAAATGCCTCCAGGGCGGCGAGGAGAGATTCAACGGCCTCCCGTTTCCTCATGGAGTACGAATTGTCAACCACAAGGACGATGTTCAGGGGAACCTCCTTGCTCGTTTCCAGCGTTTCCACCGAGAGTATTTTTGCCTGTTTGATGCCCCGCTGAACCACGAAATCCTCTGGTTCCAGCCCACGAACCGGGTTTTCCTGGGCGTCCAAAACCGAGACCAGCAGTTTGCCCTCATCGAGATCCTGAAAAGTGACACGGGCCTCGAGACCCGGCGTCTGGACCTTCAGCACCTCGGATGCGTGACCGTCATGGGTTCCCAGGAACACAATCATCCCACACAGCAGACAGAAGACCGTTTTCTTCATGGTTTTCACCCCGTTTCATGAAAGAGAAAGATGTTTCATCGGCAACACGTTTGTGGCACGAAGGACAGCACCTTTTTTCGGATAACCTGCTTTGGAGAGGAACTCCAGGAGCACGTTTCCCCGTGCGAGGAGAAAAACTATCATCGGGGTGCGTGCACTGTCAAGTTGGCCGATGCGCTCCTCCCCGCTGCACGCTCGTGTCCCGTCATGGCGGCTGGATCTCGCGGGGAGGCGGCCTGGAATTCCTTCGATCAATAAGATAGATTCAGTAGCATGTGTCAAGAGAGACCACTGACAACACCGCGTATCTTCTGGTTCTGGCTTCCGCTGGGGGCGATGTGGCTGCTCATGGCTGTTGAGCAGCCGATGGTCGCATCTGTGATTGCCCGCCTGGCCGAGCCTGAATCCAACCTGGCTATTTTCGGCGTCGCCTTTTCTCTGGCCTTGATCGTGGAAAGCCCGATCATCATGCTTCTCACGGCGGGGACCGCCCTGGCCAAGAGCAGAGACGCCTACACGCGGTTGCTGCGTTTCACCCACATTCTTTCGGCGATGCTCACGGGAGTCCACCTTCTGATTGCCCTCACGCCGCTCTACGATGTGATTGTGGGCCGCCTGATTGGGGTGCCAACGAGAATCCTCGAACCGAGCCGAACAACTTTTCTGCTGATGGTACC
>Ga0180437_10011675_pt1 | contig 10502 bp, 7 predicted proteins | sample SS_ome_4_FD_132410 | JGI IMG/M metagenome (GOLD analysis project Ga0180437, IMG submission 132410) | Hypersaline lake sediment archaeal communities from the Salton Sea, California, USA - SS_3_D_1 metaG | ecosystem: Environmental > Aquatic > Non-marine Saline and Alkaline > Hypersaline > Sediment... | reverse complement strand
CTCGTTATACTAACGCCAGAAGCTTCAATGGCTCAAGCGAGAGGCACCGTCACTGGTCGAGTGACCGATGCATCAACGGGGAACTTCCTGCCTGGCGCCAATGTGATGATTAGGGGTACATCATTCGGTGGCGCAACGAACATGAGGGGTGAGTACCGTATTGATAATGTGCCATTTGGAACATTCACTCTCGTCGTGAGTTACATCGGGTATGAAGAATTTTCCGCTGAGATTACGGTCTCTATGAGCAGCCGTCGGATTACACAAGACGCGGCTCTTGCGCTGAGCGCTGTCCAGGTGGAAGCCGTTGTCGTAGAGGGTCTGAGAGAAGGCCAGATGAAGGCTCTGAGTCAGCAAAAGACCGCACCCAACATCAAGAATGTCGTCGACGAAGAGCAGATGAAACGATTTCCGGACGTAAACTCGGCTGAGGTCCTTCAACGTGTGGCGGGTGTTTCAGTCACACGTGACGGAGGGGAAGGACGTTACGTTCTGGTAAGAGGAACAGCCCCTCGTCTGAATACGATGACGATTAACGGCGAAAAAATTCCTTCACCCGAGGGCGATGTAAGAAACGTAGCTCTCGATGTCATTGCTGCCGATCAGCTTTCCTCCATCGAAGTCACGAAAGCTATTACGCCCGATATGGACGGCAATTCCATCGGCGGATCGGTGAATCTGCGCACGAAGAGTGCACTGGACTATACGGGTCGTGTGTTCGACGTAAACCTAGGTAGTGGATATAACAACCTATTAGGCAAAGGCATTTATCAGGGCGGTCTTACGTATGGCAATCGTTTTGGCGCTGATAAAAATTTTGGACTGATGTTCAGCGGCAGTTACCAGCGGAGCAACCGCGGCTCGGACAACAACGAGATGGAATGGGGCAGTGAGGACGATGTGAATGACGTTGAAATCCCCTTTGCATTAAGAAACATTGAGATGCGCGATTATGAATTCCGACGCGACCGGATGACCTTTTCCGGCACGCTCGACTACTTGCTGAATGAGGGCAGTAAAATTTATATCAACGGAATTTTCAGCAAGTATACGGACACCGAGAACCGGAGGCGGTTAAGAATCCGTCCCGAAAAGGGCGATTACAACACGGCAACAGACATCTCGGAGGCAGCCATAGACGCGCAGCTTCGACAGCGTGATCAGAACCAGATGATCTACAATTTTGCCGCCGGAGGTGAGCACCAGTTTTCAAAGCTTAAACTGGATTATCGGCTTTCCTACAGCTACGCCGAGGAGAAAGAAGCACGTCACATCGAAGCCACTTTCGAACTCGACGAGGACGCAGACATGATCCTGGACCTGTCAGATACAGACAATCCCAAGTGGACGACCAACCTAGGGCAAGGTTATGAGTACGATCCGGCTCATTTTGAGTTCGATGGGATTGAGTGGCATGATAACCTGACTTCCGACCGCGATATTACCGGTGCTTTTAACCTGCAAATCCCGTACACGCTGGGATCGGGTCAAGCCAGCTTGAAGTTCGGGGGCAAGGCCGTCATGAAAGAAAAGGATCGTACGGAAAATATCTGGGAGTACAGCTGGGAAGGCGATGACGATGTGCTGATGAGTCAGTTCGTCGGATCGTATACGGATGATAATTTCCTCGACGGCAACTATCCACTCCCGCATGCCATTGATTCCGATAAAATGTGGGCGTTCTATGACAGAAACAAAGACGGCAACCTGGAGGGAGAGGTGCTCCGCGAGGACACGGACGGAGGAACGTATAACGCCTCGGAGGATGTATATGCCTACTACGCCATGACCACGGTCCATTTCGGCAATCTGATGCTTCTTGGGGGAGTCCGTCATGAAATCACCAAGATCGACTATACAGGGCATGAAGTGGTGTTCAACGAGGACGGAGATTATGAAGGGACAACGACTCTGAATAATAAAGACGACTTCTCCAATTTCCTGCCGATGTTTCACTTGCGTTATCGGGCAACACCCAACACAAATCTTCGTTTGGCCTTCACGACCGGAATCGCGCGCCCCGATTACGAAACCCTGGTTCCCTTCAGGATTATCAACAGAGAAGACGAGGAAATGGTTTTGGGCAATCCGGACCTGGTTCCGACCACTTCCATGAATTTCGATTTTATGGGTGAGCATTATTTCCAGGGCATCGGTATTTTATCGGGCGGTGCCTTCTATAAGCGTCTGGATAATATCATCTACCTCTCCTTATTCGATATGAGCGGCGGACCGTACGACGGCTATCTTACTGAGCAGTCGATTCAAGGCGAGGAAGCCACGCTGATGGGATTCGAAGTAAACTGGCAACAACAGCTGACATTCCTACCTGGTTTTTTGAACGGTTTCGGTATCTACGCCAATTATACGTATACCACTTCTTCAGCCACTGTCAACGGACGAGACGATGTTCCCCTGCCAGGCCAGGCCGGGAATGTGGCCAATCTTGCCGTCAGTTACGAGAAGGGCGGATTCACTGGCCGTGTCAGCATGAATTATCATGGCAGCTACCTCGATTTTTTGGGTGAGGATGATGCCCATGATATTTTTTACGACGACCATATCCAATGGGATATATCGGCCAGTCAAAACCTGTTCGGTGGAATCCAGCTATTCATGCAGGCCATCAACCTTAATAATGCGCCCCTCAGATACTACATAGGTCAAACGAACAGACCGGTCCAGAGGGAGTTTTATTCCTGGTGGATTCACGGCGGTGTAAAATATACACTCTAGTAAATACGCGCCAGGAGCAATGAATCAGCACGATAGGAGTAAAAATGAGAAGCCCGATATCACAGGGAATATAAGATATCGGGCTTCTCTGAGGGTCACGCTAAAAAACAGCATTAACATCATGAGGAGTCATATGAAACAGGTCAGACCGCTAAAGGTTCATACTGTTTATTTTTTAAGTGGAATGATTTTGTGCTTTTCCTTCTTACAATGTAAAAATAGTAACAAGTCTAATCCAGACGATGCCATCAAGCCTCTTGTTGTAACCGAAGTGACCAAGCACGATACCGACGACCCTGCTATCTGGCTTCATCCTACCGATCGCTCTAAAAGTTTGATAATCGGTACGGATAAGGATGTCGATGGCGCGCTCTATGTATTCGACTTGAAGGGTAAAATTATCGAGGACAAAACCATCCGTAACCTCCAGCGGCCCAATAATGTGGATGTGGAGTACGGCCTTCATCTCAACGGTATCCCTGTCGATATTGCTGTTACTACAGAGAGACTCACAGATAAACTTCGTGTATTTTGCCTCCCCGATATGGAGCCAATCGATAACGGAGGCATTCCCATTTTCGAAGGAGAGACGCAGCGAGCACCCATGGGCATCGCCCTTTACAAGAGGCCATCAGACGGCACGATCTTCGCCATTGTGAGCCGGAAGGAAGGACCCACCGATGGATCGTATTTGTGGCAGTATCGGCTTGAGGACGATGGAACCGGCAACGTGAAGGGCACGAAGGTCCGTGAATTCGGGATTTGGAGCGGGATAAAGGAGATCGAGGCGATCGCAGTGGACGATGAACTTGGTTATGTTTATTATTCAGATGAAACCGTAGGAATCCGGAAGTATAAAGCCGATCCGGATACTGAGAACACCGATAGCCAGCTGGCCTTGTTTGGTACGGAGGGATTTACGGAGGATCATGAAGGAATCTCGATTTATCGAGTCAACGATGGCACCGGATATATCCTGATTTCCGATCAGCAGGCGAATACGTTCCGTATTTTTAAACGGGAGGGCGAACCCAACAATCCTCACGAACATCGGCTTGTAAAAGTCGTGGCTGTATCCACAAATGAGAGCGATGGCTCCGACGTGACCACGGCCATCCTGAACAAGACATTTCCTGTCGGACTTTTTGTGGCCATGTCGGACAATCGGACATTCCATTATTATTCGTGGGCAGACATTGCAGGAAATGATCTTGTGATTGCTCCGAATGGTGAATATCCAGAGGAGTGATGAAATAAAAAATGAGTCGTGTGATATCATCTGTAGAACCCAAGCCCGATTCTGAACATACGCTCCCAATGCAGATTGTATGTTCCAGGGAAGAAATTCGAGAGAATTATTCAGATTATATTACTGATGAATCTCGAATACCCGGAGGATGGGCTGATGAGATCGTTTTCCCGTATTCTGAGCGACAGATCGTTCGTACGATGCAGCGTGCTTTTTTATCCGAAACGCCGGTTACGTTATCTGCCGGAAGAACCGGCATTGTCGGAGGAGCTGTTCCCACAGGGGGCATTCTGGTTTCATTCGAGAGAATGGATCGATTTCTGGGAGCTCGGTGGGATGAGACCACAAACGCTTGGATTGTTAGGGTCCAGCCGGGTATGTCTATCCAACAACTCGAAAACATCCTTAATTCAAAGAATTTTGATGATGTCACACCTCAAGAAGACGATGACCGCGGAGAGGCCATGCGACGGTTTATCGAGGAATCGGATTCTTGGTTCTACCCTCCGGACCCAACAGAAGGGACGGCAAAGCTGTCGGGTACCGTTGCTACCAACGCCTCAGGTGCAAGGTCGTTTAAGTATGGCCAAACAAGGGATTATGTATACGGATTGCGGATTGTCTTGGTCGATGGTACAGTCCTTCAAATACGTCGAGGTGATTTTGTATCCACACCTGAAAAGGGATTTGTGATTCAAAAATCCGATGATTCCATAATAGTACCCATACCCGTCTATAAGGAGCCCGATGTAAAAAACGTAGCGGGATATTATGTGAATAATCCTATGGATTTTATCGATTACTTCATTGGATCGGAAGGTACGCTCGGCGTCATCAGTGAAATCGAACTTAAATTAGTGCGAAAACCTGAATTTATATTAGGCGGTGTTGCATTTTTCTCAGCAGAAAAGGGCGCTCTTGAATTCATCGAGAATATTAGAAGGATTAAAACCAATCCTGATAGGCGACTTGATCCATCGGTTTTGGAATATCTCGACGACCGCGCCTTGAATCTCCTGCGATTAAAACGATCAAGGGAAGGAAGAACCTCGGTCATTCCTTCTTTTCCCAAGGATGCCACTGCTTGCATCTACTTTGAACAGGAAGGGAAAAATAACGATCTGGAATTTTTTTGTCTTGAATATGCAAATTTAGTTTCGGAATCGGGCGGAAATGGTGATGAAACATGGGGAGGATTGGATGAGAAAGAGCGCCGGAAAATGGCCGCCTTCCGCCATGCTGTGGCAGAAGAAATCAATACATTGATCAGTGAAAGAAAGCGCGGATGTCCGGAAATACATAAAGTGGGAACAGATTTGGTTGTTCCTGATGGACTTGAAAATTTACTCCAAACGTTTCATTCAAAATTGGAATCAAAGAATTTGGAATATATCATATTTGGTCATATCGGCGAGAATCATCTTCATGTGAATGTGCTCCCTCGTGATTTGCGCGAATTAAACATAGCAAAAGCATTGACGACGGAATTCGCCAGATTGGCTATCTCGATGGGGGGTACGGTTAGCGGGGAACATGGAATAGGAAAGATGAAGAGAAGTCTCTTACTAGCAATGTTTAGGAATGATGCTATTGCAGAGATGAAACGAGTAAAACAAGCCTTTGATCCCAAAGGTCTTTTAAATCGTGGAAATCTATGGGACTCAAGCAAAAATTCGATCCATAAATAACAGATAAGGGTGTCAGAATGATCAAAGAATTTTTTACTTTTAGTAAATATGAAGAGAGAGTAGGTAAGCTTTTTTCATTTTTCTCTCCGAACACCTGGACGTACATCGGATTTTTTACACCTATTGCTGGCTTTGTTTTCATCGCGAGGGATCGGTTCTGGATTGGATTCGGCTTTTTCGTTCTTGGGGGGATTCTGGATGAAATAGACGGAAAAGTGGCTCGTTGGTCTGGTCGGACAACTTATCTGGGCGGATTCGCCGACGGTGTGGCAGATCGATTCGCAGACTTTTTCTTTATCCTCAGTTTCTTTTATCTGGATTTCCCGGATTGGCTCATCCCAGCACCGATACTGCTCTTCGTACTTCTCTTTGTTACTCTGATGCCCTCCTTTATCGTTGCGTATGCGAATCACCGTAAAGCGGTTCCAGATTCCACGGAGAAGGTCATTTGGCGATTCTCTTTCCGGATTGAGTATTATGTTCTTTTTATACTTATCTTAGTCTTTAGTCGAGTAAATATTCATATTGCTTTCTATATCATGCTTTTCACGCTCGTTCTCAACACAGCCACGGTCATCCAATCGATCGTGTTGGCTTTTATCAAATCGAAGGATTATCCACAGCAACCATAAGATAACAGAAAAAATGTCCAATGGATGGATCGCTCGTGAGGAATAAGAGATGCAATTAGGTAAATATTCCATGGGCATCGGTGACCGGTTTGGGCATCAGGGAAAGGCCCAGCTGGCGGCTCTGAAACGTGCGAATGAAGCAGGAGTCGAGATCACCCCGGTCTGGAACAAATCCCACCGCGAGCACCTGATTATCGGCACTCACCCCGCCGACGTCCGTGAAGCCGCGGATGCGGCGGTAGCTGCCATGGCGTGGAAGAATCCTTATTTTGTGGACGCAGATCATGTCAATTTAAGCTCCGTAGATCTCTTTCTTGAAACCAGTGATTTTTTTACATTAGACGTGGCCGAATCTATCGGTGAAAAAGCGGGGGATGCGGATATCCGTTCATTTATCGAACGACGTGCCCAGTTTTTGGGGGGACTTGTCATCCACGATATTGAAGAACCTCTGTATATCACGGAGCGTCTCATCGAAGATATCGCTGTGAAATACCTGTTTTCCGTTCAGGAGGCGGGCCGGATTTACCGCCATCTGGCCAAGAAAAAAACGTCTCCTTTTGTTGTCGAAGTATCCCTGGATGAAACCGACACACCTCAGTCACCGGTAGAATTGCTTTTTATCCTCAGCGCTATTGCCGACGAAAACATTCCCGTTCAAACAATCGCACCCAAGTTCTCCGGACGATTCAATAAGGGCGTCGATTATGAGGGTGATGTGGATCTCTTTGGGGGTGAATTCCGGCATGATCTGGCGGTAGTCGGATATGCAACGAGGAACTTCGGGTTGCCAGAATCCCTGAAGCTTAGCGTACATTCGGGCAGTGACAAGTTTGCCATTTACGGACTGATCCGAGACGCTTTGAAGGATTTCGATGCCGGTCTTCATTTGAAAACCGCAGGAACGACCTGGCTGGAAGAACTGATCGGACTGGCCGAGGCAGGTGGGGATGGACTGGCTATCGCCAAGGATATCTATGCAGCGGCGTATGCCAGGATCGACGAACTGAGCGGGCCGTATGAGCCGGTGATCGACATCGATGCGCTCCGGCTGCCTGCGCCCGAGGACGTTTTTCGTTGGGATTCACAGACGTTCGTATCAACGCTGAGGCATGATCAAGGAAACGCGGCTTACAATCGGCATCTTCGGCAACTTCTGCATATCGGATACAAGATCGCAGCGGAGATGGGGGATCGCTTTCTAAAGGCGTTGAAAGCGCATGAGGCCGTCATCGCCAAGAATGTCACTGCCAATTTATATGAACGGCATATTGTCCCCCTTTTCTTTTAAGACGTTCGACCGTGAGGTGTTCTCATGAACTATTTGGACCATCTGTTTTCGTTGGACGGCAAGACGGCCGTGGTCATTGGTGGGGGTGGCGTGCTAGGGAGCAAGATGGCCGAGGGGCTTGCCAGGGTGGGGGCAGCCATTGCCCTTATCGATCCCACCTGCGAGAAGGCCTTACAAACCTTGCGAAAGGTGAAACCTACGGGCGGCAAGATGCTGGCGTTCGAGATCGATGCCACGCATCATTCCGAAATGAGACGAGCCGCGAATGAGATTCGGGAAGCATGGGGACGAGTCGATATCCTCATCAATGCCCCAGGTATCAATTCAGACACTCCGTTTTTCGACATCACAGAGAAAGAATGGCAACGTATCCTTGATGTGAATCTGAAGAGTATGTTCTTGTCCTGTCAAGTTTTCGGGAAGGTAATGATAGAACAGGGAGATGGAGGAAGTATCATAAACATCTCATCGGCTTCGTCAGGGCCGCCGTTGTCTAAAGTTTTTACGTACAGTATAACGAAGGCCGGAGTAAATAGTTTAACCCAGAGTTTAGCCCGCGAATGGGCCCCGCATCGTATACGGGTAAACGCGTTGGCCCCTGGATTTTTTCCGGCTGAGCAGAACCGCAAAATACTGACGAAGGAGCGCATCGAGTCGATCTTCCGGCACACACCCATGGCACGATTCGGTGAACCTGAAGAGCTGATCGGTGCTACGATCTGGCTCGCTTCCGAAAAAGCATCATCGTTTGTCACCGGCGCCATCATCCGTGTGGATGGTGGATTCACAGCGATGACGATTTAATCTTTATGACCAAGAATAACACGACTGTCGAGAGAATATATTTGTGAACCTTACAAAGTGGTTTCGGAACGTATCTCCAGGAAAGAGTCAGTCAATCGAATGACGAATTTATCGATATCCAGCAGTTCAAATATTTGAGGTTAATCGGTGGTCATCGGAAAAGGAACAGAACAAGGCTTTCTTTCTGAGGATGAAATTCGGGGGTATACCCATGAGGCACTATCGCGAATAAATCTGGCAGGAAAGCGTATCTTGCTTATAATCCCGGATTTGACCCGACAGGCTCCCATTCCTCTCTTTTTTAAGATTATCAATGACATCATCGGAAAACAGGCCCGATGTCTGCATTGTCTGATTGCGTTGGGTACACATCAGCCATTGGATGAAATCCAGTTTTGTCGACGTATTGGAATTTCTCAAACCGATTGGAAACAATCCTACAATCACATCCAATATTTCAATCATGCATATGACAATCCCGAAGAGTTGATTTGCATCGGATCCTTTCCTGAGGAGGAGATATATCGGATCTCGAATGGCTTGATGCGGGAAATAGTGGATGTGAAAATCAACAAGCGGATCATGGATTATGATGTTATCATCCTCCTGAGTCCGGTAGTTCCCCACGAGACCGCAGGATTTTCAGGCGGTACCAAATACTTCTTCCCTGGTATTGCCGGAAAGTATGAAATTTCCTTTTTCCACTGGCTCGGTGCAATTATCACCAATCCTGTGATCAACGGTTCAAAAGACAATCCGGTCAGGACTTTTATGAATAAAGCAGCCTCCTTCCTGAACATACCGAGAATCACCTTTAACATGGTCATGCATAACGATGGACTCTGCGGTCTATTCATCGACAATGGGGAGGAGGGATGGTCAAAAGCGGCTGACCTTTCGGCCAAAGTTCATATAAAATATCTCGATAGGCCATATCAAAAAGTCCTGGGAATCGCACCCGATTTTTACACAGACGTCTGGGTGGCTGGCAAGGTCATGTACAAGCTGGAATCCATCGTGGCCGAAGGCGGAGAGTTGATTATCTATGGACCTCAAGTGACGGAATTTTCTTTCACATTTAAACCGATCATCGAACGCATCGGCTACCATGTAAGGGATTATTTCCTGAAACAAATGGACCGGTTTTCAGACGTGCCCAGGGGCGTTCTAGCCCATTCGTCGAATGTTCGGGGTATCGGTACGTACGGAAATGGTGTCGAGAAATCCCGCATCCAAGTCACCCTAGCTACATCGATTTCCCAGGAGAGTTGTCAGAAGGTGAACCTGGCATATCGCGATTACAAATCCTTACGGATAGATGATTGGAAAAATCGTGAAGATGAGGGAATTCTCTTGGTGGAGAATGCGGGAGGAACACTTTATCGTTTGAATTAATACTGATTATTTACGATCTTTCAGGGGAGCTAATATGGAAACCTTGACTATACGGAATGATCGATGCGCATTGGATTTTCTTTCCTTGGGGGCGATGGTCCACAGAATTGATCCCGGAACGACCCCTTTCCGGAAAGCGCGTTCTGCGGAGCTGCATGTATCCGGCGGCGAATACAATGTAGCGGCTGGGCTTTCGGATTGTTTCGGATTAAAGACCGGAATCGCAACGGCGATGGTCAATTATGGTATCGGTGAGCTCGTGCAGAATCGTGTTCGAGAAACCGGAGTTCAACCGTTCTATAAGTGGTTCGAGCATGATGGAGTGAGGGGGCCGACTATTGCGACTGTATACAGTGACAGGGGTTATGGTGTACGACCCCCCGTGGTTTTCTATAACCGGTCGAATGAGGCGGGGGCCATGCTTCAACCAGGGGACTTTGATTGGGATCACATTTTTGGAACTGGCGTCCGGTGGTTCCACTCAGGAGGTATTTTTGCTGCTCTGTCCGAGACTACATCGGAGCTGATCATCGAGGGTATGCAGGCTGCAAAAAAAGCAGGTACCGTTAACTCGTTCGACCTGAATTACAGGGCAAAATTATGGGCGCCTATTGGTGGTTTAGAGAAAGCCCAGCAAGTGCTACGAAAAATCGTCAGTCGTGTGGATGCGTTAATCGGAAACGAAGAGGATCTGCAATTGGGTCTGG
>Ga0180437_10011673_pt1 | contig 10502 bp, 7 predicted proteins | sample SS_ome_4_FD_132410 | JGI IMG/M metagenome (GOLD analysis project Ga0180437, IMG submission 132410) | Hypersaline lake sediment archaeal communities from the Salton Sea, California, USA - SS_3_D_1 metaG | ecosystem: Environmental > Aquatic > Non-marine Saline and Alkaline > Hypersaline > Sediment... | reverse complement strand
CGACAGCCTTCTGCGGGCCGAGGTCGCCGCCCGGCTAAAGGGGCTGGCCGACCTGGAACGGCTGGCCAATCGTGCGATGAATGGCCGCATCGGGCCGCGTGAGCTGCTGGGGATGCGCAAGAGTCTCGAGACGGTGCCGGCCCTGCGGGCGCTGTTGGAGGAGGGGGTGGGAGAGGAGGAGACCCCGCACCCCCTGACGCGCCTGGCCCGCTTCCTGGACCCCTGCCCAGAGATTTCCTCCCTCATTGCTGAGGCCATCGCGGACGACCCACCGGCCAGCCTGTCGGGCGGCGGTGTGATCCGCCCCGGCTATGCGGCCGAACTGGACAACGTGGTGCTCGCCTCGCGCGACGCCAAAGAGTGGGTGGCCAACCTGGAGCGCACCGAGCGCCGGCGCACCGGCATCTCTAACCTGAAAGTTGGCTTTAACAAGGTTTTCGGCTATTACCTCGAGGTCACCAAGTCTAACCTCGATCGCGTGCCGGAGGGGTACGTCCGCAAACAGACGCTGGTCAACGCCGAGCGCTTTATTACCTCGGAGCTCAAGGAGTACGAGTCGCTCATCCTGAACGCTGAGGAACGCATCGCTGAGATCGAGACGCGGCTTTTCCGCGAGGTGGTGGCCCGCGTGGCAGCCGGGGCGTCGCGGCTGCTGGGCACGGCGCGTGCCCTGGCGCGCCTGGATGTCCTGGCCGCCTTGGCTGAGGTAGCGGCGAGAAACAATTACACCCGCCCTGTGCTGGCGGAGGACGGTGGCCTCGAGATCGTCGCTGGGCGACACCCGGTCGTCGAGCAGATGGCCGATCTGGGCGAGCCGTTTGTGCCCAACGACGCGCGCCTCTCGGACGACGAGCGCATCCTGATCATCACCGGTCCGAACATGAGCGGCAAGTCAACCTATCTGCGCCAGGTGGCGCTGATCGTGCTCATGGCCCAGATCGGCTCCTTTGTGCCGGCCGAGCGGGCCAGCATCAGCCTGGTAGATCGCATATTTACCCGCATCGGCGCCCAGGACGAGATTGCCGCCGGGCGTAGCACCTTTATGGTCGAGATGGTCGAGGCAGCCAACATCCTGAACCACGCCACCCCGCGCAGCCTGTTGATCTTGGACGAGGTGGGACGTGGCACCAGCACTTACGATGGCATCTCTATCGCCTGGGCGGTGGTCGAGTTCATCCACAACCATCCGCGTCTGCAGGCCAAGACGCTCTTCGCTACCCATTATCACGAGCTCACACACCTGGCCAGCTTTTTGCCGCACGTCTGCAATTACAAGGTCGCCGTGGCCGAAGAGGGCGATCGGGTTGTCTTTTTGCGCAAGGTGGTGCCTGGCGGGGCTGACAAGAGCTATGGCATCCACGTGGCCCAGTTGGCTGGGCTGCCGCGCAGCGTGGTACACCGGGCAGAAGAGATCTTGCAACAGTTGGAGGAGGGGGCGGGGCGGTCGCCGCTAGAGTCGCGCCGCGCCATAGAGGTGCGGCAGTTGCCCCTGTTTACGACGGTCGATCCTGTGGTCGAGGAGCTGAAGGCCTTGGACGTGCACGCCCTGACGCCACTGGAGGCGATCACCAAGCTATATGAGCTGCAGCAGAAAGCAGCGGAAAGCGAAGCGCAGGGCTGAACCCCTGCGCTGAGAGGGCAAAGCCCCTAAGGGGCTAAGGATGGCCTCAGCCCCGATAGCTTCAGCCTCGGGCTTTGCCCAGTTGGGTTTTGGCGTATGGTGCTGGGGGGGAGAAAAAGGAGTTCGCCGTGTTGGTGGTAAAAGGTCGCGCTTTCAAGAAATGGCGTCTGAAGCTGCTCCTCTTTGGTCTCATTTTTGCCTCGATCCTGCTGTTCGCGGCTTGCCGGTCCAGCCGGCCAACGCCGGTTGTGCCCCCGCCGAGTGTGGCCATCACTTCCCCGGCCAATGGCTACACGGTGCAGGCCGGCGTGGACGTGCCGGTCAATTCCACGGCCAACGATGCACAGGGCGTTCTCAAGGTGGAGCTTTGGGTGGACGGTTCGCTCTATCGCGTGGACGAGAGCCCGCAGCCGCAGGGGCAGACCACCTTTGTCGTCACTCAGCCCTGGCACGCGGCTGTGCCCGGTCTGCATACTGTGGTTGTCAAGGCCTACAGCCGCAGTGGTCAAGTGGCCGAGTCCCTGCCTGTCGAGGTCGACGTTCAGACCTCGGCCGTCCTCGTGCCCACGGATACCCCGACCCTTGTTTTGCCTGCCGACACCCCGTCGGCGGTCACAGATACGCCACGGCCGGCCACGAACACGCCGCCGCCACTGCCTACTGACACGCCCGTCTCACCCACGCCCACGGATACGCCAACTATGCCGCCGCCAGTGCCCACGGATTCACCGACGCCGTCTCCAGAACCTACCGCCACGTCCACCTTGCGGCCTGGGCCGACCGCCACGCCAACTCCCGTGCTGGCCGTGCCGGAACCGTTTGGACACGTGTGGGCCGCCGTAGGTGGTTCGAGCGGCCGCCTGGGCGATCCGGTCGCCGGGGCGGTGCTCGATCGCTGGGGAGCGGATCAGTTCTTTGAGGGCGGGCTGACCTACTGGCGCAACAACGAATTTTCGCCGGCCAACTGGATCTATGTGCTCTTTTATGGGGATGGCACTGACGAGAGCCAGGGCGAGAGCCAGGGGACAGCCTGGCTGCGCTTTGACGATCTATGGCGCGAGACCATGCCCCAGTTCTCATGCCCGGAGGCCGAAGCCAATGGTGACCTGGGGCCGAAGCGCGGCTTTGGCAAGCTGTGGTGCGAGGAGACGGCGGTGCGAAACGGGCTCAAACTGCCGGTGGTGGTGGAGCAGGGCGCAGGCGCCGGCTTTCAGGATTTTGAGGGTGGTACCATGATCTGGCTCAGGCGGGTGGGCTATGTTTACGTGCTCTACGAGGGTGGGGGATGGGCGCGTTTCAGCGATCAATAGTGGGGTCTTTGGGAGGGTGGAGGAGGGCTTTCGCGTAGTCAAATTGATCGACAAGAAGCTACTTCGATGCTTCAGTTCGTTAATTGTGCTGTAGGCTATGCGAAAGAGCCGCTTTCTCGCGCACGGGCGAAAGAAAAAGGGAGCCACCGATAGGGCAGGTGGCTCCCCGTCTTTTTCCGCCTTGCTTTTCCTTTACTCCTCTGGCACGAGGCGTACAAACCGGCGCCGGCCGACCTGCAACACGCGGTCCGCGGTAACAGCAACCTCTGTCTCTATGTCAGGCACCTTTTCGCCGTCTAGCCTCACGCCACCTTGCCCAATCAAGCGCCGTGCCTCGCTCTTACTCCGCACCATCCCTGCCGCGGCCAACAAGTCTACCACGTTCGTGGGCTCGGTCACTGCCAGAACAGGCATGTCGGACGGCAGTTCGCGCTGCTGAAAGACGGTCTTGAAGCGGTCTTCGGCCTCGCGGGCAGCCTCGTCGCCGTAAAAGATGCTGACGATCTCGCGCGCCAGCTTCATCTTGGCGTCGCGGGGGTGCAACTTGTCCTCCGCCAGCTCTGACTCGACCGCCGCGATCTGGGCCGGTGTCCAGCGGGTGACCAGGTTCATATAGTTGGGCATGGCGTGGTCGGGGAGGCTCATCACCTTGCCGTACATCTCGGCCGGTGGCTCGGCGATGCCGATGTAATTGCCGATGCTCTTGGACATGCGGATGTGACCATCCGTGCCCACCAGGATCGGCAGGGTCAGGCACACCTGCGGCCGCTGCCCAAAGGCCTCCTGCAGCTTGCGGCCAGCCAGCAGGTTAAAGAGTTGCTCGGTCGCGCCGATCTGCACGTCCGTCTCCATGGCCACGGCGTCGTAGCCCTGCATCAGTGCGTAAAAGAACTCGTGCAGCCAGATCGGATCGCCCTTGGCATGACGCTGGGAGAAATTGTCCCGCTGCAAGAATTGCTGCACCGTAAAGTGCGAAGCCAGCCCGATCACGTCGGCAAACGTCAACTCTGACAGCCAATCGCCGTTGTATCGAACCAGTGTCTTCTCTGGATCGAGGATCTTGAAAGCCTGCTGGGCAAAGGTTCTGGCGTTCTCCCTGACCTGCTCCGGCGTCTGCTGGGGGCGACTGCGATCGTGGTCGCTGGGGTCCCCGATCAGCCCGGTAAAGGTGCCGATCAGAAAGGTCACCTGGTGCCCCAGTTCCTGGAATTGGCGCAGTTTGCGCATGGTCACCGTGTGCCCCAGGTGCAGGTCGGGCGCAGTGGGATCGTAACCGCAGTAAACGCGCAGCGGCCGTCCCTCGACTAGTAGCCGCTCCTGCAGCTCCTGGGCCATCGTCTCCCGGATCTGCTCGTCGCCGAATTCGACCCCGCGCATCAGGATAGCCATCTGTTCATCAACCGATCTCATCTCTGTCAACTCCTCCAAGACTTTGGTCTGGAGAAACCAGGTTTTTGGAGGGCTCTAGCTATTTCAATCTTGCCTCAGGAACTTTAAAAACCTGGTTTCTTTGGACACTCTCTCAAGCAACAGCAAGCCCCACAACTTTTGTCCTCCGTGGGTCTGAAAAAGCGGATTGCAGCGCTAGATAACGCCAAGCGTCTCAGCAGGGCTACAATCCGCTCCAATAGATGTACTGCTGGTTCTGTTCGAGGGAAAAACTGATCTGTATCCGTTTCATCGTTCAATCCGCAATCATCAATTCGCTGCCAATTATAGCCTATTATTGCTCAAAACACAAATCGTTTGACTTTAACGCCAACTTGGACTAAAATGACGCCCACTACCTTGACAATGTCACATCTAACCAAAAAGGTGGGCAACTTGGGCCGGGATGAGGGGAATGGGAGATTCTTGTCCAATGTTTCCATCCTCTAATCTCCCAATCCCAGCGAATATGACATTGTCGATCTACTCAGACCTGGCAGGACTATAGGTCTATACGATGGATATACAGGAAGAAAGCCGATGGGCAAACCGACAACGACCAGCGCCGCAATTCGCCAGCAATTCCTTGACTTTTTTGCCAGCAAGGGACACACGATCGTGCCCAGCGCCTCGCTGATACCGCACGACGACCCGACGCTGCTGTTCACCAACGCCGGCATGAACCAGTTCAAGGACGTCTTTCTGGGCCTGGGCAGCCGGCCCTACACCCGCGTCGCTGACACGCAAAAGTGCATGCGCGTCTCGGGCAAGCACAACGACCTGGAGGATGTGGGCAAGTCGCCCTATCACCATACCTTTTTCGAGATGCTGGGCAACTGGTCGTTTGGCGACTATTACAAAAAAGAGGCCATCGAATGGGCCTGGGAGTTGCTCACCGAGCGGTGGGGCCTGCCCAAAGAGTACCTCTATGCCACCGTTTTCGAGGATGACGAGGGCGAGCTGGGGCGTGACACCGAAGCGGCCGGCTATTGGCTGCAGGTGACCGACATCGTGCCGGATCACGTGGTCTACTTTGGCCGCAAGGACAACTTTTGGGAGATGGCCGATACCGGCCCCTGTGGCCCCAACAGCGAGATCCACATAGACCGGGGGTGGGAGTTCTGTGACCGGCAAGGCGAACCGGGCCACGTCTGCCGCGTCAACGGCGACTGCCAGCGCTTCCTCGAGTTGTGGAACCTGGTCTTTATCCAATATAATCGCCACGCCGACGGGACGCTCGAGTTGTTGCCGGATAAACACGTGGACACCGGCATGGGCTTTGAACGCATCGTCCTGGTGCTACAGGGGATGCAGTCCAACTATGAGACCGATCTCTTTACCGGTATCGTGCGCGGCGTCCAGGAGATGCTGGGTCACACTGGCGCCGAGCGCGAGGAGAACCGGCTGGCCTATCGAGTCATCGCCGACCACAGCCGGGCGGTGACCTTTCTCATCGGCGACGGCGTACTGCCTGGCAACGAGGGCCGGGGCTATACGCTGCGCATGATCCTGCGCCGTGCCGCTCGCTTTGGGCACAAGATCGGTTTCCAGGACCCGTTCCTGGCCCAGACGGCCCAGATGGTCATAGACACAATGGGCGACTTTTACACCGAATTGCGCGCCCGTCGCGATTTTATCCTCCGCACCATCACCGAAGAGGAGAAGCGCTTTCTGCGCACGCTGGACACGGGATTGACGCGGTTGGACAGCTTGATGGCCGACCTGTCCGCCCGGGGCGAGGCCGTCATCCCCGGCGCGGCGGCTTTCAACCTCTGGTCGCAGGACGGCTTTCCCCTCGACCTGACCCGTGACGTCGCCGAGGAGAGCGGTTTCACCGTGGACGAGGTGGGTTACCACGAGGCCCTGGCCCGCCACGTCGAGGTGAGCGCCTCCGGCGACAGGTTTCGGGCGATTGACGCCGAACAGATGGCCCGCTATAGCCACTTGCTGGCCGATCTGCGGGCCGATGGACGCCTGGGGGAGGCGGGCGTGGCCCACGTCTATGCCGAAGGAACGACCGCCGACACGCAGATCGTTGCCCTGCTGCGCGCCGGGGTCCCGGCCGTGGACGCGGAACCAGGCGACGAGGTGGAGGTCGTGCTGGCGACGACGCCCTTTTACGTCGAGAGCGGCGGCCAGGTCAGCGACACGGGCCACATCGTGGGCACAGGGTGGGAGATCGAGGTCACCGATGTCCGCCAGCCAACGCCCGGCCTCATCGTGCACACCGGCCAGGTAACGGGCGGCACACCGGCCGTGGGCGATCCTGCCCAGGCCAAAGTGGATGCCCGGCGGCGGGCCGACATCGCCCGCAACCACACGGCCACACACTTGTTGCACAAAGCGCTGCGCACAATCCTGGGTGGGCACGTCGCCCAGGCCGGTTCGCTGGTCGCGCCCGATCGCCTGCGCTTTGACTTTACGCATCCTGAGGCCCTCACGCTGGAACAACTGGAGGCGATAGAAAGGACCGTCAACGAGGCGATCCTGGACGCCTATCCGATGTGTGCCTTTCACGTACCCTACCAGGAGGCCATAGCCGGCGGCGCCATCGCCCTCTTTGACGAAAAGTACGCCGACGTGGTGCGGGTAATGAAGACGGGCGACCCGGAGCAGCCCTACACTCAGGAGCTCTGTGGTGGCACGCACGTGAGCAACACGGTCGAGATTGGCCTCTTTTACATCGTGTCGGAAGCCAGCGTCGGTGCCGGGCTGCGGCGCATCGAGGCTCTGACCGGCCGGGGAGCCTACCAACTGGTGCACCGTCGCCTGGCCGAATTGGCCGCTGCTGCCGCGACCCTGGCCTGCCAGCCAGAGGAGGTCGGGAGCCGCGTCACCGGCTTGCTGGAGACGATCCGCAGTCAGGAGAGGACGATCGCCCGGTTGAGCCGCGAGGCAGCCCGCCACCGCTTTGAGAGCCTGCTCTCGCAGGTGCAGAACGTGGACGGCGTGCCTCTGCTGGTCGCCGAGATCGAGGCAGCGGACATGGAGACCCTGCGCCAGATGACCGACTGGTTCCGCGACCGGCTGCCCTCGGGCGTGATCGTCCTGGGCGCGTTGATGGACGGGAAACCTGGCTTTGTCGCCGCCGTGACCGCCGATCTGGTCGCGCGGGGACTGCACGCTGGTCAACTGGTCAAAGCCACGGCCCGGATCGTCGGTGGGGGCGGAGGTGGCAGGCCGACGATGGCCCAGGCTGGCGGCCGGGACGCGTCAAAGCTCCAGGAAGCCCTCAATGTCGTGCCTGACCTGTTGAGAGAATCTTTGTGACTTGAGCGTTCCACTATTCCGCAGCCTCATTGACCTGGGCACCGCCTCGGTGAAGGCCCTGGTCGTGGAGTTGCGTGGCGGAAAGGTACATCTCTGGGGGCGTGGGCAGGCTCCCCTCGAAGGCGGCTACGGGCCTGACGGCGAGATCGTTGACCGCGAGGCCGTGGCCGCTGCCTGCGATGCTGCGCTTTCGGCCGCCGAGGAGATGACGCCCGGCACCTTTGGTCACAAGATCGTGCCCGACGAATCGCTGTGGAGCGTGCCGGCCTGGTTTTGCCGGACCCAAGCCCTGACCCTGCAGCAGCGGCGTCCCCAGCCAGCCAGGGGCATTGTCCAACGGGAATGGCAAGCCCTGGAAGCGCGTCTGGAGCGCCTGGTAGCAGGGTGGGACGGCGCGCCCGTGGACGTCGTCTCCATTGCCCAGGTGGACGGCAACACGGTTACCGACGTCCTCGGTCTGCGGGGCGAGGCGCTGGCCTTGCAGGCTTTTGTCGCTCTGGCCGATGCGGATGCCCTGGCGGCATTGGGCGCCCTGGCTGCGGCGTTGGAATTGGATCCACCTGGCTTTACTTCGCAGGCAAGGGCTGCAGCCGCGGGGTTGGGGAGCGATGGCCTCCTGCTGGACCTGGGGCGGTGGGGTACCGCGGTCGTCGTGGTGCGCCGGGGGAAACCGGCCGGCGCGGCCTGGGCACCCCTGGGCGGCCAGAGTTTCTACCGCACGCTATCCAACAGCGTTGGCTTGAAGCCCTCCCAACTGTCCGGCTATTGCCAGGCCTACGCCGAGGGGTGGCTACCACCTCACGCCAGAGCCGCAGCCGACGCTGCGCTCGACGATCCGGTTGGCCGCTGGTTGGACCTGGTCGCGGCGCGGCTGGCCGACCTGGCTGCCAAAGAGCCCTTGCCCCACCAGGTCTTTCTGGCCGGGGGGGCGAGCCTGCTGCCGGCCGTGCTGCAGGGTGTGCGCCGTTATGACTGGTTGTATAGATTGCCCTGGTCGCGGCATCCCGAGGTCCAGCTCTGGCAAGCGACTGTGGCCGGTACCCTGATTGACCACACCGGTGGGGGCTGGGGGCCGGGTGACCTGGTACGCCTGGGCCTGGCGCGGCTGGCGCGGCATCAAGGTTGAGAATGAGTACAGAACAAGTATTGTATCTAGAAAAAGACGACGACATTGACGTCATACGAGAAAAGCTGGCACGGGCCCAGGCGCGCAAGGTGCTCCTGGTCGTGCCGCACGGCAGCCGGGCCTTCAAGTCGCCCCTCGATTTCCGCTTGCTGCGCCGTCAGGCAGGGCGACAGGCCCTTGAGGTCGCGCTCGTTTCTAACCATCCCCTGACGCGGGACCTGGCTGCCCAGGAGGGCGTTCGGGTCTACGGTTCTATTTGGCGCAGCAAGTATGCCAGCCACTGGACTCTGCGCCGACAGCGCCCTCGCCGCGGGCCAAAGAAACGCCGCGTGCCCTTGTGGCGGCGGATGCCCAGCCCCTGGCGGCAAGGTTCCGGCTGCGGCGAGCAGTTTGCCGCGCTAATGCTCATCCTGGTCACCGCGGCGGCTGCCTATGGCTTGATCTTTTACGTCGTGCCCACCGCCATCGTGACGCTGGTGCCGGCCACGCAGCCCATCCAGGCAGAGGTCGAGGTCGTCGTCAGCCGCGACGTCGAAGAAGTGGACTGGACGACGGGCCGCATCCCGGCCAAGCTGATCCAGGTGCAGGTAGAGGAGAACGGTGAGGTGCCCACCACCGGCAAGCGCGACGCACCCGACAGCCTGGCTACGGGCAGCGTCGTGTTCATCAACCAGTTGAGCCAGCCGGTGACCGTCGTCACCGACACGATCGTCTCGACGTCGCTGGGCACGGTGATCCGCTTCCACACGACCGAGGCCGTAGAACTGGCCCCGGCCATCGGCGCAACCGCCACGGTACCGATCGAGGCACTGGAGCCCGGTTCCGGCGGCAACGTAGATGCCCAGCTCATCAACACAGTGGAGGGTCCCATCTCGCTCCAGGTGCGGGTGACAAATCCAGCGCCGACCGTTGGTGGGGGGTTCCGGCAGGTGGGCGCCGTGACCGCGGCCGACAAAAACCGCCTGCGCTCCCTTCTCCTGCAGCAATTGCAGCAGCGTGCCCTGGCCGAGATGCAAAAGGAGCTGGACGATGGTCAGGCCATCTTGCCTGAAACTGTCCAGATAGATGCCATCCTGGCCGAGGACTATGATCAGTTTGTCGGCGAACCGGCCGAGTTTCTGGGCCTGGAGATGCGCGCCCTGGTCAGCGCCCTGGCCTACAGGCAGGATCACGTGCGCGCGCAGGCCTTTCGTGCGCTGAGCAATGCGGTGCCAGACAGCTTTGACCTGGTCAACGGCACGCAGACGTTGGAAAACGTCGAGATGGCCGGCGTACTACCGGAGGGACGAGCCGTCTCGCTAACGGCCAGGGCGGGAGCGACGGTCGTCGCCGCCATAGACCAGGCCGAGGTGCACCGCGCCGTCCAGGGCAAGCCACCGGAGCTGGCCGGGCTGACGTTGGCACAGACCCTGCCCCTGGCCGCGCCGCCGGACATCCAGTTGGGACCCGACTGGATGATGGATCTAGGCTGGCTGGAGCGCGTCCCGCCGTTGAGCCTGCGCATCCTGGTACAGGTGCGGAAAACGGCGCCCGAGGGGGGATAACGGTGAGTCCCACAGGCAAATTGCCCGGCCGGATCCTGGCCCTGGACGTGGGGGAGCGGCGGGTCGGCGTGGCTGTCAGCGACGAAACACAGACGCTGGCCCGGAGCCTAACGGTGCTCCATCGCCGTTCCAAGGCCAAGGATTTCGAGGACCTGGCCCGGCTGGCCCGTGAGCAGGAGGCACGGGCCATCGTCGTCGGCCTG
>Ga0180437_10011672_pt1 | contig 10502 bp, 11 predicted proteins | sample SS_ome_4_FD_132410 | JGI IMG/M metagenome (GOLD analysis project Ga0180437, IMG submission 132410) | Hypersaline lake sediment archaeal communities from the Salton Sea, California, USA - SS_3_D_1 metaG | ecosystem: Environmental > Aquatic > Non-marine Saline and Alkaline > Hypersaline >... | reverse complement strand
TGTTGTCGTACAGAATCGTGATCGCGACGACGCGAGCAGCCACCGTAGGCGTGGCTTCAGGTGCGGGCCGGGTCGGGGACGGGGCAGCCGTGGCAATGGGCGGGGCTGTGGAGGACACGGACGGCGCCACGGTAGCCGTCGGGGGCTTCGTAGGCACTCCTGCCGGCACCGACGTCCGCGAGGGCGCGACGGTCCGCGAGGGCGCGACGGTCGGCGCCGGTGACAGCGTGGACGATGCTGCACAGCCAGCGACCAGCAGGCCAATCAGTGCCACCCACATCCGATTGGTCACGCCGTCTGCAATCCTTCTATCCACCCCGCCACCTGTGACGCGAACGTCTTCCGGCACCGCGCTTGCCCCCAGTCGAGGGCGATGTCCCGGTGACCGCGTCCTGCGTCCGCCGGGCGCGCGGCTTGGTCTCTACCGGCCGTCGCGTCAGCCAGCGTCCCACCGCGCGCGCCAGTGCCTCCGCTGCCTTCAGCAGCAACCCCGCACCGGCGACGGCGACCGCGCCACCAGCAGTCTGGGCCAATCGACCGGGCCGGTAGACCGTGGGAGACGGTTGCTCTGATGCAGGGACAAGCTCCCCCTGCACCACGGGCAGAATGGCCTCCTCGGGACAGGCGTCCACGCACGCCCCGCAGCCGGTGCACGTCTCGCCATACCTTCTAGAGGGCCATTCTGATGGCGCGCCGTCGACGCAGGCTTTTCCGTCCGCCAGGGCAATCGCCCCCACAGGACACACCGCGACGCAGGCACCGCAGCCCGTGCAGCGGTCCCCGTCCACCCATACTGGCTGTCTATCGCTCATTCTACTACCTACCTAGACGGACTATCCAGCAACTTCGGCGGCCCGGGCGGCCACAATCTCCGATGTGCGATCCTGGACCACGGATCCGCTTCCCCTGCCCTACGTTTTGCTCTCAACGACTGCACCGCCGCTGGCGATTGCCTCTCGCAGCGTGCTCACCGCCAGTGCGGCGCAGTGTTCACTCTCCTCAGGCAAACCGTCCAGGGCCACGATCAAATCCTCCGGCCTGATTCGACTGGCCTCCTCCAACGACAAACCCTCCACCATGCGGGACAGCATATTCCCACAAGCCAGACTCGGCCCACAGCCATCGGTCACGAACTTGGCCTCTTCTATGCCCACGCCATTCAACCGCAGATAGATCTCCATCATATCCCCACACTCACCCTGGCAGGTTCCGTAGCCATCCGGCTCCTCAATACGGCCGAAGTTGGTGGGGTGATGGGCATGCTCAATGACCTTGGCCGAGAAGATCTCCCGTTCCTGTGCAATGATCTGTTTCTGCAGCTCATCGACCACACGGTCAAATTCGAAATTTCCTACCTGGTGCTCCAAGTGACCCCCTATCGCAATCGAATCTCAATCTTCCCTTTCTTAAAGCCTTTGAACGACGACAGCATGGCCAGGATAACGTCTCTCACAATCCTGGAGATAAACGGGTTCAGTGGCATCGGCTGGCCGTCTATGCTGATCTCCGTCTCCGGCTGCAAGGACACACATTCCTCCAGGCTGCGATTCCCGGCGACGATCTCGCGGGCCATGTCGCTGCAGTGCTCGTGCCCACAGCCACCACAGTCCAAATTGGGCAACTTGAAGGCCCTTCCCTCTACCAGATCGGCCACTTTGCCGATTTCGTCCCGGTCGAGGAGGGGAATCTCAAGCCCGTCGAAGGGATTACGCTCCGCCATCACCAGATCGGATGGTTTAACGGCGCACACCGCCAGACCGTCGAAAAGGTCCCGGTCGTCTGGCTCTCCCCGCAAGCACACGATCTTGGGAAAGGTCTTCTCAGCCTTGAATCCCTCGACCAGGATGATGTCTGCCTCCAGGTACGGGATAATGTTCTCCAGACTCAACGGTTTCTTCCAGAAGACACCCGATCCCTGCGGAGAGACGAACCCCACACGGCCGGTTGCTTCTACCAAGACTGTGGTGTCCTTCCCCGCAAGATCCACGTGGTGTGACAGATGCTTGACCACAGCGACCGTATGCCCCCTGCCGATCAACTCGCGGGCCAGCTTGTGGGTCAGCGTCGTCTTGCCGCTGTTCTTGTATCCTACGATGCCTGCAACCCTTGGCACCTGTGTCCCCCTGTCTAATTCGACGACAACTTGCTCAGACGGTCCGTCACCTCTTCCAACTGCTGCTGCAACATCTCCGCCTCTTCACGCAGCCGGCCGACCTCGTCGTGCTCGTACTCCTCCTCGCCATGCGTCTCGCCGTGACCGTGGTCTTGGCTCTCACGACAGGGCTCCGCCCCCTGCAACTGGCCGCCCAGGTACTGCTCAAGCGCATGGCGCACCGTGCCGGAGGCCCCGGTGACTGCCTGGACGCCGTACTGCTGGAAGAATCCAATCGCCCGTCCCCCCATACCCCCGGTGAGCATGACGTCGACGCCCTGCTCGTTGATGAAGGCGGGAACCTGGCCAGGGGCATGTTTGCCGTAGAAAGGATTGGCGACAGCATCAACCTGCTTCACCTCTCGGCCCTCGACCTCCACGAAGACGTAGTACGGACAACGTCCGAAGTGTGGGCTCACCACACTGTCCAGCCCGTCGTTATCGTCTGCCGAAACTGCCACGCGTGTCGTACGCTGCATCGCTCACTCCCCCTTTTCCAGCCGATCAAGCCGCTCCAGTGCTTCCGCCAACTGACGGCGCAGATCGGTGGCCATCTCTTTCAAATCTGCAATCTCATCTTCGCGGGAACGATCGGGGGCCGGCGCTGGCGCAGCAGCAGGAGGTGTCGCCGGAGGGGCAAATCCTTGTCCCTGGCGCCCCATTCCCATACCGCGACCCATCCCCATGCCTCGGCCCATTCCCCTGCCACGGCCCATGCCCATGCCCGTGCCACCGCCCATTCCCATACCGCCACCCATTCCCATGCCGGCGTGTGCCGGGGCACTCGCCCCTCCTGTCTCAGGCAACTGGCCGGCCTTGAACGCCTCCACCGCCTGCCGCACCGTCCCCCCACCAAAAAGATGGATGGGAACGCTCGCCGACACGAGAACGTTGAAAGCATTGGGTCCCATATTGCCCGTCACGACCGCCTGAGCCCCACGCTCAACGACGAATTGAGCTGCCTGGATGCCTGCCCCACCACCGGCAGCGACGGCCGGGTTCTCCACCGCCTCAAACTCCATCGTCTCCGTATCCACAAAGACGTAGACGGGACAACGCCCAAAGACTGGGCTGGCCTGCCCATCCAGAGCAGGTTCATTTGCTGAAACAACGATCTTCATTTGTGTTCCTCCCACGAAAAATATAACTCGATCAATCGACTAGGTACAGAGGGGACCTAGAGAGCTTCCCCCTGCTTGAGCACAATGCTCCTGACCGGCACACCCACGTCGTGGGCGATGACCGGGCACTTGGTCTGCAACAGAGAGAACAGTTTCGGTCCCTCCTCGCTCAGCGTCTCGTAGTTGGCCTGTCCCTTGGCGATGACCAGTTCAGCTTGATCGTACAATCGCCGAAACTCCTCCGAGCAGCGATCCAGGATCGTACCCGGAGCGTCGGAACCTGTACTGACGATCTCCGCCACCTGGCCCAACCCGGCGGCCAACGCATCCTCCCGGGTGGCGTCGTTCAGAATCGCCCCCCCCTTCACAGCGTAGACGACCGGCACCTCCAGCGTTTCGACCAGCAGCCGGTCGAAGACCGTCTCGCCGGCGTTGTCGGCCAGATAGAGCACCTGGCTGGCGCCGGACAGAGCCTGGCGCAAGGCCGCCCCATCATCGATGGCGAAGGGCTGCCCCAACACCCGCTCCACCGTGCCCCACAGGTCATACTCGCGGGCCGGCCCCAGATCGATGATGTTGCCTGCGACACTCAACCGCACGGCCATCTCGAGCGGGTCATTCGCGTCCGCCAGCAACGACTTCATCCTGGGGTACAGAGCCAGCGCCTGGCGGGTGCTGGCACCCTTGGCGACCCGATACGGGTCGCCGTCTCCCACGTCCTCTCGCACGATGCGATGGACCCGGTCGCCGATTTCCGGCGGCGTGCTCGAGGGCGCAATGTGCCTGAGCAGATCGAGCACACGGTCCAGCACAGCCCTCTGCTGCTCCTGACTGGCTCCAGCCATCCGCGCGGCCTCCAGCGCTTGGCGCAGGAAACATGGATAACAATCGAGATAGGTCTTCATCTTCTACGGAAATGTGGGCGTCGTCTTCGTCGCCGGCGCCCGTTCCACCACCTGCTGGGCGATCGGTTCGAACGACTCGGCCCCGTATTCCTCGACCTCTCCCGCGTCACACCGGAGCGCCAACTCCGGATCGAGTGGGATCTGCCCCAGGAGTGGTATCCCCAGGTGCATGGCCGTGTGCATCGCCTGGCTGGGGCCAAAGACCTCGATCTTCTCTCCACACTTGGGGCAGGTGATGTAGCTCATGTTTTCCACCACCCCCAGGATGGGCGTCGTCATATGCTGTGCCATGCGAGCGGCCTTGCGCACGACCATCCCGGCCAGATCCTGCGGCGACGTCACCAGCACAATCCCGCTGAGCGGAATAGACTGCATCACCGTCAGTGAAGCATCCGAGGTTCCCGGGGGCAGGTCCACGATCAGGTAGTCCAACTCACCCCAGGCCACGTCCTGCCAGAACTGTTTGATTGCGCTGCTGATCAGGGGACCACGCCAGATGACGGCCTCGTCCTCATTCGGCAGCAACAGGTTGATGGACATCACCTTGATGCCCGTAGTCGTCTCGGCCGGCAAGATACCCAGCGGGCCCATCGGCGGTGGCTCGTGGAGGCCGAACATCTTGGGGATACTGGGGCCGGTGATATCGGCATCCAGAACACCTACCCGGTTCCCCTGGCGATGCAAAGTCACCGCCAACAGCGCCGCCACCGATGACTTGCCGACGCCGCCCTTCCCGCTCAGCACGGCGATCACCCGTTTCACCTTGTTCATGGACTGGGTCGGCTTGGGACCGCCCTCGGCGGCCGTCATGAACGCGGCACGCTCCTGCTGGGTCATCTCCCCCAGTTTCACATCGACGTCCAGGCCGGAGTCCAGTGCCAGCACCGCCTGCCGCACGCTGCGTACCAGGTCGTCCTTGATCGGAACTTCCTTGAAGGGCAACGCCAGGGCGAGCGTGACGTTTTTGTCTTCGACGCCGACGTCCTTGATCATCCCCAGTTCAACCAGGTCGCGCTTCATCTCGGGGTGCATCACCTGGCGCAAAGCACCAAGCACCTGTTCATTTGTAATCATCATTCTCCTTATATGTTTCAGTTATGATACGATTGAGTGATCCAATTCAACAACAGTTGGGCTCCAGGGAGGCTCGTCTATCGGGCGCTCCCCGTGTTCAATCCACAGTTATCCATCCCGCATCATCGTCAACAATCGCTTACCCTGGATCTGCGGGAAGGTCGCTCCCTGGCTCAGCGTGCGCGTCGCGGCCGGGACGTCCACGATCCACGTTCCGGCGACGGCATCCACGCCGTGCGCGAACAACACCGGCGAAAGTGGCGTACTGCCACCGAGGAGGATAACGAATGCATCCCGGCGGCACAGCGCGACCAGATCATCGAAGGTGTGATTGATCAGCGACGTCCCGGTCAGGGCGACGACGTCCGCCTGGGGCAGCACCTCGGCCGATCGCTCGGCCGGCAGATCGCCGGGGCGGGGGCGCAACTCCAGAACCCAGCATTCGCCCGCCGCGCGCCGCACCCGCTGGATAAAGGGGAAATGGCCCACGATGGCCACCCGGCGCCCGGTCCCCCGCTCCAAGATCACCTCCTCGGCGTTTACCTCGACGAATCCGGCCGGGTCCACCTCCAGCAACGCGTTGAACGCCGCCATGCCGATGCTGGCCTTCAAGATGCTGGGAGAACGCAGCCACTCCGCCAGTTCCCGCCCGCTGTGCTCCAGCAAACGGCCCGCCTCAGGTACCGGCGGGCCCGAACCGTGGGTCTCCGGTCGCAGCGTCGAGGCCAGCCCGCAGCGAGGAGGATCTGTATCCAACACCACTCCTGTCCAAAAAGACCCTACCTGCACCTGGCGGACCGGCGCGTCGGTCCGTATACTCCCCAGCAGCGCGTCAAGCGCGCTGCCCCGCCCATCAGTGATAGTCACCCTCGCCTTCCTCCATATGTCGGCTGTAGACGCCCAAGAGATGGTCGATCAAGTCCCGTGCCCGGCGCAAATCCTGCGAACTCCGCGCCAGCACGTCGTCCCCCAGCTCGGTCAGGTGATAGACCCGCCGGGGCGGACCCTGCGTCTTCTCCTCGTCCCAGGTCGACGTGACCCACCCCTTCGATTCCATATCCCGCAAGGCCCGGTAGACTACACTCGGGTTCAAGTCCCCCATGCCATACTCCTCCAATCGCTCCAGGAGCGTATAGCCGTGGGCCGGCCCATGGTGCAGGAGCAGGAGCAAAGTCGGCTCCAACATCCGTACGACCCGCCGGAGTTTTCCCCACCCCCGTCCCCGTCCTCGTCCTCGTCCTCTCATCGCCCCGTCCTCTCACAGCGTCACGCAAGATCCCCGTCAAGCAGCCGTACTATACCACGCTATGTGCAATTTGTCAATAGCTAATCTGTAAATAGAACTGACCTTCATCCAGAGTACAATGCCCGAATGGGTAATTTCCACAGAGCGGTATCATACCTCAAGGAATACCAGGAGTCAACCCCCATACCCCCACATCAACCCATCTCTAGCCGAAAACCATCCTGTCAATCTTGTTAATCCTGTCCATTGACTGAAAATGCGATTGCCCTGCCCGCCTCCTTGACTTTCCACAGAATGCTGTTAGAATCATGCCACTGTGACGACAAAACCGCAATTCCAGGCACGCCATCATCACCGCAATCCCTTGCCACCCGATCGGGGAGGCCAGGTTTGGTGTACCTGAACTAACTCCCGCCCTTTTGAGCCCTCCCGGTCAACCCGGTGAGGGCTTTTTGTTTGCCCTTGTGTTCACGTAAGGAGAAAGCGATGAACCCACACACGGACATACGTCTCTCATTGCCGAGCAAAGGCCGGCTGGCCCAGGCCACGCAGACTTTTCTGGCCGCCTGTGGCCTGGAAGTAGACAAACCCAACCCACGCCAGTACGCTGCCCGCATCCCGGCCCTGCCCAAGCTCATTGTTCTGTTCCAGCGCCCAGGTGACATCGTCGTCAGCGTGCGCGACGGCAGCGTCGATTTCGGAATCACCGGGATGGACATCGTGGCCGAGCGCCGGGGCGACAACGGTGCGGTGCTGGTGCTCCACGACGAACTCAATTTCGGCCACTGCCGCCTCTGCCTCGGCGTGCCGGAGGCGTGGGATGCGGTGCACACGGTGGCCGATCTGGCAGCCCGGGCCCGTGCGCTGCGCCGGCCACACCGCGTGGCGACCAAATTTCCCCACCTCACCGGCGCCTTCCTGGCCCGCCACAATGTCCCACATACGCTCATCCACGCCGAAGGGACGCTGGAGGTGGCCCCGGCCATCGGCTACGCCGACATCATCGCCGACCTGGTGTCCTCCGGCCAGACGCTCCGCGACAATCGACTGCGTCTCATGGACGACGGCACGATCCTGCACTCTCAGGCCGCCCTGATCGCCAACCGGGCGACGTTGGAGCGTCGCCCGGAGGTGCTGGCCGTCGCCCGCACGTTGCTGGAGTTCATCGAGGCCCACCTGCGGGCCGTGGACCACGTGGCCGTGTTTGCCAACATACGCGGCACATCGCCGCAGGCCATCGCCGCACAGATATTCGCACAAGAGACACTTGGCGGGCTCCAGGGGCCAACGATCTCGCAGATCGTCGCCCGAAACGGAAACCCCCACTGGTACGCCGCCCACATCATCGTCCACCGCGACGACCTGATCCAGGCCATCGCTGAACTGCGCGCCATCGGCGGCAGCGGCGTCGTCGTGACGCCGGTCACCTACATCTTCGAGGAGGAGCCGGCCCGCTACCGGGCGATGATGGAGGCCCTTCAAGGGGACGCGGGGACGGAGGAAGAAGGACGTTCAGACCCAGGGAGGCAAGCACAACGATGAGAATCTACGATGACTGGGAGCAGGCGCGCCGGACGGTGCTCTGCCGCCGGAACATGGCCGCTCCCGAAGAGGTACCGCAGCCGGTGCGGGCCTCCATCCGGCGGACCTTTGGCCAGGACTTGACGCCCGAGCAGGCTGTCGCCCGCATCCTGGCCGACGTGCGCCTCCGGGGCGACGACGCGCTCCGCGACTGGACGGCTCGCGTCGACGGTCTGACCTTGGATCGCTTCGAGGTCGCCCCGGAGGCGATGCAGTCGGCGGTCGACTCCCTCCCCCCTCACGTAACCGAGGCGCTACGTCGATCGGCCGATCGAATTCGCGCCTTTCACGCCCACCAGCCCATCCCCGACTGGACGACGGAGGACATGGGCGGGATCCTGGGCCAGCGGGCCGTACCGATAGCGCGTGTGGGCGTGTACGTGCCCGGCGGCACCGCCCCCCTGCCCTCGTCACTGCTGATGGCCGCGATCCCAGCGCGCGTGGCCGGCGTGGACGAGGTCGTCGCCTGCACGCCCCCGGGGCGTGAGTCCGGCCATGTGCCCGATATCATCCTGGCCGCCGCTCACATCGCGGGCGTGGACCGGCTCTTCCGGCTGGGCGGCGCGCAGGCCATCGCGGCGTTGGCCTACGGCACAGCCACCGTGCCCCGGGTGGATAAGATCGTCGGAGCCGGTGGGTTGTTCACCACACTCGCCAAGCGCCAGGTCTTCGGCCAGGTCGGTCTGGATGGACTGTATGGACCGACGGAAACGGTGGTCGTTGCCGACGATTCAGCCAACCCGGCCTGGGTCGCCGCCGATCTGTTGGCCCAGGCCGAGCACGACGTGCTGGCCACCGCGATCCTGCTCACCCCCTCCCGACCACTGGCGGAGGCCGTGCAGGCCCAAGTCGCCCGGCAGTTGGAAACCCTCACCCGCGCAGACGTGATCGCCGCATCGCTGGCCGGGCAAGGGGGCATCGTCCTGACCCCCGACCTGGAGACCGCCGTCCGCCTGGCCGACGAGTTCGCCCCTGAACACCTGTGTCTCTCCGTCCAGGAACCGGCGGCGTGGGCCAGCCGCATCCGCAACGCCGGCGGACTCTTCCTGGGGGAACACTCGTGCGAGGTTCTCGGGGACTACGTAGCCGGACCCAGCCACATCATGCCGACCGGTGGCACAGCCCGCTTCAGCTCACCGGTGAACGTGCTCGACTTCGTCAAGATCGTCAACGTGATCGCGCTCGACGCCGAGACAGCGGCCCGGCTCAGCCCGACGGCAGCCCGGATCGCGGATGCAGAATCGCTCACCGCCCACGCCGCCGCCGCGGCGGCCCGGTCAAATCCTTGAAGGGAGAAACCTGCAATGAAAGCCGACTACCCCATCATCTGCAGTGAGGACGCCATCGCCCAGTTGATCCAGTATTCCCGGTCCCATTCGGTCAACCGTTTCCTGCTGGTCAGCGACCAGAACACGTATGCCGCCCTCGGCCGGCGGGTGGAGGCTGGCCTGAAGGACGCGAACGGCGACGTGCGCACGCTGGTCCTGGGTGGCAGCGAAGTGATCGCCGACCAGAAACGGGTCTTTGAAGTCCTGTTCCACGCGGACGGCGAGGCCCGCACCTACCTGGCGGTCGGATCGGGGACCATCACCGACATCACCCGGTACGCGAGTTTCTGCGCCCGAAACCGGTTCATCTCACTGCCCACAGCCCCCTCGGTGGATGCATACACCTCAGGCGGTGCGGCGCTGGTCATTGACGGATTCAAGAAGACCGCCCCATGTCACGCGCCGGCAGCCGTATTCGCCGACCTGCGGACGCTGTGCGAGGCGCCGCGTGACATGATCGCCTCCGGGTTTGGCGACCTGCTGGGCAAGTACATATCGCTGGCAGACTGGCAGCTCGGGCGGTTGCTGGTGGATGAGCCGTATGACGCAGAGATCGCCCAACGCCTCCGGCGCGCACTGCGCAACTGTGTGGAGAACGTCGAACAGGTAGCGCGAGCGTCACCCCAGGGCATCGCGAAACTGATGGAGGGGCTCTTCGAGTCGGGGCTGTGCATGGCGGAGTTCGGCACCTCGCGTCCTGCCTCGGGGTCAGAACATCAGTTTTCCCACTTCTGGGAGATGAAGCGCATGCAGGAAGGTCGCCCGGCCATACTCCACGGGGCCAAGGTGGGTATCGGCACGAGTCTGGCCGCCCAATGGTACGCCTCCATCCGCAGCCTGGCGCCGGACGACGTCGTGCGCCGGCTCTCCACCGCCCCCTCACCGGCTTGGGGCCGTGACCGGTAGGTCGGCCGCCTCCGAGACGTGTACGGGCCGGTCGCCGATCAGATCGTCGCCGATCACCAGCCCTTTCTGGAGATGCTGGAGGCCAATTCCGATGTGCTGAAGCAGAGAATCATCGACCACTGGGAAGCCATCCAGGGTACCGCAGCCACCGTGCCGCCGCCGCAGCGGATCCTGAATCTGCTGGAACAG
>Ga0180437_10011671_pt1 | contig 10502 bp, 7 predicted proteins | sample SS_ome_4_FD_132410 | JGI IMG/M metagenome (GOLD analysis project Ga0180437, IMG submission 132410) | Hypersaline lake sediment archaeal communities from the Salton Sea, California, USA - SS_3_D_1 metaG | ecosystem: Environmental > Aquatic > Non-marine Saline and Alkaline > Hypersaline > Sediment... | reverse complement strand
GGGATGGAAGGGACAGCCCGGCGGACGATTGAATGGATGTGGGATTGAACCCTCAATAGTAGGTAACACAGTCCGGGACTGCGAACGGACAGAAGGGATCGATTTCAGCAACGCCTTGGTGTAGGGATGTTGTGGGTTGTGGAAGATATCATCCACCGGGCCGGTTTCCATCAACCGGCCTAGATACATGACCACTACGTAATCGGCCATTTGAGCAATGACGCCTAGATCATGGGTTATGAAGATAATGGCGGTGTCGTGCTGCTGCTGCAAGGAGCGCAATAGATTAAGAACCTGCGCCTGAGTAGTGACATCAATTGCCGTTGTTGGTTCGTCAGCAATAAGTAGTCTGGGATTGCACGACAAAGCCATGGCAATCATAGCCCGCTGCCTAAGTCCCCCGCTCAACTCCCACGAGTAGGCGTCCATACGCTGCTCAGGGTTGGGAACCCCCACCTCGCGCAGTCGCTCAATGGCTATATGATCGGCCTTCCCCTTGGTCACTGGTTGGTGCAACTGGATAGCTTCAACGATTTGGTTCCCAATGGTGTGGACGGGACTGAAGGCGGCCATCGGTTCCTGGGGAATCAGCGCAATCTCACTACCCCGAATCGAGCGAATCTCCCTGCCGTTGGCCTTTAGTTTGGCCAGGTCAACCACCTGACCGTCTGCTTTGGCGTCTCGTCGAGCCTCGTTTTGACGTCGAAAGAGAATTTCGCCATCAACGATCCGGCCAGGTTCCTCGACAATGCGCAAGACGGATTTAATGGTGACGCTCTTACCACAGCCACTTTCACCGACAATGCCCACCACCTGTCCCGGATCAACATTAAAGCTGACTCCATCGACAGCCTTGACGATTCCTTCATCCATGAAGAAGTAGGTCCTCAAGTTTCGTACAGACAAGAGAGGAGAGTGGTTATCCATTTCGTCCTTCGTCATCACGTATAAGGATCCGCCGCATCACGCAAGCCATCGCCCACGATATTCAGGGTGAGCACCGTAATGATTACCGCAAAGCCCGGCAAAAGCAGCCAGGGGGCCAAGACGATCGATTGCAGGTTCTGGGCCTCCTGCAGCAACACGCCCCAACTAATCGCCGGAGGACGCAGACCCAGTCCCAAGAAGCTCAGAAAAGTCTCGTTGATGATCATCACCGGGATGGCCAGCGTGGCGGCAGCGATAATGTGGCTCGTCATAGTAGGAGCCATATGGCGGAAAATAACCCGGGGCTGGCTACACCCGGACAGCTTGGCCGCCACCACAAAGTCCTCTTCGCGCAGAGCCAGGAACCGTCCACGCACCTCCCGGGCCAGGGTCGTCCAACCAATCAGTGCCAGGATAATAGTGATGGCGAAATAGACCTGCTCTACTGACCAAGTACGGGGCATAGCTGCAGTCAGGGCCATCCAGATAGGAACAGGTGGTAACGATTGCAGTATCTCGATAAGGCGCTGAATGACCAAATCAACAGTGCCCCCGAAATAGCCAGAGATGCCACCCAGCAGAACGCCAAGAAAGACACTCACAAAGACGGCGACCAGTCCGATGGATAATGAAACCTGAGTTCCGGCCATCAGTCGAGACCACTGATCGCGACCCAGTCGGTCGGTCCCCAGTATATGGATTCTTTGGCCTTCCTCGAGCTCAAGGGAATTGACCAGGTGAATTTCAGTTGGAATGATACCCAGCACTTTGTACGAATATCCAGGGACAAAAAGACCCACCGGGATCTTGTTCGTTTCATCCGCCTGCCATTCCATGCGCAATGTCTCGGGATTGCGCGTGACCACTCCACCGTAGACAAAGGGACTAAAGCTACCTTCATCAAACAGGTGGATGCGCTGGGGAGGGATGAATTGCTCGGCCGCATTGGTCAGTTGGGGTTCTTGAGTGCTGAAAAAGTCCGGGACCATAGCGACCAGTACAATCACAATAAGGACTACGCTACTCACGAGAGCTAGCCGGTGCTTCTTAAAGCGCCACCAAACCAGTTTCCAGTTGGGCGCCAGGTATATGGCCTCCGCATCCTCGGCCAAACTCGATAAGGAACCTTCACTCACATCAGTCACAGGTAATGGCTGGCGGGTGTCTTGGGTTATCGACATATCCTAAGACTCCTCCATTCGGATGCGGGGATCCAGCCAGGCCAGCAATATGTCCGACATAAGCGTACCGATAATGGCCAAGAAACAGTATATGAGAATAATAGCCCCGGCCAAAAACATATCCTGGTTGGTCAGTGCTCTAAGCAGCATAGGGCCAATGGTCGGCAAGTTCAGAACAGTGGCCACGATCACACTCCCAGAGAAAATGAGAGGCAAGTACCAACCGATGGTGCTAACCAGAGGGTTGAGGGCGAGCCGCACCGGATATTTCATAACCAGCTTCCACTCCGACAAACCTTTGGCTCGGGCCATCTCCATATAGGGTTTCTTGAGTTCGTCCAGCAAGTTGGCGCGCATCACCCGGGCCAACCTGGCCGTGCCATCCAGCCCCAGGATGACCACCGGCAGCCACAAATGCTTGAGCAGATCCATCACCCGATCGATAGTCCAGGGTGCGTCCACGTACTCGGGCGAGAACAAACCAGTGACACTAACGCCAAATTGCGAGAAGGCCAACCACATCAGCACCAGTGCCGTCATGAAAGTGGGTGTAGCCACGCCGAAGTAATTAAACACCGTGAAGAAATAATCAAGGAATGAGTACTGGTGGGTGGCCGAGTAAATGCCGATGGGGATGGCTACGGCCCAGGTAAAGACAAAAGTAAAGAGCCCCAACAGAACAGTCAACAACAAGCGTTCTCCAATCAGATCAAGGATAGGACGCTGCCAATCCAACGATACCCCCATGTCTCCTTTCAAGATCCGCCCCATCCATTTGAGATATTGGATATGGATGGGCTGATCCAGCCCGTACATTTCCCGCAGCGCCTCTATCTGAACCTGGTCTATTTGCGAGCCTGACATGGACAGTTCGGCGATGTAGGCGGTCACAAAATCACCGGGAGGGGCCTGGATGATAAGGAAGGCAAAGACCGAAAATATAAAAAGCAGTAGCGGCAAAAGCAACAGCCGCTTGATGATGTATTGGAGCATACGACTTACCCATCACAGATTCCACCCCCCTCCCCAGCCCTCCCCCTTTCAGAGGGAGGGAGAGGGATGAGGGTGAACTATCTTTAGTCTTTAAAGACTGCCCACGTGGGCTGAAGCCTGCTTCGCCCCCCCCACGTGGGCACATTCTCAGATAGTGGTGTTACCCGCCTCAGAAACCCGGTTTGCCCACACCCGACAGCAAGAACCGGGCCTCATGGCACTTATTGTGCGTAAAAGTACTGCTCGGGGCGGGTGTCGCCCGGCGTCCGCAAGGGCCAGTCGTTCCCGGCCACCTCGGGTATGTTTCGGAGGTCCGCGTTGACCACCACCACACCCTGGACCATGGGCGTCAGGCCAACGGTGCCGATCTCGTAGATCTGGTCGGCCCAGAGCCTGAACAACTCTTGGGCCAGCTCAATCTGACGGGCGCGCGGCGAAACCTTGGCCTCATCAATGATGTCTACAATCTGCTTGATCTCGGGCGTCGGCTCGACGCCTTCCGTTCCGCCAGATTGGTACCACACCCTGACCAGAGGCGCAAAGCAGAGGGCCGGATCGCTGCGGGGGTCAAACTTGGGCATACCGCTGAAGGGAAAGCCGGTGGTGTCTTCGTTCCAAATCTCGGCCATCAGCTCGTTGGTGGGGCGCATGGCGAAGTGGAGGCTGCGCTCTCTAAGTTCCACGTGAGCCTTAACCCCAACCCTGGCCCAGTCTTCGACGATCAACTGCCCGATATCTGCCCAGGCTGCAAACTGTTCTGGGACGACACTGATTTCAATGTCCAGCGGAGAGCCGTCCGGCAGGGTGCGGAAGCCGTTCGCATCCTTGTTGGGAATGACTTCGTCCAGGATTTCGTTGGCCAGATCCGGGTCGTACTCGGTATACTTGAAGGCCCACTCATCACCCGGATAGTAGGGATGGAAGGGAGCGGGCACGCCCTGGCGAGCTTCGCCCAAGCCCAGGAAGGCCAATTCCTTGATCGCCTCCCGATCGATGGCGTGAGATAGGGCGATGCGGAAATCTTTGTTTTGGAGCACCACAGACTCTGGACCCTCCCAGGTCTGGTTAAGCATCACAACCGCATCCGAGCCACCAAAGGTGGGCCAGGTGACGACCCGGTAGCCGCCTTTTTCTGCATTCTCGATGAAGACCGGGTAGTTACTCATGCTGATGTGCCGGCCCTGCATATCGATCTCGCCGGCCACGGCGGCCAGGTTCAGGGCTTCCTTGTCGGCGAAGAAGGTGAATCTGACCTCGTCGACGTAGGGTAGCTGGTTGCCGGCCGGGTCAACGGCGAAGTAGTAGGGGTTGCGCTTGATGGTAAAGACCGGGTCGGACACGGTAGAGCCATCCGGCACCCAGGCGGCCGTGCTGGGACGCTTGCCGCTCAGGTGGGGCATAGCTTCGACGGCGAACAGCTCGGCCCAGGTGTCAAAGCCGGCCTCGGCCACTTTGGCAGCCAACTCGTCCGCATCGGCGTAGCTGGCGTGGAATTGCTTCAGATAATGGGCCGGGGCGAAAGCCAGGAGGAGGATTGATTTGTCGGCGCCATCCTTGTTGGCCAGATCCAGCAAGAAGGCGGTGTTCGGCTCTTGGTAGGTCCACTTAACCGTATAGTCATCCAGCTTTTCGACCGTGGCTACCGAACCATCTCCAGTCTGCATCCAGACCGGGACGCTGGGGACCAGCTCTTCATTCAGCAGAATGTCGTTGTACCAAAACATAATGTCGTCAGCGGTGAAGGGCTCGCCATCGGACCATTTCATCCCCGGGCGCAGATAGACGGTCCACTCGGTGAAGTCCACGTTCGAATCCCAGCCTTTGGCGATGTGGGGGATGACCTCAGCGCCGGTGGGCGAGAAGCGGACCAAGGCGTCGTAGACCACCCGGGTGTAGTTGTTGTGGTCCGAGGGGCCAACAAAACCGCGGCGGATGGTGCCGCCGTACTGGCCAATGTCATCGACCACGGGGGTAATCAGCGGCTCATCGGGCAGGCGCTCCTCGACCGGCGGCAGTTCACCGGCAGCCACCATTTCGGCGAACTCCGGGGCCTCGTTGTAGGCGCCGGCGGTGACCGCGCCAATCAGATATGCGCTCGCTTCCTCGGAGCTGGGCAGGTAGATGGTCCAGCCCACCTCGATGACGTCGGGGTCTTCGATGACGGTCAGAGCGTCATCTTCCTCCGCCATCTGGTTGTTGTAGAAGACGATGGCCGGATAGGCCAGCGGGTCGCCGTATTCCTTCTCGGCCAGCTTAGAGAGCCAATCGTCTTTCTGAATGGTGTAGTTCTTGCCACCCGCCTGTGCTGATGGGGCAGCAACCACCGTAGCTGGCAGCAAGCTGGCTGCCAACGCGACCAAAATCAGCAAACTGAGAAGTTTCTTACTCACGTGATTTTCCTCCTTTAGGTTCCTTACAGTCCCTTGGGAAAAAAGCCGTTACGCCTATCGGTACGCCTACCCGAATGGCGAGCCAACCTCGTCGTCCGATACACATCCCCCCTTTCCCTGGTCATCTGGTAGATCAAGGCTCTGGCCAGTGCATCCTCTTTGGAACTTCCTTAGCTATCTGCTAGCGTGCGCAGCGGAAGCCCAGATCATCGTTGGCAGTCTTGACAGGATCGGCCGCATTACGATTATAGGTCGTGGACTGGGGTTCTTCATCAAACCAGCCGCCACCTCGCGTCACTCGGAATTGCTCTCCATAGTAAGGATCATCGGCTGTGTTGCCCGGGTAGGCCTGGTACCAATCAGCCGTCCACTCCCAGACGTTGCCCGCCATATCGTCAACGCCGTAGGGGCTGGCGCCAGCGCCAAAGCTGCCCACCGCTGCCGTCCCGCGTAGACCCGTCTCTTTGACGTTCGCTTTGCTCGGGTCCCAGTCATTACCCCACATGAAGCGGCGCGCATCCTCACCTCGGGCTGCTTTCTCCCATTAAGCTTCGGTCGGCAGACGTTTACCCAACCACTCACAGTAGGCCACAGCATCCTCCCAGGTGACCATCACGACGGGATGGTTGTCCTGCCCCATTTCCCACTCGTTGCGCCAGCTACCTCTCTCTTCTCGCTCACCAAAAGTCAAATAACCGGTCGCCTTTGCGAACGCATCAAAGTCGGCGTTGGTCACCTCAAATCTGTCGATTGCGAAGGCAGGCAGATCGATCTGTTGGGCCGGCGCGTCTTCTGGGTCAGCATCATCGCTGCCCATGGTAAAGGGCCCAGCCGGGATCTCAATCATGATGTCGGTGACAGTGGGCGGCTCTGACTCCTCGGCTGGTTCCGGTGTCGTCTCTTCTGTTGTGGCTTCTTCCGATGTCACCTCCGGTGCCGGGGTGGGAGGTATTCGGGTGGGGGTAGGCGGCGGCGGGAGGGGCGTGGGGGTCGCCAGGACAATTCGGGTAGGCGCAGGACCCTCTGGGGCAGTGGTGGCTTGGCCTTTGGGCTGTTGCGCGCCCCCTCCTCCACATCCTGCGACCGCTATCAACAACATCAAAATGGCTGCTGCGGCAAGTAGTCTTTTCACTGCTTATCTCCTCTTCTCCTCAATGGGTAACTTCGCTAAGGTCCCAGACGGAGTCCGATGGGTGAAAAAGCCACATGGAGCATCAGGCTTTTGTCCCAATCTGGACGAGGTCTGAACACGCAAATCCTGGAGCCGCCAGAAGACAGTCGAGCGGCAAGAGCACGACATTCCAATATATGCAGGGCCTGTTGAAAGATTGGTGTGAGTTTCTCTCCTAAGCCTGTTAGCGGCGTAGTCACTCCTCTGTGACCCCCAATATCAATGGAATCGCTGCCGTTTTCGGTCTAGCACCGAGATGTAGTCCGCGAGGAACAGAATATTTGGAAAACTAAGAGGAAGAATGTCTACTATGGTCAACTTGGGGGCATTGTAACAGAATTCTCGTGGCTTGTCAAGGTTTGAACAAGTATGGTACTATCAGGCTCGCGGAGGGCTTCGCCCCACGGCGTCGTCCACTTCGAGCTCAGAGCATATGGTCAAACACCGCGAAATACTTAAGCAGTTGGGCGTTCAAGCCTACGATTACTGTGCAGTTATTTGTGCCCAACTGCACTAGTTCTGAACATGAGCTAAGAAAACTAGCTTGGCATTGGCAGAGAGCTACAAGTCTATGACAGGATACGGCGAAAAGTCCGGGGAACGCCGGATTGCGTATTTCATCACCCCACACGGTTACGGCCACGCTGCACGAGCGTCTGCGGTGATGGCAGCCATTCAGCAAAGCGATTCAGCAATCCGCTTCGAGATCTTCACCCAGGTGCCCCGTTGGTTTTTTCAAGATTCGCTCTCGGGGCCTTTCGGTTATCACCCTATACTCACCGACATAGGTCTGGTGCAGAAAACATCATTGGCCGAAGACATGCCCGAGACGGTGAAGCGACTGGATGCTTTCTTGCCCTTTGACGCTGGCTCAATCCAGGATTTAGCCAAACAGATAAACCAACTTGAATGTCAGTTGGTGTTATGCGATATCGCCCCGATGGGCATTGCAGTTGCCGGGGAGGTGAGTATCCCGTCAGTCCTGATCGAGAATTTCACCTGGGATTATATCTATGAAGCATATTCCCAGGATGCCCCTGAACTGGAACAACACATCACATACCTGGGTGAGTTGTTCGGTACGGCCGATTACCACGTGCAAACCCAGCCGGTATGCCGCCCCGGCAAGGTCGATCTAACCACATCTCCGGTCAGCCGGAAGAAAAGAACCTCGCGCCAGAAGGTCCGCCAACAGCTAGGGATACCGGACCAGGCGAAGATGGTTCTGATCACTATGGGGGGGATTCCCTGGCGATATGGTTTCCTGGAGCGCTTAGCCGAACAAGACGATGTGCACTTCATCATACCTGGTGCCGACCCCGACCCATCTCCTACAAACACAGGCCGCCGAACGTGGACAAAGAGGATAACGCCGTTACCAAACCACTCGGATTTCTTTCATCCCGACCTGGTGAACGCCGCTGATGCGGTTATCGGCAAAGCAGGCTACAGCACTGTGGCTGAAGTCTACGACGCGGGAATACCCTTTGGCTACGTCGGACGCCCCAGATTTCGCGAGACCTTGACCTTGACCGCCTTTATAGAACAGGAAATGAGGGGGCTGCCTATCACGGAAGCGCAATTTCAGAGTGGAGAGTGGCTGTCGTCCCTGGCAGAACTTTTGGCATTGCGGCGCATCCATCGCAAGGACTCCAATGGTGCGGACCAGGTTGCGAATTTCATTTTCGAACTGCTCTATCAAGAACAGTGAATCGCGCATAAGGAGAACACATTGAGCCCATTCGAAGTTCCAACGCCCCAAGTTGATCTTCAAACATTGCCACCGCTCATCCTGACCTCTGAGCCGGACTCTTTTGCCCAACGTACATTCGCGGTTCGCATCCCACGTATTATTCAGGAGACAATTGAGCTGAATTCGTTCCCAAACGATATTCATGGCGCATTGGAGGAATTACGGATAGAAATCCTAAACGATACGGTCCGCGGGTTGCGCCAGGAGACGCCGGATAAAGCATTTTGGGATCAGGTGTCGCTCCCCTACCTGGGTCGCACCTGGCTCGATATTCCCTGGTATTGGGGAGAAGCTTTCATGTATCGCCGCGTGCTCGAAGCCACGCGCTATTTCCTCCCCGGCGCAACATACGGCTTTGATCCCTATGCAGCTACAAAAGCGACAGAGTGGAAGCCGGATGCCGCGCCCCGCCTAGCTAACCTCGTCCTGAAAGAGGCGCCCGCCGAACCGCGAGCCCGATTTGAAAGGCTGCTCCACGCCAGCTTGTGGGGCAATCGCACCGACCTGAGTTACAACGTGGCCGCCCAGGTGGGGCGCGCCGCCCAGTATGAGGACGAACACAGAAACTTGCTGGTGAATGATACTCAACGGGTTTGGGAATACTTGACACAAAAACCTGGGCGCCGATTGGGCATTATCACGGACAACGCCGGCACCGAGCTCCTGATGGACCTGGCCCTGACCGACTTCATACTGGGTGAAGGCCTGGCAGAGCGGGTCGATCTGCATCTCAAGCCACAACCCTTCTTTGTCTCGGACGCCATGCCGGACGACGTAGAGGCGGGATTGGTCGCGCTGAAAACAGGGGGAGACATAGCGCATGCATCAGAAGAGCGCCTGCGATCGCACCTGGATACCCAGCAACTTAGGCTGCGTACCCACTGGCATTATGCAACCAGCCTCTTCTATTTCCAGTTGCCCGATGACCTTCGGGAAGAGCTGGCTTCAGTGGACCTGGTTATCCTCAAGGGCGACGTCAACTACCGGCGTTTGGTTGGGGATGTGCACTGGCCACCGACCACGCCCTTTGAGCAAGCAACGGCCTATTTCCCGGCGCCGCTCGTCGCCCTGCGCACTATGAAGGCGGAATTGATTGTCGGCCTGGACGAGACCGAGGCTGAGCGGTTGTGGGAAGATGACCCAAAGTGGATGGTTAACGGGCAACGAGGTCTCATCCAGGCGAGGTTACGGACATGAACATTCGCGCTCGGTTCAGGAAGTTGTTCAAGTCGACTGCTCACGACCAACCAGCCATCGACCCGCACGGGGAAAGCCTCCAGCCGCTGGCGAGGCTGGAAGAGAGTGCTCCGTCTGATTACCCTGCGGATGTCTACGACATTCCAGTGCTGGTCATCAGCTACTTCCCTGTTAAGGGAGGTCAGATCGATCACCAGGTGACCGGTGACGTGAGTGCGCCTTTGGAAACAATCCGCCGCCACACGGTCGAAACGACCCAACGGGTGATCCGAGCGCTGGAGACGGGGAGCATGTACCATGGCTATAAAGACCCTGGCGCCCAACCCAGTCTGCGTTACCACATCCTCCAGACTCTTGAGTTCTTGGAGCCTCTGCCCACGTATCATAAACCAGGACATCAAACCCCGATGACGGATTATAATGCCATCATGCACCGGGTAGATATCGGGCATTGGGTAGAAGAACAAGGCATCAAAGAAGTCTGGCTGTGGGGCTATCACGGAGGGGTGATTGATATCTAGGAGTCCAACATGGCGGGCCCCTATGGAGACATCAGCAACAGCGACCGGGACCCAAATGATCTGCCTATGCTAGACAAGACTTACACGGTCTATCACTACAATTATCAGCGGGGCGCATCTGAGGCGGTGGAAGACCATATGCACCAAATCGAAGCGGTGCTACGTTTCATTGATCCTCACCTGTTTTGGGACAAGTTTGTGGGTAAGCCTGGTGAAGGCCGCTGCGGCTGGGCCCACTACCCCCCTAACGCAGAACGAGACTACGATTGGGCTAATCCCAACTACGTGTGGACCGACATTGAGGATTGGAAGCCGGATGGAATCGGCCAAAAACAACGAATGAATTGCACGCGCTGGAATTGCGACAGC
>Ga0180437_10011670_pt1 | contig 10503 bp, 14 predicted proteins | sample SS_ome_4_FD_132410 | JGI IMG/M metagenome (GOLD analysis project Ga0180437, IMG submission 132410) | Hypersaline lake sediment archaeal communities from the Salton Sea, California, USA - SS_3_D_1 metaG | ecosystem: Environmental > Aquatic > Non-marine Saline and Alkaline > Hypersaline >... | reverse complement strand
TCAAGCTCGACCGACCGATTTTCGCTCAAACCTCCTTCGGCGGGCACTTCGGAAGAAACCTCCCCGATTTCACCTGGGAAAAGACCGACATGGCCGATAAACTCAAAAACGCCGCCCGCCCCTGACACTTGCCCGCCCGCGTTTAGCCATCGCCTCCACGGCGACGCGCCTGTTAGCCCACAGCACTGCTGTGGGTCCCTAAATACTGAATACTGACGACTTACGACGCATCTGCCGTCCACCGACGCCCCCGGGGTCATTCCGAGCAGCGCCGAGGAATCTATTAGAATAAACCGCGACGCAACGCGTCGCTTCATTACCGCTTAGCCCCGACACCTGTGGTCGGGGGCCTCCTTACCGCCATTTATCCGCCATCTGTCTGGCGGACTGCCGGCGGCCCCATTCGCGCCCTTCAGTCCCTATCGCGCTCGCGCAACATGATGTCACTGGCTATGGCCAGCGCCGAACGTATCAAGTTCTTCAGGCGTTTTTCGATGTCCCCCCGCAGCAGCAGGTTGCCGTGGTAATCGTTCCCTTCAATCCTTGCTCTTTCATAGTCGAAATGCCCAGCAAAGCCGCTCTTCTTTTTAAGACCGTCAAGTTCCGTACGCCGAACAACGGCTATGCCGACCGGGAACTGCGGTTGTCCATCTTCCTTAGTTTGACTCAACGTAAAATCTCCCACACGGTCATTGTCCATCCAATTAATCGATTCGTCAATCCAACCATCCCCGCGACAGCGTGCGCTTGGAAATGCAAACAAGCTTAAGCTGGCCACCGTGCCCCCTTGAAGCAGGCAGTCCATGCTTGGAATACCTCTAATGCACCTGTCTGGAAATTCCATCGTCACTCTTACACATTTGGAAGAATAAAGTCAACCAACATCGGAACTATGGCTTCCATGTTCGCTAACTGCCCCGAGGCCGTCAGATCCTGGAGTCTCTTGTTTGACACCAAATGCCACCCCGAATCGGCGGGATTCGGCTCCAGATTGAAACCCACCCTGAACTCTGGGAATACCCATTCAACCAACGCTGACCCATCCTCATCGATGTGCGCGTGCAAAGGTGGAATCTCGCCTAACTCTGGACACCGGTCCTTGGCCACTTGGATCATTCCTTGGATTGTCAGCAATAGCCGTTCTAATTGTTCCGCAACTTTCGCGTTCTGGATGTGCGCAACTATCTTTGCCGCACCCCTCACCGTATTCATCTTCCCACGCATGGAGAACTCGCCCACCGGCTCGGAACTCCCCCTTGTCACGTTTCCCAGTTCCATCCACCACTCCTCAGAATACGAACTGTGGGGCTTCCCAGAATCAGTACCCTCAGGAAGATCGCTCATAATTCCTCAGGCTCCATAGCCGCATGAAGGCGCTCAGTTATAAACCATTGAATCAACCTCGAGCCGCGTACTTGGAAGTATTCTAGCATTCTCCTAACATCTCCAATCTCTGTTCTGTCTGTATTGAAGAAATCCGTATCAATCATGAAGCATTCCTCATCATTCCCCTCCGACTCTACCAACCCCGTGACAATCCGTGCCATACTCTTCTCGTCCTCCAAGCGAATCTCACATTTCCCCTCAAGCGTGGCAATATTCTCGCTCACTCCTCTCCAGCTTAACAATCCCAGCACTGCTGGCTTCAGCAACTCGTTCCAACTGACGCCCCTCAAACCCAAGGCCGACCGCTTTATGACGTCCACGTACCGGAGCCCAATCCGCGAGAAGTAAGCAGGCTTATACATTTCCCTGAGAGCTCTAACCGGAGCCTCCAATTTCTGGTTGAACTCACTGCCCCTCCTATATTTGCTGGTACTCAACGCGATGAAGCTACGCGTCAGGTTCACCCGCCACACACGATCTTGAGATGCGAACTCGTAGTTCTTAGTTCGAGACGGAATTACCTCTCGGAGCAGTTCTGCGGCCATGTCCTTCTGTATTCTCTGCGGCAGCGACAGCCCCAACCTCGTCTCCTCTTTCTCCTCAAATTCAGGAAAATCCCTTCGAATACACTCTTGAAACCCGGCTGGTGCTTCTGTATCGATCCTCAAAATCGGAGGGAATCGAAGCTGGCATATAACTTGGACAAGAGGGTTTCTCTTGTAGATCACTTTGGGTGCTTCAGGAAACGGCATTCTATCTCCTCAAAAAGCCAACTACCGTTAACGCCCCCCTCCGGTAAAGCAGGCCTGCGAGCCCTGTTTCAACCAGCACCCCTGCGCTACCATACATGCTGCGCTTCGGCAGCGTCCTTCCTCCATAATACACAAGTGAGACCACTATTTCAAGCATATCCCCAAAAATCAACGCGCTTCCCCGCGCCGCAACCCCCCGCAATTCCCGTGAGTCAAATTCGTCCATCTTCCGCCCCGCCAGGCACAACTCAACAGCTACCATTCAATCCCATACAAAGCCCGAAAAACAGCCCACTATAGCACCCAGCGCAAATCTCAATGTGAACGCACCCACTGGACCCAATGGTTATCCTCTATCACCTGCCCTTTCCTCCCAGTTGGTCCAGAATATCATCCCTTAAGTCCTCATTCAAAGTGAGAGGATTCATCTCCACGCTCAGAAGTGAACCACACGAGGTACATTGATAGCTGAATCCCCTCCATTTACTCTGAAAACCAACACAAATGTCAACATCTTCCACCTTAACTCTAGCGACTACTTTTTGACAATATGGGCATTTCCCTGTGTGGATCATATTACTTCTCCATTCACTCCCAACCCTTCTTTACACCCCTCTGGGAAAAACCAGCCTTCTGTTTCCCCCGATTGGCCCATTACCTTCCTGCAGAAACCAACTTTCTCACAAGTCATTACTTATCCCCAAAACTTCCATTTCCTCCTTTACCACGTTAGAAAGCACCGGCCTCCCTCCTCGTTAATCAGCCGCCACTCACCATTCACCAACCGCCACGCTTCTACCCATTCACCGACTCATTTGGCCCTATCTTCTCAAAGATTCTTGGCCGTCCGGTCAATAATCATTTTTTTCATCGGGTGCGCACAACTCGCGCACCCTTATCTTTGCACAACTTCATACTCCTCCCAGCAAACCACAATCAAGTACCGAGCATCCCCTGTCTCGCCGCTTGCCCGCCATCCTTTTGGCGGGTAGCTTCCCTGCCGCGGCGAAGTCCTGCACGCAGCCCGGGTTGCGAAGGCGGATGCTCGCTCCCCCAATTATCCCCTTCCGCCCCCGCCCGTCAACACAATTTCTTACAATTTCTCCGCAAATCTCCCTTTTTCCACCCGCCATTACCAAATAGTAAATCGTCAATCGTAAATCCCGAGCCCCCTGACCCCTGACCCCTGATCCCTTTCTTGTTGACTCTTCCCCCAAAATCGGGTATAATACCCCAAAATTGAATAACGTAACCTACTCGACACCCAAAAGTGAGTTACCAGTTACCAATTACGACTCACCACCCGCCAATTACCACTCACCACTTACCATTTACCGTTTACTTTTCGCCCTTTTCGTGCAAAACAAACCCAATCTGCAAAAACCCGAAAATCACCGCAACCCCCTTGCCACAAACAAGTTACGACAATATCTGCCCTTCGGCCACCCCAAAAGCAAACCCAAAGCAAACCCAAACAAACCCAAACAAAGCCAATCCGACCCCCGTTTTTCGCCCGTTATGGCACCCCAAACCCAAAACAAACCCAAGCAAACCCAAACAAAGCCAATTTCCCCAAAAACCCCCGGAAATCAACGCAAGTTACGTTTGCGCAAAGGCTTACAGAAATGAAACCATTCCCACCTCCCGGCAGGCAGACGAGAATCACCCAAGACCGGCCAATCTCAAACTCACCTCTGGCCGAACCAATTTATGGTGGCAGTATCGGCTGCCAGCCGGTGGTTTACTTGACCTCGCTGAACTTTTCCTTTGCCGCTCCGCAGACGGGGCATTTGTCCGGCGCCTCATCGAGAACGGTGTTGCCGCAGACGCTGCACACGAAGACTTTGGCCTGCTTCATATCGCCGCCCGCCTGCACGGCCTTGGAGGCCTCTATGTAAAGACTGTGGTGCACCTGCTCCACCGCCATTGCATTTTGAAAGGAAACCAGCGCCGGCCTGGCGTTATCGTCGCGGGCCTGCTTAATATAATCCGGGTACATGTGCTTAAATTCGAAGCTCTCGCCTTTTATCGCCTCCTGCAGGTTCTGTTGGGTGGATTTTATCCCTCCCATTGCCCGAAGATGCGCGTGGGCGTGAACGGTCTCGGCTTCGGCTGCCGCCCGGAAAATCTTTGCCACCATCGGAAACCCTTCCGACTCAGCCTTTTTTGCAAAGGCCAGGTACTTGCGGTTTGCCTGACTCTCGCCCGCGAATGCCTTTTGCAGATTATCATCAGTCGACATTTAAATACCCCCAACTGTAAAAGTATTCAAAAACCGGTAACAACGCCACAGGGCGCCTCACAACAAACATCAATGCTTAAAATGTCTCTTGCCGGTAAACACCATTGCGATGCCGTGTTTATCCGCGGCCGCGATAACCTCATCGTCTTTGTTCGAGCCGCCCGGCTGCACTATTGCCGCCACGCCCGCTTTGGCTGCGTTCTCGACGTTGTCCGGGAACGGGAAGAATGCATCCGACGCCATGGCGCTGCCTTTGGCTTCATCGCCGGCACGCTTGAACGCAATCAGGCCGGATTCGACGCGATTCATCTGGCCGGCGCCGACGCCGAGGACCCTGCGGTTCTTAACGAGGACAATGGTGTTGCTCTTGGTGTGTTTGGCGGCCAGCCATGCGATTCTCAGGTCCTCAAGCTGCTCCTTTGTGGGCTTTGCCTTGGTCGGATAAGTCAGGACCTGCGGCTCCCAGCCGACGAGGTCTCGCTGCTGCAGAAGCATGCCGCCGACGATACAGCGGGCATCATATTCGCCGGAATCAATTTTTGCCCTGTCAATGGGGCCGGTTTCCATCAAGCGCACGCGGCCGCCCCAGGTCTTCAGCGTCCTTATTATCTCGACGGCATCCGGCTTAAACTGCGGTGCGATTATCACCTCAGCGAAGAATCCGCCCGCTCCGCGTGCCTTGCCGAATCGACTGTAGGACTCCATTATCGTCTGCGCCAGCTCAGCGTCCACCGGCCTGTTCAGCGCGACAATACTCCCGAAGGCGCTTATCACATCGCCTTCGTATGCCTTGCGATATGCCTCGATGATGTTCGCATCAACCGCACAGCCGCAGGGATTAAGGTGCTTGACAACAACCGCCGCCGGTTCATTGAATTCTTTGACAAGCTCAAAGGCTGCGTTCGTATCCAGAAGGTTATTGAAGCTAATGGGCGTACCTCCCTCCAGCAGCCTTGCGCTGCTCACCGATGTTTCACCGCTGGGCGGCAGCTTATAGAACGCCGCCGTTTGATGAGGATTCTCACCGTAGCGCAGCGACGCCTCTTTCCTCAGGGCTACCGAGACCCTCTCCGGATAATCCAGACCGGCCCTTGTGTTAAGATACTTCGAGATAGCGGCGTCGTAAGAAGCCGTCAGTCCGAACGCGACCCGCGCATAGTCACTTCGGAGCTCCTCACTGACAGCGCCGTTCTTTTTCTCCATTTCATCGATCACCCTGTCGTATTGCTGAGGGCTTGTGACGACCGTAACGAATTTGTGGTTCTTGGCCGCCGAGCGCAGCATACTCGGCCCGCCGATGTCAATGTTCTCGATCGCTTCAGCCAACGTGCAGTCGGGTTTGGCGATAGTCGCTTCAAATGGGTACAGATTGACGCACACCAGATCAATCGGCTCGATGCCGTGCTCCTTCATAGCCGCGGTATGTTCGGCCTTGTCCCGCAGACCCAGAAGAGCCCCGTGTATCTTCGGGTGAAGCGTCTTTACCCTTCCATCCATCATCTCAGGGAAGCCCGTAACGGACTCAATACCCACGACCTTAACGCCCGCTTCCTGCAGGGTTCGAGCCGTCCCCCCCGTGCTGATTATTTTGACGCCGTTGGCGCTGAGCTTCCTGGCAAACGCCGCCACCCCTTCCTTGTCGGAAACACTTACTAACGCTGTCTTGATTTTCACATCCATTTGAATTCCTTGTCCTTACAATTGTTCAACTGCACTTTCTGATACTATTCCGAAAGACCCTGTTTGACCGGCCTTAAACACATAACTTGTCCGCTCTCATCGGCGATATATATATTTGAGTCAACCATGTTGGTTGCATATTTGGAAGCGGCCGCAAGATTAACCGAATACAGGCGCTTCATAACCTTGTTGTCCATAACAAACAATTCGCCCTGGCGGGTTATCACGTAGGCCCGCCCCTCGGCCTCGGCAAGCAGGTCCGTTCCGCCGGGCACGTCCCACATGAACTTTCCACCGGCCTTGTCAATCGCCGTGACGCCCTTATCATTGACATACTGATAGACCACATCCCGCGTGAGCCATGGCCCTCTGTCAAGTATAGCCGCCGTTTGATATTTCCAAATCGGCCGGATTCCCCCCGTCATTCGCAGCTTGTAAACATGAGTATCTTTGCTGGCCAGAAATAACGACTGCCCGTCTCTGACTATCGGGCTCAGGATAGCTGCCTCTGCGTCAAACTGCCACAGCCGCCTCGGCCCGTCCGGAGTAATACATATCACATTGCCGGCAGCGGTTGCGAAAACCACGTAATCGTCACCGGCAATAACTGAAGTAATCAGCGACTCATTTTCCGCCGCCGCCTCAAAGACCTTTACATGGTCCTGTGCGCGAAACACCCGGAGCCGACTGTCGGCGCCCGCCATATAAAAATAGCCCTTGTTCCGCACGACCGGGCACGTCAGACCTATACCAAGCTGGTTACTACTCATCTCTCGACCCGACACAGGGTCAATTTCGATCAGCCTGCTGCCCACGACAGCTATAAGCCTGTCCTCGTATGACTCGACTCCAAGCAACGTAAAGCCGGCGGGAGCAAACTTTCGGCTGAACAGAGAATTGCCTTTTTGCCGGTTCAAGGACATTATGTAGTTCTGATCCGACAATGCGTATATGCTGTCTCCAAGAATAAACAATCGTCCGAGACGTTCATCCTGCTTGAGCGGCAGGCTCGTCTTCCACACCGTCTGAAGCCCGGCGTGTTCCAGCAAACCGGGCGAAACAAGCGGCTGCGGCGCGCCCGCGCCAAACGCGCATACACACGGCAAAGCAAAGAACAGCGGACTCACTGCCGGAAGCAATCTATGCAGCAACAGGCTCAGCATTTTTTTGCACCTCCGCGAAATTCTGAGGAACGGCATCTTATTTCTTCTCATCATGCCTCTTCCGTTTCCACGTTGACAACTCTCACGGCATCTCAACATAGTCAGCCAAATCAACATTGTGCTCTGATTCAAATGTCTGCATTCGCTCGATACGCTCGATGTCGTCCTTGATTCGGCTCGCCAACTTAAAAATATAGGGTTTACCGGCCAGCCTGTTGCGCAGGTCGTCGAGCATCGGCTCCCACGCCCCGCCGTACAACTGCGACTTAAGAATAACCAGCATACGATGCTCTTCGCTGAGGCTGGCGACAAAGTCACTGACAGCCCTGCTCACGGCCGTTTCGCCGCCCTTATCACTATTTCCGACCTGCTCAACCATCATCCTGACCTTATTTGCCCCGAATCCTAACATCTAATGACAATGATTGCAACAAATTTTCGCCACCCACAAATGCGGTATCTTGCATTGGAGGATATCAGTCTCGCAAAGGGTCGTAAATGTTGTTTGTCGGCGCTTCGACGCTCAGAAGCTGTAGCGAATGCCTGTGTAGATATTTGTATTGTTCTCGAACTGACCGAAGAACGTGTCCTGCTCCTCGCCGAAGAATATGTTAGCCCCCACCTCGAGGGCCAGATTGTCGCTTGCCTTGTAATTTAGGTTTGGCCGCATATACACATCCTTATCGGACGGCGAAAAGTACGTAAACAGCGAGCAGCGCAGGTTCTGATTCATCAACAGCTTCGTCAAGCGCAGGGTCGTTACGTGCCGGTTCTTCTCACGGTCAAGGCCGACCGGCATGCTCTGCCGATGCCTGTCATAATCGAGCATGTGCTCGAGGTAGTATTGCAGCCCTGCGTTGAAGTCCTTGCCGATCTCCTGCGTATAACCGACCAGGAAACGCAGCTCCGAATTGTTAATCAAACCGTTGCTGCCGCTTTGGTCGTCGGCGGATTCGTAGTACCCGAACTCGAAATTCCCGATACCTTTGCCCACCGCGCCCCGTACACTCGTGCCGTAAACGTTCAGGTCCGGAAAGACTGCCTGTGTTTTTGTCTGGTTGAGCCCGCCCGGACTCTTCCAGAATCCGTGGTAGCCGTACAGTGCAAATTCGTAATTGTTGATGTTCTTGTAAAGTCGCGCTGCAATCTCGGGGTCTCTGAACCAGCGGTTCGGTTTATCGGTGTGAATTATGGCGTCGCGACCGGCCAATCTGTCGAGGCTTGAGTTCCAGTACGAAACTCGCTCACCCGTAATGTACCGGTCGGGGTCGAATTGAGGGGTGAATGCGACATCGAGATTTGCCAGGTCGCTGAAAAAGCCCGCCTTGACGGCATCGGAAGGGGCCTTGAGATATTCAACGTCGCGGCCGATGAAGAAAGACTGCCAGTCTTTGGGAAAAAGGTCGTTTATAAAGACCAGGTCCCCGGTGCCCCATGTCAGAATCTGCCTTCCGGCTTTCAGGTCCATGAAGTCGAGAGGCCTGGCGAATATATAAGCCTCGCGTGTGTCGAAGTCGCCCTGTTCGGTTACCAAATCGCCGACGGCGTCACCCTTGAACTTGAAATCGGCCCAATCCAGAAACGAAGACAGGTCAACCTGAAGCCGGCTTTCCATGATGGACATATCTTTTTCGTGCGGGTCATTTTGCGTGCGATATCCCGCCCGCACCTCGGCAAAGCCGTGAACCTCCAGATTTGACAGCAGAGAGGCAAGATTGTCCGGATTATCTTGCTGTGCTTTGACAGGTAAAGAAAGAAGTGCAACTATCGAGAAACCTGTGAGTAGCCTGGTGATCACTTTGCAATATCCACTAATCATAAGTTAAGCGCCCCCGGCGGACAGAGCCGGCTGAAAGCTCAGCCAATTATAGCTTTCTGCAGTCGGTTGTAAAGGTCCAATCAATATCCGACGGCGTCGAGTATTATGTGTACAGGTTTAATTTTGTGCCACCGGTGCCGGTGTGCGTCGGCGTCTGTGTCCGATTGCCTGTTACGCACTTTCTATCATGCCGGCATCGCCAAATGAATGATTCAACAAATCAGATATATTTAGTCTTGATGCCCAGTATTTGAGATATTCCAAATCCAGCTTATCGCCCTGAACTTTCAGGATGCCCAGGACATCTTTCCACTGTTGTTCTGATACCCTGCCGCCGCTATGATACCATTGCAGCTTGTTGAGGATAATGTCCTCCGGCGAGGATAAATACAACTTGCGCGAGCTTTCTTCGTCCAAGGTGTCCGCTTGACGTCTTTCGAATGCCTGAGAATCATACGGTTGGTCCCTCACAACGAACACGTCGATTTTAATCATAGTCTCAAGATGGATCAGGTTAAAAGAAGTTCTTTTATGAATCGCATCCCTGATCATCCCGGCATCTACGTAATAGTCTTTTTCAAGGGCTATTACCAAATCATCAGCCTGGTGTATTTGCACATCGGCGACTAAATCGACATCCATTGTCGCACGGGCAATGCCATAGGCAGAACTTGCAACAGAACCTCCAATATAGTAGGCTATCCCAAGTTTCTCAAAACATTGGATCACCGTATCCAAAGCAGCGATTATATCGGGTTTTTTCATAGGTGCTTCTGTTCCATGTACAGGCGAAGCCCCTCGGCAATCTTATCTCCATAGTGATTTGCAACAAAGGCTAAATCCACCTCTCGTTCACTCAGAGACGGATTTGCGCGTTGAATAGCCCTGCGTGAAAGATAGATGGCGGTTTTCGCCAGTGACCTAACTTTTGAAACTCTTTTGGAAACGCTTGCTTGCCTAAGCAATTGGATCTGAACTTTTTCTGCCTGAGGGGCGGTATCAGGAGATTGACTTATCATTTGGCGGTATTCCTTATCTCGTCGCCTCTCTCGGCGGCGCCTTCAGGTAGCGCTCCGTGAATATGTCCTCTAAACCGATATCATATTTCACGTCGCTGAATTCCATCTCCGTTTTGCCGCCGGTGTTCAAATCCGAAACAACGGACCTGACCACCGTGGGAAAGTCCTGAATCATCTCAATTTTCCTGGATTCGATAACGCGGTAGAGCTTGCCGTTCTTGTCGTAATACTCCATCTTCATCGGCACATAATTCTTACGGTCAATCGAGACGTTGTAATAGCTGAACTCCACGGTGTCCGGGTGCTTCGGCACGTTCTTAATGACAAACAGCGCATCGGTGGTCTTTATAAGCTCGTGCGTGTCTTCGGCGAGGCTCCGTCCTGAAACGTCCTCATACAGGAAGTCGGAGCCCACAAAGCTTGTGCGTTTATCGCCGGCGGC
>Ga0180437_10011667_pt1 | contig 10506 bp, 10 predicted proteins | sample SS_ome_4_FD_132410 | JGI IMG/M metagenome (GOLD analysis project Ga0180437, IMG submission 132410) | Hypersaline lake sediment archaeal communities from the Salton Sea, California, USA - SS_3_D_1 metaG | ecosystem: Environmental > Aquatic > Non-marine Saline and Alkaline > Hypersaline >... | reverse complement strand
GTCTGACCTCTTACTAAATTCTCGGTTTGATAGCAAAGAAATTGAGCGAGAGCGTCGGATTATCAGCGAGGAAATCAATATGAACATGGACCTACCACAGCAAAGGATAAGCACACTCATAGATGAGTTGTTATGGCCGGAACAGCCTCTAGGACGCGAAGTTATTGGGTACAGGAAAACAATATCTTCAATAACAAGAAAACAAATATTGAACTACGTTGCTCGAAGATATATACCTAATAACACGGTGATTAGCATCGCCGGCAATATACACCATAAAGAAGCAGTGGCTCAAATTGAAACTCTATTTAGTAAATGGACTGTCGGAAAACTAACGACTGATTATATAACTAATGACAAGCAAGCGGAAGCCAAGTTGCGTATTGAGCCCAGAGATATCGAACAAGCACATCTTTGTATAGCTGTTCATGGCTTTTCTCGTTCCCACCCGCAGCGTTTTACACTTGATTTGCTCAACACAGTGCTTGGCGGTGGAATGAGTAGCCGTCTGTTTACAGAGATACGAGAACATAGGGGGTTAGCCTATGATATTAGCAGTTATACCGAGCACTTCCTGAAATCGGGGTCATTTGCCATTTATGCAGGTGTTGACCCCCAGAAGATTGAAAATGCTGTGGCAGCCATCCTCAATGAAATGTCTAAAATTAAACAAGGAATTCTCGCCAATGAACTCATTAGGGCTAAAGAATTATCAAAAGGAAGATTATATTTACGGTTTGAGGATAGTCAGAATGTAGCGTTATGGTATGGTAGCCAGGAGATATTGATGCGAGAAATCCTGGATATAGACGATGTTATTTCTATTGTGGATGCTATAACTATAGATGAGTTAAAAGAAGTAGCCGAAGAGATTATAACCGATAGTAGCCTTAATTTGGCTGTCACGGGACCTGTTAAAGAAGGTAATCTTTTCAGAGAGAAACATTTGCAGCGATTATTTAAGACTTCATAAAAAGAACCGCCTTGAGGCGGTTCTTTTTATTATTACGGCAATTAGCAGCTGTCTAGTATTCGGGATATCCTCCGCCGGGCGGCATCGCGGGCATTTTCTCTTTTTCAGGGATGTCGGTCACCAGGGACTCCGTAGTTAGAATCATAGTGGCAATGCTAGCCCCATTTTGGAGAGCACTCCTGGTTACTTTGAGAGGATCTACAATACCCCTCTCCACCATATTTACGCCCAACTCATCTTTTAGTGCGTCATAGCCTATTCCGGCCTTGCTTTCCTTTATGGCATTTATCACCACTGAGCCTTCCCTGCCACTATTTTCAGCGATGCACCTTAGAGGTTCTTCCAGGGCCCGTTTTAAGATGTTCAACCCAGTAGCTTCATCGCCCTGCAACTTAAGCTTCTTCAGGGACGATAAGGCATTGAGAAGGGCAACACCACCACCGGGTAGGATACCTTCTTCTACAGCAGCTCGAGTAGCTGATAAAGCGTCCTCCACACGGTGTTTCTTCTCTTTGAGTTCTGTTTCAGTAGCCCCACCTACTTTTATCACTGCCACACCGCCTGCTAATTTAGCCAACCTTTCCTGTAATTTCTCTTTGTCATAATCCGAGGTGCTAATATCGATCTCGGATCGGATTTGCTTGATTCGGCCTTCAATATCTTTAGTCTCGCCCTTGCCTTCAACGACAGTGGTATTATCTTTATCGGCAATCACCCTCCTAGCTCGCCCTAAATCCTCTACGGTCACCGAATCTAATTTTCTGCCGACCTCTTCAGATATTACAGTGCCTCCGGTGAGAACGGCTATATCCTGAAGCATGGCTTTTCTTCTGTCGCCAAATCCAGGCGCTTTAACTGCCAGAGGAGATAAAGTTCCCCTTAGTTTATTAACTACCAAGGTAGCCAGGGACTCGCCTTCAACATCTTCAGCGATAATAACCAGATTCTTGGAGACCTGGACAATTTTTTCCAAAGCAGGAAGGATATCATTTATGGCCGAAATCTTCTTGTCAGTGATAAGTATGTAGGGGTCCTCCAGCTCTGCTCTCATTTGTTCGGCATTGGTGATGAAATAAGGGCTGATATAGCCGCGGTCGAACTTCATCCCCTCAACAAATTCAGTCTCGAATTGCAGCCCCTTGCCTTCTTCAACAGTGATAACACCATCCTTCCCCACTTTTTCCATAACATCAGCGATCAATTTGCCGATGTCCGGATCAATGGCTGATATAGCGGCTACCTGAGCTACCTGCTCTTTGCCGGCCACCGGTATGGACATCTTCTTGAGCCCATCAACCAATGTCTCTACTCCTTTATCAATACCACGCTTCAGAGCCATGGAATCAGCTCCAGCAGCGATGTTCTTGAAGCCCTCATTAATAATAGCCTGAGCTATAATGGTGGATGTACTGGTGCCATCTCCACACTGGTCGTTAGTTTTAGTAGCTGCCTGCTTTACCAGCTGCACTCCCATATTCTCAAAGGGGTCAGGTAATTCTATTTCTTTGGCTATTGAAACGCCGTCATTAAGAACCGAAGGAGCACCCCATTTTTTATCTAATGCTACAGGTCGCCCACGTGGTCCCAGAGTTACCCTGATGGCGTCAGTTAGAGTGTCTACGCCGTTCTTTAATGATTTCCTTGCTTCCTCACCGAAAATAATTTGTTTTGCCATTTGCTTACCTCCTTTTATTAACTCCGCTTGGCCAGAATATCACCCTCTCGCATGATAACCAACTCTTCATCATCCAGTTTAAACTCTGTGCCAGCGTATTTAGAATAAATAACCTTGTCTCCCTTCTTCACCTCCATGGTGATACGTTTGCCATCGTCAGTCAGTCTACCTGGACCGACAGCGATAATTTTACCTTCCTGGGGCTTCTCTTTAGCCGTATCTGGTAAAACTATCCCTCCTTTGCTAACTTCTTCCTTGGGCAATGGTTTTATTACTACCCTGTCTCCCAAAGGTTCAATCTTAGCCATTTTCTCCTCCTTTTCTGGATTTATTTTAGCACTCTATCCATGAGATTGCTAACTTTCCATTATATCAAGAAAATCTAAAAATGCAAGAGCTTTTACCGAAAATCCCTAAAATTTTCTTGAAAAATTACCCTGAAACGTGTATAATTATGTAGAGATGGAGAGAAAAAAGCAGAAAAAGCAATGGGGCAAAGAAGAGATTAGGGCGCTGAGGAAGCACCTGAATTTAACTCAAGTGAAGTTAGCCGAGGAATTAGGTACGCGGCAACAAACGATCAGTGAATGGGAAAAAGGGATGTATCAACCTCGAGGAGCATCGACGACTTTGCTCAACATAGTTGCGGAACGCAGCGGTTTTATTTACAAAACCACAGAGAATCGTGATAAAACCAATTGAAATAAACTATAGTGATTTTTATAGATGCAAGAAGCATTATGGAAACTTATTTGAAGTTTAGAAAATATATGCAAGGTAGATAATATTTTTTTAGCCATGATTACACGTAAACAGGTACAATTCTCGGAACAACAAGCAGCTCTCATATGGCAGCAATTAGTGGGCAAGGAGCTGTTCTCTACGGAAAATGAACTATTCAGAGTAATATATCCCGGGAGGAGAAATGGTGATAACGGCCCCGATTTTCGGGATGCGGTTATTGTCAATGAATCTCATTTGATGAAAGGGGATGTGGAGGTCCATGTTGAAACCAGAGATTGGTATAAGCATAGACATCATGTTGATGCCAAATATAATAATGTCGTTCTTCATGTTGTGATATGGCATGATTGTAGTTCAGCTACCTCATTACAAAGTGGCAAGACAGTGCCCGTGCTATGTCTGGCCGAGTTGTTGGGGCACCAGGCTTATTTGCTGCCTTACCGGCTTCCTTGTGCACAGATAATGGACCGCTTGGATAGACACGCTATAAAGAAGGTGCTGAATACTGCTGGCGAACAAAGGTTCAAGCAAAAGGCGAAGTATTTTAAAGCTCAATTAGAGGAGGAGATGACCGGCCAGGTTCTCTTGCGAGGCATCATGCGAGCTCTGGGTTATACTAAAAACACAAAACCCTTTGAACACCTTGCTGATAGAGTACCTATCCATTCAATAGAATCCCAAAAAGGTGTGGCTGTGAAGCAAGCTTTATTGTTGGGCACGGCTGGGTTATTGCCTTCCCAAAGATGGCAAGTAGAATTCGCAGTGAAAGAAGAATTTAAGGAATTGGAGCAACTATGGCGATCGGCGGACAGAAAAGTCGAAGCCATGAAGGAAGGTGACTGGAACCTCTCACACATATATCCCAACAATTCTCCAGTACGACGTATTGTCGCCCTTAGCTACCTTCTTGAGCGTTACTCAGGGAAAAAACTGTTAGCAGGTATATTACAGCTAGTAAAGGAAGCACCTAGACTTGGTAGGCACTTCTTGCTGGAGAACGGCTTGACTGTGACCTGCAACGGCTATTGGGAGGACCATTTCGATTTTGGTGTTATAAGTAAAACGAGAAAATCAGCTCTTCTGGGAAATAGCAAAGTTAGTGAAATTATAGTTAATGTTGTATTGCCATTTGCTTATTCGTGGGGAGAATTGACTGCTGATGCAAAGATAACAGAAAACGCTATGGAGCTTTACCGTAATTATCCCAAATTATCTGAGAATTGCCTGACATGTCATATGAAGGAACAGCTTGGTTTGGGGAAATCTTTCAATCTAATTGCCTGTCATCAGCAAGGGCTTATTCACATTTTCAAGGACTATTGTTGTGAAGGCACATGCCGCCATTGCCCACTGGTTATTTGAACAGGCTTGCCGGATAGTGACAAACTTCTATAAACGAGTTATTATATAGTCGGATATCAGTGGGCTATCAGGGAAGATGCGAGAGAGATACTGATTCCTTGACACGATACTCTGAGGGAATGGTAGACGTTTCAGGGTTGTACCTATTCACATTAAACACCCGGGACGAATCAACCTTCGTCACAGCGATGAAATCTATCCAAGTAATGTTCCAATCCGTAAATTATCTATTTTCAAACCTACAAAAGGAGGTAATTAATGACTAACTTCGAAAAAATACTCGTGGAATGTGTGGAATCCAGACAAGCGTTCGAGCGGATGGTCATCTTGAATGACGAGAGTACAGGACTTGAGGCTAGTGTTGTTATGCACGATACGACACTGGGTCCAGCCTTGGGTGGAACCAGATGGTATCCCTTTCCCACGCGAACGGAAGCCCTTGTTGATAATCAACGACTGGCGAAAGACATGACATACAAGCTGGCCCTAGCCGTGGGCGAAGATACTGAACTGGCAAAGTCCGGTGTTAGTTTCGGTGGCGGTAAGGCAGTGATTCGAGGTCAGCCAACAAAAGACAAAGATAAGAGAAATGAGCAGCTACGAGCTTATGCAGCACTCATAAACAGCCTAGCAGGCAGATTCGTAACTTCAGTCGACGTGGGTACGTCTGTGGAAGATATGATAAAAATGAAGGAGATGACCGAATGGGTAGCCGGACTGCCGAAGGAAATGGGAGGGAGTGGTGACCCATCACCGGCAACGGCTAAAGGAGTCGCCTGGGGAATGAAAGCCTGCCTGGAAGCGGTATTTGGTACCGATTCGTTTCAGGGCAAGATTGTCGCCATTCAAGGCATTGCTGGAAAAGTGGGTAGCATCCTAGCTAGAGACTTGGCCAGCCAGGGAGCTATACTCATCGGATCAGGAGGCGTAAATCAGTCAGCCGCTCAGAAAATCGCTACGGAACTAGGTGCCAAGCTGGTTCCCCCGGATGAAATATATGAACAGCAATGTGATGTGTTCGCGGCTTGCGCTATGGGCGGAACACTCAATGACAGCACCATACCCAAATTGAGATGCCGCATTACTGCTGGGGGAGCGAATAACCAGCTGTGGGAACCGATCCGACATGCGGAAATGCTGCAGGATAGAGGAATCTTGCATGTTCCTGCGTTCTGGATAAATGCAGGAGGGGTAATAAACGTTGCCCATGAGCTTCATCCAAAAGGATATTCTGAGGAAAGAGCTGCTGCAGACGTAAAGAAAATCTACGACCGAGGCAAGACCATAATCGACGTCTCGCGGAAGGAAAAGGTAACGCCTTACACTATCGCTATCAGGTTGGCTGAAGATAGGATTCGAAGGGCTAGGGGAACAGGTTATCCAGCAACAAGGAAATGATTAAAAACAAATGTCATCAACTATGCGAATACTATTCAAATAGCCTGATGCCCAGTTCCTTGTGGAATCTGACTTCATTTGAACAACAACTGGGCTGAAATAAAGAACATCACTTAGATTGTACAAATGAGGCAGAGGCATTTGAGTTGGAGATATATTTAATGGCAGCGAACAGAACATTAACAAAGCACCAGAGCCAATTTCACACACAACATCTGGTTAATTCCCCTTTAGGCAGAACAATGGAGAAATAACATACCTTCAATATATTCCCACACCAGGACACATATGCCAAAAGGAACTATAGTAATTAACCGAGAGCGGTGCAAGGGCTGCGGGTTATGTATCACTTTCTGTCCGGAGGACGTGCTAGCATATTCGGATGAGTATAACCAAAGCGGGTACAACGTTGTGTATATGAAAGAACCTGAACGTTGCATCGGGTGTGCCTTCTGCGCTCAAACGTGTCCCGACGTAGCAATTGAAGTCTATCGAGAGAAGAAACCACCGCAAAGGAAGTGATACGATAGATAAGGTACTGATAACAGGAAATGACGCTATGGCCCAGGCGGCTATTTGTGCAGGATGCCGAGCCTACTTCGGCTACCCTATCACCCCCCAGAACGAGATTCTTGAGTATATGGCAACTCATATGCCCGCGGTGGGCGGGGCGTTCATCCAAGCGGAGAGCGAAGTGGCAGCGATCAACATGTGCTATGGAGCATCAGCAGCCGGTGTGCGTACTATGACCTCGTCGTCCAGTCCGGGCATAAGCCTTAAAATGGAGGGGATATCCTATATAGCCGGTGCTGATTTACCATGTGTGATTATAAATGTGATGCGCGGTGGCCCCGGGTTGGGTAATATAGCTCCAGCCCAAGGAGATTACTTCCAGGCAACCAAGGGAGGAGGCCATGGCGGATATCGCGTTATTGTGCTCAGTCCTGCCACCGTTGCGGAGGCGGTCGAAATAGTAATGCTAGCCTTTGATTTAACAGATAAGTATCGAGTTCCGGTAATGATCCTGGCTGATGGCATGCTCGGTCATATGATGGAGCCTGTTGTCCTTCCCGAACCCGTTGACCTTAAGTGTCTACCGGGCAAGCCCTGGGCTATCACTGGTGCTAGGGATCGTAATCCAAATATAGTTACAAGTTACGCTATAGACCCTGGGGACCTGAACCAGATAAACACCAAACGCCAGAGCCAGTACCAGAAAATAGAGGAGAAGGAAGTACGATACCGGGAGACCGAGACCTCTGACGCCACTATTGCCATAGTTGCCTATGGCACAGTGGCTCGAATAGCCGGAACTGCAATCAGAATGGCGAGGAGCCAGGGTATCAAGCTCGGGATGGTGCAACCTATTACTCTGTGGCCTTTTCCATACGCACAACTTCGGGCACTTTCAAGCCGGGTCGATACCATCCTAACGGTGGAGATGAGTGCAGGCCAAATGGTAGAGGATGTGCGCTTGGCAGTCGGTGACAGAGCAGAAACTCCCTTCTATGGTGAGCTCGGCGGACTAGTGCCTACGCCAAAAGACATCTTAAGAGAGGTGCAGTGTAATGTCAGTTAATATAGACAACATGGTCAAGGTTTTCGAACGACCTCGTAGCTTGACGGATGCCCAGTTCAGTTATTGCCCAGGTTGCCATCATGGGCTGGTGACGCGAATCATCGCACACACCATAGATGAATTTGGCATCCAAGATCGCGCTGTAGTAGTGGCTCCAGTTGGCTGTGCCGTAAATATGTACGAATGGTTTCGGTGTGATGGGATCCAAGCTGCACACGGCCGAGCTAGTGCAGTCGCCACCGGGATCAAGCGAGTCAGTTCAAACCTGATTGTCTTCACTTATCAGGGTGATGGTGATTTAGCTGCTATCGGTACAGCAGAATCAATCCATGCAGCTAATCGCGGTGAGAATATCACTGTTATTTTCATCAACAACCAGATCTATGGAATGACCGGAGGACAAATGGCGCCCACTACCCTTCTAGGGCAGCGAGCCACCAGTTGTCCTGACGGGAGAAATGCTGAGCTCGCTGGTTATCCAATTCGCTTCGCTGAAATGATTGCCCAGCTTGATGCCCCAGTCTACGTCACCCGCCAGGCGCTTTACGACCAGAAGCGAATCGTGGCGTCAAGTCGGGCGATCAGAAAGGCTTTCCAATGCCAGATTGAGGGCAGGGGATACTCACTGGTGGAAATGCTTACCACCTGCCCTACCAACTGGAGGATGAGTCCGGTTGAGGCCAACAGCCACGTGATGAACGAAGTAATTAGATCATTCCCGCTTGGTGACCTTGTGGACAGGTACTAGTATGGAGAAATCATTTGTATTTGCTGGCTTTGGCGGTCAGGGAGTGATGCTAGCAGGGAAACTGCTGGCCCAGGCAGGTGTCGACCACGGACTGGAGGTGACCTGGCTTCCCTCCTACGGCCCAGAGATGAGAGGAGGGACAGCGAATTGCACGGTACTTCTCTCTGACGAACCAATCGGCTCGCCTGTAGTGGATAACCCGACCGCACTGGTTGCCATGAACCTTCCTTCTCTCGATAGGTTTGAGAAGACTGTGGCTGTGTCAGGTGTAATAGTAGTGAACTCTTCTCTTATCAATCGCCCTATAGAACGCAATGATGTGCAGGTACTGAGTGTACCAGCAAATGACATTGCTGTATCACTAGGTAACCCTAAAGTTGCCAACGTGGTAGCGCTTGGCGCAGTCGTAAAGGCTACGGGGATAATCCCGTTTGAACTGATAAAGGACGCTATAGCCAGGATGCTGGGCGAGAACATATATGGTGCCGGGCTCATAGCAGTGAACGAACAAGCACTGAATGCAGGATACAATGCTACCTAGAGGTACGCTCAGGAACAGAACTTCGAATTTCTAACGATGTGCTCGCCAGCGCAATCTTGTCTCTTCCTGAAGGAATCAGACTCTGAATCTTTCTGGTGTTCGCTGCTAGACTGACAAAAGCCATATGTGTGCCCTCAGAGATAGGTGCGAGCCATACCTTTTATCGTCGGAAAGCGCTAAGTAGAAAATGCCTTATCTTAGGTATGGATTACTCGAGTAAGCGACAGATAATGTCCACTACTATCTTGAAAGAACCTCAGGTTCGGGCTTAGAAATCATCGACCCAGCCGACAACCCTTGAGCCTACACTCATTTGAGTACCGGCAAAGTCCTTATCGGAAACCTGGTCGGATCCGGAGATATCGTTACACCTATCGATTGATTTTTGCCCATTCTTTATAGCTTCCTCAATTGCTGCCTCGATTGCTGCTGTAAGGATTGCAACTTCATCATGGAGTTGTTTTACTTCAATCTCCAATTTCCTACTCCCTTGATTGCTAGTTAGCTTCAGTGTCAAAATCTTAATAGAAGTTATATAGCATGTCTATGACCCAGAAGTCCTACTACTGGGCATTAAAGCTATGCTGATGTAGTTTAAAAGTACTGAAGAAATGCAAAAACATTGCTAATCTATAAGTAGAATGAATTTGTTTGAAAAAAGTTGCAATCTATATGATCTTAGTACTAAAAACTCTAGAAAATACGCTTTAACAGATCACCCAAGGCTGAGGCTGGGCACTACGTCCAGGTCGTATCCACTTGCCTTGCCAGTCTGGAAATGATAATAGCCACAGGCAGCTACCATAGCAGCATTATCAGTACAAAGGTTCGGAGGGGGAATAAGAACCTGAACTGGCGATTTGGCGAGACAGTGCTGTGTTAATGTCTTATTAGCTGCTACTCCACCGGATAGTAAAATCTGTTCCACTTTCAACTGTTTTGCTGCCTCAATTGTTTTAGCAACTAAAACATCGACTACAGCTAATTGGAAACTTGCAGCAACGTCAGCAACTGAGACCTCTCCCTTATGAACAAGGTGCCACAAGGCGGTTTTCAAGCCACTGAAACTGAAATCATAGCTTTCTTTGAGCCAGGCTCGGGGGAGAGTTAAACAAGGAATTCCAGAGTGGGCTGATTGTTCAATAGCTGGGCCTCCAGGGTAGCCCAAGCCCAGGATTCTAGCTGCTTTGTCAAATGCCTCGCCAGCAGCATCATCCAGAGTTCGCCCTAATTTCTTAAATTGTTCATGTCCCTCCATGAGTATTAGATCACTATGTCCACCGGAGACAATTAGACAGAGACAGGGAAATTTCACATTGCCTTTTTCGTTAGCTGGGGAAGAATCGAGCCAATTAGCATATATATGTGCTTCAAGATGATTCACTCCGGTAATAGGTATTTTTTTTGCTAGGGCTATTGCCTTGGCTACGTTAACCCCGACCAGTAGTGACCCGGCCAACCCCGGGCCGAAGGTTACAGCAATCCC
>Ga0180437_10011666_pt1 | contig 10507 bp, 14 predicted proteins | sample SS_ome_4_FD_132410 | JGI IMG/M metagenome (GOLD analysis project Ga0180437, IMG submission 132410) | Hypersaline lake sediment archaeal communities from the Salton Sea, California, USA - SS_3_D_1 metaG | ecosystem: Environmental > Aquatic > Non-marine Saline and Alkaline > Hypersaline >... | reverse complement strand
TCGAAGCTTCATCGGTAAGTATATCTCCAAACATGTTTTCGGTAACCAGGACATCCAGGTCGGTAGGACGCTGAATAAACCTCATAGCACAGGCATCAACCAGCATGTGTTGAAGCTCAACATCCGGATAATCGGCAGAAATTTCTATGGCAATCTGCCGCCACAATCGGGATGATTGGAGGACATTGGCTTTATCCACCGAAGTTAACTTTTTGCGGCGACTGCGAGCCAGCTCAAAGCCAACCTTCAATATGCGCTCAATCTCTGCCTCGGAATAAGCCAAGGTATCAACAGCCTGCCTTCCCTCCGGAGTTTGCCACTGCTTTTTGGGCTGGCCAAAGTAAAGTCCACCCGTGAGCTCCCTGACTACCATTAAGTCGACCCCCTCAACTACCTTAGGTTTGAGATTGGTGGAACCTACCAGCATAGGAAAGACTTTCACGGGACGCAAATTAGCAAATAGCCCCAACCCCTTCCGCAAAGCCAGAAGCCCATCTTCAGGATGGACTTTGGCTTGAGGGTCATCCCACTTAGAACCACCCACTGCGCCTAGCAACACTGCATCACATTGTTTGCACAACTTTAGGGTCTCTTCGCTAAGGGCTATGCCCAATGTGTCTATGGCAACGCCACCGATGAGACCATCATGGAGGCGAAAGATATGCCCGAATTTCTCACCCACGGTCTGCAGGACTTTCGTCGCCTCGGCTATGACCTCAGGGCCAACGCCATCGCCGGGTAAAACCGCTACGTCAAATTCCATACTATTTACCTCTGCAATTTTGCCTTAGTATACTCCACCTGGAGTCTCTTAATTATATATTCGCTTTGCCTTTTTTGACTAGGATGCGATGTTCATATGTTTATTAAATGATTATGTCAACATCATCTCCCTAAGGCAAGCCTATTGATTTCTCCGTTGGAAAAGAAATTTTTTTATGACTTGGAAGTTGTGTTTCTTAGCAAACTAAATTACTATTTAATGGGATTGCTAGATTTCTTATATTCCAAATGAAAAGAATGAGAATTGGACTCATTTCTGATACCCATATCCCAAGGGATGCCGATGAAATCCCCCCGCAGGTGAGAGAGGTTTTTACCGATGTGGACCTCATCCTTCATGCCGGTGATATCTATATTCTTCAGATCCTAGATGAACTGGAAACCATAGCTCCTGTGCTCGCCGCACAAGGCAACGGCGATATATGGCTGCCTGAAGACCCGCGATTAAAGGAGAGCCATGTTCTACACATAGAGGGATTGCGTATCGGCATAACTCATAGCCTAGATTACCCCGAGCCTTCTTGGAGAAGTCTTGAACAGGCGATGGAGGCCGAATTTGGTGGCCCTGTGGATGTCTTCGTTTTTGGCGGCAGCCATAAAGCAATGGTTGAGACCTCCAAAGGAGTCCTTCTGGTAAATCCGGGCAGCCCAACCCTGCCAATGGGATTGCGGCAGTTGGGCACTGTGGGCATACTGGAAATCAACCAGGGTAATGCAGAAGCTCACATCATCCAACTACACTAAACAGAGGCTACGGCCTTATTCTACGGTGAAAAAATTTCCTCCACTTCGTACCTTACTTCTGGGGTGGCCATAAAAACTAAGATGCTTTCCCGTCTGATGATACAATCATCGGCTGGATTATAAATCCATCCATCACCTGTCCTTATGGCTAGCAACAATAGATTAGGATGTCTCTTTAAATTTAAAGACGAAATAGTCTTTCCAATAAATTGGGCAGGCACAGAAACTTCTTCAACCCGCAAATTTGGTTCTTTATCCCGCAACATTGTGTCCAGAAATGAGACTGCGGTTGGTCTTGTCATTTCGGAAACCATCCTTAGCCCACCTATATAATTCGGTGAAATTACCGCATCAGCTCCAGCCTTCTTCATTCTCTCACTGTTTCTTATCTCATTGCACCTAGCTACTGCTCGTATGCTAGGCCTGAGTTGCTTGGCAGTCAGAGTGATTACCAGATTCTGGTTGTCATCCCCTGTCACTGCGAATATCCCTTTCGCCCTCTCGATCCCGACCCTCGCTAGAACAGAGGTATCGGTGGCATCCCCCTCTATAAAAACTCCATCCTTGAATGTCTCTAAAGCACTTTCTACAGTGCACTTGTCCATATCTACTGTTACGTGGGGCCTTCTAGTCGCATACAGCTCCTCCAATATGTAGAAACCCACTCTTCCGATACCACATATAATGTAATGATCCTTAGAGTTCCTAATTGTCTTTTCCATTCTTCTTCTCCTGAACGACTTACTCAATTCTCCTTCTACCATCAGCGCGGTCAAGTTGGTGAAAATATATGCAAAGGTACCAATGCCCAACAAGGCTATGACCATTGTAAATATTCTCCCACCAGGATTATTAGCCAGGTCGATTATTTCATAATATCCAATCGTGGCAACGGTAATAACCGTCATATAAAGCGTATCTAACAGCGGATATTGTTTACCCCCGATTAGCCAATAACCGAATGTCCCGATTAATATAATGGCCGCTATGACTACCCCAGCCCAAATAAACCTCTTTTGAATTGATGAACCCATCTTCCTCACATATTACAATATCCTTTTATAATATCATTGACTATCATAGTAGCGCCATCATTCTCATACAGTATCGCTAAGTTGATTTCTGCTTTGACTAGATGGCACACCATATATTGAGCACGTCAAATTCTAAGGTTCTCTCAAGAGCCCTCCGCTTGACGATATGTTCAATGCTAGAATATAAGTTTTCGGGATAACAATGGGTGGATTGGAAACCATAGCCACCCTGGTCACTGCCCAAGGCAACAATCATATATGGCTATCTGAAGACCCGCGCTTAAAGGAGAGTCCTGTGTTACACATATATGGATTGCGCGTCGGAATAACCCATAGCCTAGATTACCCCGAGTCTTCTAGGAGAAGTCTTGAACAGGCGGTGGAGGCCGAATTTGGTGGCCCTGTGGATGTCTTCCTTTTTGGCGGTAGCCACCAAGCAATGGTTGAGACCTCCAAAGGAGTACTTCTGTTAAATCTGTGCAGCCCAACCCTGCCAATAGGATTGCGGCAGTTGGGCACTGTGGGCATACCGGAAATCAACCAGGGTAAGGCCGCAGATCACATTAGCTAACTACACTCCACAGGGGTGAAACGGCACCATGGTTTTACCGTTCCTTAAATTTCATCTATACTAGCTATACAATCCAAAACAAGAAAAGAGTACTCATGGAAAAGCTCGAAAGGTATCTGGAGCCTACCTTCACTATTGATTCTGACAGCAAGCCAATAAGAGAGAAAACTAATGAATTAATTGGGGATCAAGAAAATGTTATAAGCAAGGCTAAAAGCCTATTTTACTTTGTTCGCGATAGAATTAAATATACTATGTATGTGCAGATCGACCTTGAAGGATACTACAAAGCTAGCAGGACCTTACAAAAAGGTGAAGGCTACTGTGTCCAAAAGGCTGTGCTTCTGACTGCCCTAGCCCGAGCATCTGGTATTCCAGCACGTCTCGGATTCGCTGATTTCATAAATCACAGGCTTGCTCAGAAGTATATCGAATTGCAGGGCACAAACGAAATTGTATACCACGGGTTCGCCGAGTTATATCTTAACTGCAGATGGATCAAGACCACCCCTGCCTACGACATTGATATGTGTAAAAAATATCAATTTATCCCCGTTGATTTTGATGGTGAGCATGATGCCACATTTCACCAGATTGACCAGGACGGTAAGCCACACATTGAATACATTAGATCTCATGGCTCCTTCCAAGACCTCCCCCACGGCGAAATTATCACCTCCACAAAACAAGCCTACGGGCAAGACTTCATCGATTTTTGGCATGAGACTGCGCAGCGCAACCCTCCAACACCATACTGATTGAATATACAGAGTTACTTTACAACTACTCGCCAAAGCCTCTTGTCCTGCTGTCATTGCCACTCTATTGATGGTCGCTTTTCGGTTTAATTTAGAGGGCTAGAATTATTTTGTAGTATGAAAGTGGCTGGCAAAAGCCTCACCAAACCGAGTCAGTCGAACTCTTTTAGCAGTTCTTTTAGCGCCACTACTACTTTGCCTACGCAGTCTTCCGTAAATTGGTCCAGAGTGCCTGCCGCCAACTCGCCACTTATATTTCTCAATTCTGTAGCCTTTTCCAGCACTCCAGAAAGCTCAGCCGCAATTTTCCTTTCGATTGCGTCGAACTGCGCCCGCACTACGGCATTCCCAGATTTATAGCACCAGGGCAAGCTCTTGATGGCATCCCCTTTTGTTTTATCCATGAGGCGTCTGAACAGCCACCAGTACGAATCGTAAGAGAAGTTATCCTCTTCGGCTTTTAGAGGTGGAACCACCTTCCTACCAAATGTTCCAGCCTTGGATACAATCCCAGGTAATTTAGTTCCGTGGATGAAAAATGGGATGTAACAGCCATTGCAGGGAGGGCCAGGAGTCCACCAGAATACCGGAATTTCCTGCAGGGACTTTGGCAAGACTGCAATGCAAGAACTTGCGGTATTTCCCCATGTGAACCCGGCAGGCGATACATGCATGCAGATGGACTGGAAAGCAGGGTTCGCAGCATCGAAATTGGGGCTTTCCAAAAATGTTCCTTCATAATGGTCTCGCGCTATCCGCATCATCCAGGGCACTGTCACCTGTCCGTATTTTTTATCCAAAAGTTGTTGTGACCTCATAGCTCTCATGCAAGAGCCCTGGCGTGGCACTCTATCATCTATGAATGCCTGGGCGAAGTCGAAAAAATGCTTTTTATCTCTTGGCCACCAACCATTGTCAATTGCATAGTTCTCAATATCGTGACTTCCCAAATCCCACTTAGTTCTTATACCTAGCTCGTTGGAGATAGAGGCATATCCTTCCCTTATCCGTATCGCTGCCCAATAGTTGCCCACGCTCTCTAATATCCAGGCTTCATTGGGGTCAACAATTATGAACGAATTATCGTAGCTGCCTTCAGCATGGCTCCTTGAGGGAATTGCTGAGCCAAATTGCCCGTATGTTTCAATCAGGCTTCCCATAATTTCCACAGCCTGACGAGCAGTTTTGCTTCTCTCCAATGCAAGCCGAACGAGGTCCATTCCTAAAAGGCCTAACCCGGGATTTTTTCCGGCTTTACATGATTCTGCTAGCTCTCTTGACGTCTTGGTAAAAACAGCCTCATTGCCAATCACCACACTATATTCGTTTATTCCCTCTTCGTAACCCCAGCACCAGTAAGGGCATGCGCCCATAGTGGCATACGTGTCTTCAACCTGCGGGAGTTCGATATACTCAAGCTTCACTTTGCTACCAGTTGGCCCCCTTTTCCTGGGATAGAAAACTAATGGCTGGCAATCGAAAATGGGACGATCGCTATTCTTGCCCATCATAACATTCCCGGCAACCGTGGCATCGCTCATCGCAACCCAGGTATCACACATATGAATTCTCCCCTATTTCCAGCATTTGCAACTAACGCCTTTGACTATATTAGGGGCTCTGAGCCCTTCAGGGTGAAGGTTCAAGAAGATTTGGATGAGCCGCATAGAGACAATCTAGTAATCAAATATTATGTAAAGTTCAAGAGCGAGTCCAAATGGGACTCTATTATAATTTGATTTCCATGCCCTCGTAAACGGCAAAGCATTCTAAGCTGGCATTATTGTCTTTGATAATACGCTGGCAATCCTGAACAATTGCATCTAAAGCTATATCCGTCCTATCTTGATTATGATGGAATAAGCCAAATTTCCCTACCTTAGCTTCCAGAGCTAACCTTAGGGCATCCTTATAAACGCTGTGCCCCCAACTTCTAGTCTTCTCATATTCTTCTTCTGTGAACTCAGTATCGTGTATCAGCAGGTCAGCACCAGCTGAAAATTTTAAATAATCTCGATAATCAAGCCCGCCTGGGTGCCTGAAAGTCAGTTCATTATCCGTGAGGAAAACGAAACACCTACCGTCCTCAGCAAATTTATAACCTGTGCCACCATTCGGATGATTTAAGACTATCGGAGTAACTAGCATAGAACTAATTGAAAAGCTGTCTCTTAGGGTTCTATGAAACGAAATATCGGCTGTAATATCTTCAAAATGCACCGGGAAATTAGGATGCTCCATCGTTCGAGAGATCATTTGCTCCACCGAATCTTGTGCAAAGGGAAAGCCGAACACGTCAATACATGTTCCTTTTACGTATATTGGCTTGAAAAAGGGAAATCCTAGGACATGGTCCCAGTGGGCATGTGTCAATAAAATACTATATTCGTAGCGGTTTTCCTGTAATAACTTATTCCCTAGCTTCCTGATGCCCGAACCCGCATCAATTATAATTATCTTATCATCTCTCGTTCTTATCTCAATGCAAGTAGTGCTTCCCCCATACCTTAGATATTCCTCTCCCGAAACAGGAGTCGACCCTCTAGCTCCCCAGCATCTAATAATCATTCCTGTCCGTTTTTCAACAAGATGTAACAGAGGGCATCCACAAATTAAGCCTTACCGCTCCATGCAGGCATATTTGACATACGCTCTTTCACTGTGCTCTCGGCAGTTTCCCTGTCCATCTTCTGAGAGCTTATCATAAAGTTGACCATGCCCTCAAACACTTCTTTATAGCTTTTAAGGCTGCCATCCGGGTTTGAACAGTGAGCGCAATACAGGTTCTCCGGGTTTCTTCCGCCAAAATCCTCAGGCTCATTCATGGGCATGCCGCAGCTCATACAGCTCTTAACGGTCTTGGAGATTTGGTTAAACGTCAGCTTATATCCGTCAACATCCTCGACCGTGAAGTCCCTGATTCCATATGGCTCGTATTTTATGTCAACTGCAATCTTAACGCCCTCTTTCTTTAACTCATTGTAGTATTCATCTATATCCCCGTCGATTTGCATGTATATGTTCACTCCTACGCCCAGCTTCTCCTGACTGCCTATACCAACATTTTCTGCCGGTATGAACATGAGAACCATCCCATCCTTAGAAAGGTCGGCGTACTCAGGGTTATCCGCATCAGGGAAGACTATTCCCATCTTAAATCCCAGAGAATTTTTATAGAACTCGATCGCCTGCTTCATATTCCTTACTGCCAATGTTGGGGAAATATAACCCATTTCTAATCACCTCCTCATTTCTTATTGCATAACATATTACACTGGTAACTTGGCCTCAGGCTAATAAATGCCTTTTACAGATAACGATAGCTGCTCACAAATCAATCAACATCCACCGCTTGCTTACAATTCCGACATCTTTTTGCCCCCCTGAATAGCTTATAACTACAATAAGGACAGTGGTAGCGTTTCTCTTCGTCCTTCATCCATCTCTCAGTCCCAAGCTCTCTCCAGGTTGGGATGGCACGTAATACCACCTTTTTCCCAACATCAAGAGGCAAATTATCGATAATTTTGCAGGGAAATTCATCGCATTGATGACATCCTTCAAGGCCTTTCTCAAATACGCATGACTTGACTGGACAGGCCTGACAAAGTACGAATGGCTCATTTGATAGGCACCCTTTACACCTGATATCATCTACACCTACGCCGTAAACATTGGTTAAACTCTCCTTAAATTTGAGGTTATTATCACTGTCCGCGATATAGACACCACAGACTCCGCAGTACATACCGCAGGGTGCTGCCAGTGCCTTCTGATTTTCCATCCTCTCCTCTCATTTTATCGAATTCTTAGCTTTCACCCTCAACCGTGGAATAAACAGGGGAACCCTTTTCTTGTATTCAACATAATCTCTGCCAAGGCGCTTTATTAGTTCTGGTTCTTCAACTGCTTTCAACTCCCACACATTAAGCAGAATAAATAGCGGTGTAAATATTAAAACAAGGGAAATCGATCTGAATAAAACACCTAGCCCAAACAACAGGATAAATACACCTGTGAGCATGGGGTTTCTGACATGGGCATAAGGGCCAGTGGCGACCAGCTCAGGTGGTGGATTGAAAGGCACTGGCGTTCCCTTTACTCTGACGAAGTGCAGGACTGACCATATTATTAGGAACAAACCTATAGCAAGGATAGGCACAGACACAATGATATTCGAAGATGTGGAAATGAGTTTGGGAAACCCGACTAATTTATCCACTTGAAGAGCAACAAAAATGAATAGCGCTACAAAGCCAAAAAAGAAGACTACCCCGGCAGGGGTAAGAAGATTTCGCGTTTTACGACTTCCTTTTGCCGCTCTATAGAACATTCCAATCAGTCTTTCACGTAAACTCACAATACTCACCGCTCTTTAAGACAGCTTTTCGCCCGATCTTTTCAGGTTGTGCCCAGCCTACGTAGGCGCTTTGGGGGGGCAACCCGCAAATACGTTATTATCTGCTTTTCGGATATTCCTTTCAAGACTCACGTTCCAACAAGTGGCCCTCTTCCAATTTTTCATAACCTCATTAGTTGGTTGCAATGAGTTGCCCATGATATCAGTCATTGTGATTACTGTTAAAAACCAGCGTGAGTATCACAATCACTTACATCTTCTAGTGAACCCCTTTATATTTGTGGTTGAAAACGACATCCTGGATTGACAGACAATTCAGTTTGGCATGATGGTATCATAGATTTCGGTATTGCTATCATCATACACCTCGATGCCCGGATCACCTCTTGAGATCCTTATCCCAGAGCAATTCTCCCCGATGTTTCCTTTACTCTGGGCTGCAGCGGCTCGAATAATCTTAACGGAGGCATCAAAGATCTCTTTCGCATCTTCTCTAAGGGCGCTCAATGTTAGAAGCCTGTGTAGCGCTCTCCGTTTCATTGCCAGACGCTCATTCCCAAGAAAGGCAACATAGCTGCCATCTTCAAACTTAGCTTTACCGTAGTTGCGCACTCTTGCCGTGAACGAGGCACGTGCTTGACTTGACCACGTCCATGCCTTTTCCAGACAGTTGTCGATCACGTAGTTAAACTGCTCAGATCCAACCCACCCCGAAATTAGAATCGCTAATCGCAAATCCGCCAATGGAATTCTCCGCCTCCTCAATCCATTAATGTAGTCTTGGGCATAGTTAAAAATACCAGCTATATGTTGCTCGATTCCACGGTATCCCTCTCTAGAGGTGTCTCTTACTACTTGGGTTAGCCAGTCAATCGTTGTCTCTTTAAGTTGCTCGTCTGGCCCAAGAATGCCAGCAAAGCCCGCAAAAGTTATGATAACTCTCGCATCATCGGTTAGGAGCAAGAGGTGCTTATACCTGTCATCGTCAAGCTCTCTATATCCAACCGAAGTCGCAATCAGCCGGTCAGAAACACTGACTATATGATTTCGCGTTATCGCTGTAATGTGGAGAGTCATCTATCTCACCATTCACTGTGATGTATCCTCATTACCGTCTAGTGTTCGTGTTCGTCTTCGGCCTCAGCGTATAGTAGACTCTGTTCGCAAGAACAGTTCCTGTCTGTGAAAACTCTATGCCTTCAAGTTCAAGCAAAGCACGCTTCATTCTCAGCCCACCCCCAAATCCACCAAGTTCACAATTGGAACTAATAACTCGATGACAGGGAATGATTATCGGAAAAGGATTTAGTGAAAGAGCTCTTCCTACTGCCCTGGCACCGCCCGGGACTTGCAGACTTCCTGCAATCCTGCCGTAAGTACTTAACCAACCCCGTGGAATCTTGTGCACAGCCAGAAGGACCCTTTGTTGGAATTCAGAGTACCCTTCGAGAGCGATGACATCCAGTCCAAAATCAACAGCCCCACCCTCAAGAAAACTTTGAATTCGTTCACCAAGTTCAGTAATAGTAGGACACGATAGACGGCTGGAGTCAGCGAAGTCTGTCTGGACAAGATTCTCCACTGAAGTCTGTTCCTCGGGGAGGAATATTCGACAAACCCTTGGCCCTCTATCGATTTCCTGCCAAACGATGGCAAACGTGCCAAAGGCAGAAGACAGCAACGCATATAAGGTGAATCCCATGATTGTGCCCCCTATTGTCTCAATACTCCCACCCCATCGGGATTGTGCATAACCATCAGCTACACATAAAACTCCTGGCAAAACACCTCAAGCTACGGTGTAAGTTCTGCATACGCCAATATTCCTTCTTTTCCTTAGCTGTGCGGGCTGCCAAAATACTTTCAGCCAAGTTCATCACAAAAGCCTCCCTTTCTCACCTAACAAAATGATATTATCGGCTACTTCATCGTATAAATCGCTCAGCGTGAATATAATGATTTGATAATCCGTAGCCAGCGTTTTGAAAAAGTTCAGCGTGTTAGCCAGACGAACAGAGTCAAAATTAACAAAGGGGTCGTCCAATATCAAAGGTGGCTTATTATCGCCAAATATCAATCCTGCCAGGGCGAGTCGAAACGCCAGATAGAATTCATCAATTACACCCCCGCTTAAGTCCTCAGGCTTAGCCCAGTCCCCTTTTTCATCCGAATATACCCAGAACTCCAGCTCCTCTTTGTCAACTCTTACCTGCTTATACCTGTCCTTGGTAAAGACAGCCAAATATCTCTGAATTTC
>Ga0180437_10011665_pt1 | contig 10507 bp, 5 predicted proteins | sample SS_ome_4_FD_132410 | JGI IMG/M metagenome (GOLD analysis project Ga0180437, IMG submission 132410) | Hypersaline lake sediment archaeal communities from the Salton Sea, California, USA - SS_3_D_1 metaG | ecosystem: Environmental > Aquatic > Non-marine Saline and Alkaline > Hypersaline > Sediment... | reverse complement strand
TTCACTTCGATCGAGCAGAAAGGTGTTATGGGATTTACGCCAGAGGCGATGGATCTTCTGTGTTGTTACCATTGGCCTGGCAACGTGCGGGAGATGGAGAACGAGCTTCAAAGGGTCGTGATCCGAGTCGATAACGAGCGTTTGGTCAGTTCGGACCTGCTTTCTCCGTCCATCAATGTCCTGAAATCCCTCACCACGCCAGGTGCGTCCGCAAAGGCTTCCCTGAAGGCGCGCACGCAGCAGGTGGAGGCCTTCTTCATCAAGGAGGCCCTCAAAATGCACTATGGAAACCGTACCCGGGCCGCGGAGCATCTCGGGATCAGCCGAGAGGGCCTGCACAAGAAGATGGCCCGCTATCAGATCCGGTAGAGTGCGATCCCCTGTCGCGTCTCGATTTGCTTGGGCTCCGTCTCCCCCTCCCCCTGTCGCCCGGCACAAATCTCGTCCGCGACAGGGAGATCGCATGAGATGCCCCACCCCTCCCTTTCCTGCGCCCGGGCCGGCACCCGCACCCGCACCCGTGAAAATAGGGTATTTAACTCTCTGAAGGCCGTGGCGTCCTGCCCCCCGGTATCCAAGTAATCGGGGTTGGGGGCGGGGCCCTGACCCCTGACCCCTCACCCCTGATACCTGTTTTTATTGTTTGACGAACCGATTTCTAGTTTGGTACAGTAAAAGAGTAGGAGTTTATCCAGCAGCTGGATCCGATTCGATCCTACTCCGTACGCAAAGACCATGAGTTTTCAGCCATGATTAAACATTCCTCGTTTCGACAGGGCGTGCGGTTGCTCGGGGTGTTGGTCTGTACCCTCCTTTTCGTCCTGTGTCCTCAGAGGCAGCCGTCGGCAGATCAGGCGTACTGGATCTCCCAGGCCAAGGAACAATTGCGACAGGGAGATCGTGAAGGGGCTCTCAAGGCCTTCCAGCAGGCTGCCTGGCAGAGACCGCAGGATCCCACGATACATTACAACATGGGCGTGCTCGCCGACTCTCTAGGACGTCAAGGAGAGGCTGTCGCGCATTACACAGCCTATCTTCGCTGGGCACCCGAGGCCGAGGACCATGAGACCGTCAAGAGGAAGGTCTTCCAGCTGTGCGGGAACCTGGGAGCCCTCTGCTACGAGAACCGCCAATACCTGCTCGCTCTCGATTGGTATCAAAAGGCAAGGGATCTGTACCCCTATTCCAAGGCAGTTCACTTCAACATGTGCCGAGTGTATGAAGCGAGGGGGGACTGGCGAAGGGCCGCTGGGTCTCTGAAGGAATATCATGCGCTCTGCCCCCCGAACGAAAAAGGGCAAGTGAAGAGCTCGATAGCCGACTTCTTGCTAAAGGAGGGGGAAGCACGGTTCAGAGGAGGGGACTACGACAGCGCTCTGGTGAATTTTCAGGAGGCGGCTCGGTGGAACGCAGAGGACTCCCGACTCCTACTGAATCAGGCACTGGCCGAGGAGAGGCTCGGCTACCTCGCCGATGCCAAGAACCACTATCTCGCCTACCTCCAGGTCGACCCGACGGTCCAGGAGCGAGAGGACGTTCTCGAACGGATCGTCATTCTGCACGGACGCCTGGCACAGCAATACCTCGACCAGGGGTACCTGGCTCGCGCACAGGACATCCTGGACAAAGGGATGGAGATCGATCCTGAGAACCCGGATTTCCACCACCTTTTCGCAAAGACTCATCTCGAACTGGGGCAACCTGAACAGGCCATCGCGTACCTCGAGAGGATCTTGCAGCTGAGTTCAAAAGAGGAGAGCACCCGCCCCTACGTTCAGGAACTGATTCAACTCTGCACGTCGTTGGCCGACGAGGCGTACCGAAGCAAGGAGTACTCGGATGCTTTGCGGTTTCTGAAGAAGGCCCTCTTGTGGGACCCGGACAATCCTGTGGTGGCGTACAACCTGGCCAGGGTGTACGAGCGGGAGAACGAATGGGAGCAGGCCATTCTTGCCTACCGTCGTTATCTGTTGCTCGATCCCGATGCGGCTGAGCGTAACGAGGTGAAGGCGAAACTGGCATACTACTACTCCTACCTTGGGACCGAACGCTTTGTCCGGGGAGAATACCCCCCGGCGCAGGAGGCATTCGAACAGGCTCTCCTGGTCAAGCCGGATGATCAAGCCCTCCTCTATAACCTCGCCATGGTCCTCTTGAAGAGAGGCAAGACTACGGAAGCGCTCCATTTCCTCGAACGGTACCTCAAACACGAAGAAGACCCACAGGAGATCGCACGGGTCCAAAGGCAAATTGCCACGTTGGTGAGCCTGACAGAGGAGAAGAGCCGCGAGATACGGGGAGAGAGCTTGTCCACCGCGCTGGACGGCATGGAAGACGGCCAAGAGCGCGCGACGGATCGTGCGTTGGCCGACCGGGAAAGAGCCTTTCTCCTCTTGCAGTCAGGACGCTGGCAGGAAGCCCTGGGCGTGTATGATGAATGCCTCCGCCAGTTTCCGGGTGTCCGTGCGGAAGCAGCCTTCCAGAAGGAACTCGCATCAGCCTATCGCGAGGTCAGCCGGGCCTACCTCGTGGATGGGAACATGACAGAGGCCCTGTACGCCCTGGATAAGGCGAGGCAATGGGCGCCCGCAGAGGCGTTTCCCTATCTGTGGAAAGGCAGTGTGCACGAGCATAGGGGGAATTCCGAGGAGGCCTTGAGGATCTACCGAGAGTCACTCCGTAGGGTGGAAGGCGTCGAGGGGAGACAGGCCATCCGGAAGAGGATCGTTTCGATACTTATGCAACGGCTTCAGACCGCCCTTCGCCAAGAAGACCTCTACGATGCCCTGGAAACGATGAACACCCTGGAACCTTACCTGGGCGAAGACCAGACACGGGATGTTCACTACCAGAAGGCGCGAATCGAAGAGGCCCTCGGGAGGAGACGGGCGGCCCTCGTTGATTACGGCTTTCATGTCTATGAGGCCTCTCAAGTCCTCGGAGATCCCCGCATGCGTGCGGAACTCATGGATTTGCTCGGGGACGAGCCCGATCTGGTTGCAAGCCTCGACGACCCGTCCGAGGCGTATCGGAGAGGGAAGGAGGCGGCAAATCAGGGTGATCACTCCAAGGCCCTCTTCTGTTTCCTGATGGCCAAGGGCGGCAATCGAGCCCCACCGGACTTGGATGCGGAGATCCTCCGTTCCCTCGAGGCCCTTCGAATGGATCGAAAGGCCTTGACGATCCTCTCTGGTCGAGAGAAAGGCAAGAGGTCGCTCAAGCTCACGCAAATGCAGGCAGACCAGTTCGTCAGCAGAGCAGAGGCGATTCTGCGGGATGACTACCGAACCGGGCAATTCGAAAAGGGCCTGGAACGGGTTCGCGGTGTACAGGCACAATTGCTCGTGCCTGACGGGAGACTGATGCTCCTGGAGGGGATCTTCGAGGAGATGATCGGAAGCTACGAGGACGCTATTCATCGGTACGAGCAGGCCCTTGGGGAGGGAGCAACCCTTCCGGAGACGGAGGTTTCGCCCGTCAGCCAGAGACTCTGCGGGCTCCTGATTCGAAAGGCCCTCGGGGAGTACGAGGAGGGGGCTTACGATGCCTGCCTCGAGTCGTTGAGGCGGGCCGAGAAGGCGGTGCCCGGTCGAGCGGACGTTGCCTTCAATCTCGGATGCGTCCATCTGCGGCTGAGGAACCCGAACGGGGCCCTTCAGGCCTTCTCTAGGTACATGGAACTCGAGCCGGACGAGTCTCCCCGCAAAGAGCTCACGGGCAACGCCATCCTCCTTCTCCAGAGCCAGGTGGCTCGTTCTCCGGTCGTCAGGTACGATGGAGAGGGCATTGCCGTGGATCTGGTTTTCGAGAGACCCATCTCGTTGGGACACTTGCTCGCCACAGAGAATCAGGAAAGGCTCGACAGGAAGCGCGAAGAGATCCTGGACAATGTGGTTCTCGCCCCATACCTGGAAATGCCGGTGGGTGGGGAAGGTGCCGACAACGCACCCGGCTTCGCGTGGGACTGAGTAAGACCGGGGATCAGAATACGAGGGTGAACAGGACCTGGTTACACAACCTCGTCTCCAATTCTTCCATGTCCCGTTCCTTGAAGAACTGGTCCTCCGGGTTGTCCCAGATACGGAAGCGGTAGGCGAATCCTAACCGAACATCCCTCCGATTGACTCCCCCTCCAATACTGAACCCAAGGGAGACGTTCGAGGCAAGGGGATCGTCGTTCATGTTCGTCGAATAGAAGAAGCCCGTGTGCAGGGGGATGAGGTTGGCCTTCTGTTGGTGGAGATACCGAAGGCCAATGAAAAAGCTATGGACGGAGAGGGCATCTTCCGCCCGGTTCTTGCTGTAGCTCGTCACGAGGCTGGATTCCCAGCTTCCGTTGTATTCGACGAAATAGTCGTTCGGCGTTTCGTGGGCGTAATCAAAGCGCAGGTTGAACAGGGGAGAGACCTGATAGTTGAGTCCGATCCCGTAAGAGACGGGATAACCTGAATCCACCCCACCCCGCCCCGTCATGAGCGCCGGGGTCGGACGGTCCCGCAGGAAGTTCAGGGCGTGAACGGTGCGGAAACCGAAATCGGAAAGGTCTGGATCCGTGTCCCCGACGGGTGTGGCGTCCACCGTCCCTTCGAGGGCGAGACTCTCGCTGAATTGGCAGATGATACTGTTGGTGCGGACGCCTTTCAAGGACTCAAAACGATATAGCCATTCCTCAGAAGGGGCCCTTTCGTCCGCCGCGATCTGGGCCAGCGATTCCGCGGGTACGGTGAGGAGGGGTTTGTACGTATGCCGTGACGAGGGAGGGGTTCGGCGGGTGTCTCTCGACGCGTTCTGAATCACTTTCGGATCCGCGGCGAGGGTGAGGACGTTTTGCAGAACCTGCTCGGGCCCCGCCGTTCCAGGCAAATCCGTCGATTCGGAGGAATGTCTCTTCACCGTGGTGGATCTACGGGATCTCACCGCGACGCGGGAGGCGTCATCCCCCGAAGGGGCCACGTAATTGCGCACAGAGCGCCACAGCCCGTCCAGACGTGCGAGTAGCCAACCTTCCTGACCTTCGTTGAACTGGTTGTCCTGTTCGATTTCGGCGTTCAGGCTCTCCAGGATCTTGGTCTTCTGGTGCTCGAGGGGGGCCGAGGGATCATCGGTTTCCTGGAAGAGCCGTTCAGGGCTATACAAGGCCAGGAAGGAATAGGTGTTCTTCGACCAGGAAAAGAGGGAATACCCCAAAGGCAGCGAAACAGCTACTGCGAGGACATAGAGAAGCAGGCTCGTTCTGTTCCGCAGTGGTAGAGAAAACAAGTTTTCTCCAAGCTTGAGGAAGCGATAGCGCCCCGGTCGAAGGGGTTTCATCTGTCCGCCCCGGGACGGCCCTTGCCGGATTGTCCGTAGAATATTATGAGAAGCGAACAGATTTGTCAAGAGAAATCGAGGGGTTTTCCTCGATGTCTCAACCTTTTTTTCCTCTTTCTTTTTGGCCTTTTTCCGCGCCGCGCCCGTTCGGCCTTGATGGCCTCGTCCACCTTTTCACGGGTCTCCTGTTCCGATATTCCGGCCAGCGACTGATGGAACCGGTGCCACTGGAGCACTCGGTCAAAATAGGCTTTCTTCTGGAAACCGAGGGGGATCCTTTTCATCCCCTCCACGAACTCGATCAGACGCATCCAACCGATTAGATAGATCTTGAACCTCTCTTGTTCCCTTCGGGGTATCGGAAAGGGGGTTTGGAGGTCCGTGAAAAACTGTTTCAGGCCCATCGGGTCCTTCCTGGCCTCGGCGAGAGACGAGTACGATTTTGTTACTTGGGCCTCGATCAACGGAAGGACCAGGGATAGGATTCGGTTCTCTCTGATCCGTTCCCTGTCTTCTGTCGAGGCGTCGAGGTGCGACAGGGCCCTTCGGACCCAGGAGGGCTGAAACAGGTTATTCGATGCCTGGTCCGGCTCGTTCCAGTACGCATCCAAGTCCGGAAAGATGACCGGGAGCAGGCCTGTTTCCGATTGAAGGCGGAGTACAGAGGCAAAGGCGGGTGCCTCCAGATCTTTCTGGAATTCGTCCTGCAAGCGGAATCGATTGCTTTCCCCGAGCAAAGGCGCGTGCCGAAGGACCGCGGCGTGGGTGTCAGGTTCGATCCTGAACCCGGTTCGCACAGCATGTCGGACGACCCGCAGCAGCCTTATGGGATCTTCCAGGAAGCGTTCATCCGGCGGACCGATCGTCCGGATGATCCCTGCTTTCAGATCGTCCATCCCCCCCACGTAGTCCAGGATCGAGAAGGAGCCGATGTCATAGAACAGGCCGTTGATCGTCAAATCACGCCGGGCTGCGTCCTCAAAGGGTTGTCCGAAGGTGTTGTCCCCCCTTTTTGTCGCGTCCCCGGCTCCTTCTTCCTCGGGGCTCGGTTCGGCGGGTGCCTTTCGGAACGTAGACACCTCGATGATCTTGTTTCCGCGAAAAATGATGTGGGCGAGGCGGAAACGCCTGCCGATGATCCTGCAGTTGTTGAAGAGTCTCCTGATCTGCCCCGGCCGTGCATCGGTGCTGACGTCGAAGTCCTTCGTATGCCTTTCCAAGAGCAGGTCCCGTACACTGCCCCCTACCAGGTAGGCCTTGAATCCGTGGCGGTGCAGTCGCAACATGACCTTGAGCGCGTCCGGATCGATGTTCTTCCGCGAAAGACAGTGCTCGGGCCTGGGAACGACGACAGGGGTAGGGGATTCTTTCGCTTCCATTTTTCCAAGCATGCAAAGGGGGGGGGCGTCGTTGATCAGGGGGCTCTCATCCAGGCCGCGGAACCCGCTGCCGGAAGACGACGCGCCGAAAGAAGTCGATCTGCTCCTGCATCCTGGTCCTTACCATGGAAGGCTTGGGGATGAGTTCGGAGATCTTCCACCGAATCAGGGACATTTCATAGTCCACAATCCCGCCAAACCGGTTGTTCACATACCACGCGTAGAGAAGCCCGAAGAGAAGCCCCGGGGGCGTGAACGCCTCGTTGTCGTTGATCACCATTCGAAACTTGTCCGGATCCCGGCGCGAGGACCGGAGCTGAGCGAGCCGGAGGTATTCCCTCAATTCTCGATCCTTCAGGAAGCACGACCGCTCCCGGAGAGGTTGGAGCTCGATCTCGAAGATCTTGCCCAGGAGTCCCCCGCCCTCACGAACTTCCCCAATCGACTTTCCCCTGAAGTAATTGCCCAGGAGGGACTCTCCGAGGGCGATCAGCAGGTCTTCGGTCAACCGCTGTTCCGGTCCCTTCAGGAGATGCTCGTGGATCTTCAAATATCCGTCATCCGGGTCGTAATACCCGAGGATGTTGTCCCATTCCGTGCTTCTCGCCCATTTGTTCTTCCGGATCATCTGGATCCCCTGCACAAAGGCGAGATGGTCAAGGAGGATCTCCCGGTTGTGCCAGAGGATGCCCAGGAATGCCTCACGGAGTCGGTCGTCCGCAATGTCCATACGCGCGATCCTTCTCCGTGCCCCCTCCCAATGATCGCACAGATAGCCCCTCCGGGGGAAGCCGACGGCCGGATCGTAGCGGGAAGGGGGAAGTGAAGGCGGTGCCGGGGGCTTCTTGTGATGGTAGTGGAGATAGCACAGTGTCTTGATGACCCGTGCGAATTTCTCAGGGTCGTGTTGGATGACCCGTTCGTTCCGAAGCCTCTGCTCGGAGAAGACGGCTGCCTCGATCGGCTCGAAGCCCATCGCATGGACCCGTTTCTTGTCCAGATAGATGGGGACCTTGCCCTCCAGGGCGTAATTCCGGAGGATGTCTCCGGGGATCGATTGCAGGTCCGTCACGATGATGGACTTGAACAGCCCCTCGACACCCCCGGGAACGTTGTGGTGATAGGCCTCGATCAGGTCCGAGACGTAGTATTCCCTCCCTCGACGACTCGGGGAGATATCGGTTTCCCCTCGCTGTGCCCAGAAATTCGCACCCAGGACCTTCAGGGCCCCTCGGTTCTTCCTGACTGCCTCGGTAACCGTGGGAATCTGAAGAATGGGTATGATGCTCGTGTAAAGGCTCCCGGGGGCGAACAGGATCAGGTCCGCTCTTTCGATCTTCTCCAGGAGTCTCGCGTCCACGCGGGGTTTGCCGACAAAGTGCACCCAGACGCGTTGCACCGGGAATGAGCTGTGTCCCCATGCGGACTTGTCTTCTCCGGCGCTTACCACCCCGTGCTGATACAGAACCTGGAGTTCCCCCTGGGTGGTGGAGGCAGGGTAGATGCTCCCCCTGCCGGCCCCGATGTTCTCCGAAAAGGCTTGGATGCCCCTTACGATCTCCCTGCCCGAGGGTGGGGAAGACGGGCGGCCCCGTCGCTTCGCAACCCTGCTGCGGGCGTGACCCCGCTGCGCGTAGATCGAACCGACCAGCAAGAGGTTGCCGAGGCACTGCTCCGTCAGGGGAATCCCCCTGCAACTGGGGTTCGAGTAGAAGGCCTTGGCCGTTCGATCCAGAAAGGTTAGAAGTTCATCGGGGACAGAGCTTCGTTCCTCCGGACCCAGGAGGCCGGACGGTTTCCTGGCTGCCTGCGGTTCCGGGTGGGGACCGAACCGGTGGTTCAAGATCTGTTGGAGGGAAGCCGCAACGGTTTCGAGCTCATCAGGGTACAGGTATGGGAAACGCGACAACAGGCCGTGAGGCGTGATCGAAGAGAGGATCGCCCGCCGGAGATCCCCCAGCGCAATGCAGGGCAGACTGCGGAGCAGGCGGCCCGATGACCCGCCGTCATCCGTCGCGCAGACCGCTACCGTGAAGTCGGGGAAATACCGCTTCAATCCCCCGAACGGGGACTCTGACCAGCCCGCCAGCGCCGTGTCGCCACCCAGGATGCTCGACAACCCGGTGCCACCGCCGAACACGACCGTACGAATCCCCTCTGTCGAGTAGCGACGGATTGCCTCGAGGAGACGGTCGAACACGGCTCCCAACTCACCCCACTCGCCCTGTCCCTCCAGCACGAGGTAGGTGATCTTCTCCTCGAGGGAGTCCCTCGGGACGAGGTCCAGGTAACGGAGTTGGGTCTTGCCCAGGAGATCCAGGAGTTCTCCTGGGGAAAGGTCCTGGAGAGGACGGGACAACCGATCTCTTCTCCCCTTTCCAGAGGGCTTCTTCACGGGCATGGCAAGCTGACCTATTCCTTTTCGTTGCCTACGACCACGACGCACGAGACCTGGGGAGTGCCGCCGAGCGTGTGGGCCAGGCCGACGCGGGCCCGCGGGACCTGCCGCTGGCCCGCTTTGCCCTGCAATTGTTTGTAGACCTCGTAGAGCATGCGGAGACCGGATGCCCCCACGGGGTGTCCGAAGCATTTGAGGCCCCCGTCCGTGTTGACCGGAAGGGCACCCTCCGCGCGGAAGGTTTCGTCCAGAACGTCCTGCCAGGCGGTTCCCGCGGGGCTGAAGCCGAGGTCTTCATAATTGATGAGTTCGGTTATGGTAAAGCAGTCATGGACCTCTGCAAGGTCGATCTCCTCCCGTGGGTCGAGGATGCCGGCCTGGCCGTATGCCTGGCGGGCTGCGTCCCGCGTCGCATCGAATCCAAGGTAGTCGAACCCGGTCCGGAAATAGGGCATCACAGGGTCCACAGAGAGCCCAATGCCCTTCAGGTAGACAGGATCCTTTCGAAACTGGGATGCCTCCTCCCCACGGACGAGGATGGCGGCCGACGCGCCGTCTGAGGTGCCGCAGCAGTCGAACAACCCCAGGGGCCACGCGATGATCGGCGCCTTGAGTGCCTGTTCGAGTGAAATGGGGTTTCTCAAGTGTGCCTTGTCCGTGCGGGAGCCGTTTGCGTGGTTCTTGACGGCGATGCGCGCGAGGATCTCCTTGCCTCTCTCCACGGTCAACCCATGAGCGCGGAAATAACGGCTGGCGATGAAACCGAACCCGGTCGGCGCGGTCCAATGCTGCATCCAGGTCGGGTGCGGGCCTCGGCCAACGCCCATACCCGGGAAGCCGGTGTCCTTGAGCTTCTCGTATCCGATCGCCATCACCCTGTCGTACATGCCCGAGGCAACGCCGAAGGCCGCATTCCGGAGCGCCTCGTGGCCCGAGGCACAGTGATTCTCCACGCGGGTGATCGGAACATTCCGAAGCTTCAGGGCGTCCGCCACGACCGTCCCGGAGAGCCCTGAACGGAGCGTGCCCGCCCAGACAGCCTGAATATCACCCGGGTCCATCCCAGCATCCTCGAGGCACTCGTAGGCAGCCTCGATGATCAGATCGCTCACGCCCTGATCCCAAAGCTCACCGAAGGAGGTACACCCCATGCCCGCGATCGCCACCCTGTCTTTCAGTGTGCCCATGGGGATCCCTCTACCGCACGGGACGGCATTTCCAGAAGTAGTTGTAAAAGCCCTCGGCCTTTCGGATTCGTCGAAAGGTCATCTCCACATCCATCTCGAGTCCCACGTCATCCGCGTCTGCGTCGGTCATGGACGTGTACATTCGACACCCTGGCTCCAGGTCGACCACGCTCTGGATCAGGGGCGGGCCTGCCTGCCTGGCCAGGTAGTCCAGGGTATACGTAAAGAGCTTT
>Ga0180437_10011662_pt1 | contig 10511 bp, 9 predicted proteins | sample SS_ome_4_FD_132410 | JGI IMG/M metagenome (GOLD analysis project Ga0180437, IMG submission 132410) | Hypersaline lake sediment archaeal communities from the Salton Sea, California, USA - SS_3_D_1 metaG | ecosystem: Environmental > Aquatic > Non-marine Saline and Alkaline > Hypersaline > Sediment... | reverse complement strand
GCGGACAAGTGCGCTCTAACCCCACATCCACGTGACCCGCCTTTGGCTGGAGGGTGACGTGGCGCGATTTGCTAACTCGGGTTATGGTTTACAATTGTTTCGGGTTACTACTCGGGCATAGCTAGCCGACAGACTGTTGATGGCATTCTGACACGGATCATCTCACCTACTACACCGTGCATCCCAGGCGTGGGCAAGACGGCATGAACACCATAGGTTTCGTACCCGGTACCGTACCCGGTATCCTACCCGCCGTTCAAGGTCGAGCGGCACACGATTGCCGGCAGTCTTTTCGACAACAACCTGGCTGAACGCGACGTCAGAATGGTAAAGATCGAGCAAAAAGCGTCAGGTGCGTTTCGCACACGCTCCAGCGCCGAGACCTTTTGCGCTACTCGCAGTTGCATCTCGACGGTCCGTAGCCACGAACTGAACGTGATAGATGCGATTCACAACGCCTTGACTGGCAGCCCTTTCATCCCCTGTCTTGTGGGAGGGGTAACCTGAACAGTAACCGGGCGGGATGGTCCGGATCGGGGCGTCCGGGTAGGTCTCGCACCACTCCCACCACAGGTCGCGGTGGCGGCGTAGCTCCTGCGGCGAGTACTTGTTGCCGATGGGGTGTTGGGGGTTGTAGTGGCCGGCCTCCCCGTGGCACGGGAGGCACAGGACGATAGCGTTCTCGAGCGTGTCCGGGCCGCCCTGGGCCTGGGGCAGGATGTGGTGGACGTCGACGTTGCGGCCGGCGAACTCGTGGCAGACGCAGCAGCGCCGGCGCGAGCGGACGAGAGCTTCTTCTTTGACGGAGGGTGGAAAGGATATATTTCTCCTAGCCTCTTCGACTGCATGGCAGTGCCATGCACCTTGTCTCGCGTCAGTCCCGTCGCCCGCCAACGAGACTACGGTTGGAGGAGGCGTGGATCACTGTTAGGGCTGGTAATCGCCCCTGATGTCGCGTGGCTGCATGTCGTCCCACGCTACGACTGGTCTCTCACTGGACAATTGACTCACTGCAAGGAAACGACTATCGACAGGTAGGTAAGCCTGACTCTGAATGAACTGTAGCAGACTGCTGTCAACAACAAGACTTAGCTGGTACCAGATGGGCGGGGCGCCCCTTGAGATTAGGTAGGCAGCCGCTTTCCAGACATACGGCGTATACCAATGGTCATGCACACGGAGGGGGATGGTATGACCTGGAAATCTCTTCAAGACTGCGACGCCAAACGGGTCGATTCTGGGAGTACCACTTACAGTGTGCCCGAGGTGGCAGCGACCGGACAGTCTTCGCACCTCCACCTCCTTTGCCTCGATGTACGAGAGAAGGTGTCTGCCGAGAAGACGGCTGTTGCCAAGCGGATACTTAACCAAACTGATGATGCCCAACATGACATCCTCTGCCCACGAGAAGCTCCGATTCTCCAATGTGAATACCGGCAGGAAACTTAGGTCATAGGCGCCGGCCTCCGGTTCTGGACGCCGGCTGACGCTGCCTAGTTCGAAGCCGGCAATACGCAGGTAGGGACCCTGCCTTCTGCCCAGCACAATGTCGCCTACAAGATACTCGGGCGCTCGGAGTGTTTGGTCGTGCAGGCGCAAGTAATAGACGAGTTGGCCCTTCTCTACGCAGGGTACAAGACCTAGGGAACGGTTGACCGAAGCTAGGAGTACATTCCCGTTCGGGTGCTTGACTACTTGGAAACGGGGGGCAGGAGAGAAATAGTGCGCAATTGGAGTGAGACACCTGGATGCCCATTCAGCCAGGTCGCCCCCACCTGGAGCAATACAACCGGTTACAGTCCAGGTTTTTTGATCCACGCCCACAGCGAGTGTTCCTCCAGCGCTATTGGCGAATGCGCTCATATACGCGCGGATAGTGCGTCGGGCTTTGTTGGCCTCTTTTAGCTCGTCTCCGTGCTTGTAGTCGAGGTATAGGTCCTCGGGAATTTGATCTTGTAGAAGTCGATCTATTTCTTCGGGAGCTATTTCATACCCGGCCATTGCCGACTCGAGGAGCTCAAGCGTTTCTCGTGACACTTCTCGTACCTCCGGATGGAGAGAGTCCTTAACATATGCCAGGATCCAGGCACGGCCTTGGGCCTGACAGGGTTGTGAGTCGCGGCAGGATGGTGGGGTTCCGGGCCAAAGACGGGCAATGACATAAGGGGGTTGGAACGGAACCCCGTCAGGCCACGCGGTGGAGTATGTGCAACAGCAAAACGCCCACCCACCGTCGGTACCTGGCCTTGATGGCGGGCGGGCGTTGTGTCAGAATTTTGGCGTCAGGGTGGACCCACCGCCTTGGCCGATGCCTCGGGCTCCCACTAGAGCTGCGAGGCGATTTTCGTTGTCTTGTCAAAGGGCACTCATAGTATACAGCGATGAAGAGTACTTCACCTTTCTGCGCGATTTTCTCGCCGCCCAAACGGATTCGAGGTGTCGGCACAAGGAATCTCCCGCCCGGAGCCAGTCAAATCGCGTACAAAGTGAATCGTATTCTTCATCGCTGCATAGTATATGCCCGATTTGCAGGGATGTCAAAGACCCGATCGCTGAGCAGGTGGGGAATGACCTACTCCTCAACAACTCGACTGAGGAAATGTGGCGCTGGTAGTGCCGGTGCGTAGGGCGGAGAGCAGCGGGCAGTCACAGCAGCAAACGCCCGTGCTGACTCGACTCGCGTTCAGAGCAGGAGCGCCGCTGCAGATCTTGGCCCCGCGGGCCACCCCACCAGCGCCGCCCGCGCGACAAGGAGCATGTGGCAAGGCCTCGGCGTTTCGTGATAGTGGAGGAAGAGGACAGCGACTAATGGAAGACAAGGGGTGCACTATGGTTCTGGTTCGTGTTTGAAGAGCACAATCTCTATCTACTGGCAGCCCTGAGGATCATGGGCAAATAGACGCTGAATGGAGAGTTGATGACTGCATTGCTCTCTTTGCACCACAACCGGCCTTCACAGACATAGGCTTTATTGGTCACGACGACCGGCGCAAACGTCTGGGCTTCATCACGGTTGTTTGAGAGATCGGAGTCCTCAACCAAGCTGGTCACGCTCGCAGCGTTGACCAAGACCCCACTCGCTCTTGCACCGACTGCAGCCGTGACCTCGATCGTCCAGACCTCAGTTGCCGCCAACGTACCTGTGTACCACGTCAGTGGGTCAGGTCCACCAACCAGAGGGGGCATCGATGAGCGGAAATCCACTCCAATGGGCAGAGTATCACTAACAACCACGTTCTTAGCATCTGAAGGACCGTAGTTGCTGACCCGCAGAGTGTATATCAACTCATCACCAGGGAGCACCTTTTCGAGATCCCCGGCTTTCTGTATGCACAAATCAGCCCGTTCAGAGACAACGGTCAGCTCCTTGACCTCGTTGTTCGCAGGATTGCCATCCCGAGTGGCACTCGTCACCACAGCGGTGTTGGTCAAGACACCTGTGGTGGTGAGGCAGACTGCGACATTGATTTGGATTTGGCCACTATCTCCAGCAGGCAGAGTTCCCAAGTCACACATTAAGGGATCGCTAGAGCAATTAGGAGGCACAAAATCCAAATCACACACGCCTGCAGGCAGCGTGTCGATCACGATCACATTCTCTGCATCTGATGGACCTTGATTAGTAACGGTTAAGGTGTAGGTCAACGGCCCACCAGGTGCTACCGAACTGGAATCGGCAGACTTGTCGATGCGAAGATCAGCCCTGCCAACAACGATCGTCTCTTCTTCGTCTACGTTGTTGTCAGATTGGGGATCCCACGTGCTACTGCTCACAACAGCCATGTTGGTGATAGTCCCCGAGACGCCTGAAGCAACTTGTACCACCATGTGAATTTCTTGGCTAGTTTCGGCTGGGATGGAACCCAAAGACCATGAGAGAGGGGTAGTGCTACTCAACGGAGACGTCGCCGTCACAAAAGTAGCACCGGCGGGAATGTAGTCAACCACAACCACGTCCTGAGCCGCTGCTGGCCCGGCGTTGTTAACTAGCAGCGTATAAGACAAAACCTGACCAGCAATCACTGAAGGTAGATCGTCGCTTTTCTCTATGCGTAAGTCAGCCCCACAATCAGGCGCTAGGCCACTAGACATGCAGCTTGGCTCCATCTCGCGTGAATCGGATAGGGCAGCGACTTCAGCGGTATGCAGAAGACGGCTATTGGAAAAATGGTGAGGCAAGTTATGCTCTAGAGGGATAACAGTACCTTCATCTGGCGATTCAGGCAAAATGCCCACCATATGAGGAGATGGTGAACTATCGTCTAGTACGACTACCGGACTATTCCTTCTTGTCCTCAAAGGATCAACACCCACAATGTCTATCTCGGCATCCCTTTTGCTATACGGAATTGGGAAAGAGTTCAGGTCATTAAGCAACGTTGTTGTGCTTGGTTGAGAAATTACGACCTGAAAGTCCAACCGCTCGGTCGCTCCCAACCCCAGGCTCGGAATGGCACAAGTGATCGTATCAGCCACGTAAGGGCAGACTTGGCACTCGCCCGGTAGATTGCGAAACTCGAAAACCGCTGGAACGTTGGCCTGGACCGTGTCTGTGATGACAAGGCCCCCAAGATCGCGAACGCCCAGGTTGGTGAGCTTCAGCGTGTAGCCGACGCTGTCACCATAGGTAACAGGGCCACCTAGTGCAGTAAGCTTCTCGAACCCGAGCAAAGGCGTGAACTGCACAGCATCATACACGCTGCTAGCAGACCTATCTCTCCCACCTATGACATACAGCCTGCCACTACTTGACACAGTTGCCCCATGCAATTCCAGACGTCTGGGCAGACATTCATCACATGGTATCCAACTACTCAGATGCCCGCTAGCATCGATTGAGGCAACATAGACCAAGTCACTTGACCCACGGGAATGGGTTGTGGAAACTGTACCTCCGATTACGAATACTCTGCCATCTACTATGGCCGCTGTGTGATAATATATGCCCACTGCGTCCGCCGGCTTGAGGGGCAGCATCTCTGGCTCTGGTTCCCACTTCCCAAGTGTACCGTCCCCTTGGATACAAGCTCGAAACACTTCCTTATGGGGACTCCCTGAGGAGTATGAACCCAACCACCCGCCCACCACGTAGATACATTGATGATCTTGGCTTGCCACAGCGGCATGTGCCGAGATCCCGCCTGGCACCAGGTCCACCAAACTGCTCTCCTGCCTCCATCCAGACAGTTCGCCGCTTCCCAAGATCTGGGCTGAAAAGACATCTGGAATGGCTTGGAAAATCGAGGAAGCAGGATCACTCTGATAGCCGCCAACTACGTATATTCGATCGTCAAGCAGGACTGCTGCATGGAGATAGATGGGAACAGTCAAGGGAGTAGTGGTGAACCACTCTGTCTCACCCGTCCCTGACTGTGGTTGCGCATAATAGACCGTGTCCACAGAAGGACCACCGCCGTCGCCTCCAAGACAATACAGCCTACCGTGGGCTGAAACTAGAGCAGCGTCACAAAGCACAACATCCTGGAAGATTTGATCCTTCGTTCTCCAACTTTCTATCTCACCAAAGGAAAAAACCCTACCGTAGAAGATTGTGCCGGTAACCGTTCCTGCAGGCTCCACTCCCCCAATCACATAGATGAAGTCCTGTTCCCCCACGCTGATACAGGCTGCAGCCGACCGTTGCCGCGCCTCTGGGATCGGCGCGATTACTCGGAAGCTAGGGCAGGTTACCGAGGATGATATGACGTGAGATCTCAACGCCGAGCCAAACCGCGGGAGAGTCACCCCTGCAAAGACAATGCCCACAAGGATAGCCAGAAAATATAATCGTCTACGAAGAAATTGACGAGTGAAGTTGCAAGATCGCATGGCAGCTTTGCCCCCAGCCTCACAAGCTGCACAGAGCCGTCTCCCTAGGATACCTCTGAAAACCCCCTTCTCGAGAGATCGAATAGGGAATACCCTCTACTTCTTGCCTCGAGGAGGCTAAAACGAGAGAAATGATCTCACAAAACGCACGATTTTCGCACCGTCTTCCCCACTCCCCTCCTTAGGGGGGATTTTGTCAATGGCTTCACAGTACGTGTTTTGGGGCCCTATGGCGGTTTAGGCCCCGGCGTTTTCTTGTCCTTTCCATCCTTTGGCTTCGGTGTTGGGGTTGGGGTCGGCAGGTCCGGCTGCTGAACGACAAACCAGTGAATGTCGCTCTCTACGACACACTCCCAATTGGTGTCCCGCGGCTCGCCGGTTTGGCGCACAACTGCAACATTCCACAGGTAGCGGCCCGCACGTCCGCCATAGTCATCCAGTGACACCACATACGATGTTTCTTTCATCCAGGTAATGCTCTTCCTCTCATCATCCTCATGCCAAACCCGGAGCGCAAAGTACTCACCGCCATATGGTCCCTCGTCACTCAAGCTTCTGTACCATTGCCAGGAAAAGGTCGTATTGCCACCATAGCTACGGCCGGATCCAGGTTCAAGCAGTACCGGTGCAAATGAACCTGTTGGAGTTGGTGAGACCGGAGTTATGGGCTGTCTCGCGGGCCCCCCTGTTGCCGCCAATGTGTCAATTCCCGCAGTAGTGCGTGTTGGCACATGGGTTGCCGACGGTTTGGGTGTATTGGTAGGTATAGGGGAAGGAGTATCAGTCGACACTGGGGAAGGAGTATCAGTCGGCGCTGGAGCGAAAGTCGGACTCGGAACACGCGTGTAAGGAACATGGGTTGGGATGGTAGTCGCGGAAGATTGCCCACTGCAAGCCAGGTTTGAGGCCAAGGCTACGATTGCCCAACTCATCATGACCAGGCGAATCAAAGATCTCCCAGGCACAGTTGTGGACAGACAGCAACTGGCAAGCCCGAAGAGATCCGAGCAGTCGCGACGCAGTTTCTTCATTACCTTTACCTCACTTGGAATACCCAAGATATCGTTCTGTTGTTCCGTAATCTGTAGCAGAAGCGACTGTGACTTGCTAATAGACCCCACCAATCCTCACGTCATCGACATACGTCCATGTGTTGAAAAAGGCTTGGGTTCCATTGACGTTGTGGAAGGATATCTCGATTTCCTTCCCTCGGTAGGCACTCAAGTCAAGAGTCAGAGTCTGCCAACCGGAGTCCCAGGCTTCTCGGTCACAACTAGGTTCACTCCACTCGTGGTTCCCATATCGCTCAGGGAACTGCTCCCCATTTATGGTCACTTGAAAATAGTCATAGCCGGGGATATCGAGATCATAGCTCAAGACACGATACCTCAGCGAGAGCGTGGGACTCACAACCTGCGGGACTTCGAGTGTTTGCCTTATCCATGCTTCCCCCACTGGCACACCGTAGTAACAAGGGTAATCGGGGCTACCAAGAATAGCGTAACACTGACCGCCATCGCACTTAACAGATTGATCAAGCTCACCACCACGTTGCCAACCCTCAAACTCCTGCTCAAAGTCACCATTACATAGGGCCGATGTACTCGGTCCAAGCACCGCAATTGCCCGCAGCACGGAGGAACAGTCTTCTCTCGACGGATCCGGCGAGAACCACACTGTCACAACGAAGATACAAAGCACTGGTGCGACACCAAGAGCTGCGAATTCAAGTGCTTCCCATACAATCGGAGGGAACAGTTTACCCCATCTTTTTAGCAGCAGACTCACGAAGAACGTAACAATAGCCGAGAATATGACAAATGAGACCTCACTTACTTTGTAGCACATCAAGCAATGGAGTGCTCGCCTACAAACAGCAAGGATAAGTGTCGCAGAGAGAATCAGCGCAAGGAAAAACGAGAGCCACCTCCACTTAATCGGGAGAGACGGTCGATCCTCTGTACTCTGCTCCCCACTGCCCCGACCTGCGCTACTAGATTCCGGTCCCTCTTGATTCTGCTCTCTACAACGTGCCAAGCGCTTTACAACATCCTTATAGTCGGGGTGTTGGCTATATATCCGATCATACAGCACGATAGCTTTTGACCACTCATCAGCTTCTTCATATTCTTGCGCTCGGCGATAGAGTCCCGCCCACTCCAATTGTTTCTTGATCTCTGCCAGCCTCAAAATCACGTTCTTATCGCCAGGTCGTTGTTGCTCCAACTCCTTGAAGCACTCTTGAGCAACTTGCCAACGCTCCGCCTCAATATGCCGTACACCAAGCTGGTAGAGATCCTTGGCTTTGGCGTCATCAAGTCGTTGCTTGATCTCTGCCGAACTTGGGGCCAACTCAGAAGCCTCCTCTAGCTTGGCCGCTGCCTGTTTCCATTCGGACTTGCGACAATGCTCGTCTGCTTCGTTGAGAAGCCGATCAATCCTCGCTCGTCGCTTGGCATCCTCAAGCTTTGCATTGGCTTCACCGTGCTCAGGGTCTCCACGGACAGCAGCTCCAAGCTCTTCAATTGCCTTAGTCCACTGCTTCGTATCTAGGTAACCAAGGCCTGTCAGGTATCTACCCCTGGCAGCCAACCGCTCGTAGGCATCCTTTAGCAACTCTCGAGCGTTGAGATAATCTGGATTTATGCGCACTATCTTCTCCAAGAGGTCGATAGCTGCTATCCAGTCTCTTACGTTAAAGGCTACCTGCGCCTCATCAAAGAGCTGATCCAATGCACCTGATTGTGTCATGTGGCTACGCTCCCAAGAGCAAAACGAGTCCTATCAGACTAACCGATTATGCTATCCCTACCCCACCACCTCGGAATGGGTTATGGCTGTTCCTCATTAACAGTCAGTGCCGTCCATATAGATCTGATGTTGCTCCATCTGGGCCTTCAACCCAGGTACATTTCGGGGATCTGGCGATTCCTTTGGAATAATCCTGGATCTATTGAATCTTCCCAGACTATGCGCCTCCATCGTTGCTGGCCGCGCTCCTACCGCAGCAGGTGCAATCTCAGACTCAACCAGCACCGACTGATTGACACGGATTGAATAGATGTTGGTATTGATGGTGCGAACATTACTTGATATGGCAATGCCTAGCGGCATCGATCTTGAGGCCTCTCCTGGAGAATCGTCTAGCAAGAACGCTATCCGAACGCAGCCAGAAGAGCGCAGTCGAGCAACTCGACTGCGTGAGAGGAACCGAACTGTGGGGTGCCCATCTTTCCTGAACATCGTAGACCCCGCCCTCGACAACTTGTCCCATCAGGTCATCCGACGCTGAAGGGTTTGTCTCATCACTTTGAAGGAAATGGGCTATTCCTGATGAACGATTGTTATTTTACTACACTCTTTCCGCAAAGTCAATGGCAACCGAAAATTCCAGACCAAAATCGAAGAAATGGCTCACAGCAAGACATGTCCTCAAGACGCTGCTCTCCCGCGCCCCAAGAGCAGGGAGGATAGAGCAGAAAACACCCCCCGAGTCCGCCTTTGCAGCCCCAAGGGAGCAATCCAGAAGTCTCCCACAATTAGAACAACCACAGACACTTCACTTGGCATAGCTGTGGCATGCCGCCCCCCATTTCCCCTAATTGTACAGTGTAGCATACCCTTCTAAACAAACCTCTTAACGAGCAACGAGTAGTACGCGGAGCGTGGCAGCAACGACAGATGAGACGAACCATTCAATAGCGAACAAACGAATCAGACGTTTCAGGCTGGCCGAGACTAGCAGGCTTCACTCACATCACCCACCGAACGCCGAGCCCTCCACTCCCTCTCAAGCACCGCAAACACCAGGTCGTCGGCCCACTCGCCGTGGCACCAGACGCTCTCCCGCAGGTGCGCTTCCTTGCGCATCCCCACCCGCTCCAGCAGCGCGATGGACGCGCGATTGCGCGGATCGACGGAGGCAAAGACGCGATGCTTGCCCAACGAGGTAAAGAGATAGTCGAGAACCGCGCTCAACCCCTCGGTCGCGTACCCTTGCCCCTGGTGAGCGGGGGCGAGCGTGATCCCCACCTCCGCCTGGTGGGCCTCCCCGGCCGGGAAATGCAGCCCGCAGTCGCCGATCAGGAGGCCAGAGTCCCGCAGCGTGATCGCGAGCTGAAACCAGGTGTCCGGCGTATCCGGCTCCAGGTTCAGGAGGCCCTCGACGAAGGACTGTATCTCCTCCACGCTGTGCGGCTCCCAGGTCTGGAAGCGCGAGACGTGTGGGTCGGAGCGATACGCGAACATGGCCGCGCAGTCGGAGAGACGCAGCCTGCGCAGCGCCAAGCGCGGGGTCATGAGCTCGGAAAACGTCATTTCTCGTTCACTCCACCGGGCTCCGGGGCGAGCACTCGCCGCTCGCCTCCCGCACCGCCTCCACGAGCAGGAACACGTCCCCTTCGCGGAACGGTTCCCGGTCATAGCTTGCCCACTCTTGCCTGACGGCGAAACCGCCGGCCCTCAAGAGGCGGTGGATCGCTCCACGATCGGTGATGCCGACCAGCGAGCGCTCTTCAACCCGATCGACTAATACGCCGCGCTCGTATACCTCGAACACGAGCACCGTCTCCTTCCTGCGGCCCGGCAGCACCTGCCCGCCGACGAGACGGCGAATGTCCCGCTCGCCGACCCGCACCTCGCCCGCCGGAGTTCTCTGTGAAGGCAACAGTCAGCGGCCCGGT
>Ga0180437_10011659_pt1 | contig 10512 bp, 10 predicted proteins | sample SS_ome_4_FD_132410 | JGI IMG/M metagenome (GOLD analysis project Ga0180437, IMG submission 132410) | Hypersaline lake sediment archaeal communities from the Salton Sea, California, USA - SS_3_D_1 metaG | ecosystem: Environmental > Aquatic > Non-marine Saline and Alkaline > Hypersaline >... | reverse complement strand
TATAGGTGGGGACGCGCACCAGGGCGGATCGGTTGCGCTGTCCCCAGGTGATGTAGGCGGGGGCTTCATAGCCTGGCACGAGGCGCTTGTAGGAGTTGACCCACTGGTTGCAGACTGCCGTGATCTCCGGGGCATGCTTGAGCAGACCGGCAATGTAGGACTTCGCCTCGTGGGAAAGGTGGTACCTGTCATCTCTGGCAAAGAAGGCGTTCTTCTCGCCCCGGAACAGTGACTGGTGCACGTGCATACCGCTGCCGTTGATGCCGAAGACCGGCTTGGGCATGAAGGTGGCGTATACACCCTTGGACATGGCGACTTCCTTGACCACCAGGCGGTAGGTCATCACGTTGTCCGCCATGGTCAGGGCGTCCGTGTAGCGCATGTCTATCTCATGCTGGCTGTGGGCTACCTCATGGTGGGAGTACTCGACATCGATGCCAATCTGCTCCAATATGAGGACCGTCTCCCGCCTGAGATCAATAGCGGCATCACGCGGCGTGAGGTCGAAGTAGCCGCCCACGTCCAGCGGCTCGGTGGCCTTCTCGTCCTTGAAGTAGAAGTACTCCAGTTCCGGGCCCACGTAGAAGGTATAGCCCAGGTCTGCCGCCCGCTTCAGGTTCCGCTTGAGGATGTAGCGCGGGTCCCCTGCAAAGGGCTCACCCCCGGGGAGCAGGATATCACAGAACATCCGCGCCACCGCGTTGTGCTCACGGGGCTGCCACGGCAGTAGTTGGAAGGTATCCGGGTCAGGCAGGGCAACCATGTCGCTCTCATCGATTCGGGCGAATCCCTCTATCGAGGAGCCATCGAACCCCATTCCTTCTTCCAGAGCGCCCTCCAGTTCGTCGATGTCAATGGCGAAGCTCTTCAGCATACCGAGGATATCGGTAAACCAGAGCCAGACGAACTTGACGTCATGCTCCCTGGCCGTTTTGAGGATGTACTCCTTACGTTCTTCAGTCCTTGCTGTCATACTTCCGTTCCTCCTTCTGGCATGTCATACAGCGTTTGCGCCGGAATCGCCAGTGCGGATACGCACTGCATCGTCAACTGGCATGACGAATATCTTGCCGTCGCCAATCTCACCTGTCCGCGCGCTTCTCGTGATTGCCGCGAGCGCCGGGGCTACGTCCTCGTCCATAACCACCACTTCCACCTTGAGCTTGGGCAGGAACTCGACTCTGTACTCACCCGCCCGCCATTGCAGGCGGACACCGCCCTGTTTGCCCCGCCCGCTGACCTCGCTGATGGTCATGCCGAAGTAGCCGATGGCCTCAAGTGCCTTGCGGACCGGCTCCAGCTTCTCTTCCCGGATTATGGCCTCAACCTTCTTCACTTCAGCATCCCCCCGTATGCCCTCTCTCCGTGCTGGGAGATGTCCAGTCCTACCGTCTCCTCAACGACACTGACCCTGAGACCCATGGCGAGGTCGACCAGCTTCCCCAGGACCCAGGTGACGGTGAGGGCGAACACCCACACCGCCGCAACTCCGGCAAGCTGCAGGAGGAGCTGCCCGGGGTTGCCGTAGAGCAGGCCGTCGGCTCCGGCGGAATTAACGGCAACGCTGGCAAAGATACCCGTCGCCAGGGCACCCCAGGTCCCACCCATCCCGTGCACGGCCCAGACGTCCAGCGACTCGTCTATTCCGCGCTTCATCCTGAAGAGCATACAGTAGTAGCAGAGGGCGGCTGCGCCAGCTCCGATTGGTATCCCCATTATCGGTGAGACGAACCCGGCCGCGGGCGTGATTGCCACCAGTCCGGCGACCGCCCCCGTTGCCACTCCGAGCAGGCTGGGACGCTGGTGCAGCCAGCTGAGTATCATCCACACGAAGGCTGCGGTCGCGGCTGAGATATTCGTGGCCACAAAGGCACTCGCCGCCAGACCCCCCGAGGCAAGAGCACTCCCGGCGTTGAAGCCAAACCAGCCGAACCAGAGGAGACCGGCTCCGATGGCCACCATGGGGATGTTGCCCGGTTCCATCGGCTCGCCTTCCCGGAAACCCCGCCGGGGACCGAGCAGAGATGCCAGGGCCAGCGCGGAAACACCGGCAGCGATGTGGACCACGGTGCCTCCGGCGAAGTCCAGGGCACCCAGCCTGGCGAGCCAGCCGCCGTCGCCCCAGACCCAGTGGGCCACCGGGCAGTAGACAAATGTCATCCAGAGCACGGAAAACACAAGAAGGGCGCTGAACTTGATGCGTTCCACCACGGCGCCAGTGATGAGTGCTACTGTGATGATGGCGAACATGCCCTGAAAGACCATGAAGGCGAGGTGTGGGATGGTAGTCGCATACACACCTGAAGGCGCCTGTCCCACTCCGGCAAGGAGCACGAAATCAAGGCCGCCTATAATGCTGGCGCGGTCCGGGCCAAAGCTCAGGCTGTAGCCGTAGAGCACCCATAGCAGACCTATCAGGCCCAGTGCCGCGAAGCTCATCATCATGGTGGACAAGAAGTTCTTCCTCCTCACCATGCCGCCGTAGAACAGGGCCACTCCGGGGGTCATCAGCATGACCATCGCGGAAGACACCAGCACCCAGGCGGTAGCAGCGCAGTCTATCATTGTCCTTCCTCAGCAGAGTCTGTTGTCTTCAGTATGATGGTCCGTTGTTTCCGGATGATTACATCCCGGTTAAGTCTGCGTTACAGTCTGCTTCATCATGTTGCGGTTGACATGAGGTGCCACTTGATTCCAGCCCTACGGCAATTCTCAGAAACCATCGGCCCTGAGCACGCATCCTCAGTCGTTCTGGTGGAACCGGTAACCCACATTCCTCACGGTCTCGATGAAGCTATGTCCGAAGGCTTCAATCTTGCTCCGGAGTCTCCTGACGTGCACGTCTACCGTTCTATCACCACCGAGGTAGTCGCGGCCCCACACGTGGTTGAGCAACGCGTCGCGGGTGAAGACACGGCCGGGATTGCGGGCCAGGAACCTGAGCAGCTCGTATTCCCTGAAGGTGAGAACCACTGTCCTGCCAGCGATGGTGACCTCGTACCGGGCAGTGTCAATGCTGAGGTCACCGAGGGTAATGAGTTCGGTGCCGTTCCTCTCCGCGCTCCTGCCCATGAGGCACCTTATCCTGAGCACCAGTTCGCGCAAGTCATACGGCTTGACCACGAAGTCGTCACTGAAAAGGTGGCCGTTGAGTCCGCAGATGGTCTCAAGCCTGCCCAGAATGATGGTCGGGGCATGAAGGTCCTGGATTGCCGTCCGGGAGAGCGCCCGTATTCCCGCGTGACTGTCGGCGTCCAGCAGGACAAGGTCCGGAAACGTGTGCCCGATTTCATCTGCGTCTTCAAGGCATGAGCAGATGACGCCTTCTCGGCCCAGCTCATCGGCCAGCTCTCTGAGGGCCTGGCTCTCATCGGCTACCATTGACACCCTGGTAATCGCCCACCTCCATGACCGCTAGGGAGTGTACAGTCTGCCATAGGGACGAAGCGTGCGCGGGGACAGCTTGATGAACCTCTCGTTCAGTATCTCATCTGCCTGGTATCCGAAAAGGCTGGCAAACTCGTGGACGTACTGTGCCAGCACGCGACGGTCCTCTTCGTCGAGCCCGGCAACTCCGACTTCCCTCCCGAGCTGGTGGTCCTGGACGCTGCCCCGGATGTAAACGACACCACCGTGCATGCCGGTACCGATGAAGTTGGCCCTGTGGGCGTTTCCATTCAGGGTGAGGCCGAGCATTATCAGGACGCCGCCGGCCATATACTCGGCAAGGAAGTCCTGGGCGGTGCCGCCGATGACAATCACCGGCTTCTTGTCCCCGTACGCCTTCATGTGGATGCCGGCCCGGTACCCCACATCCTCTCTGACGAAGACCTTGCCGCCCCGGGCAGACAGCCCCAGGATGTCCCCGGCACGCCCATGGACCACTATCTGGCCATCGTTCATGGTATTGCCGCAGCCGTCCTGGGCATTGCCGTGCACCACGATTCTGGACCCATTCATGAACGCCCCCAGGTCATTGCCGGGAGTCCCGTATATCTCAATCTCTATTGACCGGTCCAGGTTGGTGCCGATGTACCTTTGACCGGAGACGTTGCACAGCTGCACCTTCCTGACACCCCGGGCAGCAAGGCGCCGCACCTGCAGGTTCAGGTCCCTGTAGTGGATGCCGCTGGCATCAATCCTGGCCGGGTCTCCTGTCTCTATCATCTCATCTTCCCGCCGTCCTAACTCCAAGGACATCAAGCTCGGTGTCGGTGAGGCCGACGCCCCTGAGGTGCAGCCGGTTGCCGCGCAGGCTTTCCAGGGCATTGATTCCCATGCCGCCGAGCATGTCCTTCAGTTCCAGGCTCCAGGCACGGAGAAGGTTGGCCAGCCGCCTGGCGCCGATATCCGGGTTTATCCGCCTGGTCAGGGCAAGGTCCGTGGTGCAGATGCCCCAGGCGCACCTGCCGGTGTGACACTGCTGGCAGACGTGGCAGCCGAGGGCAATCAACGCCGCCGTGCCAATATAGACGGCGTCAGCTCCGAGGGCGATTGCCTTGGCTACGTCACCGCTGTTCCTGATGCCGCCGGAGATGACCACCGAGGCCTGATTGCGGATGCCTTCCTGCCGCAACCGGCTGTCCACCGACGCCAGGGCCATCTCGATGGGAATGCCCACGTTGTCCCGGATTATCTTTGGCGCTGCTCCGGTGGCGCCACGCAGCCCGTCGAGAACGATGATGTCTGCTCCGGCGCGCACCATGCCGCTGGCAATCGCCGCAGAGTTATGGACTGCGGCAATCTTGACCGATACCGGCTTGGTGTAGTTGGTCGCCTCCTTGAGGGCATAGATGAGCTGGGCCAGGTCCTCGATAGAGTAGATATCATGCTGAGGTGCCGGAGAAAGAGCGTCTGTCCCGGTGGGAATCATCCGGGTCCTGGAGACCTCGGCACTCACCTTCTCCCCGGGGAGGTGCCCGCCAATTCCTGGCTTTGCTCCCTGGCCAATCTTGATTTCCAGCACACGGGCCGCATTGAGGTAGTCGGAATGCACCCCGAAACGTCCCGAGGCAACCTGGGCAATGGTGCTGTTGCCGTACTGGTAGAGGCTGGCGTGCAGGCCCCCTTCTCCAGTGTTCCACAGGGTACCCATCTCGGCGGCAGCACGAGCCAGGGAGCGGTGCACGTTGAGGCTGACGGCACCGTAGGACATGGCGGCGAACATCACCGGCACCTCGACTCTCACTTGCGGCCATAGCTCCGTCTCCAGGGTGGTACCTGCCGCCCCTAGCTTCACGCCGTCCGGCCTGCGCCCGAGGTAGGTGGTCAGCTCCATCGGTTCACGCAGCGGGTCAATCGAAGGGTTGGTCACCTGGCTGGCATTGAGCACCAGATGGTCCCAGTAGATACGGTAACCCTTGTCATTGCCCATGCCCGTGAGGAGCATGGCCCCGCCTTCGGCCTGCCTGAGGATATCCTCGATTACCTCCGGGGTCCAGTTGGCGTTCTGCCGGTACTCAAGTCTACTTCGGGAGACCGTCAGCGCCCCGGTAGGACAGAAGGTCACGCAGCGGTGGCAGCCGACGCAGTTCTCGGAATGGCTCCGCACTTCGTCATCCTCAGTGTCATAGCAATGGGTCCCAAAGGTACACTGGTTGACGCACACCTGACACTGGATGCAGCGCTCCGGGTCCCGCACTATTTCGTATTTCGCCGGCAGGTAGGTCTTCACGGCTTCTCCCTAAATCCGGACCGGAATTCCCAGGTCGGCCAGGTGCCTCTTGGTGTCTCGAATCGAGTACGCTCCGTAGTGGAAGATGCTGGCGGCAAGGACAGCGTCTACCTTGCCCAGGATAAGGGCCCGATAGAGGTCTTCCGGTGTGCCGGCACCACCACTGGCGACAACCGGGACGGAGACCGCTTCGGAGACGTCACGCAGATGGACGAAGCTGGTCCCTTTGACCACTCGCCCGTCTTTGACGTCCAGGCAGGGGATAACCCTCTTGGTCAGCACCTCATGTCTCCGCGGTGGCAACCACCTCGGTGGCGGCTACCAGCTGTTTCTGCAGTGGCCTGCCGGTTCGGCCGATGACCGGTTCGCCACCCATGGGAGACCACACCCGGTCCAGGTCGGGGCTTATCAGGCGGATGGCGGACTCTTCGGATGAGAGGTAGAGTATGCTGCCCTTCTCCCCGACGGTCAGCGGTCGCAGCCTGATTCGGTCGGTCAGGCCGATCATCTCACCCTGGTGGGCAATAATCACGGTGAACGGTCCGTTCAGAAGCAGGCCGCCGTACACCTGGCGCAGGGCGGTCAACAGCTCTCGCTGTCCGGCTGGCCGGCGCTCGATTTCCTCCCAGAAGGGAGGGGCCACGATATCGGCGAATACCTCCACCGGCAGACCGTGTTTGCGCATCACCAGGTCCACTGCGTAGGCGACCACCTCGGTATCGGTCTGCATGGTGCAGTGATAGCCAAACTGCTCCAGATAGCGCCGGTTCGCCCCGTAGGATGAGATTTCACCATTGTGGACCACGGACCAGTCCAGGATACTGAACGGGTGTGCTCCACCCCACCATCCAGGGGTGTTGGTCGGGAACCGCCCGTGTGCTGTCCAGAGGTAGCCCTGGTACTCCTCCAGGCAGAAAGGCCGGGCGATGTCTTCGGGGTAGCCGACACCCTTGAAGATGCCCATATCCCTGCCGCTGGAGAAGACGAAGACATCCGGCAGCGTGGTGTTAATCTGCATTACCCGCGCCACCAGGTAGTCGTCCTCAGACCGTCCCTCGAGCCGCTGCCGCTCCACATCGACGAAGTAACGCCAGACCAGAGGTGGGTCGACAATGTTTGGTGTCGGTCGTGTCGGCACCTCCTCGGCATGGACAACGTCGAAAGAACTGCTGAGGAAGTCGTCGGTCATCCGCTTCCCCTGCGCGCTAAGGAACATGATATGAAGGGCGTACAGCTCGGCATACTCCGGGTACAGACCATATACGGCAAAGCCACCGCCAAGGCCATTCCCACGGTCATGCATGTTGGCGATTGCCCGGATGATGCCCTCTGCGGAGAATCTCTCCCCGGAGGTGTCAATAGCGCCAAAGATGGAGCAGGCGTCAATCACCTTATCATCGCCGTGTGGGTTGTTAAGCTCCTGGATGTCCTTCATAATGCTACCGCCTTTCGAGGTGCTTCTAACCGTGACCGCCATATCTCTTCCGGCAGGGACACAAGGCCGAAGTCATCAGCAACGAGCGCCTCGGCGAAGCCGTCTACATCGACTCTGTCCTTCATCAGGCTGTAGATGATGCCGGAGCGTTCGATGTCGCCGCTGAACACCATGCCAACGACAAGCCCGTCCTTCAGTATGACCTTCCTCCGGTATCGGTCCCTGTTCCGGCTGAGCACTGTGTAGCCTTCGTCTGGTGGTGTGCTCAGTCCCGCCGAGGCGATGGCCAGTCCAAAGTAGTGCAGAGAATTCATCGTCGTGCTCCCCGCGTACTCGGTATCCACTCCGGCCATGTTGCGACCGGCAACCCTTCCCCCGGCATAAGCGTTGTGCCAGATTGGGGTGACCCGGTTCTCCCTGTGAATGAAGTCATAGGCCTCAGCAGCGTCGCCACAGGCATAGACGCCCGGTACGGACGTTTCCATGTGTCGGTTGACGACGATGCCACGGCCCACCTCTATCCCGGTGCCGGACGTAATCCCGGTGCGCGGCTGTACACCGATGGCTACGATAACCACCTCACAGGGTATCGGCCGGTCGTCGTCCAGCACCACACCGGTGGCTTCACCAGGCAGATAGCTGCTCACCCCGCTGACGGTACGGCCAGTGATTATCTCAACGCCGCAACCGTTCAGAGTGTTCTCGACCAGGGCTGATGCTTCTTCGTCGAGGACGGTGTTCAGTATCCGTTCCTTCATCTCGACGACGGTTACTTCGACCCCTCTCTTCACCAGTGCCTCCGTGACACTCATCCCGATGAGACCGCCACCGATGACCACAGCCCTTGTCCTTCTCCGGTAGCGATCCAGATACCGGTCGAGTGCCATAGCGTCATCGAGTGTAGTGAAGTTGAAGACCCCCTTGAGCCCGGCGCCATGTATGCCAGGGACAACGGGGGACCCTCCAGTAGCCAGCAACAGCTTGCCCCAGGCCAGGGTCCTCCCGTCATCCAGTTCGACGGTACGAGCGTCGGTATCGATTCCGGTCACCTTGATGCCAAGATGGATATCAATGCGATTCCTTTCGTAGAAGTCTCCGGGCCGAAACAGCATGCTTTCCAGCGGACGGTGTTCCGCCAGGTAATCTGAGATGAGCGGCCGGGAATAGGCTGGGTAGGGCTCTTCGGATATCACCGCAAGTGACCCGGCATGGCCGGCCCCACGGATAGCTTCGGCGGCTCCGATGCCCCCGGCCGAGTTCCCGATAATCAGGTATTCCAGCCTTTCTGTCTCTTTCATGATGTCATGCCGCGTCCAATTCTTAGCCAGGCTACTACCGCAGAGCGATGTGACGAGCGGTCATGCAATGCCGCTCCAATCTCTGCACTCGTCAGAGCATCAGCAGGCTGGTAGAGACCGCCAGGGTGATGCCGCTTTCACTCTCAGTAGCCTAGTGCTCTACCTTGACCTTCACGATGTTCTGCCGGGCAATACCCACCTCACCGCCGTCCTTCTTGACAAAAACGTGCATCAGGCCCATTACTTCATACTGCCCGTTTCTCAGATTCGCGGTGTTCCACCTCACCGGGAAGTTCCCACGTATGTCATCGGACTCCCCGATCTTTATCCATGTATCTGCATTCTTCTTGCGATAGTACCAGGGGTTGGTTACCCTCATGATAGGTCCTGTGAGACCCAAATCCTCAAGCTCCTTCCGCAGCAGGTCTTCACTGAATTCCTCCCGCAGCAGGACACTGCCGGAGTACTTCTCTAGCACCTGTGACGGAACAATATAGTGTGGTCCCCAATCGTGTGACATCGCGCACCTCCGCTTCATAGAATGTATGTCAGTCAGGCAACAATCACTCCGTTTCGGTGCCAGGTCTCTTCCCTAAGCTTCGACATACACAAGTGCTTCGTTGGGGCAACCAGCGACGCAGGCCGGTGTGTCTTCCCCGGGACAAAGGTCACACTTCACAATCCTGCGCTGTCCAGCATCGCACCTTATGGCGCCCAGAGGGCAGGTGATCACGCACATCCAGCATCCGACACACTTGTCTTTGTCGAAAGTGACGACACCGCTGTTGTACTCTCTGGTTAGAGCCCCGCTGACGCAAGCGTCAACACACGGAGCTTCATCACAGTGCTGACAGCGCACTGAGAAGCTCACCGGGAGCCTCTCTTCTATCCTTACGCAGGGCAATGGCCGGTGCACCTCTCGCTTGAATGCCTTTACCAAGTCTCTCGAACTGGAGTGCCGGACCTGGCAGTAGATTTCACAGAGGTGACAGCCCATGCAGGCTTCTTCGTTGATGTAGACTCTCTTCATGGTCTCCAGACCCGTATAGATATGCGGCTAGCGGATGCCGTATACCGCATTGTACCAGGCCTTCCGTGATTTGTCAATACCCATTTTACGCATGCACGCAGGTCCGTTCGGCCTTACGTGCCAATCGCGGGCACGCCCTGGCGGCAACATTGAGGTATCGATGGCCGCATATTATCGTCGCCGGTAGATGCCGCATTCCCCCGTTACTGACCGGATACTGGCGCGCAATCGGCAGAATGTGCATTCCTGAGGACATGCCCGCACACGTGAGGTTCACAGTCCCGGACGTGGTCTTGTGCCGGTGCCTCGGCGTGATGCACCGGCGGGGTCGGAGTCTTTCTCTCTCTGGGTCAGTGGGCCTGCTCGTGGAGGCGTGGTCAGATGCGACTGATTGTGCGCTGGAATCCACCCGCGCCGACAGGCGGCCGCCAATGAGGCGGCACGACGGGAGAGCTCCGCGTGGGCAAGCTGTCAGGCTGACGGCAGAAGGAGACCGACTGGCCAGGCGGGGGAACGGGGGAGATACTGGTCTTCCTGGTCACACAATGGCAGTCAGGACGACAGGCCGCAATCCTTGACGATCCTGGAGAGCCAGAGGTCGGAGTTCTACGTTAGCAGGGAAGCTCATGGTCAGCACCCTCTGCGCGTCTTTCCTTGGAACAAGGATGAGTAACTGATGCCACGATACGGCTTCGGCGGGCAAGAGGAGTTGCGCCATTGGCTCACCCGTGCGCCTCACCGGGACCCGTTGGCCGCATCCTGTCCCCACACTAGGCCAGGCTATTGAGTCCGGTTGAGGTCTCATAATGCCTCTCGGAATCGTGCTACCGCAGTGTCAGACCGCCGTCGATTACGATAGTCTGTCCGGTGAGGTAGCTGGAAGCATCGGATGCCAGGAATACCATGGCGTCGGCTATTTCGTTCGGCTGGCCGATGCGGCTTAGCGGAACTCTCGCGGCCATGCCAGCGAGTTGCTGTCTGGCCTCCTCGTCCGGGAGGAGGGCAAACTTGGCGTTGAAGAGGTGGGTGTCTATCGGCCCGGGGGCGATTGCGTTGACGCGGATGTTGTGCTGGG
>Ga0180437_10011658_pt1 | contig 10512 bp, 8 predicted proteins | sample SS_ome_4_FD_132410 | JGI IMG/M metagenome (GOLD analysis project Ga0180437, IMG submission 132410) | Hypersaline lake sediment archaeal communities from the Salton Sea, California, USA - SS_3_D_1 metaG | ecosystem: Environmental > Aquatic > Non-marine Saline and Alkaline > Hypersaline > Sediment... | reverse complement strand
TGTATCTCGGGGAGAGATTCAGTGCACTGCCTCAGGTGACCTTTCACGCTGTGGATTTCAACCCAACGCCCACAGACTTTGCGTACATGACCACGACGGGGCTGATCAACCGCCTGCGGCAATACGTGCTGGACCGCAATCTGGGAACGGTCCACCTCATCGGCAGCTCCTACGGTGGGTTGATCGCCCTGCACTATGCCCACCGGTTTGACGGCATCGAGAGGATGCTCCTGCTAGCCCCCGCTGTGCGCTGGCTATCCGGCGGGCTCTTGGAGGAGGAACTGACCCAGTGGGAACAGGCGGGTGCTGTCCCGGTCCACCACTATGGCTTTGAGAAAGAGATTCCCCTCCGCTTCGACCTCCAGGTGGACGTGCTCGGTTATCTCGAACCGGTGGCACCGGCGGCCCTCACCCTGATCATCCACGGGCGGCAGGACGAGACCGTGCCCATAGACGATAGCCGGGCCTACGCCAAGCGGTTCCCCGGGCAGGTGCAGTTGATCGAGGTAGAGGCAACGCACGATCTCAACGACCACCTGGGTTTCATCTGGGAGCAGGTGCAGTCCTTTCTGCTGGGCGGGTGAGCGTGGTTACGACCCAAGGGAGTGGGTACGCCTGCGCAACCTGGGACGATCCCCCATACTCCCGGCTGAAAGCGCACACCGTTTTGACAAAACAGCGCCCCTCTGCTATACTGGATTGTGGATGCCGGAGAGGGAGTCCGGCCGTCACGTCACGGAGGGATGGCCGAGTGGACGATGGCGACGGTCTTGAAAACCGTAGTGGCCGCAAGGTCACCGGGGGTTCGAATCCCTCTCCCTCCGCCAGATAAGCACCAGGACATCTACTGTCAGCGTGAACTGAATAACACTGGGGGAGGTGCCAGAGTGGACGATTGGGGCCGCCTGCTAAGCGGTTGAGGGGTCAAAAGCTCCTCCCAGGGTTCGAATCCCTGCCTCCCCGCCTACGTGCCCTCGTAGCTCAGCGGATTAGAGCGTCTCCCTGCGGAGGAGAAGGTCGCGCGTTCGAATCGCGCCGAGGGTGCCAGATGAGACAGGCTTCTGTTAAAGAGACGGAAGCCTGTCTTTTGTTGGTTGGCCTGGCAGATTGGTAGATGCGGGCCGCGGGGTAGCGGGTGTGGGGGGGGCGGGTGCGCGTTATCTCTGTCCTGCCGATGGCGGATCTCAGTCCGCTGGCGTGGCGCGGACTGTGGTCCGCGTCGAGCACATACTACATTCGCTCACGGCGGATCACAATCCGCCGGTCCTACTCGGACGAGTCATGCACACCAAGCGTGCAGCCTCCTCGCTCCAGGCCCGTCACAACCCGCTGGCGTGGCGCGGACTGTGGTCCGCGTCGAGCACATACTACATTCGCTCACGGCGGATCACAATCCGCCGGTCCCCGTTAACTAAGCAACTCGCGCACGTCTTGCAGCGGGATCAGGGCCGGCCCATCTCGCGTGTAGAACCCGGCACTGGACCAGGGATAGTCCTCTGGCACATCTGCCAACTGCCAGTGAGGCTGCACAGGACTGTTGTGCGTATACGCCAGCTTTTGCTCCAGCACAGCAGGCGTCACGATGGCCTTGGCGAGATACCCATCCTCCCAGACTTTGTATTCCTGCTTCCCCGGTCGCGTGACCAGCCGCCGTAGCGCATCCAGTGCCGGCTGGTTGCCCTCTACCTGATACTGGCGGACGATCAGGCGTGAGGCACCTGACTTGAAGGCCCGCGCACAATCCTTGGGCGGGAAGTCCTGTGGGCACTGGATGATGACATGCACATAATTGGGCATGAGGACAAAAGCGTACAGGGTGACCTGGTTCATGAGGGTTACATAGTGCAGGCCGTCCACGAGGATGCGTTTGACGATGTCCCGCCGAAAAATGGGCTTGCGTTCTGCTGCTGTTACAGTTATGTCTTGCCCACAAACGGGCGCTTGATACACTGCCCACAAAGCCTTGTCCCTTCTGTCCTGTCAAAGGTGACAGTCCTTCCGATTTGTGCTAAAATGCACCTGCGAGCTCACTTCACAGACAGCCGTTGGCGGCGTGGCGAAGGTGCCGGATTGTGATCCGGCACGAGCAACGAGAGGGGCTCGCGCTGGCATGGTGATTCCCAAAACTCACAAATAGAAGGAGGTACTTATGACAAGCGATCTCCGAAACAGGTTACGGATCTCGGCAGGGCGCCTGGACGAGATCAACTCCCTACTGTTGGATCCCAACACGCAGGTCGTCAACGATTTCCTGGACGTCGTGGAAAAGTACGGCACGGTGGAAGAGATCAACCGCAAGGCTGATAAGGCTCGCAAGTTGCCGCACCTGATGGCCCGGTTGAAAGACGCCGGCTCCCCCTACCTGGCCGACCTGGAGTGGCTGATGGCGCAACGGGATCGGGGCGCCTTCATCAGCGTAGCCGACTACCGGCGCAAAGTGCTGGGCGACCAGGTCCGTGCGATGACCTTCCTGGACGATTTTGCGATCACGCTGGAGATCAGCGCCCTGCAATACTTTCCCTATCTGATCTCCGAGGCCCGGCAGGCCATCGACAAGGGGGAGTTGATGCCGGGGCGCTATATCCGCGTGCGCAAGATGAAGGAGCAGGAGGCAGACCAGGGCGACATCCTGGCCGTGGCGGCGGCGATGCAGATCGTGGGCGCGACGTATGTGGAGACCCTGGACACCAAGGGCACCGACGGCTCCAACATCCACCTGGGTGGGCCAGAGACAATCACCGGCTACTTTGGCGGCGTGGGCCAGCCCAACGATTATGCCCTGAAATGGCTAGACGAATTCCTGTACTACTATACAACCTATGGGATCAAGCAGGTACTGAACATCAACCCCGGCACGGTACTGCTCGGCTACTTTCTGCACAAGCTGGGCGTGGACAACGAGTTCAAGATCTCGGTCTATATGGGGAACGACAACCCCTATGCCGCCCTATGGACCCTCATCGGTGCCAAGCTTTTTGGCCGTGACGATGGCACTACCTCGCTGATCGGCTTTAACTGGAGCAACAGCGTGAACAACGAGACGATCGAGATCACGGCCCAAGTGCGCAAGGCACTGGCGTTGGAGGAGATTGTCCGGTTCGAGCACCACATCACCGAAACCTACAAGAGTATCGTCCGCCAGCCGTACGACCGCACCGAGGAGCTGGTGGAGCTGGCCGACCACGTGGCCAACATCTCGGCCAAGCACGAGGGTGCTGGGCCGGAGATAGATCAGACCCGGGAGCATCCCTCCGATATTCTGGACTATTTCCGCGACAAAGCCGAGATCCTAGAGTCTGGCGACATGGCTGCGCTGGAGCGGAACTACCTGGACAAGCACGACGCCGTGAACCGAACCGCCCGAGCGCTGACGGAGAACGGTCTTTCGTTCATTGCTGCGCAACATCTGCACAAATAGGGAAACCACAACGGAGAGTGAATGATGAATGAAAAGCCGTTCCGGCCAGGCGGGGTGAATCCGGCGCTGGTCACTCCATTCGCCAAGGACCAATCTGTGGATGAGGAGGCATTCCGGGCCCTCATCCGCCATGTGCTCGACGACGTGGATGGGCTGGTCCCCTGTGGCACCACAGGGGAGTTCAACTATCTCACCCCGGAGGAGAACCAACGCCTGGTGCAGGTCGCCGTGGAAGAAGCCAGGGGCAAGCCAGTCATCGCTGGGACGGGCGCGGCGGGCACCAAGCAGGCTGTGACGCTGGCCCGCAACGCCCAGGAGGCCGGAGCGACGGCCTGCCTCATCGTCTGCCCCTACTTCTTGCATCCTTCTGACAAGGGCATCTACCAACACTACTACGAGATCGCCAGGGCCCTGCCCAACATGCCCATCATCCTCTACAATATTCCCCAGGTGGTGGACGCCTACCTGCCGCGTCGCGTGGTCGAGGATCTGGCCGATATCCCCAGCATCGTCGGCATCAAGGATTCCTCGGGCAACCTGACCTACACGATGGAAATCCTGGAATACGCGGGTGACCGGATCAATGTCCTGATCGGCCACGACGAGGTGGTACTGAACGCCCTGGCTGGCGGGGTGCACGGTATGATCCTGGCCTCAGCCCAGGTATATCCCGAGGTGTGGCAGCAGGTGATGGCTGCCGTCCGCTCGGGAGACCTGGACACAGCCCGCGCCCTACAACGCCGGGTGCAAAAGCTATCGCGCATCTTTTGTCGCTACGGCGGCGGGGTGGCCGTCAAACAGGCACTCAAGATGATGGGCGTGGATGCTGGCCGCCCCCGTAGCCCCCTGAAGAGCGTCGGCGGGGCGCTGATCCACGAGGACCGGGCCGAGATCCAGCTCGAACTGGAAAAGCTGGGCAAGGTGCAGGTGCCGGACATCCAGTTCCAGGTGCCGGGTGGGCCGCTGGCCGGGCGGTTCGAGGGGGTCGGTCTGGATGCGGAGACGATCCACCAGGAAGGCATGTTGCTGGGCAGCGGCAGTGCCGGCGAGGGCGTGGAATGGGTGCAGATCGATCTACTGTGCGGCGCCAAGAAGGGACCAATGGGTGAAGCCTGGGCCTACCAGCTCACCTACCCGCGCCATGGCTTTGAAGCGTTGACCACGATCCTAGAGCCCAACCTGACGGTGCGACCCAGCACGTTGATTGTGCCCGCCAACGAGTTGAAGGACCTGCGCCAAGCCAACATGATCTACGGTCCGGTGCAGAACGCGGTCGCCAAGGCCCTCGTCACCAAACTGGACGAGGGCGTCATCCCCGAGACGGCGATGCAGGCCGACGTCCTGTTCGTCCAGGCGGCGGTCCACCCCCAAGCATTGGACCGGCGGGTACTGGGCCGCAACGCCTATGCGGCCACCTGCGCAGCCATCGACAGCGCCTTTGCGGAGGGCAGGTAACATGACACCAAACGATGGTAGCAAGAAAGTCGACTGGTTCAAAGGCATCTTTCCCGCACTGGTCACGCCGTTCACGGCGGACGACCAGGTAGACGAAGCAGTCTACCGGGAGTTGATCCGCTTTGTGCTGCCCCACGTGAACGGGGTGGTACCCTGCGGAACCACGGGTGAGTTCAGCTCGATGACGCTGGAGGAGAAACGGCAGGCGATCGAGGTTTGCCTGGACGAGGTAGACGGCCGGGTTCCGGTCCTGGCCGGGACCGGCTGCCAGAGCACCCGGGAGACGGTGGCGCTCACCCGCTGGGCCAAGGATGCCGGCGCGACCGGTGCACTGGTGGTGGCGCCCTACTTTTTGAAACCTGCCTTCAACGAGGTGTTCGATCACTACAAACAGGTGAACCAGGTCGGTCTGCCCCTGGTGCTGTACAACATCCCGCAGTGCGCCGGCACCCACTACAAGTGGTGGACGGCGGAGGGCATGGGCCTGGCCTTTGATAACGTCGTCGGCATGAAAGACTCGTCGGGCGATATGCCCTTTTTCATGGCAGCGCTGGAAAAGCTGCGTGGCACCATCGGCCTCTTTTGCGGGCACGACGAAGTCGCAGGGCTTGCCATGCTAGCTGGCGCCGACGGCGCCATTCTGGCTTCGGCCAACATCATCCCCGACATCTGGCAGGAGATCTACCGGGCCGCGAAGGATGGTGACCTCGAGTACGTGCGGCAGCGCCACAAGGATATCCAGATCCTCACCCGCCTGGTGGTGCGCAAGGGCGGCCCCCAGGCCGCCAAAGAGAGCTTGCGCATGATGGGCATTGCGGATATGAGCAACGTCCGACTACCCATGATCCAGGGTGGCGAGTTTGAGCGGGAGGACTATGAAGATATGCGCTCCCAGCTCGAGAACCTGGGCAAGATCGGATCCCAGGTCGTGACGTTGGGCGGCAAGGAGGTCGAGTATACCCTGCCGGCCGACCTGCCTCCCCAATTTGGCGATCTCTCGCTGTGTGTGGGCGAGGGCTTTGCCGGGCCCCCCTTCTCCGAGATAGCCCACATCGACCTGTTGCTGGGCTGGAAAGATGGGCCCGTGGGTAGGGCCCTGGAGCGGGCACGGAACGAGCCACGTCCGGGTCATGAACTGGCCATCATCAGCGAGCGCCCCCTGACCATGCTGGTGCCGACCGTCACCGTGCGCGGGGCCAAAGCGCGCCAGTTGGTATACGAAGAGGCAGCCAGTGGCGTGAACCTGGCCCTGGAGCACGCCATCGCTCACCACAATCTGCCGGAAGCACTGCTGGACGACATCTGCCTCATTGCCAACGTGTTCGTGCACCCGGCGGCCAGTATCCGGCGCCGGGTGATGATCAATAATTACAAAGCAATGCGCGGCGCCATCCGCAAGGCGCTGGAGGGGCGCCCCACGCTCCGGGAGCTGGTGGCCGAGAAGGAATCGGCTCGCCATCCCTTCCGCTACGCGCCGTAACCTTCGTGCCAGCAGAAAAGGGCTGGTAGTTCTGGCGGGACGCACCATCCTGCCAGAACTACCAGCACGGAGGAGTATCTCCTTGTCAAATCAATTGCCCATTCGCGAATATGCCTCAGCGGGAGGCGTCGTCATCGAGGATGACGGCACGCGTGTTCTCGTACTGTTGCGCCCCGACCGGCTGAGACCCGAGGGTTGCCCTGAGGTTCGGCTGCCCAAAGGTCACATCGAACCAGGTGAGAGCCGGCAGCAGGCTGCGCTCCGCGAGGTAAGCGAGGAAGCCGGGTTACGGAATCTGGAGATTCTGTCCGACCTGGGACACCAAACCGTCGAGTTTGATTGGCAAGGCTACCACTATATTCGCAACGAGTCCTACTTTTTGATGGCCGCGGCCTCGAACGCCCAGTACGGCCGTCCTGAGAAGCAGTTCCAGCGCCAGTGGCTCACCTGGGAAGAAGCGCTGGCCCGACTAACCTTCGAGGCAGAGCGCGAATGGGTCCGGCGTGCGTGGGGAGCGGTGGCGGAACGCTAGAGGATGTCGCCGACAAGCACACCCAAGAGACCGACGACCACGCCCAGATGCAGGAGCAGATTGGCGTCGGTGAACAGAAACAGCAGAAATCCGGTTTGCTCGTTGGCTGGCACCAAGGCATAGATCCCGCACCGCACCAGGAAATTCAGGAGCACGAGGGCCACGCCAAGCAAAACTGGCAGTCCCCTTACCATCGCCAGTCTATCCAAGAAGCGACTCATGCCAAGCCACACTCCTCTCCAGAGCCGAACGGCGGTTCACTCCTGGCCGGTCGGCGACAGGCTTACCTCCTCACTGCGCAGAGAAGGATCGAGTTCGGCTGCCCTGTTCAGATCCCGGCTGGCCCTATCGTACTCGCCCTTGTTTCCATAGGCCATCCCGCGGTTGTGGTAGGCAATCGCCAGGTCGGGGTCAAGTGAAATCGCTTGGTCCAGATCCCTTATGGCCAGGTCATACTCGCCAAGCTTTTCATAGGCCTCTCCACGTTCGGCCAACACGACGGCGAGGCTCGGCTCGATTTCCAGCACCTGGCCAAAATCCTCGATTGCCCCTTGATGATCCCTCATGGCCGCACGGGCTACGCCCCTGGCATGCCGGGCATCCGTGTTCCCGGGCTGAAGTCTGATCACCTCACCATAGTCGGCTGCTGCCGCCGCGTGCATTCCGAGGGCCATGTAGGTGTCGCCCCGGCCCATGTAGGCCAGTGCAAAAGCTGGGAATAGCGAGAGCGCACGAGAAAAATCTTCGAGCGCATCCTCGTACATCTCAAAGTGATGCCGCACCAGACCCCGGTAGTAGAACCCCTTGGGCCTTTGAGGCGCCAGCGCACAGCCCCGGTCCAGATCGCTCAGCGCCCCTTCTGGGTCTTCCAGCACCACCCTGGCTACACCCCGTGCAGTGTAGGCCTGCGCATAGGTGCCGTCCAGCTCAAGGGCCCGGCTCTGGTCTTGGAAGGCCATCCCGTATTCACCCATCTTGGCATACATCTGCCCGCGCCGGTAATAGCCTTCCATCAAATCCGGATCCAGACGAACGGCCCGTCCATAGTCATCCAGCGCCCAACGCTCTTTACCCTGCCGCTCGCGGATCAGGCCGCGGTAGAGATACGCCCAGGCATTCTCCCCAAGAGTGAGGGCCTGGTCGAGGTCCTGGAGCGCTGGCTGATGCCGTCCCAGCGCATAGTTCACCACGGCGTGATTGATCAAGGCTTCGGCATCCGCCGGCGCTAGCTCGATCGCCCGGTGGTAGTAGGTCAAGGCCCGTTCATACTCTCCCAGATAATAACAGGCGCCTCCCAGCAGCATCAAATCCTCCACACGCCGCAGCAACTCGCGCGTATCCTGCTGTCTTCGAACCGTGGCAAAGTTAACCATCTCGATGCGTTCGAGCTTCAATACATGCTCACGCCACGCTTCCCTCGATTCCGGTGGCAACTCAACGGCGTCGATCGTAGCCAGCCTGCCCACCGTGACGTCACTGACCCGCTGCAGATCCTCGAACTCGGCCCATAGACGGGCCTTCTCTTCGCGGACCAGGTCCTCGTGCAATTCCAACTGAATCTGCAGAGCCTGGCGCTGCTCTTGAAGCTGCGCAACTTCTTGGGTCAGTACGGCTATCTCCTTGTCGTGCGTCCGTTCCAGTCGCTGCCAGTGGCGGTCGTAGGCACTGCTCCGCCGGCCCAGATTCAGCGCCCACACCAGTTCGAGCACAGCTACCAACAACAGTGCGGCCACAGGCCCCCAGCGCAGGATGTCTAGGTCCTCAGTCAGGTAGCGAATCCAGGCCTCGATCCAAGCCGGATGGGGCAAAAAACGACCTGGCCACATCCAAGTGACGATCACCGCAGCGACCAAGACGGCGATAACCATCAAGATGATCCAGAACTTCCGTCCAGGCATTTTCATCGCGATTGCCTCTTCCCCCTGTTCAGGTCAGATAGGACCGGAAGTGCTCCAGCCAGCGGCGGGAAAGATACCCCTCCAGCTTTGTACCCTGCCCATCGTGAGATTCCCGAACCATAGTCCCTTCCTGGTGGAACAGGGCAGCCAGATCTCCACGAGCGTAGGGCACACGCACCGTGAGATAGACCAGGTCTGACAAGAGTATCGCCTCAACCCGGCTGAGCAGAGCCTCCAGCCCAATCCCCTCTCTGGCCGAGATCGCCTGGCTGTTGGCATCGCCATCCAGCCGGCCATCAATGTCTGTAGGGTCTGACAGGAGGTCGATCTTGTTCAAAGCCACCACCATCGGACGGTCCATCACGCCAAGATCGGCCAGTGTCTCGAGGACGGTCGCGCTCTGCTGGCGCGCATTGGGGTGCGTGATGTCCACCACGTGCAGGATCAGGTCCGCCTCGTTGATCCCCTCCAGCGTGGCCCGGAAGGCCGCTACCAGTTCGGTGGGCAGCTTCTGGATGAATCCCACCGTATCAGAGAAAAGGACTTCTAGGCCACCAGGCAGCGTCACGCGCCGCGTCGTTGGATCGAGCGTGGCGAACAGCATGTCCTCTACCAGCACATCCGAACCAGACAACGCATTGAGCAGGGTGGACTTGCCGGCATTGGTATACCCGACAATGGCGACGATCGGAATTGCCTTCCGCTTTCGCTGCCTGCGGTGTAACTGGCGATGGCGGCGCACCTGCTCTAGGTCCTGCTTGATCTGAGCGATCCGGCGACTGATATCCCGCCGGTCTACCTCAAGCTGGGTTTCACCCGGGCCCCGCAGACCCACCCCGCCAGCACCGCCGCGAGCTGCGCCACCACCAGCCTGGCGCGCCAGGTGCGTCCAGGCCCGCGTCAGCCTGGGCAGGCGGTACTCATACTGGGCCAATTCCACCTGAAGCTGGCCCTCTCGCGTCTGGGCGTGCTGGGCAAAGATGTCGAGGATCAGGGCAGTGCGATCGAGGACCCGGATCTCCTCTCCCAGTGTTTCCTCCAGGTTGCGGAGCTGGCGTGGGGAAAGCTCGTCGTCGAAAATGACCAGGTCGCAATCCAGATCCCGCCGCAACTCGTTCAATTCTTCGACCTTGCCTGAGCCCACGAGAGTGGCTGGATGAAAGCGATCCAGGCGCTGCCAGGTCTGGCCAACCACTTCGAGGCCTGCCGTCCAGGCAAGTTGGCCCAATTCAACCAGCGAGTCCTCGATGTCCCAACCGTTCCGCTGACTCTTCAATTGCACGCCGACCAGTAATGCCCGCTCGGCATGGCGTTCGATCTCGATCAGTTGACTAGCGATGATACATCTCCCCTAGAATTCGAATTTCTCCAGCCGCTGCATCGCCTCGCGGATCCGGTCGGTGGCCATGCCCAGCGAAATGCGCACATAGCCTTCGCCATGCAGGCCAAAGGCCGAGCCGGGTGTAACGCTCACGCCCACCTCCTCGAGTAGCCGGGTGGCAAAGTCGACGGATGAATAGCCAGCCGGTATCTGCGCCCAGATGTACAGGCTGGCGACCGGCTTGTCAGCCGCCAGGCCAATCTTGTGCAACATCCCCCAGATGAGATCTCGGCGCTCGCGATAGATCTCGTTGCGCTCCAAGAGCCATCCCTGGTCACCGGTCAGGGATAGCACGGCCGCATCCTGGATCGGCCGGAAAATGCCGGAGTCGATATTGGTCTTGGTCCG
>Ga0180437_10011656_pt1 | contig 10512 bp, 10 predicted proteins | sample SS_ome_4_FD_132410 | JGI IMG/M metagenome (GOLD analysis project Ga0180437, IMG submission 132410) | Hypersaline lake sediment archaeal communities from the Salton Sea, California, USA - SS_3_D_1 metaG | ecosystem: Environmental > Aquatic > Non-marine Saline and Alkaline > Hypersaline >... | reverse complement strand
GGAACTCATTTGTGCAGGCTGGCAAACTGCCTTTTGATTCTTTGCTCGAACTCCTCATCGGTTTCGATGTGGCCTTTGTCCTGGAGTACTTTACAGCCGATAGGATACTTCGCCTTTGCGAACACCCAGGGCATACCGGTGATTTTGTCGATATTTATGAACGTTTCGCTGTAGCCGAAAGAATCCTTCAGGATAACGCGATGAGAGGGAAGATTCGAGCCGCTTATGACGTGCACAAATCCCAGGCCGACAATAACCACAGCAGCTGCGATCAACACAGCGGCCGCACATAATTTGCCGCGCCACTTTTTTCGCCGTTTTATGTGCTCTTTTATGTGTTCCTTTGCTTTTGTGGTTGCTGTTGGAGCGCCGCAGCCCGGGCATCTTTCGGCTTTGCTGCTAATTTCCCTGCCGCAATCCTTGCAGATCACGAAAGGTTTCTGTTTGCCCTGTACGCGATCCTTTGGGGTTTTTGGCGTTTTTGGCTTTGGGGGAACGGCCTGGAACTCGGCGGCGCACTTTATGCACTGCATAGTTTTGGAAATAATCGGGGAATACTCCACCAATTGAATTGTATGACACGCCGGACATTCACATTTTACTTTCTTCATCTATGGCCTCCCAATGATGACTGTCCAAAAAAACGATTGGACAGAAGTTCTGAAAAATGGCGATCCTTCACATCCTTAACTGCATTATCGCTACCTAAGTTATCGGACGGATTTGTGGCGGAGCTTTAGATTTTCTTGTAAGAAACACAGTATTTTTTGTCGGATACACGAAATCGTTGCACCGAGGCGGCCGGGACCTGAGCCGATTGATAACGCTTAACGCGGCTAAACGCATAATTTAAGCGAAACTGAACCCTGCGCCGGCAAAACCTCTCAGGAAAAGCCTTGCCCGTCGGCCCGCCGTAATATATGTTCATCACAGCGGCGTTTTATAGACTTTTGAGGCGGAAACATGAGACATAAATATTTACTTCTAATGACAATCTGTTATGTGGCTCTTTGCGGATGCGAAGAGTATGAGTACACAATTCGGATGGAACCTGATGGAGACGTAATGAACCGGCGGATAATCTGCTCGGGCAATACGCCCGACGATGTCCGCGCGAGATTGCGCGATCTGTACGACAGGCAGATTGACCCGAACACTTTTGAGGGTTCTTTTAGAGAGACTTTGCCCGGCGATATCGGCGGGTTCGGCAAATATGTGTATCTGAGCAATCCTATTGGGCAAGTCTATCTGTACGTCGAGAGACTCGGCGGCCGGGATTCTCAAGCTCTTGAGCTGCAGCAGGCGTTAAGTAGCGCAGATCGTCTCGTGGATATTCTCATCGACTGGCTTCGGATGGAGCTGGGAGAAAATCCGAACTTTGAAAAGCTCCGGGTGTTCTGCGATGAGACATTCAGAGAAGACCTCAAGAATATATCGCTGTACAGTTGGCTCTACGATCGAGCGTCCGACAAACCTGACGAAGTATTCATCCGAGTACTTCTGTATCTGTATGAGCGAAATTATTTTACCCTGGATGATGTTGTGCGAATTAACTCGGCGATCGACAAAGAAGAATTTGTTTTGTCCCGTCTCAGACGGCTGATCGCCGAAAAACTGCAATGTCCGGACGATGAGAAAGCACAAAGAGAGCTGGAGTTTCTGCAGGATCCGAACAGCCTGACGGCATCACTCAATCGGTTCATTGCATCTGATATATTTCATGACAGGCTCAGCAGCTATGCTCGCGAACATGCCGGAGATCCCAACCTCGTCCTCGACCCTTGTGATGTCCCGGAGACGATTAATGATGTAACGGAAATATTCTCGGAGATATTCTTTCTGGATATTTTCGGCCCGTCCGGAGACAAAATCACTGTCAAGCTCCTCTGGCCGGGAGATCCACAAGAAGGAACCAACGGGCAGTGGGACGAGAAAAGCAGGCAACTCGTTTGGTCCGACAAGAGCAGGCCGGAGGAATTGCCGTTCCTGTGCTACGCCTTCTTTGGGCTGCCTAACGAGGCTTTCCAGGAACAGCATTTTGGCAAAGTCGTACTTCGGGATGATCAGTTGCTCGAATATAGCTTCTGGCACAAGGGTTTGAATCCGGAGCAACGAACGGAGTGGGACGCTTTCATCGCGAGCCTCGACGGCGGCGAGGATGTAGGGAGCAAAGTTGAATCCTTTCGTTTCAAGGGCGCTGCGCCTCCTTCGGCTGATGATGACGAAGCGGTTGAGTCATTGTCCGATTTGCCGCGTCGTTTAATCAGATGGAGTTTGAAGACGAACGAAGAGGAAGGTAAGGAAATGGACACACCGGAGGATCTCGATGAGCCGGATCAATCGTTCGCGGTCCATCCTATCGGCAAAGTGCTGAAGAAGGACAGCAGATCATACATCGTGCTGGACAAGCGGTACCAGACCGGGCTGAGGGGCCTGGAAAAGCACGCCTACGTGCACGTGGTTTATTGGTTCGATAGAAACGACACGCCGGAAAAGAGAGCCATTCTTCAGGTCCATCCGAGGGGGGACAGGAGCAATCCGCTGACAGGCGTGTTTGCGACTCATTCTCCTTTTCGGCCGAATCTTCTTGCCATAAGCAGATGTGAGATCATTGAGATCCGAGAGAACATCATTGAAGTCAAGGATATCGATGCCTTCAATGGCTCGCCGGTTTTGGATCTGAAAGGGGATTTCTCCAGGTTTCACAAGCCGAAAACTGATTAGCAAAAGAAGTAATCAAGTTGACGCGGCATCTGCAGGATATCTAAGAGAATGGAGTGTGAATCGGATGTCTTTGGTTAGTGCAATTCCTATTATTATGATTATGATTAATTTGTAGGAGTGAGCAATGACGTTGGAGAGGGATAAGTGCTCAAAATATCCTGGACGAGGCGAAGTATTGACATTGTTGGTAACTTTTCTGTTTCTTTTGATCTTTTATCCTATCGCATGCCGCATACCCCAATCCAGAAATTCTCGCACGGTGTGCGCGCGTAATCTCTCCAAGATCAACAGGGCAATGCTGGCTTATGCAAATGATAACGAGGGCAGATTTTTGCGTTCCGGAGGTAGTGAAAGCATATACGGTTTTGTCATACCCAACTGGCGAGGCTTCGATCGGTTTGAAGCTTACGGGGTAAGTTATGACGGTCATGGAGGTCTCGGAAGTATATCTTCCTCTCTCTATCTTCTGGTCAAATACTACGGTGTAGATCCTAAGTATTTTGTCTGCCCGGGTGAAGAGGGGGCAACTGTGTTTAGTCCCGCCGAAGAGGGAGCAGAGAATAGAAAACTTGATGAACTGTGGGATTTCGGCCGCGATCCATTCAGCCACTGTAGTTACGCTTACCATTTACCATACGGCCCCTTCTTATTGACTACATCGAGTAAGCCCAGAATGGCGGTAATATCGGATCGGAATCCATGGAGATACTCTCTTATGGCCGAATCCAAAGACTTCAACAAATTTGATCCTGACGGCGATAGGGAAGCTATTAAAGCGGGAAATTCTGTTTGTCATCAGAACGAGGGGCAGAATGTTCTATTCATTGATGGCAGTGTCAGTTTTGAAGATCGTTCTTTCTGTGGCGTCAACAACGACAACATCTATACTTACCAGCACGGCGGAGACGTTCGGCTCGGCGGCTGGCCAACACTTGCAAGCGGACCTGTTAATGAATCGGATTCTTTGCTCATTCATGATCCGCCATCTTACTTTGGTCCGCCTCCGACCAAAGGCAGAACATGCTTTATTGGTGATACACTCGTATGGATGGATGATGCTCTTGTGAAAATATCAGAAGTTTCACAAGGACAAATACCCGGCAAAAGTATTCACACAATGCCGATGCAGTGGTCAGCGTACGTTGAGCAAGTCCAGGAGCACGAGGGCATATTCGAATGTCGCGACATAATACTTGTCAATGGAAATCGCATCAGTGTTGTGGATGCGCATTGTTTTATGCTGGATTCGGGGCGATGGATAGCGGCACAACACTTGACGAGCGGTCTTAGATTAAGGACTTACGGCGGTACGATTGCAATCCAGAGCGTTATAGTGAGAGCTGTGCCTTATGTCGGGAAGGTTTACAATCTAAAGATCAAGAATTCAGATATGTACTTTGTGGGAAAAGATGCTGTGATCGTACGGGATTATTGATGTCCGATCCTGTCCCGAATGACGCGGTGTTAAGGAGACATCTGATCCGGACTACATGCTACTCTAACGTAATGTCCTTTTTTCGCCGTTAGTTTGTTACATTTATGCTTGAGAAAAAGGATTGATATGTTTGGCTTGCAGAGAGGCGATATTTGCCGTAGTATGGGGAGTATTGGTATCTGGAGAAACCATTTCGTATTCACTGATGGAGAAGAGAAAGGAAGAGCTTATGTTTGAGACATTGGACAAAATGATGCTTGCAGGTCTTGGAGTAATTTCCATGACTCGCGAACGGGCCGACAAAATCTTCGACGAATACGTCAGCAGAGGCAAGCTCGAAAAGGAAAACCGGACCGGATTTGTCAAAGCTGTCATGGACGCTGCGGACAAGAACCGCGCCGAGCTTGAGAAACTGGTTGAAAAGCAGGTTCGAGAGACGATGGAGAGCCTGAATCTGCCCACCCGGGACGACCTCAAGCGCATCGAGCAGAAAATAGACGCGCTTTCGAGCAGGGAGTCGTAACACTTGGCGGCCCTGCGGTTCCATCTGAAGGGCACTTTTGACCGCCTGCGATGTTACCGCCACATCATGGCCGTGCTGGCCAAGTACGGCTTCGGAGAAGTGACGGGGGCGCTCCGCTCACGCTTATCGCTCAGGCTCGGAGACAAAGTCGCTCCGCAGCAAGCTGAACCGGCGGTTACAACGGGCAGCCGGCCCGCCCGCGTACGCCTGGCTCTGGAGGAGTTGGGCCCGACTTTCATCAAACTGGGCCAGCTTTTGAGCACGCGTCCCGACTTGATATCGCCTGAGTACATAAAGGAATTAGAGCATCTTCAGGACCAGGTTCCGCCGGAGCCTCTGGTTAAGATTATGGCCCAGCTCCGGCGGGAACTCGGCGGCCAAATTGAGGACACGTTCGAGAGATTCGAAGAAAAACCTATAGCCGCCGGCAGCATTGCGCAAATCCACCGTGCCGTAACCCGTGACGGTTTGCACGTGGCGGTCAAGATACGCCGGCCCGATATCGTTGAGACGATCCGCGCCGAGTGTGAGATTCTCCAGGACCTTGCGGGAGTGCTGAAAAGCGCCCTGTTCGGGCACGAGACCATTGATTTGGAGGAGATGGTTACCGAATTCACAGAGGCCGTATCAAAGGAGACCGACCTGGCCAATGAGCGGCGGAACCAGTTGCGTTTCTCAAGACAATTTGCCGACGACCCTTCCGTACATATCCCGGAGGTTTATGAGGACTATTGCACGGCGGGGGTCCTCACAATGGAATTCATAGACGGCATCAAGCCTACCAACAAGCAGGCCATCGCAGAACGCGGTTTGGATTGCCGGGTTCTGGCGCCGCGTGTCGTCCAGTTCGTTCTCAGACAAATGTTCGAGTACGGTTTTTTTCACACGGACCCGCATCCCGGCAACTTCTTTCTCCTGCCGGATAATGTCCTGGTTCCTATAGATTTCGGGCAAGTGGCGCGATTATCCGTTCAGGACCGGAGGTTCTTCAACGAGATCGTGCTGTCGATAGTGGACCGGGATGCGGCAAATATCGTTCACTCCCTTGACCGCGACGATATGTTGGGCGAGCAAACCGATATTCACAAGCTGACGGCCGATATCGAGCAGTTGATCGATACTTATCACGACTACCGCATGAAGGATATTCCTTTCGGCACGATTGGCATGAAAACCTTTGATTTGTTCCGGCACAACCATGTTCGTCCGCCGACCCAGTTCACTTTGATGCTCAAGAGCATGATGACGATCGAGTCGGTGGCAACCTCGCTGGATCCCGAGTACAGACTCATAGAAGCCCTGAAGCCTTATGCCCGGCGGTCCAGCCTGCGGGACTTCGAGCCCGGGCAGGTGCTTCGTAATATCCGCAGGGCCGTTCTGGGCGCCGGCGACCTGGCTTCGAGGCTGCCCGAAGACATCAACGCCCTCATAACCAAGTTTCGCCAGGGAAAGCTACAGGTTCGCGTTCACCACGAGCATCTTGAAAACTTAACCAAGACGCTTGATAAAAGCTCGAACCGCGTTAGTTTTGCGCTGATTATCTCGGCCCTGTTGGTGGCGTCCAGCCTTTTGGTCGCGCAGGAGGGAGTGGTCCTGGGGTTGATAAGCCTTCAGACAATGGGTGTCCTCGGTTACATAATCGCGGCGATCATCGGAATCTGGCTGGTTATATCAATCATCCGCGGCCGCCATTTGTAGATTCGTTCTGCGTGCCGCGTTCCGAGTGCTTCGCACCAATGATTCTTAACCACGAATACCTATACCTGTGGCACAAGTGAACACGAATTAACACTGTATTAGTATTCACCACAGAGAGCACGAAGGCACACGAAGAAAAGACAATTTATAGCTTAGAGAAATGGTAGGGTGTGCTCGGCACACCATTAATTCTGGAAAAGTCTACTCACCAATCCTGATATTGACAGCTTTCCAAGATTCCTTCTGCTTCTTCCTATCAAATGAAGGGATTGCATCAAAAACAACTTTAGTTCCATCACTAATTTCAGATGGCAAGTTGTTTTTTGAACAATAGAAGGTGCGAATGCGCTTCATCATTTCTTCCTGCATCAATTATAACTTCTCCGTACTCGTGGAGCATCCACCAGTCAGCCTTGTTCGTACTGCACAGACTTGCATGAAGTCGTTTTGCTTCCGACAAATTTCCAAGTTTGTGGTTGGCAACCGCAGCAAGTCGAAGAAAGAACTTTGACTGTCTTGGGAAGCGATCGCCAATTTCGTGGACAATTTTGATTACTTCTTGTGCCTCCTTTGTCCCACCTTCCTTGAGCAATTCATTTAAACGATAGTTGTACCAAAGAGACTGGTCGCACCAGGCCTTCCTGCCGGAATCGTCTGTCATCGGCTCAGTGCTGAGACAGGCCGGGGCAATTTTCATGATCCATTCATTCACAGTTGCCCAGGACTTCTTAAGGACAAGGTTCTTTTATGGATAGAGGCGGAAGCGGGTGATATCCATGCGCCTATGCTGGTCCATGACACAGACGTTACCTCAGGTGGGCAGTTTATTGAAGTCAGATCGGGTAATAACAGTCCTGGAAATGTGCCTGAAGACGGTTATGCTGTTTATCAATTCAGTGTGGATAAAGCCGGCACATATAAGATCTGGGGGCGGGTCAAAATTGATATGGCCGATGAAGATGCCTTTCGGGTAAAAATGGATGAAGATGCGTGGGTGAAATGGAAGGGCATTGAGGTCGGCTGCAAATGGCATTGGGATGAAGTCCATGAAAACCGAAATAACAATCAGGTGATGACTTATGACCTGACTGCCGGGTCTCATACTCTGGTTTTCACCTACTGCATGGACCAAACCAGGCCGGACAAACTGCTCATCACCAAAGATCTGGACTATATTCCCACCGAAAAAGGTCCGCACGCAGAAGCCGTTATGAGTATTAGTTCAAAAACGCCGACTGCGAATGAGACTCTGCGTTTTGATGGATCTGCATCTTCAAGCACGGAGGGGAGCATTGCCACATACGCCTGGGAATTTGACGGAGAAAAGACGGCCCGCGGCGTAATGGCAAGCCATACGTTCAAAGAGGTAGGCAAGCATAATGTCAAACTCATTGTAACCGATAAAATAGGATTGACCGGCCGGGTAACAAAAACAGTGACGGTATACACAAACGATCCACTCGCTCACTTTGACTATTTTCCCGACCGGTCCAAGCCAAATGAAGTGGTCATCTTCGATTCATCAGCATCGTTCGATCCCGACGGATAGATTGTCAAATACAACTGGGATTTTGGTGACGGCACCACTGGCGAGAGGCGTTGTTGTCAAACATCCTTATACGTCTGACGGAGAATATGACACAACACTGACGGTTACCGACAGTGAAGAAACAAAGGTCAGTGAAACTTGCCTGGTGACAGTCATCACGGGGATACCGAAAAAGATCATCTTTGAAACGGACATGTGTCTGGATGTGGACGATGTGGGGGCCCTGGCTACCCTACATGCCCTGGCCAATAATGGAGAAGTGGATCTTCTGGCTGTATGCTTTAATGAAGTGCACCCCAGTGGCGCTGCGGCCATTGATGCCATTAATACCTGGTATGGACGCGGAGATATTCCGGTCGGGATATATAAGAAAGAACTGGCCAATCCAGATAAATCAGATTATCTGGACGCGCTTAAGCAATTCCCGCACGATCTTGATGGTGAGAGTGCATTGAGCGCTGTGGATGTCCACACGAAGGTACTGTCAAAACAAGAGGACAAGTCTGTAACCATCGTCAGTGTCGGTTTTCTAAACAATATCTCTGATCTGCTAAAAGCAGAACCGGATCTGGTAGCACAAAAAGTCAACCAACTGGTTGTCATGGGGGGTGTTAATAATGACGGATTTAACCTTTCCCGGCATAATCTGGTATCTGCGTCGGAATATGTCATCAGGAACTGGCCATCCCCTCTCGTCATCAGTCAACCAGGCTCTCGTATATTAACCGGAGAGTGCTTGGAGAACTCACCGCCAGAGAATCCTGCTCGGGAGGCCTATTATCGGTTTTTCAACTCGTGCTTTTGCCCGCGTCCCAGTTGGGATCAAATGGCTGTGTTATTCGGTGTCAGAGGTTTGTCAGACTATTTCTCTAATACAACCGAAGGAACCGGCTCTTTGAGGAATGGATATACGTGGCAAATGAAAGCCGGACGTAGAACCTATCTGAAGAAGCGATTGACAAATGAGTTCTATGTTCAGACAATAGAAAACCTGATGTTAGAACCTCCGCAAAAATAGGTCTTTCTTATACATTCCAGCAAGGGTTACAAAGCCTCGGATTTCCTTGGCTGGTCGTGTCACCGAAATGTCTCCACAGGCCTTGATTCTTGTCAAATTTGAGCCCCACATAGGCCGCCTTTTTGCTGATGAACGCACTTTTCAGGAACTAACACTCATTCTAATATATATGAAGGTCCTCGGTGGTCTGTCATCGGGAGCGAAGCGAAAGATCTGTGACATGAATGTGCGTCAGAGATTCTTCACTATGCTTCGCTCTGTTCAGAATAACAACCTACGCGCGAGAATCTATTAGAATGCGTATAAATCGGATTCAACGGCCGTGTCAAAAAAAAATGGGCTGACAACTCTCTCAAGCTGCCAGCCCTTTTTACTGTATTGAGTGTTCACGTCATTTGGCGAGCCCGAGATATTGTATTTCAAGCTCTGACAGGGCATAGCTGTAGATCCGCACATCATCGATCCGGCCTTTGAAAGACTCAAAAACAGATACATCTACATCTGTGCCGGCTGCCCCGATGAAAAGTGGCCGTCCGGTTGTGTCGCAACTGTCGGCGCCGGCCGTCATGATCAGTTCGCCGTCGATATAGAAATACCCTTCGTTCGCAGGGCCGTCCTGAACGAAGGCTAAATGGTGCCATTGCCCGCCTGCGGCCGGCTGAGAATCATCCCACACATCACCGGCGTTCACATGCCAGTTACCGCCGGGACTTATGTAGAAACCGTAAAATGTATCGACATAAGCTGTACCACCGCCTAATTCCGTGCGGCCCTTCGCCACTATGGCACGCCATCCGCTCATCGGGTCCGCAAGATCAAGGTTCGCCCATACCGTGAGGGTCATGCTCTCGTTTGCCCCGAAATTCAAATCAGCTGCGTCACTGACTCCAACGCGATCGTCTCCGTCAACTTCCAGCACCTGGCCCCGCACAGGATCGTTGATAATGGCCGGATCTCCGAAAGCAAGACCGTCATGCCCCTTGCCCGTGGAGTCGGCAAAATCACCTTCGAAATCCCAGTGTGCTACCAGGGCGGTATCGTCAGGAGCTTGAGAATCAGGTATTTCCATGGCCGGATTCAGACGAATGTTATCGAAGTACACAACGCCTGAGCCGCCGCCACCTCTGAAGCCGATAACAAGCTCGGTGACATTCTGAATATCTACACCGGCAAGAGATGACAGGTCGATGTCCCATGGTTGCCATATCGCATGTGTAAGGTCGCTGGAAGCACCGTCGTAAGGAACCTCGACGCCGTTGATCTTCAAGTACATCTGCTCACCGGCACTATTTGCCGGATCGCCGAAGAAGTACAGCGTCAATGTCTTTACACCTGCTCTGGTCCAGTCCGAGCCGATTCCCAACGCGGAAATATCCACCGTGACCTCTGAATAATTGGCTTTACCCGTTGAACCGGTGCTGTTGTAGAAATACGGCATCGACTGTCTGCCGTCGTGAACGATCTGTTCTTCGACAAAAGGCGCCGTGGCATGACCTATAATCGAACCGGTCCCGTTACCGGCAGAGTAAGGCGGATTGTCCTGTGTGCCGTAGCCGAGTCCGTCT
>Ga0180437_10011655_pt1 | contig 10512 bp, 8 predicted proteins | sample SS_ome_4_FD_132410 | JGI IMG/M metagenome (GOLD analysis project Ga0180437, IMG submission 132410) | Hypersaline lake sediment archaeal communities from the Salton Sea, California, USA - SS_3_D_1 metaG | ecosystem: Environmental > Aquatic > Non-marine Saline and Alkaline > Hypersaline > Sediment... | reverse complement strand
TGCTGCTCCTGCCATAATTGATGATAACAATACACCCATGAGGCCATGAATGTGGTAAAGAGGCATCACATTTAAGCAGGTATCTAAATTGGTTAAACGCAGTGTTTCCATAATATTCTTGGCTGATGCAATCAGGTTTCGATGTTCCAATGGAACAATTTTAGGTCGCGAAGTAGTACCTGAAGTATGCAATAATAGAGCTGTATCTTCAGGTCCTGCATAACTTGGGTTTACTGATATTTTTAATGGATCAACCTCATTCTTTGTGAAACTTAATGTTGGTTTTTTATCCACCTCATAATATATGGTTGGTATTCCTCTATATTCAGCTACCCGTTCTGCGGGAGATTCATCACCCCTTCTTAGAAACACAGCTTTTACATCTAAATCCGAATAATAAAAATCAAATTCTTCAAATGTATAATTAGGATTTAAGGGAGCGCTGATTGCGCTTGCCGAAATACATAAGAATGCAGAAGCCATCTCAGGTCCGTTTTGCATAACGATTGCCACTGCATCATTTTTGAATACACCGAGCGATTGCAGAAAAACTGATACTTCCTGCATATGAGCCATTAAATCCTGGTAAGTAATAATTTCTCGATCAGGGGCTATAATTGCTGGATTATTGGGATTTACTTTCGCTCTGTTAATTATCAAATCCGAAATAGTATTTTCTATATTGTACTTATCCACTGCTACCTTGATCCTCCAATTATTAATTTATTGATAAATATCTTGTTCAAAATTATTTATAATACTTAAATTCTAAAGGAATTCATGCAAAATATTCTTGGGTAGATTCAATTTGGAGAAATATTAATGGCTATACAGAATAACAATCATCTTACTAAAGTTCTACTTCTTGGTATTGGAAACTTCGCAGTTGAAATTGCCGATTTAATAAATGATCTACCCAATTTCAATATTGCAGGATTTGTTGTAAACCGTCCACCTTTTGAACCTGGTCAAAAACTTTTAGGGAAACCAGTTTATTGGATTGATGAAATAAGCGTACTTATAGATCATGTTCATGCATTATCAGCAAGCGGTACCACTAAACGGAAAGATTTTATCAAAAAATTTGAAGAAATGGGTTTTCAATTTACTACAATTGTTCACCCAACAGCCCGCATATCGAAGTTATCAATTGTAAAACATGGTTCGATAATCAGTTATGGTGTGCAGATTGGGGCACAAACTCAAATAGGGCGCCATGTTCATATCAATCGTGGTGCCCTCCTGGGTCACAATGTCCGCATCGATGATTATGCAACGATTTCCCCCGGAGCAAACCTGGCTTCAAAAGTTGTCATTAAAGAACAGGCACGTATTGGAATGGGAGCAAACATTATTCAGAATTGCACAATTGGTTCTCGAGCAATAGTAGGAGCAGGTTCATTAGTAAAAAGTGATGTTCCTGATAGATCATTCGTTGAAGGAGTGCCAGCAAAAATAGTTGCAGAAAATATTGACGGGATTTAAAATACAAAAATGGCGAGGGTGGGATTTGAACCCACAACCAAGAGCTTATGAGTCTCCTGCTCCGCCGTTTGAGCTACCTCGCCAAAAGCAGTGAAAATATTACTATGCTAACAATCTTTTGTCAACGAAACCCCGCTTAAAGAGATGACCTCCCGATTTCTGCGGCTAATATTCTCTGTGTAATTTCTAACCTTAATTATTCGGGAGATCTTATGATGTCCTATCAACAACATATTTTGCGAGTTGTTCTAAAGCATCCCTTTGCGCATTATCAGGCATATCGGATAAGATGATAAGACTGTTCTCAATGAATTCTTGAGCTTTACTCAATGATTGGTCAACGGCCCCGCTCTCACAAATCGAAGCGACCAATCGATCCATCACACTTTCTTCATAATGGTTGCCGCTCAAAATGTGAGCCATATCCTTGTCTTCTGGATTTTGTTCGATGAAATAAATAGCCGGCAGTGTAATGATACCTTGCCGTAAATCACTTGCTACAGGTTTACCAACAGTTGATTGCTCGCTTGTAAAATCCAGAACATCATCGATGATTTGAAACGCCATCCCAATATCATAACCAAAAAGAGCAAGGTCATTAACTACGTCAGAATCTACAGGAGACAGTAATCCCGCAGCCCGGGTAGCTAATTCAAACAAGGACGCTGTTTTCGCAAAGATCCGTTTCTCATATTCTTCAATGCTGATTTGCCCGTCTCCGGGGAACATTTGGTCGATTTCCCCGTTTACAATCGTAGCCAGTGTGTCCGCAAATTGTTGAATAATCTGAACGTTTTCGGTTTCAGCAGCCAATTTTGCGGCTCGTGCGAACATAAAATCTCCGGTTAGAACAGTTGCTGCAGGTGACCAGCGCGCATTCAATGTTGAAATCCCTCTGCGCAATAACGCGCCGTCAATCAAATCATCATGGACCAATGTGGCGGTGTGCAGCATTTCAATAGCCGCTGCTAGCGTGATTAGTTTATGTTCATCACTATCCAGCATACCACCAGATAACAATGTGACGGTGGGACGAATCCGTTTTCCACCTGATGACAGCAAATGATCTATAGCCGCCTCTAATTCTGTATTATGATCGATTGAAATCGAACGCATACGGGTCTCAACCAACGGCAATTGATCTTGGACGAGATCCATAATATAATCTGACATTACTTGATTACTTACCAATGAAAAATCCTCTCTGAATTCATCTTCGTTCTTTCCACAACGAAATCATAAGGCAATTCCTTAATTTCTGCAATCTTCTGCGCAATATATTTTACATAAGCTGGCTCATTGCGTTTACCCCTGAAAGGAGATGGAGCGAGAAACGGAGCATCCGTTTCGATCAGAATATGCTCTATATCTATATTGTGTACTACCGATCGTAATAATTCAGCCTTTTTGAATGTTACTGGGCCAGTAATGCCTATCAAAAAATTCATTTCTACCGCTAATTCGGCTTCAGAAATATCTCCGCTGAATGAATGCAAAACCCCCGATACTTTCTTTAGATTTATATTTTTAGTAGGCACACAACCAATCCATCGTTTAAGAATTAGAATTGTATCCTGAATCGCGCTGGTATCATCGTATCCGGAATTTCTTGTGTGAATAATCACCGGTAAGTCTAATTCCGCCGCCAATTCCAATTGTTCTTCAAAAATTTCAAATTGCAATTGCTTGGATTCTTTCTCATGATAATAATCAATTCCGATCTCTCCTATTGCGACCACCTTAGTGGATTTGGAAAGTGTTCGAAGCTTTCCATTCGTACCAGGTCGCCATGAAATCGCTTCACTTGGGTGTACTCCAACAGCTGCATATACTTCCGAATATTCTTTTGATAATTGAACAGCCTCACGGCTTGTATCAAGATTGATACCTGGATTTAGAATTCGAACAACTCCAGATTCCTTCGCGCGTTGAATTACTCCCGCCTGATCACTGAAGAAATTATTGAAATTAAGGTGACAGTGAGTATCAGTTAGCATAAATATTGACCGAGCTCATATTTCATCCTTGAGGATTTTTGAAGCAAACTCAACACCTTCCCCTGTACCTGGGACATCCAAAAGGTAAGAAATGCTGGCTGCCATATCACAAAATGAACTCCGTGTCCCGATATCAATGCCATTCATTATTGGCTTTCCTGCAGCTATTAATGGTACTCGCTCTCGCGAATGGTCAGTAGATGGTGTTGTGGGATCATTACCATGATCGGCTGTAATAAACAAAACATCTTTTTCGAACATCGCCTGATGAATTTCCGGCAATCGGCGATCAAATTCTTCTAACGCATTTGCATACCCTTCAGGATTGTTTCGGTGTCCATATAACTGATCAAAATCAATCAAATTTACAAATATTAATCCTGGCGTGTGTGTTTGTATAAAGGCAATAGTAGCATTAATGGTGTCATTGTTATTCCCGGTATGATTTGAATCAGTTAAACCTCTGAATGCAAATATATCCTCAATTTTCCCTACTCCAGCTACCATATATCCAGATTCTTTTACAAGATCCAAGATTGTTTTTCTTGGTGGCGGTACGGAAAAATCTTTCCTATTTTCTGTACGTGAAAAGTTTCCGGGAGTACCAATGAAAGGCCGTGCAATAACTCGTGAAACATTTAATTCCCCTGTTAACATTTCCCTGGCAATTTGACAAAACTCGTACAATTGATCTAATGGTATGACTTCTTCTTGTGCCGCAATTTGAAAGACTGAGTCAGCTGAAGTGTAAACGATCGGTTTACCAGTTTTTATATGTTCTTCTCCTAATTCTTCAATGATTTTTGTCCCTGAGGCAGGGCAATTACCCAACGTACCAATTCCTATTCGTTCCTCGTACATATCCATGAAGACTTTTGGGAAACCGTTAGGAAATGTAGGAAAAGCTTCAGTTGATGATATCCCAGCTAATTCCCAATGGCCAGTTGTTGTGTCTTTACCTGCCGATACTTCCGTCAATCTTCCATATGAACCCGAGGGTTTTCCGGCGATAGGTATACCAAGAAAATTACCCAGATGTCCTATACCCAATTGAGAAAGATTAGGCAACGCAAGACCCCCAACAGCTTTAGCAGTATTACCCAGGGTATTTGACCCTGCATCACCATAAATCGCAGCATCAGGAGCATCTCCGATACCAACACTATCTAAAACGAGCAATATCACCTGGTTAATGTGTCTCATCCTGATTCATCCTACAACTTCCTTCAGTCCTTTTTCTAAATCTGTAGCATCAATGAAATCATATTGGTCTAATTCTCCCCGGACCAATTCAACAATTTCAATCAATGAACTTTTATCTTTTGCCTGGAAACGAGCTGTTAATTTTGGTTGTGTGTTCGATGCTCTTATTAATGCCCATTTATATTTTTCAAACGGTATTCGAATACCATCGATATCGATCACATCGTATTCTAATGACTTGAATTTCTCAAGTAAGTTCTCTATTACCAGGGTTTTTTTATTATCAGGACATGGTAATGCAAGTTCTCGAGTGGTTTTAAGTTGGGGCAAATCATCTAACAGCTGTGACATAGTTAGCTCAGTTCGTGAAAGTATTTCAAGAACACGTGCAGAAACATATACAGCATCGTCAAAACCATAAAAACGATCCCGGAAAAATATGTGTCCACTTAATTCCCCGCCTAAAAGGACAGGAATACCTTTGGCTGCATCTTCAGCCATTTTTTGTTTGATATTAGAATGTCCTGTTTTCCACATAACCGGCAGACCACCTCGGTTCTTAATATCTATATGAAGTAAGTCTGAGCACTTAACGTCAAAAACTATTTCCGCACCCTCATTCTCATCAAGAACCTTACGAGCTAAAAACAATAACAACAGGTCGGATTCAATTTTCTGTCCTTTCTCATCAACAATCCCTACCCGGTCGGCATCTCCATCGTAGGCAACACCAACATCGGCGCTAAACTCCAGCACTTTTTCTCCTAATTCTTTTACTTTGTCTGGCTGCTCTGGATCTGGTGAACCTTTCGGAAAAGGATATATCAATTCAGAATTTATCGGTATAACTTTATAACCCAACTCAGATAAAAATCTGGGAGCAAATAATCCTCCAGTAGCGTTCCCTGGATCAACAACTACTTTTAAGGGTTTTCCGGCGGGTTTAACGCGTTCTTTCAATGATTCAATGTAAATATCTAAGATGTTTTCTTCACGGAAATTCCCTTGACCTTGAATAAAATCTTGATCGATGATTGTTTGATACAAAGCCTGGATCTCATCGCTCACAAGTGTTCGGTAACCAGGTTTACTTAATTTCAACCCATTTGACCACATTGGGTTATGGCTTCCCGTAACCATCATGCCGCCATCACAACCCAATTCTTCAACTGAGAAATAAAGCAAAGGTGTCGTTGACAAGCCTATATCAATTACTTCGCATCCTACAGATAACACACCAATCATAAAGCCTGATGCAATGTCGATCGAAGTTCTTCGGTTGTCTCTACCAACTACAACCCTTGAACCAGATGAGCGTCTTATCCACGTTCCGTAAGCTTTTCCGATAAGCCAGGCTTGACTGGCGGTTAAATCAATTTTTCGCTTTTCGCCTGGATTTACTGGGTCCCTGTCTGCAACTCCTCGGATATCGTAACTTCTAAATATTTCTGAAGAAACAGTTATTTTTTCGTCGAATGTTGAAGTGCTTTTGTATTCCTGATCTATCATGATTAACTCCAAATTTCTGTTTTCCAATAACATTCATTGATACGTATATTCTATCTCGGACAGTATATTATTCTAAACCAACCTTTAGATTTATAATTCAATCATTCCCCCTTGTGTGCAATTCAGTATGTCAATATACCCATCTTTATTCCCACTTTTATATTGAGCTTTTCTACACAGATTAATTGAAATTTTTGCCAGGTCCAATTCATTAAGTTCGTAGTTGGCTTCGATCATTGTTCTAAATATTGGCTCTGTACCAGAATAACGAAGATTTACCCGAGAGAGTCCGGATGTATTTTTTAATTCCATAATTTCCAATTCATCGAGTTCATCTCGATTATATCTTGGTCCATCTCCTAAATTTGCGGAAGCGATTATCTGTGGGGTTTTCCTGATTTTCGATGCAAAATTAACAAATGATTTTTCGCCCGAATCAACAAATGCCCTTAAAGTAAATAATGCGGTTCTAATCCCATCACCTGTTGTGAATTCCTCATTGAGTATGATTATATGACCGGCTTGTTCACCACCCAAGCCAAATTTTCCAGCATAACCTTCATTAGTGGGAAGTTCACGCAACTTCTCCACAACATATTTATCACCCACTGGGGTTTCATACATATTTATCTGAAGCTCTTTGATGTATTTATTTAATCCTTCATTCCGCATACTGGTTGTCACGATAGAATTTGATAACAATTTACCCTGTCCCTTTAGGTACGCAGCTAAGAAACCTAAAATGTGATCACCATCAATTAATTTCCCGTCCGGCTCCACAAACACTACTCGATCCGCATCCCCGTCAAGAGCCATTCCACAAAGTGCATTACTGTTGTGGATCATTACACCTAATTGGTTCGGATATCTACGTGCATGCTCAGACCCACTTTTCACATTTATATTGTTTCCTGTAGGTGTTGAATTAACCGCTACGATATTAGCACCGGCGCGATGAAATGCCTTTGGTGCAATAACTGAAGCCGCTCCATTTGAGCAATCCAACAATAAATTCACCCCATCAAGAAATTTCATCGGGTGTTCTGAGATTAATGCTTCTATATATAATTCATTTAGATCAAAACCATCGATCAGCTGCCCAGGTAATCTCTTTTCATTAATTTCTAGTTTTGAATATTTTTGAATCTGATCTTCAATTTGATGCTCTAGTGGTTCTGATAATTTATCACCATCTGAAGTAAAAAATTTAACTCCATTTTGGTTAACGGGATTATGTGATGCTGAAATCACTGCGCCAGCATCTAAATTTAAATTTTTTACAAGCCAGGCTACTGCCGGTGAAGGTATAATGCCCGCATCAATTACATTCACGCCACTTGATAACAGTCCCGCCACTAATGCACTTTGCAGCATTTGCCCGGATACCCGGGTATCACGACCAATAAGAATTCTAGTTTCTGTTGATTCACTGATAAGCACTTTTCCAACCGATCTACCGATGTTCAAAAAGAATTCGGGGGTCAAAGGCTGTTTTCCAACTGTACCTCGAATACCATCAGTGCCAAAGAATTTTGTCATATGGGTAATTCGCCTCGAAAATTTGAATCATGAAAATATATTTAAAATGAAATTATGAAATTGAAATCCAGAAAATTTTACCACCCCAATCCTTTTTCCCCTAAGGATAACACCAATTTTAGTAATCTATCGGTTATGTCTATTAAATCATCTAGTTTTTTCAGTAAATTTCATTGGAAATTTTGGTTAGAATAGAGGGATATTATGATGAATCGTTCTATCTATCTCGATTATTCAGCCACAACTCCCGTAGATCCTAGAGTGATCGAATGTATGCTGCCGTACTTTGACCAGCAGTTTGGAAATCCATCTTCCATTCACAGGTTTGGACAAGAAGCAGATGCAGCAGTTCAGAAAGCCCGGGATTCGATTTCAATAAATCTAAATTGCCAACAAAATGAAATCGTGTTCACTTCTTGTGGTTCTGAAAGCGATAATCTGGCATTAAGGGGACTGGCATTCGCTGAAAGGCAGTCACGGGCAGCGAACCAAATTCTTATAAGTCCGGTTGAACACCATGCTGTATCTGTCACAGCAAATCAATTGTCTGAATTCTTTGATTTTGAACTCGAATACCTGCCAATAGATGAATATGGAAGGGTGAATATCGATTCGCTAAATGAACGGATTTCTTCGAAAACAGCTTTTGTCTCAATCATTTATGCCAACAATGAGATTGGAACAGTCAATCCGATTTCAGAAATTTCTTTAATTTGCCAGCAGCATGGTGTTCCTCTTCATACAGATGCCGTGCAGGCAACCACATATTTACCAATGGATGTTGAAGAATTACAGGTTGATTTATTATCTATCGGTGCTCATAAGTTTTATGGACCAAAAGGGGTTGGGATACTATATATTCATGAGGGCAGAAAAATATTTCCCACGTTAACTGGAGGTGGTCAAGAATACTCATTGCGTGCTGGCACACACAATGTGCCCTACATTGTAGGCATGGCTGAGGCGCTTAAAATTGCTATGAAAGAGCAGAAACAACGAATAGATCATGTCCTACCACTGAGAGATTATTTGATAGAAAATGTCTTAAACAATATCCCTAATTCAAAGTTGACCGGTCACCCCAGGGAAAGATTACCCAATCATGCGAGTTTCGTATTCAAGCAAGTTGACGGCAACAATCTTCTCATGTTGTTAGATTTGGAGGGCTTTTCTTGTTCATCAGGTTCTGCCTGCCGAAGCGGTGATCCTAAACCATCAGATACACTCAATGCACTGGGATTGCCAGATGATTGGGCATTGGGATCATTACGTATAACGCTGGGAACAGGTACAACATATGCACAAATTGAGAAATTTCTGGAAATTCTTCCCGCGGCTGTGAAACATGCGAAATTATAAAGAAATATGACAAATCGTCCAAGAATAGTAATCGCATTAAGTGGCGGCGTCGACAGCGCTGTAGCGGCTGCGTTACTGGTTGAACAGGGGTACGATGTTATCGGTATGATGCTGCGCCTGTGGAGTGAACCCGGGCAAGAAATGGATAATCGATGCTGTAATCCTGATTCTATCTCCTCTGCTCGGATGGCAGCAAATCTACTTGATATTCCATTCTATGTGCTCGATTCAAAAAATGAATTTCGTAGGCAAGTTGTTGGTAATTTTATTGATGGTTATACTCGAGGGATAACCCCGAACCCTTGTTTGGTTTGCAACAAAAAGATAAGGTGGGGTTTTCTTTTGGAGAAAGCCCTACAAGCAGGTGCAGATTATCTGGCAACAGGTCACTATGCACGAATAGTGAAGAATGATCATGATGAGTATTCCCTGCTTCGCGGCTGCGATCGCACGAAAGATCAATCCTACGTGCTGCATAGTCTTTCTCAAGCTCAATTATCAAAAACAAAATTACCTTTGGGAGAATTAACGAAGGGTCAGGTTCGTGAACTCGCTTTTAATTATAACCTTCCTGTTTTTGATCGTAAGGAAAGCCAGGACTTATGTTTTTTAGGTAACGATTCTTACCAGACTTTTCTCACACGTCAGACTTCTTACGTTAAAAAATCAGGTCCATTTATTTCTTATGATGGGGAAAAAATTGGTGAACACCAGGGATTTGAATTCTACACTATCGGACAGCGAAAGGGATTGGGTATCAGCGCATCTAGCCCGCTCTATGTAATCGAAAAAAATATTTCAACAAACTCAATTATATTGGGATCACGTGATCAACTCGCAAGGAAAGAGTTTACAATTGCTGAAATTAATTGGATTAACGGACTTGAACCAAGGACTATTTTCAAGTCTTCAGTACAGACAAGATATCGTGCAAAAACAAAAACATGTTTTGTCAAACCGCTGCCTTCTGGAGACATCCAAGTTACATTACAAGATCATATTCCAGATATTACACCGGGTCAGGCAGCAGTTTTTTACGATAAGGATATATGCCTTGGAGGAGGTATTATTCAAATATGAAACGTGGAAAGATTCGTCCAATAGCCGTGTGTATCGTTATTGAAGGTGGAAATATCTTAGTACAAGAAGGATTTGACCACGTAAAAAACGAGGTTTTTTACCGGCCGCTTGGAGGCAAGATAAAATTTGGTGAATTAGGTTCAATGACTGTTGTCCGAGAATTATTTGAAGAAATTGAAGCAGAGCTTCATGATATTCGATATTTAGGAACTTTGGAGAGTATCTTCACTTATAATGGAGATGATGGTCACGAAATAGTGCTTATCTTTTCTGGGAAGATCATTAACCTGAATCTCTTCCCGGATCAAACGATCATGCGTTACGAGTCTGATGGAGAGCC
>Ga0180437_10011653_pt1 | contig 10514 bp, 13 predicted proteins | sample SS_ome_4_FD_132410 | JGI IMG/M metagenome (GOLD analysis project Ga0180437, IMG submission 132410) | Hypersaline lake sediment archaeal communities from the Salton Sea, California, USA - SS_3_D_1 metaG | ecosystem: Environmental > Aquatic > Non-marine Saline and Alkaline > Hypersaline >... | reverse complement strand
TTTATAAATAATCCTACTCCGCTCCTAGCGGAGCTACGAAGGATGAGGGGAAAAAAATGAAGAAATCATTATTTAGGTTTTTTACCATTTCATTACTTTTTGCCAATCTTTTAGCACAAGCGGGGCCTAAGTCATATATCTACATCATCAATAACTCTGGAGAAGATCTGATGCGGGGGCAAGTCTCTCGACAAAAAGGCCAAAAATATGCACCGATTCTCAGAAAAAGAATTGGCGCACCAAAAAAACTAAAGGGGTACACCTGTGAAGGCTTGTTCTGCAAAGCTGATACAAGACAGGTGTTTTATAGGGACAAACAAGTTACAATCGACCCAAACAGCCTGCTGATTAAAAAAGGTGAAACTGTAAAGATTGCAGAAATTGATAGAAATCAGGCGTTTCTCGCTCTCAAAAATTTTAAGGGAAAACTTCCAGGAGGCTACAAAAACCCCGATCCTAAAAAATTTAAAACTATTCTATGGAGCTATCCGGTTTATCCCTTTGAAGAAATAACAACAAATCTAACAGGCGAAAATGGACTTATAAAACTAGTGGCCAGCTCTGAACGCATAGGCTTACTAGCATCAGATTATGCAAAAAGTATTGCTCTCGGTGGTGTTGGCGCCCTTGGCGGAAGCCTTGCTCCTATAGGAACAGGCCTAGGAATTATAGGAAGAGGTGCAAAACTTGCAGCAATAGAGAAAGCAGGTATTAGCGCAAATATTACAAGACTGAATGAAGCTCTAACAAAGCAAATAGCGACATTAAATCGCAATAGAAAGCTAGCAGCAGAAGTAACAAATCTGTCACTATCTCAAATCGATGACATCGTCCAAAAAATGGCAGGACAACCAATAAGCAAACTAGTAACAAAAAATATGTTAACACCAGAAACATATATGAAACTACCACAGCTAGAGAATCTCTTCTCGTTGATAGCAGACCAAACACTAGCAAAACTAGGAACAAAGAGATCGCTAAAGCTAGCCGAAAAAGCCTTAAGCGCCGTACAAAGCGGTAGCCTTCTTGTTGCAGTCCCTATCATGATCATTGGTACCATAATTGCTGTCGGCATCGCAACGGTCAGCACCATAGCAAGCTTGACAGTAAAAGCTCAAAAAAGTGGTCTAACGGTACTTCCGTTCATTGAGGGCAACTACAAAATTAGCCAGTATCTACAAGAACGAAAAGGTTCCCGCTACCCAGATTTGTATATAACCATTTGGCCCAAGTAGGTAAAAGAGCATGTGTAAGCGATTGTTTAGATTTTGTGTAGCTTCATTACTTTTTGCTAGCGTTTTGGCACAAGCGGGTCCCAAGTCATACATCTACATCATCAACAACACTGGAAAAGATTTGACCCGCGGACAAGTCACTCGACAAAAAGGTCAAAAGTATGCACCAAAGTTCCGAAAAAGAATTGGTGCACCAAAAGACCTAAAAGGTTACACCTGTAGAGGTTTGTACTGCAAAGCAGATGCAAGACAGGTGTTTTATAGGGACAAAGAAGCCACAATCAGCCCTGATGACCTGGTGATAAAAAAAGGTGAAACGGTAAAGATTGCAGAAATTGATAGAAACCAAGTATTTCTTACGCTCAAAAATTTTAAAGGTAAACTCCCAGGAGGCTACAAAAACCCAAACCCTAAAAAATTCAAAACAATCCTTTCCGGCTATCCGGTTTTTCCTTTTGAAGAACTAAAAACAACATTAACCGGCAAGGATGGCTCTATAGTTTTGGCCATCAGCTCTGAGCGCATAGGCTTGCTAGCATCAGATTATGCAAAAAGTATTGCGCTCGGTGGCGTTGGCGCTCTTGGAGGCAGCCTGGTTCCTATAGGAGTAGGGTTGGAGTACATAAGAAGAGCTGCAGTGGTTGGCGCAGCAGAAAAAGCAGCAAAGATAACAAAAGCTGTACGGCTCGAGACCAAATTGGGAGGCTTAGAAAAAATGCTTGGCGACGCCCTATACAACTCCATTCTTTTCGGTCCGGAAGCAAAGACTCTCAAGGAGGGAGCTCAAGCAGCACGCAAAGCTGCTTCAAGGGCTATCGGAAAAGCAGCTGGTAGCAGTCTTCTTGTTGCAGTTCCTATCATGATCATTGGCACTGCAATCGCTGTTGGACTAGCAACAGTCGGCACCATAGCAAGCTTGACGGTAAAGGCTCAAAAAAGTGGCCTAACGGTACTTCCGTTCATTGAGGGCAACTACAAAATTAGCCAGTATCTACAAGAACGAAAAGGTTCCCGCTACCCAGACCTATACATCACCATTTGGCCAAAGTAGCAACTTTTTAAGGTCTTAACTTTTCAATGACAATGTAGACATTATCATCATCCCAGTGACCTGGAGACCCTTTTGGTTTTCCATGTTTTATCTGCACGGTATAGTTGCCTTGAACGTACGGCTTTACAACAAGCCCACTTCTTTTGGCCATGGTCGTAAACGATTGTATCTGTGCAACAAGATCACTCACATTAAACGCACCGCCCCCTAAAATAAACGTCGGATTCAAAGCTGTTATAGGCCCCATGAACTCCTTACCTAGAGAACCAAATTCTGCAAGAGCAGCCGCCTCTGCCAACTCTTTGTCTCCGGTGTAACCAGCAATATCACCCTCCAAGCTTGCCTGGTAAGCATCAACATGCTGCCCTACTCGTTCAGAAGTAAGATCTAACGTGATTTTACCTGACCCATCTTTTGCAACCAACGTTGTTACAATACGCTCAAATGGATACAGCCATTGAAAATTTGGCACTTTAAATTGTTTTGGATCAGGATTTGTAAATTTTTTGCCATGCTCTTTTTGTATATTCGCCAGCGAAGCTTTGCTTTGATCTCTACTAATTTCCAGAATCTCTACATTTTTTTTGAATCTTTTGTCGTTCATAGGATACACCGGCATCTTTTTCGATGTAACCTCAGATTTAGAACTCCGTCTGATCATTCTTTTTTTATAAATGCATGACCGCTTAGGAATAATGGTAGATTTGCAAATATAACCAGGCCAGCTTCTTTTTTTGCCCCACCGTGAAGTCAACCATAAACCATACTTTTCCCCTGTGTACTTATACACTGGCCCTCGGTCCCACTCTGTAAAGGTCCCATTGGTAACATAGATTTTTGAAACCTTTGCAAGCTTTGCTAACCCAACTCTGGAAAAAAGTACCAAAGTTATAACAACGAACAGTTTTTTCTTCATAAAAACTCCTTAAAAAATGTCCCTATCTCCCTATTGTTAAACTGGCACAGTTTATAAAAAAAAAGCAACGGTTCGGGTGTTTTTCTTGACTCTGCCCGTTTCCATGCAACACTAAAGACCAGTTCTTTTTTATTTCAAAATATTTTTTAGGAGCTTTTTATGAAAACCGCAAAGACACTGGCTGCGATATTTTTGTGTGGACAAACTGCCTTGGCATCAAACCTTCTTGTTGAATCTCAAAACACACTTAAACCGGCAAAGCAACTTTTCACCACTATTTTACGTAATAAAAACACAACTCTTTCTGACTACAGAAAAGCAACAGATGTTGTTGCAAGCGCACTGGCACTAGAGACAATGAATCACATGCAGTTTAAAAATATTACGATAGAAACGCAGCTGGCGCCTATTGCAGGCATCCAAGCAGAAAGCCCTGTTGTGCTGCTTCCAGTAATTCGTTCTGGCCTTTCTTTATTGCCAACATTCTTAAATTATTTCCAAAACGCTTCCGTCGGTTTTGTTGGTTTGGCGCGTGACGAAGAAACCGCACAAGCACACTGGTACTACAAAAAAATTCCGGCTCTTTCTGGCCATGAATATATCGTTATTTTAGAGCCAATGTTGGCAACTGGCGGCACTGCTCTTGAAGTATTACGCGAGTTACAAAAGACTGGCGCGGACATGAACAAAATTATTTTTGTTTCTGTCGTTTGTGCGCCAGAAGGAGTAGAAAAAATTAACGAAGCCTTTCCTGGTGTAAAGATTATTACAGTTGGCGTTGACAGCCACTTGAACGACAAAAAATTTATCGTGCCAGGTCTTGGTGACTTTGGAGATAGATATTTTGGTACAGAATAAAACGGACAAGCACTAGTTTTTCACGGGGCCTTTTATTAGTTTGCAAGTTCTGGTCTACGCTTTTTCTCTTGGTACAACCAACGAGCAAGCGAATCTAAGAAGGTAACAATCGGTAAATCTTTGTATGCCGCACTGCCAACCGTTTCGATAGCAAATCGCTCTGGTAAGTACGTTCGCGCAACAGAATCTTGTCGTCCGGAGTATGGCTGATTAGAAACAAACAAACAAGAGCCAGGAGCTGGGTTTTGTTCCAACCATCTTTCTATCGTGTCATTCGTGGTTGGACGCCTGAGTGCACCATCAGCTTTTTGTTGCATCGGCGCATCAACAAACGTTACACGAACATTTTCCGCAAACCCTTCAGGTAGCTCTGCTTGGTCAAACACCATTTGCATCATTTCTGTTTCTGTTTTTGGAAGCTCACCTTTTAGTTGCCAGTCAGGAGAAAATGGCAATTCTTTGTTGTTTGGATCGAGCAAGAGTTCTTCTGGCTCTTGGTTTGGATACAACGGACGTTCGCCACCCAAGAAAACAACTTCATCAAATCGAACGCCTCGCTTATAAAGATCAAGTAAAAACGCAAAACGGGAGCGCACTCGAGAGACCAATGCTCCTAACACAACTCCATACGTATACTTTTCTTGTGATGGAAAAACTTCATCAATACAGCCAATCTCCTTTAAAATCGGCATGATCTGATCTCGCTTGTCTTCATGCAACAGCTCAACTTCCCAACGCTCTTTACCTGCAGGCCGCAACCAAACTTTTTGCGTTTCATCGACGATTGTTTTCAGCGTATCATCATGTTTTATGTCAAACACTTGTAGCAACTTCCGTAGCGGCTCGGTTGGCCGCCCATCTTTATCAATCAATCGATTTTCAAAACCAACCTGCTGCTTTGACTGTATCACCTCACACCCTCCCAGCACAGACACCAAAATAATGCCAAAAAAGAAACCGAAACCAACTCTTTTTGCTCGCACATTCATATCAAAACCCTTTCGGTGTAAAAAATTGTTTTTGTTCTTTGACCATGGTACCACGCTTGACCAATTTTAAAAATCGCTCAAAACCCCCTATACTTAAAGAAACCCCATAAACCCTACTACGCCCCATCCGTCTTTGCTAAGGCTTTGCCGGACAAGAGGGGCTTGGAAGGGCAGGCCAAAAGGCAAGCAAAAAACAAAACTAATAAAGGCCAAAAGACCATGATTGAAAAAAACGTACCGCTCAACGACAAAAACTGGTTCCGCACTGGTGGACCGGCAAAACTATTTGCTGAGCCAAAAAATGCACAAGAATTTGCAGACCTACTTGCGTATGCAAATGAAAAGAACGAAAACATTTTTGTTCTTGGCTGCGGCGCAAATGTTTTAATTAGCGACGATGGCTTTGACGGCCTGGTTATTCGACCAAAACTAGAAACCATTTCTCATGAAGAACTTCAAGACGGAACGGTTCTAGTATATGCAGGCGCTGGTGTACAGATGCCACAACTAATTACTTATTGTCTGCAAAATAATATTTTGGGGCTAGAAGAGTTTAGCGGCATCCCTGGCTCTGTTGGCGGCGCAGTATACAACAACATGCACTACTTTCAATTTTCTTTGTCAGACTTTTTTTCTGGCGGCACAATTATTGACAAACAAACAGGCACCGTGCAAGAAAAACCAAAAGAATGGTTTAGCATGGGGTACGATGATTCTAAATTGCATGATAAAAATGAATACCTGATCGATGCAACGTTCACACTCAAAAAAGCAACAGATTTAGAAGCTGCTTTTGCAAAGGGACGTAACAAAGAAATGGTTCGCCACCGGTGTGCTCGTTATCCAACGGCACGCACCTGTGGTTGTTTTTTCAGAAATTTTTTGCCGGAAGAAGTGACGTTGACCATTGCTGACACAGCAAAAAAAATGATTTATGTTGCGTACTACCTGGACAAACTTGGCGTAAAGGGCGCACTATCTGTTGGTGATGCCGTTGTTTCTCATCAACACGCCAACATGCTGGTCAACAAAGGGAGTGCAACATCGAAAGATCTGGTCAACCTTGCACGAGCTATGCAAGAAAAAGTATATGAAGCGTATGGAATCATCCCGCAGCCTGAATGTGAGCTGGTTGGCTTTGCTCAATATCCCTTGCTTACCCCTTAAAATAGCCTTTTTTTGGGGTATACTGAGAAACAGCAACTAGACCATAAACTACTATCTCCAGAATGCTTTGCCTCCCCCTTCGTTCGTGGTGAGCCCCGTCGAACCATGCAAAAGAAAGTTTAGGTTACAAAATTATGTCAGAATTAGTTTTTTATGTTTACATCCTCAGATGTAGTGATGGCTCTTACTACACTGGGCACACCGATAATCTGGACATTCGACTAGCTCAGCACCAGCAAGGAATAATGAGATGCTATACATTGAAAAGAAGGCCCGTTGAACTTGTTTTTGTCGAAACTACTAATTCTCGACAGTATGCAGTTGAAACAGAAATACAAATTAAAAAATGGTCCAGAAAGAAAAAAGAGGCGCTGATTGCACGGGATTGGAATCTTTTAAGAGAACTCGCGCGCTGTAGAAGCAAAGAGAAAAAAGATTGATTCTTTTGTATAACCTTTTTCCTTTGCATGGTTCGACGGGGCTCACCACGAACGAGGGGGTATGTAGTATCCCCGAGAGAGTGAGCATTCAACAATCTGGAAGGCAAAATTTTAGGACTAACACATGCTAAACGAACTCATTTTTCTTTTGCAAACGAGTGCTATAGCCAGCGGGGCTCTTATCGCCCTTCGTTTGGGCAAAGAAGCACTTGTTGCGTTCATCACTCTGCTTTGTGTGCTTGCAAATATTTTTGTGCTCAAACAAATCACTCTGTTTGGCCTAGAAGTAACCGCCGCTGATGCGTTTTCTGTTGGGGTTATTTTAAGTTTGCACCTTCTGCAAGAATTTTTTGGCAAAAAAATAAGCAAGCGCGCTATATGGATTTGCTTTTTTACTATGGCATTTTATACCATCACTTCTCAGGTTCACCTGCTGTTTGTACCGACAACACATGATTTTAGCCAGACACATTTTTACGCGCTGCTGCAATTTGCACCACGAATCATTTTTGCATCACTTACCAGCTATCTTTTTGTACTCAACTTAGATCGCTTTTTATACGGAAAACTGCAAGCAATATTTGGCAAACGATACATCATTATCTGGAGTTTTTTTCTGCTTGCGTTTATTCAACTTGTAGACACTGTATGTTTTAGCTTGCTTGGCTTATGGGGCATCGTGCAACATGTCAGCCATGTCATGCTGGTCAGTTTTGCGGTAAAACTTATAGCAAGCTTGTTTGTAACACCGTTTTTCTGGTTAGCACAAAAAGTATAATGCTAACAAAAATAAAACGCTGGCTTGTTCGTTTTTTACAGGCACAACTTTTTATCAACGCCATCTCTCTTCCTATTTTGGTCAGCTGGGGCCTACCGATTTCTGTGCTTTCTCCCATTGGCAATCTTGTTTTTTTCCCTTTTTTATTTCTGTTTTTGCTGCTTTCCTCCCTCATTTTTTTTCTAGAAATTTTATTTGTGCCAAATGGCCTGCTGATTGTTTTGTTAGAAACATTGTCAAACGTCTGGACAAGGCTTTTATCTTTAGGAGAAAACAACCACTTTTTAGTCGGCTTTGGCGCACCGCCAACTATTTTTTTATGTGCCATTCCGCTATGCGCCTTTTTTATTTTGTACAATCGTCATACCAAAACACCTATCAGAAGTATCTGCCTGCTAGCCGCACTCTTACTTACCTCTTTTGGCCTTCTGAAACTGTTTTGCAACTCCGGAAACTTTATAGAAGAACTTGATTGCAAAGGAAAAGAAGTACTGCTGCTGCACAGCGACGGACAAACAACACTAATAGACCCAGGTGTTATTGGCAAAAAACCTTCTGCTGCTTCATGGGCACAGTATACGCTTGCACCGGAAGTAACGAGCAAGACAGGAAAGCATGCGATTGACTATATTATTTTGCTGCAACCGGGCATAAGAACTTTTCAGGCAATAGAGACATTGTGCAGAACTATGCAAATCGATACTATTTTTTTGGTAACGTGGGATGGAACACTCAAAAAAAACGGCTGGCGGGCATTTTTTCATTTAAAACGAGCAGCACAGCAACATGGCATACGGCTTGCACGAATTGGCAAAAGAAAATTGACCATTGCTCTTGGCAAAAAAAATAAGCTGGTCATACGACCGACAAAACAAACACTGCGCTATCATGATGCAACCTACCCGGCCCTTGAAGTATCTGGGCAGATTGACAATGAGGCGTTTACTTTCTAGGCTGCCAACTGTGCTCGTTGACATTTTAAATAAAGGAGTTTTTTATGGTCTCTAAAGTTATGTTAGTAATCGCAAGCAGTGGATTTCACCCCATCGAATATTCTGTCCCTAAACGCGTTTTAGAACATAGCGGCATCACCGTTATAACCGCCAGTGATAAAGCGGGAACCGCAACCGCAAAAGATGGAACAACAGCAGAAGTTGACATCACCCTTGCAGACGTAACACCAGAAGATTACGATGCGATCTTTTTCATCGGTGGTCCAGGATCTTTGGATCACTTGGACAACGCAATAAGTTATAAACTAATCCAGCAAGCAGCAGAAGCGAAAAAACCATTCGGTGCAATTTGCGCATCAGTCAGGATTCTTGCCCATGCCGGCGTGCTGAAAGGCAAAAAAGTCACCGGCTGGAATGGAGACAATGGTCTTGGCCCAATTTTAGCTGAGGCACATGCTGTTTACACCCCAAAAAATGTCGTGGTGGACAAAAACATCGTAACGGCTGTCGGCCCCGATGCAGCACAAGAATTCGGTGCAAAAATACTGGGCGTTCTGGGCACCAAGTAAATCTCCTCGACAATAAGAAACTATTTTCTTGTTTTTCAACCCTCTAAATTGCTAGCATTAAAACTAGAAGGGGACATATTTTTATCAAAACTTAGGGGGAAAAAGCAAAATGAAACACAAAAAAGCAATTCTTTTAACTGCAGCCTTTTTAATGGGCGCAGCCTCGGTGATGTATTTTGGTCTACACGCAGCACGAAATCACTTTTGGAAGAAAGTGGGGCCTGAGGTGAGACCAACTCAACAATACTATGCGACAAGACCAACAGAACCATTCATGGAAAAACCAGAACTAAAATGGAAAAGAGGCAGACTGCTTGATCAGCAAGGGTTTACCTACTGGGAAGTTGAAAACATGACAGACAGCAAGGTCAAAATAGTAAATGATTTCGACTCAGACACAATCAGCAAAAAGAGACCAAAAGCAAAACGAGGCAAAACCGCGAAACTTCAACGAAAAAACAGCCTTGCATTCACCATTAAAGCTGGCGGTCAATCAAAAGAATTCACTGATATAGATCAACACTTTGTACGCATTATCGACGTAAACCCTATAGAGATTGAAACATACGACAAATGGCCTGAAACTGAATAAGGGGCTGCGTATGGAAAAAAAATCAATTCTCTTTGGAGCTCTGCTTTTTATCGGCATGACAAGCTTGTTGCACATAAACATAGGTGCAGAAAAAACAAAAGGCTGTCCGTGTGGACCTATCCCATGCTATTCCTGGAAAGACAGTATCAAAAAAATGTACTGGGAAATTACCAACCGCACCGATGAACCCATCATCATTTCCAGCGACATAGCTGAAAAACAAATTCCGCCAAACCAAAAAGCACGTGTACCACGAGAAGAAAGTTTTTCTTTTACCGTTGCAACAAACTCCGGCATGCACAGAGAATTTCAGACCGATAATCATTTTGTGGAGATTTACGTTGGCCGAGATCCATGGGGTCTTGGTGCAATGGGTCTTAAAATGCGGTCATACACAGAATGGCCGGGAAACCAAAAATAAAAAAAAGGAAACGTTGTGAAAATAAATAAAAAAGGAATCATTCTTGGCGCACTCTTGTGTCTTGCGACAGTAACCTTTGTTATGCTCAAACTGGACGCAAGAAGAAGAGGCGGGAGAGGATATCACGGAAGATGGAGAGGAAGACCTCGTCATGGAAGACACTGGGGACACAGACGTCACTGGCACAGAAGACCATACCGCCGTAGCTGGGGATGGAGACGCCCTTGGGGACCAAGTATTTATGTTGAAACAAGACCCCGTTACGTAGTTGATGACGCACTCGACAGTGCAGGCAGAAGATTTTGGGAAATTAGAAACAACACAAGACAGCCTATCACCGTTGCAAGTGATCGCGAACGAATAACTATAGAACCGGGTCAAACAAAAGATCTTTACAGAACAGATAGCTTTAGAATGCGTGTTATATCAGATCGCGCTTCACGGTCTGTCCGCGAAAATCGACACTTTATAACTATCAATCGCGCTCATCCTATAGAACTCAAAGCATTCAAGCGATAACTAAAAAATCATGAAAAAAAAACTAT
>Ga0180437_10011649_pt1 | contig 10516 bp, 7 predicted proteins | sample SS_ome_4_FD_132410 | JGI IMG/M metagenome (GOLD analysis project Ga0180437, IMG submission 132410) | Hypersaline lake sediment archaeal communities from the Salton Sea, California, USA - SS_3_D_1 metaG | ecosystem: Environmental > Aquatic > Non-marine Saline and Alkaline > Hypersaline > Sediment... | reverse complement strand
CCCTTGATCCGGATGCTGAGCTGGCTCGACACCCGAAGTGTCCCCCAGGCGGATCGGGTGATCCAAACCCCGGGCAGGGATTTCTTTTTTTCCAGGACGGGTAATGTACCGACCGCCAAAGACATGATTCCCAAGATCCTGTGGATCAAGGAGGAACGACCGGAAATCTGGAAAAACACCTTCAAACTTCTTGACTGCAAGGAGTACATCCTTCACAAGATCACGGGCCGGTTTGTCACAGACTGGCACGGGGCATCGATGTATTTTCTGTTTGATCCCCGAACCCGGATGTGGTGCGATGAGGTCTGCCAAGCTCTTGGCATTCCTCGCGAGAGACTACCAGAGACCCGTCCCTGTGTTGACGTGATTGGTGAGGTCCAGCCCGAGGCAGCCGACGAGATGGGTCTTCGTGCCGGAACCCCGGTCGTTGTGGGTGCCGGGGATCTTGGCGTGGCCCAGGTGGGTGCCGGCGCCGTTGGGACCGGGAAAGTGAACCTCTGCGTCAGCACGGCGACCTGGATCGCGGTTTCCTCGGACCGCTTCGTCAATGATCCAGAGCGACCATTTTGGATCCTGAGCCATGTCGATCCTCAAAAATGGATTATCTCCGGCGAAATGGAGACGGGCGGTGGCTCGCTGATGTGGTTCAGGGACAGTCTCTGCCAGGCAGAGTCGGAAAGGGCAGAAAAGGAGGGGTTGAGCACCTATCAATTGCTCAGTCGTATGGTCGAGAGCATCGAACCGGGGTCGAACGGGCTTCTTTTCACCCCGTGGCTGTCCGGGGAAAGGGCCCCCGTTCTCGATCACTATTTGAAGGGTGCCTTTGTCGGACTGACCCTGGGACATACCAAGGCGCACATGGCTCGGGCCATCATGGAAGGTGTGGCATTTCACCTCCGATGGATTCTGGAACAGCTCGAAAAACTCGGGCTCAGCATCGAAGCAGTGACCGCCAGTGGCGGGGGCAACACGAGTCCGGTGTGGAGCCAAATCATCAGCGATGTGATCCAGAGAGAGATGCACGTTGTGGCGCTTCCTCAAGAGGCAGGTGCTTTGGGTGCGGCATTGACGGCTGCGGTGGGTCTTGGGGTCTATCCGGACATGGAAGCGGTCGACGGATTGGCTCGTTTTTCGCGAGTTGTGAGCCCCGATGCCACCCATTTGAACACGTATGACCGTCTGTACACAGAGTACCGGAACCTGTATGATGTCTTTTCTCCGATCTACAAGAGAATGCACGAAAGCGGAATCTAGATCTCACGGCTGCACACGGAGGAATCGGGTCCATGGGGTTTGTCCTGGGTATTGATTTGGGGACCACCGCCACAAAATCGATCATTTTTGACCGCGAGAGCAACATCATGGGGAGCGGTCACCGAGAGCTTCCGCAGCTGTTTCCAAAACCTGGGTGGGTCGAACATGATCCGGTGGCCATGTGGAGGACGGTGACGGAATCTGTTGAGGAGGCTCTTCTGGTCTCGGGTGTTGGCAAAAGAGACATCGAGGCCGTCGGTGTGGCCCATCAGGGTGAGTCGGTCATGTCCTGGGACGCCGCGACAGGCGAACCCTTTTACAACAACATCGTCTGGCAAGATCGTCGAGGGGCCGGCAGATGTGATGAACTCAAAAAACGGCACGGTTTCGATAAATGGGTGAATCGCAAGACAGGCCTGTTGGTTGATCCCTTCTTTTCGAGCACCAAAATCGAGTGGCTGTTGAAAAATGTTCCCGAGATTCGTCACAAGCTGTCTCAAGACCGGGTGAGAACCGGGACCCTTGATGCCTGGATGATCTCAAAGCTCTCAGGGGGGCGAAGCTTTTACACGGACTATACCAGCGCCTCAAGAACCATGCTGTTCAATCTTCGGGAGATGACATGGGATGAGGAGCTTCTCAAGGAGTTTTCGATTCCTCCGGGTGTTCTGGCAGAACCCAAGCCCTCCTCTTTCCATTTTGGGGTCACAGACCCAACTGCCTTCCTGGGAATCGAGGCGCCGATTGCCGGCGCAGTCGTTGATCAGCAGGGTGCGATCTTTGGTCAGACCTGCTTTGATCAGGGGGATATCAAGAACACCTATGGGACATCGTGTGTGGCCCAGCTCAATATTGGCGACGACCTCGTTTTTTCAGATAAGGGCGTCACCACGACCGTTGCCTTTGGACTTCCCTCAAACACCAAATTCGCCGTTGAGGGCATCGTGTACATCACCGGCGCGGCCATCCAATGGCTCCGCGACGGACTGCAGATTATCTCGGATGCGGGAGAAACCGAGGCCATGGCCAGGAGCGTGGAAAGCACACTGGGGGTGTATTTTGTTCCGGCCTTTGTTGGCTTGGCCGCACCTTTTTGGGATTACCGGACAAGGGGCACCATCATTGGACTGACGCGAGGCGTGCGGAAGGAGCACATTGTCCGTGCAACCCTGGAGGCGATTGCGTATCATGTCAAAGACGTGATCGACCTGATGGAAGCGGAGACGGGCGTTCAGGCGTCTCAACTGAGGGTCGACGGTGGCGCTGTCAAGAACGGGTTCCTCATGCAGTTTCAATCCGACATCCTTGGAATTCCGGTGATCGTGCCCAAGGTGACGGAAACCACGTGTTTGGGGGCCGCATACCTGGCAGGTCTTGCCGTGAGATTCTGGAAAAGCCTGGATGAGCTCAAGGAGAACTGGCAGATCGATCAAATCTATGCGCCGACAATGTCGCGATCAAAAGCCGAAGAGCTGTATGGAGGGTGGAAAAAAGCGATCAGAAAAGTCATTCCTGTGTACCGATAGGGAAGGGTCTTCACTTCGGGACTGATGCGGGTACCCTCGGAAATACTCTGTTTTTGGACGGGTCCGACGGGACCATGCGGGAGCAAAAGGCCATGGAGGATATCATTTTCTCATCCCTTGACGGAATCGATCTCGACCGATACATCGTCTCCACATACGCGCTGGAAATCGACCGGTCTGCGGATGCCCACGCCGTTGCCCGGGAAATCGCCATCGGCCAGACGACCGGCACATGGGTCCCGGTCCCCGAGGAGACCGATGAAATACGCCGGAAACACGTGGGACGCGTTGTGGGGATCTATGAAGCGCCTCATTTCGAGCGAGAAATTCCACCCACGATGGACAACCGGCACCTGATCGTTCAGATTGCGATTCCCTGTGTCAACCTGGAACCCCAGATCCCCAAGCTCCTGTCAACCATTGCAGGGAATGACATCACTGTCACACACCGGCTCAAACTCCTGGATATTCGATTCCCGGAAGATTTTGTCAAGGTTTTTCAGGGGGCCAAATTCGGAATCCCGGGAATCAGGGAACTCCTTGACGTGAGGGAGAGACCTTTGGTTGTCAACATGATCAAGCCCTGTGTTGGTCTCAGCCCCCGTGCCGGAGCGGCGTTGTTCTACCAGGCCGCTCTCGGTGGCGTGGATGTTGTGAAAGACGATGAGGTCCTGGCGAACACGTCCTTTTCCTCGATTGCGGCGCGGGTCAAGGCATGCATGGCCAAGGAAAAGGAAGCCTTTGAAAAGACCGGTGAACACACACTCTATGCGGTCAATATCACGGATGAGGTAAACAGAGTCAAAGAGCATGCGTACAGGGTGATCGAGCACAGGGGGAACTGTGTGATGCTGAACTATCTCCCCACGGGGATTTCTGCTTTGAGAATGCTCGCGGAAGATCCTTCGATCAACGTGCCCATTCTTGCGCATCTCGATCTTTCGGCATCCTTTTTCGGTGCACCGGATTCAGGGATCAGCGCCGCACTCGTCCTTGGCAAACTGCCGCGGCTGGCCGGTGGCGATATGGTGATCTATCCTTCACCCTATGGCAAATTCCTGTTCTTGAGGGAAAGCCACCTTCGTGTTGCTCAGCTGCAGAGGGCTCCCTTTTATCACCTCAAACCCATCTTTCCGGCTCCCTCGGGAGGGGTTCATGCAGGAAACGTGGCACCGGTTATTCGCGATCTGGGGTATGATTGCATGATCGGTGTGGGCGGCGGCATCCACGGACACAAGATGGGTGCGGCCGCAGGGGCTCGGTCGGTGCGCCAGGCCATCGATGCCGTCATGAAAGGAATACCCCTTGAAGAGGCTGCCAATGAACACGAGGAACTGGCCGTTGCCATTCAATCATGGGGTCTGACTTCCTAGCCCTAGGGGACTGTGATAGAATTCGATGAGAGAGAGGACGCGGATAAGATGGGGAGATGTATTCACATGAAACGAAACCCCTCCCCATAAGGAGTTGCCATGAAAAAGGAACACTGCTTGTTTTGCCCGGGTCCGGTTATGGTGTCAGACCGTGTCCGTCAAGCCCTGGTTCATCCTGACATGTGTCACCGAATGCCGGGGTTCGAGGGGACGATTCGGAACCTGCAACAAAATCTCCTCACCGTGTACAAGGCCGACGAGGCGTATGTGATTCTTCTGATCACGGGGTCTGGAACGGCAGCCAACGAGACCGTCATTTCATCCTATTTTGCTCCGGGGGATGAAGCCCTGCTCGTTAACAGCGGCGAATTCGGTTGCCGGCTCGAGGAACTGCTCGATATCCATGAGGTGAAGGCGACGGTTCTGCGCTGCGACTGGGGAATTCGCCCCGATCTCCGCGATATCGAGAGAGCGTTGGAAAGGAACCCGAACATCAAGGCGATTCTCATGACGTTTCACGAGACCAGTACCGGTGTGGTCAACCCGGTGAGAGAGGTGGGAGAGCTCGCCCGGCGGTCCGGGAAGACTTTTTTTGTCGATGCCATCAGCGCGCTCGGTGGCGAGGATCTCGACGTTGTTCGAGACCACATCGACTTCTGTACGTGCTCGGCCAACAAATGCCTGAGCAGTCTCCCGGGGGTGGGCATGATCTGCGCCAAAATCTCCAGGATTGAGGAGACCAGACATCACAAACCGCGGGTTGCCTATTTGAACCTCCACAAGCTGTATGAGGTGTCCGAAAAATCCCACCAGACCCCGAATACCCCCTCGGTGACCATGTTTATCGCTCTCGATGCTGCCGTCCAGGAATTCCTGGAAGAAGGGCTCGAGAACCGCATCAACCGGCACAAGCGGTGTTCAAAGATGATCCGGGACGGGGTCAGAAAGCTGGGTCTGAAGACGCTTGTTGACGATGAGATCGCGTCCAACACGGTCACATCCGTGTTTCTACCCAAAGAGATCAACCTGGAAATTTTTGTCCAGAGACTGGATGACAGGGGATATACCGTCTATCCCGGGAAGAGACACCTGAAAGACCTGAACATGTTTCAGATCAGCACCATGGGGCAGGTCACCGAGGAGATGTGTTCCGGCTTTCTGAAAGCCTTGGCTGAGACGCTGGACGAGCTGACTGCGGGAGAGGAAGCGCCCCGGGAGCATCGGGTCCGGGCGGGGTGAGTCGCTCTTTGACAACGGGGTTTACCCGGAAGTCAGGAAACTCCAATGAAGCTCTTCTTGACAAAACCGTTTTTTTTTGTCAAAAAGAGGGCCGGGAGCATACGAACAGGACGTCTTCGCAGGGTTTGTGGAGGGTAGGATCCTGCGAGGGTTTTTGGGGGGTGGCATTAGACAGTAAGTCAAGTCGAATGGCGGGAAAGGAGGTGATGAAAGTCCCTGACGTGGTCTGAGGAAAGACCCCTCAGGGTGATCGAGGGTTCGGACAACCAGCATAGCCTGAGGGGGAAAACGGTGCATAACCGAGTGAATGGATCGTGACAAAGGAGGGTTATGATGGGTAAGGGAAAGAGAAAGAAAGGGTTCGGTAAAGAGGTCACCCGCCGGGATTTTATGAAAGTGGCGGGGTCCGCTGCTGTGGTGACAGCCGCCAGCGCGAGCGTTGGCCCTTTTATCCGAACCAGCAAAGCGGCCAAGCTCGAAATCCGATGGCTCGGGTGGGAACATTACAACGTCAAGAAACTCACCGCCGAGTTCGAAAAAATCAACGGATGCAAGGTGAGTGCTGGATTTTTTGACGCAAATTCCGAGGCCTATAACAAGCTGAAGGCCGGTGGCACCAAGGACTTTGATCTTGTCATGGCCGATGGTTTCTGGCCCAGGCTCTATGGCGAGCAGGGGATGACCCAGCCCGTGGACTATGGAAAGCTGAGCAACCTGAAGTACTGTCACCAGGATTTTGTTCCTCCCAAATACGTGCTGCTCCGGGAAGAAAAAGGCACCAATATGATCGCAGCCCCCAACTGCTGGGGGGGGTACGGCTTCACCGTCAACACCGAGAAGATCCCGCCCGAAGACGCCAACACGATCTATCTCATGTACAACGAGAAATACAAGGGACACCTCTCCACCAGCGGCCGGCATGACGAGAACATCGCCCTCGGCGGTATCTACGTCTGCCACCACAATGGAAGAACCAAAGAGCCGAATTTCAATCCCTATCGGCTCACAGACGACGAGCTGGAAGAGGTGAAAGAGCTTCTGATCAAACAGAAGCCCCTTCTGGTCATGCGATGGCATGCCGTGGAGGATTTGGAACGCCTGATGCGTGCCCAGGTGGTGTGGGCGTCACCCGAGTGGTCGGGGATCTTTCGGAGAATCTATTTTGATTACAATGCTGGAAAAACCAAGCTCAAGATGGACCACATCCTTCAGCCCAAAGAGGGGGGTCTCGGCTGGGTGGATACGTGGTGCATCACGTCCGGTGTGACGGACAGCGAAAAACTGGAACTCTGCCACAAATGGATCGACTGGCGTCTCAAACCCGAGAACATGGCGATCATTGCCCACGAGATCGGATGGTCTCCGTGTGTCGACGTCCGGCCTCTGATCCCGGAGGCAGACACGATCACATTGTTCCAGAACGAAACTCACAAGATTCACAACCTCTACCAATTCGATGCTCCGGATCGTCCCGAAAAATGGGAGGAAATCTGGACCGCGGTTGAGGCAGCGTAGCAAAAAGGGCAGGAGGCTGCAGGTTTTCGGCCTCCTGCCCTCATTCCGTGGATGAGGAGAGACGATGGCAGGAACAGTTGTTCGTCTGGAAGGGGTGAGAAAGACGTTCGGGAAGGTCGTGGCAGTGGATCATGTGGACCTCGAGGTCCAGGAAGGGGAGTTTTTTGCGCTGCTGGGGCCGAGTGGTTCCGGGAAAACAACGCTTTTGCGGATCATTGCGGGACTGGAGATTCCTGACCGGGGGCGGGTTCTCATCGAGGGGGAGGATGTCACCTTGCGTCCGCCCTATGAGAGATACACGGGTATGGTGTTTCAGGACTTTGCCCTTTTTCCTCACAAGACCGTGGCAGAGAATATCATTTTTCCCTTGAGAATGCGGGGGTCGCCAAAAGAGGTGCAGGACGAGCAGCTCAATTGGATTCTGAATCTGATCCGGATGCCCGGGTATGGGGACCGGTATCCTCACCAGTTGAGCGGGGGCGAGAAGCAGCGCGTCGCTCTCGCCCGAGGGCTGGTGTCCCGGCCCAAGGTCCTGATGCTGGATGAACCTCTGGCCAATCTCGACAGGGAGCTCAGAAAGGAAATGGAGGTCGAGGTTCGACGATTTCAGATCGAGCTGGGAATCCCTTTCATCTATGTGACGCACAATCAGGAAGAGGCCCTGACGATGAGTGACCGTATGGCGCTTGTCCGGGACGGCAATTTCATACAGGTGGGAAACAAGCTTGAGATCTACAATCATCCTCAGACAAGCTTTGCGGCCGGGTTTGTCGGTTCATCCAACATCTTCGAGGGGCCGATCCTCGAGATCGAAGACAAAGCCTTCCTCATCGATTACAAAGACCTCCGGATTCGCACCCCGAAGTGCGGAGACGTTCAGAAGGGGGACCTTGTGAGGCTTTTTGTCAAGACCGAACACATCGAACTGGGTCAGAGCCTGGCGGGAAGGGAGAACATGCTGGAGGGTGTGATCCGGGATGCCATTTTTAAGGGACAGTATGCCGATTACATCGTCGAACTGGACAACAAGGAGACCATCACGGTCAGCCGCAACGTTTCGGAAAACACACCCTTGACCCGAGGCGACCGTGTTCAGATCGGGTGGAACATACAGGCGGGACATGCTTTTCGGGAGTGAGACTGATGATGCGATCGAAAGGAAGAGATGAAGGATCCTGGGGTCAACTGTTGCGGAATCGGCGGGTGAGAATCGGCTTTTTTGTGCTCCCTGCGACAGCCTATCTGTTTGTATTTCTGATTCTTCCCATGATATCCATTCTGATTTTCAGTTTCTGGAAGACGGAACGGTATGTTTTGATTCCAGACTGGAATGTTCAGAACTACGTCCATATCTTCACCCAGTGGGCGTACATCAAATTTCTCATGAAGTCGGTCGGCATGGCCCTGTTTGTCTCTGCGGCCTGTCTGCTATACGGCTATCCGGTGGCCTATTTCATCGCCAAGGAAGGCGGTCAGTACCGGCTTCTCCTCTTGATGCTGACGGCCACGCCGTTCTTTACCGGAACACTTTTGCGCATCATCTCCATGCAACACATCCTGGGGCCTATCGGGCTTTTGAACATGTTCCTGATGAAAGTCGGGCTCCCGCCCATTCAGATTCTGATGTATACGAATCTCTCATCATCGATCGGCTTTGTCTATCTGTGGATTCCCTTCATGATTCTGGCTGTCTACCTCTCATTGTTGAACTTCGATTTCGAGCTGCTGGAGGTGGCCAAAATCTGCGGAGCCACGCCTTTCAGGGCTTTTTGGGAGGTGACCTGGCCTCTCAACTGGGTCGGAACCGTTGCCGGGATCGTCATGGTGTTTATTCCAACGTTGGCCGACAACGCCACGCCCCTCTTTCTGGGAGGGATGTTCGGCAAGCTTTACGGCAACATTCTCTTTAACCAGTTTGGTGAATCCGGCACGTGGGCCATGGGTTCGGCCATGGGCGTGGTGTTGTTTATCGTGTCTTTTGTGGTAATCGGCATCTTCGGGAAAACGATCAACCTCAGGAAGATGGGATACGTTGGAGGGTAGAATGGAGAACAGGACCGGTGCGAGATTGTTGTGGCAGAAGGTCATGCTCCTGTTGTTGTACGTGTTCCTCTGGTTTCCGATTGGCTACATCGTCTACCTTTCGTTCGCCCGGAATTCGGTGTGGCCCTTTCCCCCTGAGTTCACACTGGATTGGTATGAGCGGCTCTGGATCATGAGTGACTTCCATGTGGGTCTCGTCAACAGCATCGTGATCGCCGTGGGAACAGGAATCATCGCCATGGTACTCTCCATGATGGCGGCGTGGGGATTGATGAAGTATCGTTTCCGGTTCAAGGGGTTTTACGTTTCGATCTTTCTTCTGCCCATGTTTATCGCCCACATCCTCATCGGTGTCTCCACCCTGATGTTCAACCGGAATGTGCTTCACATCCAGGCCAACATCTACAGCGCCATCGTGGCCAATGCGACCTATAGCATATCCTTTGGATTGCTGATTATCCTGGCGCAGCTCATCCGCTACAACTGGCAGCTGGATGAGGTGGCTTCCGTTTTTGGGGCAAAGCCCTGGCGATCCTTTATCGAGGTGACCCTCCCAACCATCTGGCCGGCCCTCTTTGGCGCTTTTCTGGTGTCTTTTATCCTGTCCTTTAACAACTTTGATGTGTCCTTTTACAATCTTGGTGCCACACCCACACTCCCAACCGTCACGTGGGGGACCTTGAGACACGGCATCGAACCCGAGCTTTACGCACTCTCATCCTTGATTATCGTCTTCGTTCTTCTGGTCCTGGCAGTGCTCTACTTCCTGATCAGGTTTGGCTGGGTCCGGATCGGGATCCCCGAGAAGTAGTGTTTTGCCCCCGGGAAACACCATGAAGACATATCGGGGTGTTTTCAACCATGACCGGGCTCATGCGCTGAGAGGTTGCTGTTGAAATCGACGTATGTCCTGGCGGTCGATCAGGGGACAACGACAACCAAAGCTATCCTCGTTGACAAGCGGGGTCGTCTCTGCCATGTCGCCCAGAGGGTGCTCCCCCACATCTTTCCCCAACCTGGATGGGTCGAGATGGATCCGTCCCTTCTGTGGAATTCCATCGAATCAACCGTCCACGAGACGATCCATGGGAGGAAAGACCGGTCCGACACGATCGAGGCTGTTGGGCTCTCCAACCAGGGCGAGACCGTTATCGCCTGGGACAGGGAGACGGGTGATCCACTCTATAACGCCATCACATGGCAGTGTCATCGAACGTCCGAGATATGCCGGAAACTCAGCGCCAGCGTCGATGTGGACATGATCCGATCAAAGACCGGTCTGATTCTCGACCCGTATTTCTCGGCGACCAAGATCCAATGGCTTCTTGAAAACGTCGACGCGGTCCACCATGCGCTGAACAGAAAAACCTTGATGGTCGGAACGCTGGACAGCTGGATGATCTGGCGAATGAGCGGGGGGAAAGTCTTTGTCACCGATTTTTCAACGGCTTCACGAACCCTGCTGTTCAACATCCGCTCTCTGGAGTGGGACGAGGAACTCCTCTCCCTTTTTCATATTCCCAGATGGATTCTCCCGGATCCAACGCCGTCGTCTTGTTATCTTGG
>Ga0180437_10011647_pt1 | contig 10516 bp, 4 predicted proteins | sample SS_ome_4_FD_132410 | JGI IMG/M metagenome (GOLD analysis project Ga0180437, IMG submission 132410) | Hypersaline lake sediment archaeal communities from the Salton Sea, California, USA - SS_3_D_1 metaG | ecosystem: Environmental > Aquatic > Non-marine Saline and Alkaline > Hypersaline > Sediment... | reverse complement strand
CTGGTTGGCACCGGACAAACCGCCTGGCTGCAGGGAGCACGATTTAGTATTGTTTTAGATGCTTTAATTAATGATTTCGTAGCCGGAGAAATCGAACACGCTGTGTGGTCCGCCTGGACTGCTACCAGGCCACAGGTCATTCTCATTGAAGGTCAGGGCAGTCTGATGCACCCGGCTTATCCGGGTGGTTTCGAAATTCTGGCAGCAGCCCACCCGGATGTCGTCGTCCTGCAACACGCCCCGGCCCGCAAAAATTATGACGGCTTCCCGAATTTTCCCATTCATACGCTGGAACAGCAAATTCAAGCAATTGAAATGGTTTCAGGAAAACCGGTTGTGGCGATCACCATCAATCATGAAAATCTTTTGCCTGCCGACGTGCCTTATTCTTGCCACCAAATTGAACAAGCAACTCATATTCCTGCTTTTGATATCCTGCTTAATGGTGTTGAAGGGATTATTTCGACTTTAATTCCGTATCTTAAAAGGCAAACGAAACACAAATTGTAATGAGCAGTATCTTTTTTATGGCAGAATGATTAATAGCAGAATAATTTTTTTAAACTTTAATTACATTCGAGAACTCGGGAAAGGTTCAGCACGAATGGGATTCAACTTACTGAAATCATTCAATAAAAAACCTCCCACAAAAACTACATTGCGGGAGGTTTGGTACGGATACTATTATGATGAATAAGAGTACAGGTAGATTAAATTGTTTTCAGTATATTTCTACATTCGAAAAATTTTAAAAGACAGATACATCGATTATTTCATATAGGCTAACTTCTTCACAGCCTGATAAACACGCGGTGAATTGTTCTCGCCGGTTTCGCTGGCAATGGGTTCAATCTGAAGCCGGGCGAAGTAAACCCCATTCGCGACCCGATTGCCCCGATCATCCAATCCTTCCCAGGCAACTTCAAACCGACCCGCTTCAAAGGTGTTATCAATGAGGGTGGTTACTGTCTGCCCCAACAGATTGTAAATGACAAGCTTGGTTCGACATTTTCCGGGTATATCGAAACGAATTTTTGTTCCGCCATTAAAGGGATTGGGGTAATTTTGATAAAGCTGAAAGTTTTGCGGAACAAATCCCGGATCCGGCTGAAATCCTTCATTCGAATAAGCCGATTCAATCATTACGGTGTACATGGCTTTCGCGCCGTTGGCTCCGCTGGCCATATTTCCACCTAATATCACGTTACCACTCGAAGAGGCTTGCTCCCAGATGGTAAAATAATGTGATAAATCACTGACACGAACAATCTGATTCGTACGGACAAAGTTCTCTTCCAGCCAGGTCGGTACGCTCAGAGCACGACTATCGTAACCCACAAAAATTTTAACATTCGTTTCCACCTGGAAGCTTAAAAAATCCTCGTCAGTGCGCCAGCGGTCACTGTTGGCCGTCTTCAGCCACAATAACTTCTGTTTGCTTTCCGGCAATTCCATGATTCGATAAGCCCGATCAACATAGTAGGTTCCACCCACTGATAAGGAGTCCAGGAGGTAGTGATTCAGACTAATGTTTTTCAAAACCGAATTGATTTCAATTTGATAGGAGAAACAGCTATTCGCCTTAATTGGATTCGGAATGGAGGCCTGGTCAAAAATATTATTGACCGTTAAAATGTAGCGTCCCTGGAGATTGTGCCGGATTGTTTTTAATGACACCACCAATTCCGAAGAATCCAGGGTGGCACTGAGCACCTCAACGTTGTTCGAAATTTTATAATTGTCTGACTGTTCAGCCGAAAATCGATTGATCCGCTCACTAAATATTACCTCTATTTCTTTCATTGAAATCACATTGATGGTGACAATCGTTGGGGGCGTGGTGTCTACCGATTCGAAATTGTAGAGGTAACTGGTATTAGCGGCAATTTCATTGGGATTTGACGCCAGATCATAGATATTGTTAACCACCAGCCGATACGAGAGGCCACGTTGGTGACTGGTGGTCGCCAGATGCACGATTCGCTTATTGTAATCTAACCGGGCCGCCCGTACGACAACTCCCTGATCAATCAGATAATTCTGCCTATTTTCAGCGCCATTCCGATCAATGGGTTCATTGAAATAGACGGAAACATAATTCTGATCCCAGATGCGTACTGAATCAATTGCCGGTGGGGTGTAATCCTGAACTTCAAAGAAATACGAACGCGTCGTGTGCGGTGCAATCTGATTTCGTTGGCCGCTTAAATCTTCAATGCCGTTGAATTCAATTGTGTAAACCACCCCACGTGTGTGAATGGAAGTCGTGAGGTACACCGTTTTTAAATTATTATCTAATTTGGCCTGATAGATTTTAACACCTTTATCAATTTGGTAATGCGCAATCTCTTCAGCGGATTCAAAATAAAGCTGCTCACTGAACTCTATCTCGAGCTGCGTTTCACTGTGAGGAATAATCGCCAGCACCGTTGGCCCCTGATTGTCAATTTCGCCAAAATGATAGGTGAGCGCGGTATTCGGTTCGATTTCATTGGGCATGGCCGCGGTGTCTTTAATTCCGTTAATACGAATCAAATAAGTCTCCCCACGCCGATGCTCACTGGTATTCAACAGCACCGTGGTTTGATCGGCCAGGAGGGTCGCGGAACCAATCTGGATGCCTTTATTAATTTGATAATGACTGACATTCTCAGCCGAATTCTTTTCGATTTCTTTCGAGAAAAGAATTTTGACTGAATTTTTATCGAGAATATTTACTGACAGAACTTTCGGCTTAATTTCATCGCTGGCGGGCAAATGATAGGCATAAGCTGTATTGGCTTTGATTTTATTGGGAATCGGTGCCAGGTCCGCGATATTATTTAAGGTAATAATATATTGTTCACCGACCTGATGCGCCGTTGTTTTTAAATTTACCACCATTTGACTGTTGTCAAGTGTTGCTTGCAGCACCGAAACACCTTTATCAATGACATAATTGGTTTCTTCTTCGGCCGAATTTTTTTCCACTGGCTCGGTAAAGGAAATAACCAGTTCGGTGGTACTTACCACTTGAAGCGACCAGATTTCAGGTGGCTCCATATCCACAATTTTATAATAATAGGTGGCCTGATTTTTATCCTGAATTTTGTTCGGCGTACTGGCCAGGTCTAGAATGTCAGTCACCGTCACGGTGTATGTCTCACCACGGCTATGCTCCGCTGTCGTTAAATTGACGGTTCTTAAGTCCGTTTCAAGTGTGGCACTTACGACCTGAATCCCTTTATCAATCGCGTAATGCTGGACGTTTTCCGCTGATGTTTTGGAAATGGGTTCGCTGAACAACAACGCCACCTTGGTTGCACTCAGAATCTGCGCCGACAACAATTCGGGTGGCGTGTTGTCTACAGTCTCCAATTGATAAGTGGCCGTGGTGTTCGCCGCAATACTGTTGGCTGGCGTTGCTCGATCCTGAATATTATTTACCGTAATCGTATAAAAGACATCTGGCTGGTGGGTTGAAGTCGTCAGACGGACATTTTTCAAATCCTCCTTCAATTGCGCGGTAACAACTTCGATGTTATTATTAATCTGATAATTGGCCACCGTTTCAGCGGACTCTTGACTAATTTGTTCATTAAAATAGAGTTCAACGGTTTTCAGGTCCAAAATCGCCACTGCTTCCAGGACCGGGGGTTCTGTATCCTGTACTTCATAAATATAATTAAAAGTACTATTTTCTGGAATCGTATTCGGCGGAGTCGCCTTATCTTTAATGTTATTAATAGTAATGGTGTAAGTCACATTGCGCGTATGTTCACTGGTTAAAAGCAATACCGATAATGCATTGTCGCGCAAAGTAGCATATTTTACCTGAACATTATTAGAAATTTGATAATTGGCGATATTTTCCGCTGATGTTTTTTCAACCGGTTTCGTAAAAATCACTTCCAGCTTGGTTAAATCGTGTTTTTGAAGCGACGAGATTCGTGGTGGTTCGGTGTCCGCCTGGAAAATGGTGTAGGTAGCGGTACTATTAGCCGCAATTGTATTCGGGGGCGAGGCTCGATCCTGAACATTATTAATCGTAATGGTATATTCCTTATTAACTTCGTGCTCAGTCGTCTGCAAGGTCACCGATTTTAAATCGGCGTTCAATAAGCTGGTTAAAACGTTCACCCCGTCACTGATATGATAGTTGTTGGCATTTTCCGCCGAAGCTTTGCTAATCGCTTCGCTAAATTCAATTTTAATCTGAGTCTTGTTTAAAGCACTCGCCTTGGCGATTTGTGGCGGCTCGGTGTCACTATCAACTGACTGGTAGGTGGCCTCCGAATTAGGAGCGATTTCATTGGCATTGGGGGAGCGATCCTTTACGTGATTGATGCGAATGACGTAATTAATTCCCCGTTGATGACTTGAAGTCGTCAGATGCACCGTTTGTAAATCGGCGAGTTGGATCACATTTAAAATTTGAATCCCCTGGCTGATAGCGTAATTGGCCTTTTCCTCAGCCGATTCTTTAGTGACCGGCTCACTAAATTTAACCTCCAACAGACTCAGGTCCAGGAGTTTGGCGTGGATAATCGTCGGTGGGGTGGTGTCCTGTTGTTGTAACGAATAATTCCGGGTGGTATTTGCCGCGATCGTGTTCGGCGGCGTGGCCAGATCCTGAATATTATTTATGGTAATTGTGTATTGCGTATTATATTGATGAGCCGTTGTGGTCAAATGCACGGTCTTGCCATCATTATTTAAAACGGCCGACACGAGTTGAATATTATTGTTAATTTTATAATTTTCAGCATCCTCAGCCGTGAGTTTGGTCACTGGCTCCGAGAAGGTAACATCAATGTGGGTTAAATCCTTGATGGTAACACTGGTAACCTGCGGTGCTTCGGTGTCTTGGGGATCCAGATGACCAGAGACTTCTTCCGAATAATCACTTTCATTTCCTGCCAAATCGTAGGCGGTTACCGCAAAAAAATAAGTGGTTCCATAATTTAGATTATTAACGGTATATTGAGTGACATTCCCCACATCAATTACCGACGTGTAATTTCGACTGGCAACACCGTGATAAACTTTATAACCAGCCAAATCACTTTCCGTATTGGGGTCCCAGGCGACTTTAAGCGCGCCGGATTGTGCGAAGAGACTAAAAACGAAAAAGACATTCATCATCCCAATAATTAGAATTCCTGTCCAAATACTTGTTCTTTTGAGCATATCCTTACCCTTTCCATAATTACGAAATTAAAAATACTTGCCATGACCCGCCTTACGCAAGGAATATGCCAATGGAAAATTGGGGAATTCCTGAATGTAATTAACAAATTTAATTTTCTGGATTTAAAAATGAATGAATTTTGGGAGAGAAAAGGAATTGGAGAATGGAGAGCTTTCTTAACAGTTTCGATAATGTAAATAAAGCACAAATTTGTTTTGAATATTTTTATTACTATATATTTTTTTTCCAGTTAGGATGAGTAATAAAATGATATTTGATTTTATAATTCAGTGCCCTGGCGGAAATGTTTAACAGCTTGGCCGCATCTTTTTGAACCCATTTACTAATTTCGAGGGCTTTCAAAATAGTCCGCTTTTCCACCTCCATTAAATCAAGAGTGCCTAATTGGGGAGTTTCCACCTCGGTTTTTCGTCGATCGCGTCCGCCGGCGGCAAAATAATCTTTACCACTCATCACAATATCATCCGGGCTAATCCACTCATTTTCACCGGTGACAAGCACGGCCCGCTCAATAATATTTTTCAGTTCGCGGATATTTCCCGGCCAATGATGATTCACAATTAATTTCATCGTATCTTCGGTAAAGCCTTTGGTATTTTTTCTTAATTCTTTGCTAAATTTTCTTCTGAAGAATTCACCGATTAAAGGGATGTCTTCTTTTCGTTTTCGCAACGGTGGAACATGAATATTCACGACATTCAGACGATAATACAGATCGACTCGAAAGTTGCCCAGCTCAATTTCGCGCCATAAATCCTTGTTTGTGGCCGCGATGATCCGGACATCCACATCAATGGTTTTATTTCCGCCGAGACGATAAAATTTCTGATCCTGAAGTACCCGTAAAATTTTGGCCTGAGTCGTCAACTGCATGTCCCCAATTTCATCCAGAAAGAGGGTACCGGTATGTGCTTGCTCAAATTTTCCAATCCGGGTCTGGTAGGCGCCGGTAAATGCCCCCTTTTCATGGCCAAATAATTCGCTTTCCAGTAAGTTCTCGGGCAAAGCGGCACAATTCACTTTAATGAAAGGTTTATCCGCCCGCGAACTAATGAATTGAATCAAGCCAGCAATTAATTCTTTTCCCGTCCCCGTTTCACCTTGAATCAAAATACTGGCATTACTTTTAGCCACTTTTTTAATTAAATGCAGGATTTGCTTAATTTCAGGACTTCGACTGACCAGCGGATAATAATAATCGAATCCAAAATTTTTATCTAAGGCGCAATCAATGTCTTTCGAATGGCTCAGTTTTTTCTGAATATTTTCCAGGATGTCAGTCTTATCTTCTTTCATATCCATCACAAGTTATTAATCATTTAAGTTTTATATATCCAATTTATTATAAAGCCTTATTATACAATAAGTTGATTTTTTAAGAAGGATTAAATTGGCAAACATCATGCCATCTACCAGTTTTTTAAAGACTAATCCTGGATGAGATACATAATTGTATTTCAATTAACTTCTCTAATTCTAATGGGCTTGGTCGCTAGTATTTTGTAACCGGCTTCCGATAAATCAAAACTAATTTTATCTCAATATAAATGTAACAGATATGTTACATGGAAGGAAAGCGATCAATTAAAAAAATTGAATGCGCAATTTTAAAGCAAAAATTTAAAGAGAGCCGCTTGAAATTTATAATTTCAATGATCAATTTTGCTGGAATGACATTCCTTTGATTTTAGATTTTTTCAAATACATCAACAACTCATCCCGTGTGAAAATGGGCTGATTAGGAAGGAGACGATGTTTGTGCAGTAAATTCGCGTACTCGAAATAATACGGTATTTTGATTCCCCAGGTAGAAAAAGCCTGCCGCTGTTTTAATAATTCCTCACGAGTCCCATCGAAAACAATCTGACCCTCATATAAAACAATCATCCGCTTGACCAATTCAAACAACAACACCATATTGTGAGAAACGATGACAATACTTTTTCCCTGCTTAAGATATAAGTGAATCAATGACTTGAGCATATTAATGCCGGAAAGATCCAGACCAGCAGTGGGTTCATCCATTATAAAAAAAGCCGGATTCATTACCAAAACGCTGGCAAGGGCAACCCGCCGTTTTTCACCCGCACTCAAGCGAAACGGATTGCGCCACCCCATCTGATCATAATCCAGGCCAACCATTTCCATTGAAAGCCGAATACGTTGTTCCTGCTGTTCGATTTCACAGCCAATATTTTGTAACCCAAAGGCAATTTCATCTTTGACTTTTTCTTTAAAAAATTGATTTTCCGGAAATTGAAACACCAGCCCAATCAGACGACGAATGGTGGCCATTGAAATTTGATCAGACCAGAATTCGCGATTATCCAGGGAAATACGCCCACTGGTTGGTTTGAGAAGACCATTGAAATGTTGAATTAAGGTGGTCTTGCCGGAACCGCTTTGACCTAAAATACCGACGCTTTCCTGTTCCCCTATTTTCAAATTGATTTGATATAATACCGCTTTCTGGCTCGCTCCCACATTCGAATAGGCAAAAGAGAGATTTTCCAAGCTTAGGTTCATTTTAAATTCATCAGGAAATCGGGGTGGACAATAATTGTTTAATTTTTGCTTCGAGGATTTGATCAATATTGGGCAGCTCTCCCACTTGCCGAAAGCGCTCGATGCCATCTTTATCAATAATAATATAAGTCGGAAATCCCTGCACCATCATTTTTTCCCGCGCAGCATTGTCACTATGAAATAGCCGAAACCGGAATGGCTTGTCTTTTAAGGCACTTAGAATTCGTTCCTTGCCTTCAATCGAAATACTCCAGAAGACAATATTCTTATTCGCTGAAAAACGACTCGCCAACCGGTTCAATTTATCAATAATGTCTGAATCTTTCCAAAGCATGGTTGCGCCAAAATATAAAACAATTATCTTATTCTTTTCTGAGGACAAATTGACGACTTTATCATTCACATCGCGCAGTTCAAAATCATCAACAATTCGGGCAAATTCTTTCTGATGAGCATCAATGATTTCACGGACATATTTCTCGAAGCCACTATGAGCATTTTTCTTTTCGATTGAAAATAATAGATAAAGCCCTTTGAGCGCCCCGTCGTGGTCGGGATTTTTTAAGAGGGCGGCCGCGTAAGCATGTTTCGCACTTTCATATTTATTCATCTCGAAATAAGTGTCGCCGATATTTTGCCATTCATAAGCCGGAAAAGGAGAACCCAACTCGATGGCCTTTTTTCGATTCTGGATGGCCTTATCAAAATCCTTTTCAGTAAAATTGATGTGTGCCAGGGCTGAATAGATACTGGCCAGGTCAATATTATGTTGAATTTGTCGCTCTAATCCGTTTATCCAGGGCGAGGCAATCTGAGACCGTTGAATGGTACATTTTTCCAAAGCGTGGGCAATCTGCTCTTTGGCCTGATCAAACTGTTTCAATTCACTTAAATACCTGGCGATGGTAACGTAATTGGAAAAATCATCCGGATCGATTTCAATACCCCGTTTTAGTATTTTATAAGCCTGTTCCGGCTGTTTAAGTTTCAGGTAATTCCTGATGAGCGACAAATACACTAATTTGTGTTCCTGGAAATCCGGATAAGTTTTTAGAAAATTTTTTAATCGTTCATTTATCAGCTCCGGTTCACTGCCTTCGTTTAGAAAAACCATAAAATAGGCGATTTGAGCAGCCTGTTCATTATTGGGAAATTCAGCCAGATAACGGGAACCATAATAAACCGCTTTCGGAGTATTCGGAATAATCGTTCGATATGTATCGAATGCCAGTTTTAAAATGCCAGGTTCATTGGGGTAAATTGAAATCAGGCTATCTAATTGTTGTTTCACAACCTCAATATATTTTACCCGATTTGCCACCAACTGAAAACGCACCAGCCAGATGGCATACCAGACTTTAAAATTTTGAGGATAATGCTGTAATTCCCTTTGATATTCACTTAATGCTTCCTCGAAAAGCGGCTTGGCACCCGGTCGCAGAGAACCATCCTTAATTTTGCCCAGAAAATAATAACTATCCCGCTGGATGGTACCATCCTCGCCAGAAACCAATAAATTCCAGCCTCGTCGATTGTTATCTTCGGTTAATCCATTTTCGTCTTCAAATTTATAGCCAACAATCCGTGCGCCTTCGGGAATCACCATTTTGGCCGTATATCGCTCACCCCGGGCTTCCATTGGAACCACCTGGACCTGTGTCGACTCCGGGAAAATGCTCTCCAAAATACAATTGACCTGCTCCGGATTCATAATCTGGGCTTCGATGAAAGTGGGATTATAAACAATCTCGAAGACCGCTCCCGCTTTTAGTTTCTCCGGTGACCAACTTACCAAAACATTCTGTTTAGAATCACAACTCGCCAGTAAAACGATCAGCGTAAAAATCAATCCGCATTTACGCATATTATCCCCTACAATTTAATGATTAAAATTATTATATCAATTGAACTGAATCGTCTCCGTTAGCCCAGGAATAACGCGTCAAATTGATCGGCGATTTCAGAATCGATTTTATTTCCCTCACGCGTGAGGTCCACCAAAATTTTTCCCAGTGCCTGATAGGATTGAACACATTCGGGTAAATAACGGGTTAAGGCGGCTAAATGGTCTTGAACAGTGGACACATCCCCCCGCGAAATCGGCCCGGTAAGTGCGGTCTGAAGACCTTTATTTTTTATGTTATTAAAAGTCGTGGTTACCAGTGGTGCAATTAACTCAATTGATTGAGGTTCGGCTTTTCCCAATTCCCGGAAGATTCGAGTACAGATGTGGATTAAAGCGATTAAATAATTACTGGCCACCACACATCCCGCGTGATATAAAGGTTTCATCGAAGCCGGGATTTCAAAAGGAATCCCCCCTAAATCAGTGACAATTCGGCGGGCCTTTTCCACCGCCAGCAAATCACCTTCCAGCCCAAAATAAATCTTCTCAAGTGAGGTTAAACCAGATTCCACGGGAAGAAAGCTCTGGATTGGATGCACGGAGGCCACCATCGCAGATTTTTTCTGAAGCGGCTTTAGAGCAGAAGAATCCATTGAACCCGATAGATGATACACCATTACATTTTTAAACTCAAATGACAGGTGAGCGAGTTTTCGGGCTACCGACTCAATAGCACTGTCCGGGGTGGCAATGAAGATGATCGCTGTTCCGTCAGGAATAAATTCAATATCAGTGGCAAATTTTTCACAGTGGACACGTGCCGCTAGAATTTGAATATCGCTCAAGCGCTCACTAAAAATGCCATTAATCGGGTATCCCTTTTGATTGAGTTGAATCGCCAGATTACTTCCGACTCGTCCGGCACCAATTATCACAATTTTTTCTTTGATCAT
>Ga0180437_10011646_pt1 | contig 10517 bp, 10 predicted proteins | sample SS_ome_4_FD_132410 | JGI IMG/M metagenome (GOLD analysis project Ga0180437, IMG submission 132410) | Hypersaline lake sediment archaeal communities from the Salton Sea, California, USA - SS_3_D_1 metaG | ecosystem: Environmental > Aquatic > Non-marine Saline and Alkaline > Hypersaline >... | reverse complement strand
GATTTTTAAGGCCTCTAATCAAATAACTTGGATGCGTAGCAAGAAATGGCATTCTTACTATTTGTGCGATAATAAGGAACTGATACAATGCATATAAAACGACGAACGTATCCCTTAGTGTTCCTTGGTTGGATATCGGCAGGTTTGCTTATTGCTCCTCAAACTATGGCCGAGGAAGTTTCCCCAGAGCATCTTACGCCGAATCGAACTGCTATCGAAGCGGGAGACTTGAAACTGGTTCTGGAAAAGGGGGAACAGGGGATTCGGCCCATCAGCTTGTTAGATAAAATCGAGAATCAGCAACTGCTCGCGGCTGATTCATCGTCCTTATTTTCCGCTACTCTGCGAAACGCTAAGACCAAAGAACAAGTCTCGATACATGCGGCCTCCGGTTGGTCCCAGGTCGATATTGAGAAACCAGAAGAAAAGAATAGATATGTGCTGACGTTCCGCCAACCGGTGGATAATCGCTTCCGGGGGATTGACGTAACCGTAACGCTTACTCCCCAGAACTCGGATCATGCCTTCCAATGGGATATCCATATCACCAATAACAATACCGAGTGGAGTCTGTGGCACGTTGTGTTTCCCCAACTCTCTTTAGTACGTATGGAGGAGGGAGCCAAGGTATTTGTACCGCTTGCGGCAGGTATCGAAAACACTGAACTATGGAACCAAAACCTGCGTAAAGGCGGCACCTATCCCAACGGGTGGATTTGTATGCAATATATGGCCGCCTACCATCCTGCCCGTCGCATCGGACTCTACGTAGGAGTGCACGATCCGTTTGGGTCCACGAAAGATATCTTTGCTCAGGGGCGATCTGAAAAGCAGGCGGTGAATTTTACCTTTGATCATCCCGTCCCGGATATGGGTAAAGCGAGAAACGATTTCGATTTACCGGGCCAGGCCGTTTGGCAACTCCTGCGCGGGGATTGGTACGATGCAGCGATGATCTACCGCCAATGGGCCAGTCAGCAGGCAAAATGGTGGCCTCAACTGGGACCGGACGGTCGAACCGATACCCCCCATTGGATGCGCGAACTGCCCGCCTGGGCCCAGACGGGCGGAGCGGCTTCGCAATGCGTGGACCGGGTAGCCGCGATGGCCAAAAAACTTCAACTCCCCATAGGATTCCATTGGTATAACTGGCATCAGATCCCCTTCGACAATGACTATACCCATTACTTTCCCCCCAAAGAGGATTTTGCCCAGGGAGTAACCGAGCTCAAAAAAGCAGGCGTGTATGTCATGCCCTATATAAATGGGAGGCTCTGGGATACCCGCGACAAGGGTGCGGAAGATTGGCAGTTCACCCGGACAGCCTTGGCCGCCGCCACCAAAAATGAAAAAGGCCAACCCTATACCGAAACCTATAGCAGCAAAGAGACCGACGGCAGCAAGGTTAAGCTGGCGGTGATGTGTCCCGCGACGCCTCTTTGGCAGAACCGGATGCGAGAGATTGTACTCAAGCTTTTCCAGGAATACGGTTTGAACGGCGTATATATCGATCAAATTGCCGCTGCGAAGCCGCGTCTGTGTTTCGATGCTTCTCATGGTCATCCGCTGGGAGGCGGTCATTGGTGGACGCAGGGGTACTGGCAATTGCTCGACGCGATTCGCAAGGCCAAACCGACCGAATGCATGTTGACCACCGAATGCAATGCGGAACCTTATATCAAATGGCTTGACGGCTATCTCACCTGGCACTGGCAGTATCAGGATATGGTACCGGCGTTTTCCGCAGTCTATGGCGGCGCTATCCAGATGTTCGGACGCGCCTATCGCGGCGGACCGACGCAGGATCTCGCCCATCGAATGAAGGCCGCCCAGCAATTAGTATTTGGAGAACAGATCGGTTGGTGTAGTCCTGAGATTATCAATCGTCCGGAATCCGGGAAATTTCTCCAGGATTGCATCCGGCTTCGCTGGCAGTTGCGGCGCTATTTTTATGCCGGTCGCATGACCCGACCGCCGATCCTTCTCGATGAAATTCCGACCGTTACCGCCGATTGGCAATGGTCGGGCGAATGGCCCATCACCACCCAAGCAGTGATGACCGGCGCCTGGTATCTGCCCCGCCAGAAAAAGCTCGTGATAATCTTTGCCAATGTCTCCGACCGGGAACTCTCGACTCGGTTAAAATGCCCTTTTGAAGAATGTAATCTTACCCAGGATTCCTTGCAGGTTCTTACAAGAACTCCCCAAGGCCCCGGCGAAAAGTTTGGGCTTTCGGGAACCAAACCACCTAAAATTACGCTGTTCCCGCGCAGCGTACTCGCCTGGGAAATTCCTTAATCTACTGAGAGTGAACTGTGAATGGTTTACTGTCTGCTGCAATCGGCACACAATCCCACCAGAATTTTTTGTTGGTCCGAGGTGAGATAAGCTCGTAGAAGCACCACGTGCTGAGCGGTTCGTCGTTCGAGCCGGTGGTACGCTGTCGTAAACTCTTTTAAACGCTGCCATACCTCTTCGTCCGGGGAATCGAGGCTCTCCAATCGTTGCGCAAATTGTTCCTGCAGGAGTCGGACTTCTTCACGCAAAGTTTTCGATTCTTGCTCGTAAGCAGGATCGATATCTCTCGCGATTTGTACCTGCTCCGGAATAAGCGCCAGCGAGGGTGCGAAGCCTTGCCATCGTCTTCCGCGTCGTCCTCGACCTTGCCCGGGCCCCCAACCGCCGCCGCTACCGTCGCGTCGCCAACCTTGACCCCTGCCTTGCCCTTGTCTCCAACCTCGTAGACGTTGATATCCCTTTCCGGATTGCCCCCCAGCAAGATTCCCGTTTGTGGAACCGCGTAACCGTCCTTGCGCCGGTCGGCCGCGGACGATCTGCCCGCATAAATGCAGTAATTTTGCTTTTTGTCCTGCTTCCAAATGGCCGCGCACCGACAGAATATAGCGAACAACATGCTGAAGTAAATTATCGTGGGCGACAATTACGGTTTCTACCTGGGCCAGAATCTGTTCGTCGCTGCTTTGGGTATTTTCTAAAAGCTGTGCCAGGATTTGTCGTTCCTGTCGAAAGGTTTCCGATAATTCAACCGCCTTTCGTCGGAAATCCGCCTCCGTGGATTCCACGGAGTCTTGTTGGGCCGGAGTAAGCTCCAGCCAATTGGAAAAGGCGTTTTCCGGCGCAGACGCCGACGCTTCCGCGGCACTGCGCGATATATAAAATGATGCAATCCCCGCGGCTAACGTCAGCACTATGGTAATGATGATGTTAAGATACCGTTTCATCCGCCGTGCTTCCTTCCTCCGAATCCTCCGCTCGAACCGGCGCGCTCCAGCCCACTACGGATTCCGGCCCTAGCGCATCCAGAAACATCGCCTGGGTCACCGCGGTTTCTTCCGGCGGCGCCGGTTGGGGCGCACTCCATTTCCCTAATACATGACCTAAAAATACCGCCAGCAGGATCGAAGCCGCTATCCGCGCCAGCGCCGTGGCGGGCCAAAGCTTCATCGGGGGGTTCTCCGCCGGCAGGGCGGAAATCATATTCTCTACCAGATCGTGTCCCGCCGTATCGACTTGACATTCCGCCAGATCCATCCAGGTCTGCTCATATTCCTGCCAACGCTGCCGACATTCCGAACAATCGCCTATATGGTCCCGGAAGCGCAATTGTTCGGACTCCGGGATATGACCGCCCAACATCTCCAACATCTGAATGTCGCTTATATGCTCCATAACACACCTCGACATTTCTTAAACGCATTTAGGAATAGCTTCCTGCGAAATATTTTACGAATTTTCCTTAAAATCGGCCAATTCCTGCCGCAGCTTCTGATATGCCCGTACGAGCAGTGATTCCACCGCCGACGGACTCCACCCCGTTAATTCCGCTGCCTGTTGATGACTGAATCCCTCGAATCGGTGCAGCACCACCGCTATCCGTTCCCGCTCGTTGAGCCTGCCCAACGCCTGCCAGACGGCTTGTTTTTTTTCCTGTTTTTGGTGAATTTCTTCCGGATTCGTATCGGAAGTAGCGGAAAATTGACTTAAAATCCCACCAGAATCCGTAGAAGTTCGCTTTTCCCGCCGTGTTTCATCCAGGCAAAGATTTACGACGATACGGTAAAACCAGGTAGAAAATTTGGCTTCCGGTTTATAACGCGACGACGCCCGATACACGCGCAAAAACGCTTCCTGACCCACGTCTTCCGCCAAATCCCAGCGCCCCAGCGTTCGAAACGCCAATGCGATGGCCTTATCCTGGTGCCGACGAACCAATTCCGCCAGGGCCGATCGGTCATCCCCGGCAATCGCCTCCATCAGTTTCTCATCCGTAAGTGCCTGGGTATCCATGTATTATGCTTCTCGTAAAAATATCGGAAAAGATCGTAGCAGGCTTTCTGATATACGTCAAGAAAGTCATCCTCCAGGCGCCAATGGGAAAATTAAAAAAATTCGCAGGGAATCTCCCACGGCTCCGTTTAATGGGTGAAAAGAAAACAGAAAAAACCAAACGTAGCTACGAACAACAAAACGAAACCGAAATGAAAAAGCAATCGAAAACCTCTTTTGTAGAAAGGTGGTGTGTGATGAAAAGAAGCGGAAAAATCCTATTGACCTTCGTGATTATTACTTTATTGAGCGGCACCCTGGTTTTCGCTAAGGAAGCGGCAAAGATTGCAGTTGCATCCAATAGCAAAGACGCTTCAGCCTCTATAAGCAACCAGGCAGGCCGCTGTCCTTACTATATTATATTCAACGGTACGGGCGAACTAATCGAGGTCGTGGGCAACCCTTACAAAGATGAACAACGCGGAGCAGGGGCACAGACGGCGGATTTTCTGGCCCACAAAGGCGTGACTGTAGTAATTGCGGAAAACTTTGGCGCCAAAATGATTGAGGCCATGAGGAGTAATAGTACGGATTATTACCAACGCCAGGGCATTGTTCACGATGTCGTCAAACAAGTTTTGAGTCCGGGCAATCGGATTCTAATGAAGCAGGTAACTGACAATTACCAAACCCCCGTTAGCAATCAGAATCCTGCCGTTCGGGAAAACCAACCTGTCAACTCACCCCGGGATTTCGGCTTTTATAACCTGCCCGGACCAGGAATTAGAAGCTGGGGTGTGCAAAGCGGATTTGCTCAACCAGCGGGCTTCGGGCGGAGACGCGGTATGGGACAAGGATTGGGTTGTGGTCGAGGACAAGGTCGGGGTATGGGACAAGAATACGGATTTGGTCAGGGACGAGGAAGATGTTGTTTATACTGCGGTATGGGAAATGGTCAAGGTCGGGGTATGGGAAAAGGGTTTGGCCGTGGTCGAGGGCAAGGTCGGGGCCTGGGACAAGGATTTGGCCGTGGTCGAGGACAAGGTCGGGGCCTGGGACAAGGACTCGGTCGTGGCTGGGGACGGGGAAGAGGCCTGGGCTACTGCAGAGGCATTGGCTGGGAAGAAGGCCGGGTTTGGGACCGAAACCAAGGCTTGGGCAGATGACAAGGACACGATCAGGGATAAAATCGCGGGAACAGAGCGACTTGCGATGGTTACAATTAGGGACCAGGACTCGGGAAAACCTTTAAGGATTGCAATATGTCTTATACAGGAGGTACAAAAATACGGGTTCATCACGCGGGTTCGCAGTGCCAGGAAGGCATAGATCGTTTTCTAAAGAGGCCGCTTAACAAGCGATTTTGGAAGTTGATCGGAAGTTTAATTCTGGCGGTAATTTATGTATTATTGGTGTTATTTCTGGCAGGTCTCGTTTATACCTGCCCAGCGAATCCGCTGAGCCCCATTTTTAATTGGATTTCCAGTCTGTCTTGAAAATTCAAGTTTTCTGGTGACTTGGGCAAGACAATACAATGCTATACGGGAAATCCCAGATATACAAGAAATTCGAAGGGATAAGCCTATGAGCTTGATAACGGCAACCGATTTATCAAAGGTATATGCAAAGGGAGAGCTAAAGGTTGAGGCATTGAAGGATTTGAATTTTGAAATTGCACCGGCCTCTTTCGTTTCTTTCATTGGCCCATCCGGCAGCGGCAAGACCACGCTCTTAAACCTCATTGGCTGTTTGGATAAGCCGACCTCGGGTAACTTGAGGGTAGATGGCACCGATGTCTCAGGTCTTACTACGCGGACGGCGGCCGCTTTTCGGGGCAGGAAAATCGGCTTCATCTTCCAGGATTTCAATCTTATTCCGGTGCTTACGGTATATGAAAATGTGGGTTATTCGCTTCTTATGGTACAAAACACCCCTTCGCTTGAAAGGAAAAGACGTGTTCTCGCGCTCCTTGAAGCAGTAGGAATGGCCGAAAAGAAGAATAAGTATCCTGACCAGATCTCCGGCGGCCAGAAGCAGCGGGTGGCGGTGGCAAGGGCCTTGGTGACAAATCCAAAGCTGGTTTTAGCGGATGAACCGACAGCCAATCTCGATCACAAAACAGCGTATATGGTTATCGACATTATGAAAAAGATGAAGAATGAACTTGGCACAACGTTTATCTTTTCCACCCATGACCAGAAAATAGTCGGCGAGGCTGAAATTATATATTCACTGGAAGACGGCGAACTGACTAATGGAAGGAATTAAGAAACCATGTTAAATATATGTAAGATCGCCGTTAGAAATCTAATGAGATACAAAAGGAGAACCCTGCTTACGGCTTCCCTGGTCGCGATAGGAGTTATGTTTGTACTGGTGTTTATTGCGGTATCCGGATCATTCAAGAATATGATGACGGGGCAGATCACCGACTCCTTTCTCGGGCATATCCAGATACACAAGAAGGGTTATGTGGCGTCCATAGATAACCTGCCCCTTACCATGACCCTGGGCCCGAACGCCTACGGAAAAATCGAGAAAGCGATCCAGGAGATTCCTGACATAGAGGCATATTCCAAGAGAATAAAGTTCGGCGGCATGTTCAGTAATTTCGTTGAAACAACCAACGTAAGACTCAACGGCGTTCATCCAGAAGATGAAGTCAAGACGGTTCCCCTGTTTCTCTCAAGGGTAAAAGAAGGAGAACAAGCCATACGAACCGGGGAAATCCTCGTGCCGGAGCTTCTTGCCAAGGGAATGAAGGTCAAGGTGGGCGACACCGTGGTTGTTATTGCCACGAATAAGGATGGTTCTGTGAACGGTAAACAATTCCGGGTCGGGGGAATCCTTGAAAGCGCTACCGGTCCCGGGGGCAGAGATGGATATATCCACATAGATGACGCCAGGGAAGTCCTGAGAATGGATACGATGGAGATAAGCGAAATTGCTATCAGGCTAAAAGATTTTGACAAACTTCACGAGGTATCCGGCCAATTAAATAACAGGCTCTCCGGAGAAGTAAACAAACAAGGCAAACCGGCATTTGAGGTGCACACGTGGGAAAAACTTTCGCCATTTTATAATATCGCAAGAATGATAGACATTATGACTTTCTTTGTTAAGCTGATGCTTATCGCCATAGTACTTATAAGCATAATGAATGTAATGGTTATGGCTGTGTACGAACGGGTAAGAGAAATCGGTACGATTGCCGCCATAGGTACGCTGCCGGGGAAAATTGTGGCCATGTTTCTGATAGAGGGTTTCTCCCTGGGTTTCTTTGGCGCGGTAGTTGGAGGTATTCTGGGGGTTGCCGTTATCTCTATACTTAACGTTGCCAAACTCACCTTTAATTTCGGCAGGCAAAAAGGTCTTTTGCTTTCTCCCAGCATAAATCTACCGGATATTCTCGTGATTTCAATAATCGTAATAACCATTTCCGTCATGGCAAGTCTTCAGCCAGCCTATAAAGCATCCAGGATGAACCCGATTGACGCGCTGGGACATGTTTAGGAGGTACTTCAAAATGAAAAAGACACTTTTCTTAACTTTTCTCGTTCTGTTTCTGATACCGGTTATAGCTAACGCCGCTGGGAAGGATGCGGCGAAAATTGCAGTTGCATCGAATAGCAAAGACGCTTCCGCCTCTATAAGCAACAAGGCAGGCAAATGCCAATACTATTTTATATTCGACAGTACGGGTGAACTAATCGAGGTTGTTGACAACCCTTACAAAGATGCCAAACGCGGAGCCGGGTCACAGACGGCGAATTTCCTGGCCAAAAAAGGCGCGACGATAATAATTGCGGAAAACTTTGGCGCCAAAATGATCGATGCCATGAGGAGCAACAGTACGGATTATTTCCAACTCAGTGGCATTATTCATGATGCCGTCAAGAAAATTTTGAGTCCGGGCAATCAGATTCTAATAAAGCTGGACAGGAATCTCAGCCCGGTCTCCTATGAGTCGTATAGAAAGCTGATAAACATCGAACCGAACGGTAGAAAAAGAGAGTATGTGCTTTTTACCGTCAAGAAGGGAAAGGATAAAGTCGCAGGACTATTTATCTCCCCGGCAAGCGAAAAAGGCAGAAGCACCTTACGGCTTGACGAAAATATGTGGCTTTACATTCCTAACGTAGGCAAACCCATTCGGATCACCAGCCTTCAGTCCGTGGTAGGAGGTGTATTTAATAACTCCGACATATTGCGCCTTGATTATGCCGCGGAATATTTTGTCGAGAAAATAGAAGAATTGAGCGATAAGGAGGAATCAAGTGATAAGGAGAAGTTGAGCGATAAGTATGTTCTGCACCTAAAGGCAAAGACAAAAACTGTAGCCTACGACAAATTGAAAATGTGGGTGGATAAAAAGAATATTCTGCCTACCAAGATCGAGTGTCTCACCGAAGCCTCTATGCTCATAAAGACAATCTATTTCAAACAAATCAAGGACTTTGGGGATAAAATTGTAAGGCCATCGGTTATCGAGACGAACAGCCCTTTACATAAAGGCTATAAATCCGTGATGATATTCGCAAAGATGAAAAAAAGAACCTTCAAACATGAAGTCTTTACCCTTACATTTATGCCAAACCTGGCATCCTTACGACAATGAGATTATTGGCGGCACTTGCGATTTTGTTGACGATTTCTTCTGGAATGGCTTGGGCCGAGGAAGAGTATTCCTTTGACCTGTCAGAAATAGAAGAAAAGCCATTGCATCTCGGGGGATATGTCGAATTTCGTCCCGTTCTTTTCGGATTGGATACGAACTCTGCATTACACAAGCTCAAATTGTATGACCGCGGCAAAAAAAATGTCCGGGAAGAATATAATTTCAGGTCGTTGTTAGACGGCGGCTATAAGAAAGGAATTACGGAATTTCATGCCATAGTCAACACGGACGTTAAAAAATCCTATCTCGGGTGCTCGGAAGAAACATTACTTTATGAAGGCTATATGTCATTAAGGCCGTCGTCAACGTTCAATTTTACTATAGGTAAACAAACCTTAAAATGGGGCAAAGGATACGCCTGGAACCCCGTGGCATTTTTGGACAGACCCAAAGACCCCGATGACCCTGAACTTGCTCGTGAAGGCTTTGTGGCGGCCTCCGCGGATTACATTAAGAGTTTTGACGGTTCCTTGAAAACGTTTTCTTTCACGCCCATTTTGATGCCCGTTTATGACCATATAAATGATGAGTTCGGGGAGATTAACCGCTTAAATTTCGCAGGGAAGACATACTTTCTGCTTTATGACACGGATATTGACTTTATGTTTCTTGCCGGTGGAAGCAAAACAAATCGATACGGGATGGATTTTTCCAGGAACCTCACCTCTAATTTTGAGATTCATGGAGAGCTTGCATTCATCCATAATAACAAAAAAAGATTTATCCACAGTAATGGAACCGCCTTGAATAAGAAATATGACGCAACCAGCTATCTGCTCGGCCTACGATACCTGACCCAATCAGATACAACCTATATCTTTGAGTATTTTCATGATGCGACAGGCTTTGCTGACAGCGAAATGACGGACTACTTCTCGTTCATAGACCAGGGGTACGATACGTATCTTACTACAGGCGATGATTCTCTCTTAAAAAAAGCTTCAAACGCGGCGGGAGGAAACTACAACCGAAAAAATCCCCTGAGAGACTATCTCTATCTACGCGCCAGCCAGAAAGAACCGTTTGATATACTATATTTTACCCCCTCACTAACGGGGATATATAATATTAACGATAAAAGTTTTTCCGTTGGCCCCGAAGTATTGTACACCGGAATCAAAAATCTGGAACTGCGACTGAAAACAACCTTTCTTGTCGGGGACTCCTATACCGAGTTCGGAGAAAAACAAAATGATTACAGAATAGAATTGCGGGTCAGATACTTTTTTTAAGCCATATTGCCAGATAATGAAAGACAAGGTTGTTTTTCACGGTTGACGTAGCATCGACTCAATAGTAAAATCTCCTGGATGAAGGTATAATACCTGATTCTAACCTGATTATTGCGTAAGGAGATCGCTGATGAATACGATCACGCGCCGAAATTTTCTCAAAGGTTCTCTCGCGGCCGGCGTGTCGCTTTCGCTGCCGCATGCCCGTATCCGCGGCGCCAATAACGATATCCGGGTGGGAGTCGTCGGCATCCGCAGTCAGGGCAGCAATCATATCAAGTGGTTTCATCAGATGAAAGGCGTGCGTGTCGTCGCGTTCT
>Ga0180437_10011645_pt1 | contig 10518 bp, 17 predicted proteins | sample SS_ome_4_FD_132410 | JGI IMG/M metagenome (GOLD analysis project Ga0180437, IMG submission 132410) | Hypersaline lake sediment archaeal communities from the Salton Sea, California, USA - SS_3_D_1 metaG | ecosystem: Environmental > Aquatic > Non-marine Saline and Alkaline > Hypersaline >... | reverse complement strand
CAGGTGTTCATTTTGCTACAGGTGCATGATGAACTTGTTGTGGAAACCCCGGATGAAATCGCGCAGGATGTGTTGATATGGGTTAAGACAACAATGGAAAACGTGGTTAAGTTGAAAACCATGGAATTTCCAGCGGATGCAAAAATAGCCTTGTCTTGGGAAGAAAAGTGAGGAATTGATATGCCAACAGAAAACAAAGAACAAACGGTTACGAAATGTGATGCGGTGAAGGAAAAAACGTTGGAGTGTCTTAAAGAAATGGTAGGTTTGGAAGATACCATTGCGGAAATTGAAAAGATTTCTAACCGCAAATGGCGCAATGCTTTTATAGCAATATATATAGAAGCCGTGCAACTGAAAGGTGAATTAAGACTTTATCAGCGTAAACACGATGAAAATTTGTATTATCTGCTTTATGATCTGGAATCGGATGGGGATGCCCACGTTTGTATCCTTGATGAATCACAATTTGCTGAATTTGATTTCAGCACAAGGCCGTGGGCGATTCGGCCTGAAACAATGACACTTAAAGACGCCGAAAAGAAAGGCTACAGTCCTACTTCTCAATTGGAACTTGTAGAAAAAGATAATGACGACGAATAAACCCGGCATTTCGGCAATGTGCGAAATCCCAAAAGATATGTTGCCGAATGCCCTTTTAAAAAGTTTGAAAAGCCAGCTTACCGTATTGCCGATAAGTGGTGGCGGCGGTTTGATGTCATTTGGTGGGGATTCTGAACCGGTTATTCTGTACAATGAAAAAGCAAACAGCATTCTTGTACCCCGTAATTTTGGCAAGAAATACCTTGAAAGAAATCTATTTTGTAATGATTTTGATGAATTTTATGCGGATGGATTCCCAACATATTTCGATTTCAATGAAACCAAGCAAGCTGAACGTCCTGAATTGAAAAAGAAACAGGATTATCTTGTAAAATCAGCGGTGGATGCATTCAGAAAAGGTGAAATTGGCGGGTGTCTTTGTGCTCCATGTGGAACTGGAAAAACCGTTGTTGGTTTGAAAGTAGCGGCAGAAGTCGGTAGTACCACATTGATACTTGTACACAAGGCATTTTTGCTGAATCAGTGGACAGAACGCATTCAAGAATGGCTTGGCATATCCCCGGATGAAATCGGGATTGTCCAACAGGATAGGTGTGAATTCAAAGGCAAAAAAGTTGTAATTGCTTTAATTCAATCCCTTTTGGCGCGTCAATACCCGGCTGAATTTTATCAATATTTTGGGCTTATTATTGCCGATGAAGTCCATCGACATGCGGCGGCAACATGGTCTGAATCCATCGGGCAATTTTATGCGCGGTTACGGTTAGGGCTTACCGCAACACCGTACAGAAAAGACGGCATGTGGAATATTATAGATTGGTCATTCGGTCGTATTTTTGCCGAAGTGCGCGGTGAATTGATGAAACCAGAAGTTTATCAATTAGTATTCAAGCACCGATATCATGGTAGTGATTATGGGATTTATTTTGCCGGTGCAATGAAAAAGGTTTTTCCAGCAAAGTTGATAAATCTGATTGCCGATGATGTCAAACGTAATAAAGCCCTGTTAAAAATTATTGAACAGGCGGTTGAAAAAGATAGGAAAGTCTTGTTTTTGTCTGACAGGCGAAAGCATTTGGCATTAATTTATAATTCCTTTGTGGAAAAATACGGCAAAAATTTTCCGATAGGATTCTATGTTGGCGGCATGAAAGATGAACAGCGTGAAGAATCGGCGCGAAAGCGTGTAATCCTTGGAACATATCAAATGGCGGCTGAAGGTCTGGATATCCCGGATTTGGATGTTCTTATCATGGGAACGCCAAAAAGCGATGTGGAACAGGCGATTGGCAGGATTTTACGGGCTGATGACGATAAGAAAACCCCGATTGTGATTGATCCAGTTGATAATGAACCTTATTACTGTGAACGTATTTTAAGCAAGCGCAACCGGTTTTATTCATCGAAAGGGTGGCCGGTTACAAGGAAAAACATGGGATGATACTGAAATTTCCCGATGATTGCCCCTATCCCGATTCCATAAAAAATTATTTTGATGTGGGTAGTATTCTTCCTTGCACAGATTGCAGTATGAAAGATTGCCCTGTCAAACAGGAATACGAAAGAAAACACCATGAAAAAGAACTCAAATTTACATCTCCCGCTTTCATTGTTTCAAAGAAAGTGCTAGGTGAAATCCATTATTATCTACGTGTTGCATACCAACTGGAAGCATCTTTCTTTGAATATATGATGTTAAATGGAACTTGTTCAGCTTGCGGAGAAAACACAGTAAGGACGGTGTATTTCATGTTAGGAGCATCTTTTGCGGAATATCAGTGTGAACGATGTGATAGGGTAATAATCACTGAATTGAGGGAAACTACCAAAAAAGGAAGCTTTGTGGACATAAAAAGTCTTTTCGCAAATGCACAAAATGCTATTGAAAAACAGGAATGGACATTCCAAAAGTATAGGGAGAATTTGAAGAAATCAGGGCGTAGTAAGTCGTATGCCCGATATACCAAGGATGGAAAAACATGATCCCAAAAGGCTGTATTTTACCAGACGCAATAAAAGAAATCTTAGCGGATTCCGAAAATCCTTGTCTTGGATGTGCAATCAAGGATTGCCCGGCAAAGGCAAAGGCTATGCAGCAAAGGATTCAAGCGGATAAGGATAAGCCACTTGAAATGTTCTATATGGAAATTCCATTTGAAATGTTCTATATGGAAATTCCATTAGATATTAACTTGGCATATTTTAATACCATTTGCCAAGATTTAAAATTCTCCAATCAAAAATCGGAAACTGTTGGAACTTGTAAGAAATGTATGTCAGCTATTGAAAAAAAATCTGCTGAATTCAATGGGAAAAAGGGGCTTGCATTGACATGTAAATGTACACTTAAATTTGTAAAAAAGGATGATGGATGACTTTTCCGAAAGATTGTATTCTTCCAGATGCTTTAAAGGAATCACTCAAAGATTGTGATGATCCCTGTGAAGGATGCACATTGGAATGCCCGTGTAGGTTAAAGATTCAACATTCTACCCTTTTGGAAATTTCAACAATCCTTGATTCGCCAGAAGATGTTGTAAAGGACATTACGGAACTTGAAAAAAATGAAGGGGTTGAAATTCAGTGGAAATGTGGAGTCTGTAATCAACTTTTTACATTAAAAAAGACTTTGATTTCCGGTGTCTCAATTCCATATCTTGAATGTGATTGTGGCATGACGACATTCGGGGATGCGGTTCAGTTAAAGGATTAATACAATGGTAGATGAAAATTATCACCAGAAATATTGGGATGAACACAAGAAAGAAATCAATCGCAGACGCCGATTGAAATACCGACAAAGTACAGTTGAACAGGAAGCGGCAAAAGAACGATTCAAGAAATCATACCGCAAACGTAGGCGTGACCAGATTATTCAAGAATTGAATGAACGTGAAATTGAAAAGAAATCCGGTCACGAAGTTGTGAATGCAGATGGTAAGGTTATCCAACTTTATTCCATAAACACATTTGCTAAATATGTAAGTGTGTCAACAAACACAATCAGAAATTGGCTTCGGGATGATTTGATTCCAAGGCCAACAGCGATTATCGGAAATCGGCAACTGTTTTCATCGGAATATATGAACATGGTAAGGCAAGCCATGGTAGCATTGGGTACAAAACGACTTGCAGATAAGGCATTTGAAACCAAGTTAAAAAATGTTTTTTCTGAATTATATGCCTTTATCAAAGCAACCGAAGATTCCATATATAATCAGGTGATGACATGAAAAGAAATGCGCGAAGTTACTTAGGTGGTGTTCAGGTAATCCATAAAGATGGAAATACCCAAAAGGAAATTGTTCTGTATAAAGAGGAGTATTCCATGGCAAAGAAAAAGGTACAGAATATTAAACACGTGACGCATGTTGGCGCGTCCATGGGGTTGACCATGAATCTTGGCAACTTTGAATGGGCGCGGATTGATGTGTGGTTACAAGTACCGTGTGACCCTGCCAATACTGATTCGGCATACAAGGAAGCTACGGAATGGATTGAACAGCGCGTGTCTGAACAGCGTGATGCCGTCCGCAAAATCCATACATCCTAATCCAAACGTTTGGAAAATTACATGGGAATACTTGATAAAATTAATGATAAATATAAGGGAATGTTCATCCGGCGTGGAAATGAAACATTCTTTGACGGTGGATGCCAGCGGATCCCAACCGGTATTTTCGGGCTTGATATCATTACATATGGCGGCATTCCAGCCGAAAAAATTACAATCATATGGGGTGAATATTCTTCATCTAAAACCACAATCGGATACAAGACAATTGGATATGCACAGCGGTTATGCCGTGGATGCTATAAACGTATTGATGGTGATGAATGCAAAACCGATGGATGCCGGTTTAAAGGTAAACACAAACCGATTCGATGCGTTTTGATTGATGTTGAAAATTCATATGATGCATTGTGGGCAACAAAATGCGGTATCAATATTGACAATCTATGGGTTTTGATGCCAAGCTATGCTGAACAATGTGTTGATATCATTAACGATTTCATACGTTCCGATGAAGTTGATTTCATTATGCTTGACAGTATTGCGCATTTGACCCCATCGCAAGAAATTGAAAATTCGATGGAAAAAAACCAGCAAGCTATTCTTGCGCGTGTTCTGAATAAAGGCTGGCGCAAGTGGGTTGCGTCGATGCTGGATATTAAGACAGATAATGAATTGCGCTCGATTCCAACATTGTTCTTTGTGAATCAGGTACGTGAAAAGGTGGGGATGTCTTATGGTGATCCATCCGTAATGCCGGGTGGCAAAGGCCAAGATTTCGCAATGCACATGCAGATTCGGACATACCCGCGCAAATATTTATTTGATGAAAAAACGAAAGAACCTGTTGGGCGTCAAGTCATGGCGCGTGTTACAAAATCAAAAGTATCACCCCCGATGGAAGAATGCGAATTTGATATCTTTACCCGTGATATTGGCGTGTATAAAGCTGCCAGTACAAACGAGAGCAAGGAAATTCTGAAACATGCCCTGAAATACGGTATCATAAACCGTTCCCCGCAAAATAAATATTCTTTTACGTGCAGAGGTGTTGATTTTGATTGGAAAACACAGAAAGAGATATATGAACAATTGCTTTCCTCTGAGGAATGCGGTGGTGAATTGTATTATGATTTACGTGAACATACTTTGAAAACGGTTGTTGAATCTCGGTTAGGTGGTGCTTCTTTATGAAAAAGGAACACACACCCCGAAAACCCCGTCCATATAGCATAGCCAATGACGACAAAAAGGAATGGAAAGAACAAGAGGAACGGCTTGCAGAACGTTCAGGCGGTTTCGTTCAACCGGCATCTGGCGCGTTACCGACAGCAAAAGGTGATGTCAAAGATGGTCATGGTGTGTTACTGATAGAAGCCAAGTCAACAGATAAGAAATCATTATCAATAAAGCGCGATTGGATTATTAAGATATGGCATGAAGCAAAAAAAGTTCAAAAAACCCCTTGTTTGTCGATATGCTTTAATTCCATAAATAAAAAACAGATAGACCCGGATTGGGCTTGTGTGCCTTTCGGCTGGTTAATGACTCTTTTGGATGAATTGGATGCTTGCAGACCTATTGAAAAAAGAACAACCTAAAGGTGATGTGCTTTCACCTATTCGTGATTTGAATACGTTCTTGTCCAAACGTGTGGACAATCGCGCCGACGGGTGGCATCCATCACAGTTGTATGATATGTGTCCAAGGGCTGAAATGATTAAGCGGCTGGATGGAATTGAAAACTATATAGCATTAAATTTGTCAAATATCGCTGATGTTACAGAAAATAACCCTGAATCCATGCGTCATGCGGTCATGTTTGATGTTGGAAATGCTGTACATTATTGGATTCAAAACCGTTATTTTGGGCCAATGGGGGTATTGAAAGGTGCTTGGAAATGCTTGAAATGCGGGAATCGAATATGGGGATTTTGGGCGCGTGAATGTCAAAATTGCGGTGGTGTTCATACACTTGAATTCAAAGAAATTCCGATACACGATCCAATACATAATATTGTTGGTCATTCCGATGGTATTTATGTTCCAAAGTGGGCTAAATCAGAGGACGACGAAGCTGTAATTGATATTAAGACAGCCGGGCCGCATTGGTGGAAAACCAAGTACATTGATAAAAAATATGTATATCAAATCATGATCTATACCGGGTTGATGGGTTTGAAAAAGGCCATTCTATTCTTTGTCGATAAAGCCAGCACTGAACCTTGCCCGTTCTATGAACATATTATGGATTATGACCCTGTACCTTTGAAAGATGCCCGTGAAAAGATTGAAATTTTTAATGCCTATGCAGGAAAAAAGGAATTCCCAATGCGTTGTGCAGAATGTGAGATCCCGGGTAATCAGAAGTGTAAAAAATGCCCGGTATCCCATGTTTGTATGACAGATTCAATAATGGACAAAATTCAGGATTCATGGAAAAATAATAGATTGGAAATCAAATAATGTCACAGGCTTGGAAATCATTTGAATTACGGTGTGCAAAGAAACTGTCATTGTGGCTTACGGACGGTGCTTGTGATAATGCGCTTGTCCGTACCCCGGTTTCTGGCGGGTGGCCTACTAAACATGCGGCTGGTGATATCACGGCAAACGATGATGTAGACGTTCCAGAAAAAGAACGTCAATGCGCCAAGGCTTTTTCTCGATTATTTGTAGTGGAATGTAAGCGGCGCAAAGGTGTAAATGGTGGATGGACACTTGAACAGCTTGTTACCGCTAAGAAACACCCTATTATTGAATGGTGGAAAGAAACAACGGAACTTGCAAACCGTTTGGCGTGTAAGCGAATGATGATTATAACCAAGGGTGTACGTGGAAAACCTTTTGTGGTATTTGGTGATGATGAAATGCGGTTTTTGAAAAAGCACATTATCCCAAGTGAAGAAGGTTCAGAATACACTTATCCAGCACATGTCCTTTTTTCCTTACCGTGGTTAAACGAAAAATTGTGGGCATTCTCATTCAATGATTTTTTGAAACAAACAAGCTGGATATTTCCAAGGGAGCGGGCATGAAATCACACGCTTTGAAACGAGTTTTAGAACGTAAGGCAATCTTGAAGTATGGGACGGGCGATATTTGCCGTTATCTGCGGTATTTGTTTGAAGAAAAACAGTACAGTATGAAACGGGTTACGAAAATGTTGGGGTGTTCTGTCCAAGGCGTCAAATGGTGGCTTAAAAAATATGGGATAAAAAGCAGAAATCGCCGTTTCGGATTCCACACCTTAAAGGCAAAAGGATATAAGGGGTGGCATGATTTCTTTATGCAGAATCAGTATCTTTCAAAAACGGATATGGGTAAAGAATTAGGATGTCATCGGGTGACAATCACACGTGCATACAAAAAATGGATAGAATCTTTGAAAGGAAAACAAAAATGAGTTTACCAGATGATGTTTGGGTACGCGGAAATATTGTTGAAGATGAACCGATTAAAGAAATCACAATGGATGATGCGCGTGATCTTCGTAAAAAATTACAGGATTTGCGGATAAATATCAGTCAAGCATACTTGGATTTTGCCGAAACGCTTTGGACGGCCTACAAATCCAAAATTGCTGGTCAACCTTTGTGGAAATCATGGGGTTATGAAAGTTTCGAGGAATACGCCAACATTGAATTGGGTATGAAACGTTCAAAAGCCTATCATTTCATGCAAATTTGGGGTGAATTACGTGTCAGAATCGGCTTATCCAAGAAAAAGATTTCCGCGCTTGAATGGTCAAAGGCGCGTGAATTAGCGTCTTTGGCGCGTTCCGGTATCATGACGATGGAAAACGCCGATGAATGGATTGATGCGGCTGAAAATGCCAATGTCATTGAACTTGTCGAAACGGTCAAGACAGCTAAACAGGCACACCGTGAAAATGCGAATTCATCCACGCCTTCATCGACAGTACAGGCCATGGCGTCAAACCTTGAAAAGATATTCCGGCTTTCGGTTGTATTGATGGAAGATCAGTATGATAATGTAATGAAAGCCTTTGAGTTAGCCGAAAAACAGGCACAATCCAATAAGCGGAATCATTTATTGGATATGATTTGCTTGGAATACATTTCAAACAATGTGGGTAACAGCGGCGGCAATCGTATCAATACCATGCAAAGAATGGCGGCATTGTTAAGCCGAACATTCAATGTTGATACGGTTATAATCGACAAAAACACAGAAGATGTTCTTGTTGGTGAACATCTTTTGAAATAATCCACACATTTGGACAATGGCAAGATTAAAGCGCATTCTTAGAAAACAGTTGCATATCCAAGGACTTGGTGAATGCATGTTGGAAGTCAAGGAAAACGGCTTGGCTTTGCATGTGCGCGGTAACGGAGCACGGCATCAATGGACTTGGGAATACCTGTTATCTGTTTGCGGGTGTCCACATTGTAGGGCAGATAAACCAGACCATGAAATAAGGAACATCTAATGGCATTGCACAGGGCAAAAATCGGGATGAAAGTAAAGGTTGTACGTCCGTCACACGGTTTGCTTGATCGGGAAGGCGTCATAAAAGAAATCTTAGAAACCGGGCATTTGCTAGTGGATTTTGAACAGGTTCATAAATGGATTGAAACCGGCGCGTTTGGTACACTCGCAAGACAAACACACGATTGTAACGGGAAATTAGGATTGCCAACCGGTTATATTTTTGCAGCACGTGATTTGATGATTGCTTGATTATTCCCTTTCGTAGTAATGTTTGAACTTCCATGTGTTTTCAGATGTGTTTGCGAAATTCTTTTTAGGAGAAAAAACATGGAAAATGAAAACGTTATTTCACAGGAAATTCTTGAAAGTTATCTTCGGGCAAAGGACGAAGAAAGCCGTTTGAAAGCACTTGTAAAAGGCATGTTACAGGCCGGTGCAAGCGTTGAAAAAGGCGAAAGAACGGCAAAATTGGTGACTCAGAACCGAAAAAGCCCTGATTGGAAGGGTGAATTTACCAAGTTACACCCCGATTTGGTGGGTAAAATCATCGAAAACACACCTGAAAAAGAGGTTATTCAAGTAAGAATCAAGTGAATATCGAGAAAGAAACCTTAATTTTCTGGTTTTCACAGGTATCAAAAAGCCTTATATTTGGCAGTATGTACGGTTGCGCTTTTTGTTGCCGGAATGAATCAGTTTACTTTTGCGGGGCCGTCACTCGTAAACCAGCTTTTATCAATGCGCATGGTAACGTAAAAACGTTGGTAGTGATTGCAAAACAATTATATGAATTACCAAGCCTTGATAATTTTGATCCTGTTGACAGGTTTATATTGACTGATGATGATGATTTCACACTTTTTAAATCAGTATCCAAAATGCTTGCTAATACTAAATTGGCAAGTCCTACGACTCTTCCAAACGATGTCTTAAACTACTATAGAAAAATTGGTAGCCGCTTGATGCATTATTTCAAAGCCTATGATAATCTGGTTTACGGCAATTATGGTAATTCAATTTATACCATGGCTCCTGAATATGCGGCGGCATTGATAAGGAACGGTCATATTCCAAAAAAACATGTAAGGATGTTGGCTATTCAGTCCTATGTCGAAGATAACAATTGTGATACGATGGAATTACCCCTTGAATCCGTACAGAAATTTAAAAAGAAATTTAAATTGAAATCCCAAAAAGCAAACCAGCAGAATGCCGTTGAAAAATTTGATAGCGTGAAAGCATTTCAGAACATTGATAAGATAGAAACATTTCTTGCCGGTGGTGGGAAATTGGGAAAATGGGAAAGTGAGTTTTTCCCAAATGTTAAGAACAGCTTAGTTAGATACGGTGTCATAACAGATAAACAGATGTTTTTCCTTTCAAAGATTGCAAAGGGATGTTAGCAAAAGGTAATCTTCTAACAGAAACCGTTCTGGAACTTGACCAGATTCCTGATGCAATCCGCAAAGCACGGGAGTTGCGGGGGTTGACTGTTTCCGAAACTGCAAGACTATCTGGAATTTCATTGCGGCAATATCAAAGAATTGAACATGGATGCATACCGAAAATTTCAACCTTAGAGAAAATTTGTAATGCTTTGGGGTTGATTCTCACAGTTTATTTCGGATTAAAAAATTCTTTTCCACAAAAAGACTAAAACTTTTCTTTTCGTAAATCAAGTAAACACAAGCACTTACAGCAATTTGAAAAACTTTGCGAAAAATATTTTTAAATTTTTGCGAAAAAGATATTTACTTTTCCGTTACTATGTGCTATATTATATACAGTGGTAAAGGGAACAGGAAAACAAAAAACGGAACAGAAAGGGAACAAAAATGACAAAGCTGAATGAAACCACTCGGAAAAGTTACAAGGCCGAAACCGATTCCATCGGGCGCAAGATTGGCAAACGCGCTAACCAGTTCAAGCACGTTAAGGCTGATATCGTCAATCAGCGCAAAGCTGCCGTTGCGGTCATGGGGTTG
>Ga0180437_10011644_pt1 | contig 10518 bp, 13 predicted proteins | sample SS_ome_4_FD_132410 | JGI IMG/M metagenome (GOLD analysis project Ga0180437, IMG submission 132410) | Hypersaline lake sediment archaeal communities from the Salton Sea, California, USA - SS_3_D_1 metaG | ecosystem: Environmental > Aquatic > Non-marine Saline and Alkaline > Hypersaline >... | reverse complement strand
TCGGTGAGTTTGTTGATGGATGTGCTGACATTGGCGAGCTCAGTCCCTTCGCTGACGATGGTGCCGGGGTCGGTGAGTTTGTTGATGGATGTGCTGACATTGGCGAGCTCAGTCCCTTCGCTGACGATGGTGCCGGGGTTGGTGAGTTTGTTGATGGATGTGCTGACATTGGCGAGCTCAGTCCCTTCGCTGACGATGGTGCCGGGGTCGGTGAGTTTGTTGATGGATGTGCTGACGCTGGCAAGCTCGGTGGAGTCGCTGGATTTGGTGCCGGGGTCGGTGAGTTTGTTGATGGATATGCTGACGCTGGCAAGCTCGGTGGAGTCGCTGGATTTGGTGCCGGGGTCGGTGAGTTTGTTGATGGATGTGCTGACGCTGGCGAGTTCGCTGCAAGGTTTTGAGGTGATCAATGTGCCATCTAAGGTGGATGTGGCGCTGGCGATGGCGGTGGCGACGGTGTTGACGATGAGCCAGGCGGCGGTGATAGATGTGGAGGTGACGCATGAGTGACAACAGCGAATTGGGAAAGGAACGAATTGAGGGGCAATCTATCGGGAAGTTGAGGGCGCGGTTGGATGTGGGGACGTGGTTGATCCGGCAGTTGAGGAAGGATGATGATCCGAGGGCAAAGGAGGCGATTGATGAATTGCAACGGCAGCAGCAGGTGATCAATGAGGTGTTGGTGCGAAAGATCCGGGAGGAGCGGGCAGCGCGGGGGGAGGCGGAGCCGGAGCCGGTGGTGGTGGGGATGAGGGCGGTGAGATTGAGAGGGCGGGCGGCGGGGAGGTAGCTGTCAACGGATTCGGGGTACGGATTGAACGGATTGGAGATTAGAGATTAGAAAGGGAGGTTTGTTGTGGCTGAGGGTGATGGCACTATATATAACAATTTCAAGCATCAGGTGATGGAGGGGGAGTTCGATCTGCTCAACGATACGATCAAGGTGGCGTTGGTGACGGGGCATTCGCCGGACATTGACACGCATACGCAGTGGAGCGATGCGTCGGGCGATGAGGAGAGCGGGACGGGGTATAGTGCGGGTGGGGAAACGCTGGGTAGCGTGGCGGTCACTATGGATACCGATAACGATCGGGGCAAGTTTGACGGGGCGGATGTGACCTGGTCAGGGTTGGACGTGGGGACTCCGAGTCATGCGATCATGTACGATGACACTCACGCCAGTGATCTATTGATCGCTTATTGGGAGCTGAGTACAGCCAGCAACGGGGGGGATTATACGCTGCAGTGGGGGGCGAATGGGATTATCCTGTTGACTTGAGATTCCTCGATTCGCTGCGCTCACTCGGAATGACGGAAGAGGAGATTGCTTCGTCGCTGCGCTCCTCGCAATGACGGGAGTGGGGTATGGATTATTTCGACAAAGGGGATGTGATCCGGCTGTCGGCGGCTTTTACGAATCAGTCGGGTATTGCGGTGGATCCGACGGCGGTGGTTTACAAGATCCGGGATCCCAGCGGCAACACGGAAACGCTGACGTATGGGGTGGATAGTGAGGTGGTGCAGGAGTCGTCGGGGAATTACTATGTGGATCAAGATGGGGATGAGGCGGGGTTGTGGTGGTGGCGGGTGGAGGCGACGGGGACGGGGCAGTGTGCGGAGGAGGCGAGTTTTCGGGTGAATGAGTCGGAGTTTGATTGAGGAACACTACAACGAATTGGGAAAAGAACGAATTAAAACGAATGCATTGAGAAAGGAACGAATTTGGGTAGTGTGTCGTTTGGGTTGTTGGCGACGGTGACGGGTTCTACTAAGCGATCTCCGGCTGTTTCTAGCGGAAAACGGGGGGAAATGGCGGAGAATATCGCTAGTTTATCGTGTACGCCGCTGGATCCGGTGGATGCGGAGTTGCGGACGCGGCTGGGGTTGGATACGCCGCATGAGTTGTTGCAGACGTTTGTGGAGGGCGGGTTGGACATTGAGGAGGGGGATGTGTTGGTGGTGGGTTCGACGGAGTATCCGATCCGGGCGGTGGAGGATTGGGATTGGCGGCCGGATGGGGCGGAGTATGATCGGTTGGTGGTGGAGGATTTGAAGAGATAAGCTGTCAACGGATTCGGGGAGCGGATTGAACGGATTATGAGCGGGTTTGATGTTGATTTGACGATTACGGGGATTCAGGCGGTGCAGGCGGCGAACCTGCGGGCGATAGCGGCGATGAAGCCGAGCGGGGCGCTGGGGCGGGCGGTGCTGTATGGGACGACGGAGGCGCATCGGTATGCGGTGGCCATTACCCACGTGGATATGGGGGCGCTGCAAGCCAGCCATCGGATAAAGATGAAGCAGGGCGGGTTGAGGGGGGAGATTTACATTGATCCGGCGACGACGAATCCGAGGAGCGGGCAGCGGCCGGTGGTGTATGGGTTCTATGAGCACGAGCGGGGGGGGAGCCATGCGTTTTATGCCCGGGTGGAGAAGGAGCGGGGGGCGGCGATTGGGAAGGAGATGGGGCGGATTGTGGGGAGGGAGGTGGGGTAGTGGAGATTGGAGATTGGGGATTGGAGATTGGGTATTGGGTAGTGGATATTAGGGATTGGGGGAGGATCGCGGAAATGCGGAATAGCGGAAGGCGCGGAGATTATGGCAGCGGATGTTACTAATCGGGAGACGGTGAGGGATGCATTGGCGACGCTGTTGGAGACGGCGCTGACGGGGTCGGGCAATCCGGCGCAGGCGGTGTATGCGTATCAGGTGGGGGATTTTGGGGGACGGTCGCCGGTGGTGGTGGTGAGTTCGGCGGGGAGCGAGCGGGATCATCGGACGATGGGGGAGCGGTATCATAATTTCTTTTATCTGAATGTGTATGTGTTTGTGTTGTACGCGGACCCGGGCACGGATTGGGGAGAGAATGATGCGGAGGACCGGGTGGATCTGCTGGAGAAGGAGATCGCGGATGTGCTGATGGATAATTTCAGCACAGACGATTGGGTGTATATTCAGTTGGATGGGCGGTCGGTGCGGGATAGTGTGGAGATTGGGGGGCAGGAGTATATCCGGGAGGTGATCCCGGTGCGGGTGGAGGTGTATGATGGGTAGAAACACGAAAGGGCGAAAAGGCGAAAGGCACGAATGAGATTGCTTCGTCGCTTCGCTCCTCGCAATGACAAGGTGTTGGGTATTGGATATTAGGTAGTAGGAAGGAGGGTGTGGTATGGCTGGTGTGAAGGCGCTTAGGAAGATTCAGCTTGGGGATGAGAGCCCGGCAGGGACGGCGGTGGCGGCCTCGACGATTTGGCGAGGGTTGGGGGCGATTGAGGATCAGCGGGAGGTGGTGTTTGCTGAGGAGGATGTGGGGGTGTTGCCAGGGGTGGATCGGACGTATACGCCGAAGTTGTTAGCGGCGTTAGCGATGGAGGAGACGGAGGCAACGTTTGAGCAGTTGCCATATATCCTGGAGGCGGGGGTGAAGAGCGTCAGCGGGGTGAAGGACGGGGATGGCAGCGGATATGCTTATACGTTTGCGTTTCCGACAACGGCGGCGAACACGCCGCTGACGTACACGATCGAGATGGGGGATAACCAGGCGGTGGAGGAGATGGAGTATTCGTTCGTGCAGGAGTTTACCCTCTCGGGAGCGGTGGGGGAGGCGCTGAAGATGTCGGCCACATGGGTGGGGCGGCAGGTGAGCACCTCGAGCTTTACGGGGGCGCTGTCCATCCCCACGGTGGAGGAGATCCTGTTCCAGAAAGGCGTCCTGTACATTGATGATACGGGAGGCAGTATCGGGGATGGCCTGGTGAGCAATTCGCTGATCGCGATGTCGCTGAATGTGACGACGGGGTTTGTGCCGCTGTTTGCGGCGGATGGGGAGCTGTACTTCTCGGTGCACAAGCAGGTGGCTCCCGAGGTGACATTGGATCTGACGTTTGAGCACGATGCGACGGCGGTGGCGGCCAAGGTGGATTGGCGGGCGGAGACGACGCAATTGATCCGGTTGCTGTTCCAGGGGACGGCGCTGGAGACGGCGGGGACGACGTATACGTACAAGACGTTGAACATTGATCTGGCGGGGAAGTGGAAGATGATTGATGCGATTGGGGATCAGGACGGGAACGATGTGGTAACGGGGCATCTGCGGGCGCGGTACAGCTCTGCGGATACGCTGTTTGCGGAGGTGATTGTGGTGAATGAGTTGAGTGCGTTGCCGTAATCGCGGAAACGCGGAAGGGCGGAAAGCGCGGAAGGGAACGGATTGGTCAACGAATGGAGAACGAATTAACGAATGGATTGGAGGGGAAGGGGATGTTTGGGTTTTTGAAGAGGAAGAAGCGGATGGAGTATCCGGAGGAGTGGCGGATAGCGTGTGAGGGATTGGAGACGCAGCCGGGGGGGTGGGTTGTTTTCCAGTCGCGGCTGACGACGGGGGATATTCAGCAGGTGATGCGATTGGCTTTGATGGAGACGCCGGACGTGGAGGGGGCCAGCCAGGAGGAGATCCTGGAGGCGACGCTGGCGTTTCTGGAGGAGGTGGGGCGGATTCTGGGGCCGTTGGTGCTGGATTGGAACTGGGTGGATGAAACGGGGCAGGAGATGCCGCTGATCACGGAGGACCTGGAGGTGATGACGCGGCTGGACATCCGGGAGTTGCATTGGTTGATTGGTCAGATGCAAGAGCGGGTGGGGAAGATGAGGGCGTTGGCGGTCCCCCCGGTGAAAGGCGGCGGCTCATCGCCTGGGCGCAAGGGGTCGGGTCGTCGCCGCCAGAGTGGGCCGTGACGTTGTTGATGGCCCGGGAGTGGGGGATGGGTCCAGGGGAGGTGGAGGGGGTGGATGGTGCCTGGTATTGGCGGTGGGTGGAGTGGACGAGGTGGTTGAATCGGGAAAGGTAGGCTATCAACGGATTTGGGGAACGGATTGAACGGATTGGTCAACGAATGGGAACGAATTAACGAATAGGAATGGATTGAACGGATTAGAAACGCGGAAACGCGGAATGGTGGAAAGCGCGGACGGAGCGGATAAGTAGATGGCTCAGTATCGGATTTCGATTCTGGTTGATGCTAGGGATCGGGCGGGCGGGATCCTGGGGGGGTGGGATGGGCCTTGAAAGGGCCGGGGCAGGGTGGGGGGGGGGCTGGCGGGGGGGGCGGCGGCGGGGGTGACGGCGCTGGGAGTGGCCATTGGTGGATTGGCGATTGACGCCGCTCCGCTGCCGGGGATCACGCAATCGTTTGAGAATATGACGGAGGCAGTGGGCACTGCCTCCGATGTGCTTTTGACGGATATGCGGGAAGCCTCGGTGGGGATGGTGCGGGACGCCGAGCTGATGCGCCAGGCGAACGTGGCGCTGACGGGCGCAGGGGAGGAATTGGGGCAGGAATTCGGGGAGAATTTGCCCAGATTGCTGGAAATTGCGAGAGCGAGCGCCAGGGCGACGGGGCAAGACGCCGGGTTTATGTTTGAGAGCCTGGTGTCGGGCATCAAGCGCACGAGCCCGATGCTGATTGACAACACGGGCTTGCAGCTCAAGCTGGGGGAGGCGAACGCGGCGCTGGCGGAGAGTTTGGGGAAGTCGGTGGAGGAGCTGACGGCGGAGGAGAGCCAGATCGCGTTGTTGAACGCGACGGTGGAGGCGGGGCAGGGGCTGATTGCGTCGGTGGGGTTGGAGGGGGTGACGGCGGCGGAGCAGTTGGCGCAGATGCGGGCCACGGTGGGGAATCTGAAGGATCAGATTGGGACGGCGTTTCTGCCGGTGTTGCAAGATATCTTGGTGCCGCTGAATGAGTTGGCGCAGGAGTACGGTCCGGAAGTGGTGGTCTGGGCGGAGGGATTTGCGGCCTGGATCACGGAAGCGGGGGTCCCGGCGCTGCAGGGGTTGATCTCCCACGTCCAGCAGGTGGGAGAGGTGGTGGATTTTCTGTCGGCCAACGTCTTCCCGCAGTTTATGGAGACGGCGGAGCAGGTCCGATCGCTGGTAGAGACGTTTACCACACCGACGTTGACGAGCCACGAGACGGGCTGGCAGAATGTGACCGGGGCGATCCAGACGCTGATGGCGTTATCCCTGTCGGAGAGGTTGGAGATGTGGTCGGATTCGATGAGTGCCTTGAATTGGATCTTGCAGACAGCGGATCCATTGGTGCGCTATCTGGGCCAGGGGTTGGAGCGGTTGAATCGGGTGCTAAGCGGGTTGAGCGGGGAGATGGGGGGGCGGACGAATCCGGCGCTGGCGATGTTTAAGGATTTCCTGGGGGCGCTGATGCTGGGGCCGTTGTTTCCCTTCAAGTTCGCCCTGGATACCATCAAGCGGTCAGTGGAGGGGATGCGGTATTCGCTGGAGTATCTGATCAGGAAGGTACACGATTTTCGAAATTCATTGAATTTTAGTTTGCCGTGGTGGCTGATGCCAGGGAGCCCGACGCCGATGGAGTTGGGGATTCAGGGGATCACGAAGGCGATGGGGGATTTGAATGCGGTGGTGGGGCCGCAGTTTGCGCTGGCGACGGCGGGGGCGGGGGCGGTAACGGGTGGTGGAGGGGGCGGGCACGTGTTTCATATCACGATCAATGCGGATACGGAGGCGGGAGGCCGGGCGGCGGGGCGAGGGTTTGTGGAGGAGTTGAGGGCGCGGGGGATTGATGTTTGAATCGCGGAAGCTGTCAGCGGATTCGGGGAACGGATTGAACGGATTGGATCGCGGAAACGCGGAAGAGTGGAAGGGGCGGAAGGAACGGATTAGATGGATTTGAATCGCGGAATCGCGGAATAGCGGAAGGCGCGGAAGAGAGATGAGGGTTATCCAGAAGTTTGGGGGGTATACGTTTCCGGCTTATGAGGTGGAGGAGGATTTGCCTCGGGAGTTTGCGTCGGCTGTGGTGGAGACGATGGGGGATGGGGGGTTTGATGCGCTGGGGTTTGAGGGGCAGCGGCGGGTGGCGCGGGTGACGAAGCGGTTTATGATCCTGGGATCGTCTTATAGCGACGTGGATACGCAGGCGGATTCGCTGTTACAGGAGCTGGGGAAGGGGCGGAAGTGCTTGAAGGCGCTGATGCGGGATGGGAGTACGTATCGGTTGATGTGGGCGAAGGTGGTGGATGTGCGGATGCCGAGGAAGGCGACGGAGAGCGAGAAAAACTTTGTGCATCTGCCGGTGACGGTGGTCTTTGAGGGGGCGTGGCCGTATTGGGAGGCTTTTGGGGATGTGTGGTATCTGGATACGGGGGAGGTGCTGGATGATGAGTTGACGCTGGATGCGAATTATACCAGCCGGTCGGTGAGCGCGTCGCCGGACACGTTTACGATCAGCAATACGGGGACGGCCAGGATCACCAGGGGGTTGATTGTGGTGAAGGACGTGGCCACGAATCCAAAGCTGGAGAACACGACGAATGAGTGGTGGGTACAGTATACGGGGGCGCTGGTGGCGGGGGATACGTTGGTGATTGACATCGGGGCGTTGAGTGCGAAGAAGAATGGATCGGATGTTTGGAGCAGTATTTCGATGGGGGATAATCAGAATTCGCCGATGGAGTTTGAGTTGGGGAGCAATGCGATGAGTTTCACGGCGACGGGGGTGGATTGTACCCTTGAGGTGCATTGGGCGAAGTGTTATCATTAGCTGTCAACGGATTTTGGATCGCGGAAAGGCGGAGAGGCGGAAAGCGCGGAGGGAGATTCCTCGATTCGCTTCGCTCACTCGGAATGACGGGGGCGGTGTGCTTCCCGCAATGACAGGGATGGTGGTGGATGGCGCTGAGAGCGGATATTTATAACGCTTCGGATGTGTTGCAGGCGACGGTGAATCAGGTGTCGTCGGTGAAGATTGTGGAGAGTCTGGATAAAATCGGGTCGGCGGATGTGGGGCTCCCGGCGACGGATCCGGGGACGCAGTATCTGACGGCGGGGGCTTATTTGAAGTTGTATGACAGCGAGGATGGTCATTTAGGGACGTTTCTATACGAGCATCACCGGCTGGGGGAGGCGGCGGGGCGGGCGGATCTGGCGGTGTGGTGCAGGGATCTGCTGGAGGAGCTGAGCCGGACGTCGGTGCATTTCTGGCGGAATTATGACAATCAGGCGGTGGACACGGTGATCTCGGCGTTGGTGGCGCTGGCCAGCGGGTGGAGCGATGGGGACATTGAGACGGGGATCGGGAACACGACGATCTCTTATCAGGGGGAGTCGGTATTTATCGCCATTGATGCGCTGCGGGACCGGTGGAACAAGCATTTTCGGCAGGGGACCACGGATCGGACGCTGGATTTCGGGTCGTTTGGGGACGATTCAGGGGTGCGGTTGGTGAGGCCGGAGACGGGGATCCCGCCAGAGATGGAGGGGAATGCCTCGATTGCGGTGGTGACCAGCATTGAGTTGGTGGAGGAGAGCGAGGAGATTTACAATCGGGTGATCCCGCTGGGGGGTGGGCAGGGGAAGGCGCAGATCACGATCGAGGGCTCGACGGTGGGGGATTATACGACGGAGACGGGGACGAACGCGGACAGCTCGTCGTTTTACTACATTGAGGACAGCGATAGTGTGACGGCCTACGGGCGGCGGGAGAAGGTGCTGACGTTTCCACAAATCCGACCGATTGCCAACAATGATACGGCAATCGGTCGGGCGCGGGATGCGTTGAAGCGGGCGGCGGAGGCGTATATGGCGCGGCATCTGGCACCGAGGGTGCAGTATGGGGTGCAGGTGACGGGGTTGGTGCCGGGCAGTGTGCGGGTGGGGGATACGGTGCGGCTGCGGTACAAAGGGGTGGTGACGCAGAAGGGGGAGGCATATCGGTACATTGACGTGGACGCTGATTTCTATGTGATGGATATCCACACCACGAGGACGGCGGAGGGGGTGGTGGCGGTGGATCTGACCATTTCTTCGATCGCCGACCGGCGGACAGCGGACAGCGATGTGATGATCGGGGTGATGCACGATCTGAAGGCGATCAAGGTGGACGTGCAGCCTGCGCCAGCGAATTACAAGATGGGGCCCTTCACCCGGCGGATGAACTCGAGCAACACGGGGGATTTCACTTTGCGGGTGAACACGGAGGTGATGGAGATCATTTCGTGTCGGCTGTATTTCAAGACAGCGCCGTTGCGGAGCAGTGTGACGGCCAGCGGGGCGGGGTCGGCACACAGTCATTCGTTGAGTATCAGCAGTAGTGGTGCTCACACGCACAGCTTGGATATTGGGGCTTCGGGGGGGCACACTCACGGTTTGAGTATCAGTGCCTCGGGATCCCACACGCACTCGTTGGACGTCAGCGCCTCGGGGGCACACACTCATGATTTGGATATAGAAACCACGGGATTTCACGATCATGCGGTCAGTATCCCAGCGCCGGAGTATCTGCCCAAGGTTGAGGATACGACGGGGACGGATATTGCGATCACGGGAGTGGCCACGGAGTCGCAGACGCACACGCACGCGGGGCTGACCACGGCATCGCAGACACACACGCATACGGGGTTGACCACGCAATCGCAGACGCACACGCATCCAGGGCTGACGACGCAATCCAAGTCGCACACGCACGAGGGGCAAGCTACGGACTCGGAATCGAGCCACACGCACGGGCTGAATTATGGGTTGTATGAAGACAGCTCGTATCCGACTTCGATCAGTATCACGATTGATGGCACGGATCGGACCTCAGCGTTGGGCGGTCCGTGGGATACAGAGGGAACGGGGGCGGATGTGGGTCCGCTGGACATCACGGATTATCTGAGCACGAGCCCGAGTATCCGGCAGAATCACACGCTGGTGTTTTCGTGCTCGAGCGGGCAGGGGGAGGTTGAGTGTGAGGCGGATTTGCTGACGGTGATTCAGGCGATTGCGGTGAGTTAGGGACACTACAACGAATTGAGAAAAGAACGAATGGGGGTAGGAGAGGATGAGTAGGATTGTGGTTGATTGGGATCGGGAGTCGGGGAAGGCGGATTATCAGATTGAGGGGATGTCGCACGTTGAGGCGATGCGGGTTCTTTTGGTGGTGGTGATGGATTGTCTGGATCATGCGCTGGTGGAGGCAGAAACGCGGAAGCGCGGAATGGCGGAAAGCGCGGAGGGAGGTTTTGATGGGCACGAATTTCACGGATATTGCGACAGGGGCGAACGCGAACGCGGCGGTGTTTAATTCGCCGTTGGATGAGTTGGATGCGGCGATTGAGAATTTGAAGGATGGGACGACGGCGTTCACGTCGTTGAATCTGGATTTTTCGACGGAGGATGTGGTGTTGGTGGATGCGGGGAGCAGCGGGGCGTCGGAGCAGGATTGGATTGAGGTAACGGTGGGGGGGAATACGGGGTATGTGCGGGTGTATGCTAGTAAATAGTTTGGATCGCGGAAACGCGGAAAGGCGGAAAACGTGGAGGGGGATGAGGTGTTGACGGTGGAGGAGTTGGGGCGTTGGTGGAGTTGGTGGGGCGGGCTCCGATGTCGAAGGCGGAGCGGTTGTGGGTGGCGGCGCTGATGGAGAGGTTGAGGGATTGGTTGCTGTCAGCGGATTCGGGGAACGGATTGAACGGATCCGGAGCGCGGGAGGGCGGAAATA
>Ga0180437_10011643_pt1 | contig 10518 bp, 9 predicted proteins | sample SS_ome_4_FD_132410 | JGI IMG/M metagenome (GOLD analysis project Ga0180437, IMG submission 132410) | Hypersaline lake sediment archaeal communities from the Salton Sea, California, USA - SS_3_D_1 metaG | ecosystem: Environmental > Aquatic > Non-marine Saline and Alkaline > Hypersaline > Sediment... | reverse complement strand
TACGCAGTTCAACCACGCCATAACGCAATATCAGCGGTGTAATAATGAAAAGTCCCATGAGGTTGCGCATGAAAACGAGCATCTCGTTCGAAAACCCCATTCCGGAGGCGGCCTTTACCGTGGCGCCCATGGAGGCGAACATCAACTCGGAGAACAGGATAAACAAGGCACCCTGTACAACATTCTGGCGGTATCTCATGCGATCGTGGACGGACAAAAGCTAGAGTATAAAACGTGGAGAGGCCGGAAGCGATCGAAGCCATAACCTGTCAATGGAATCGCAGCGTTTTTACAGTTCGTGATTGAAAGATAGCCGCCACTTCCTTCTCCTTCGTTGATGTGTACCCGGAATCTGCAGGCAGACGCCGTGTGGATGCCTCACCCGGAAACACCGCGTAAAGCACCGTTCGTCCGAAATGCCGGAGTCTTGTGTTAGTCTACAATCAGCAGTCGACCAGGAGCTTTGCGCTGCGGCGAAAAGCGCAGCCAGGTCACAATTCCTATTCGGGCAGCATATCCAATGACGACAATGCAGGAAATCCAGGATCAAACGATCACTATCGTGCTGGCCGGCGGGCATGGCTCCCGCCTCAGGCCGCTCACCCAGGAGCGCGCCAAGCCGGCGGTGCCCTTTGGCGGCAAATACCGCATCATCGACTTCACGCTTTCCAACTGCCTGCATTCCGGCCTGCGCCGCATCCTGGTGCTGACGCAGTACAAGTCGCAATCGCTGCAGGAGCACCTGCGCGACGGCTGGTCCATCTTCAACCCGGAGCTGAACGAATACATCACCCAGGTGCCGCCGCAGATGCGCACGGGCAGCCAGTGGTATGCCGGCACAGCCGATGCAATCTACCAGAACCTGGATTTGCTGGGGCAAAGCGGCGCCCGGTACGCGCTGATACTGTCCGGGGACCATATCTACCGCATGGATTACGCGGCCATGCTGCAGTTTCATGAACAACACGAGGCTGTCGCAACGGTGGCCTGCATGGAAGTCGAGCTCGAGGCCGCGCGCGGATTCGGCGTTATGGCCGTGGACCCGGCCGGGCGGGTGCTCGACTTCGAGGAAAAGCCGAATGAACCGCGCAGCCTGCCGGATAACCCGCAGTGCGCACTGGCCTCGATGGGGATCTACGTGTTCAACCTGGACGTGCTGCGCACGGCGCTGCTCGCGGACCAGGACGAACCGGCTTCCAGCCATGACTTCGGCCACGACATCCTGCCGCACCTGATCAGGGAACAGCCTGTCTTCGCCTATTCCTTTGGCAGCCAGGAAGGCCGTGTCTCAAGCGACCGCTACTGGAAGGACGTCGGCACCCTGGACGCCTACTACGAGTCCAACATCGCGCTGCTGGATCCCGTGCCGTCGCTGAACCTTTACCAGCGTGACTGGGCGATCCGCACCTACCTGCCGCAAAGCCCGCCGGCGCGCACGGTGCCGGCCGAGGGCGATCATGACGGGGTGATCACCAACTCCAGCCTGGCCGGCGGTACCGTGATCAACGGCGGCACGGTCGTGCACTCCATTCTTTCGTCCTGGATCCGGGTGGAAAACGCGGCCCTGGTCGAGGACAGCATCCTGTTCAACTTCGTTACGGTGGGCGCAGGCGCGAAGCTTCGGCGCTGTATTGTCGACAAGCACGTCATCATCCCGGCCGGAGAGACCATCGGCCACGACCTCGATCGCGATCGGCAGCGCTTTACCGTCACCGAGAAGGGCGTGGTGGTAGTCGGCAGGCATGACGTGTTCAGCTGATCGAACCGCCCCCTTTATTTTCCGTAAGTCATTGCCAGTGTTCTGATATAGGTTTCCTGGAGTATCCGGGAATCGTTACTAGCGCGATGCCGCCTGAGCCCGAGTTCTGCCGCGACGGCATCGCGCGTTTCTGACCAGATGCCGATCTGGTCTTCAGTCAGTATCATTTCGAGCGGACTCACCATGAAGCTCTGCCGAATCCCGGCCGTGGCGAAGAGTTCAATGACCCAGGTATTGTCAACGCCCCATGCATCTGAATAAATGACCCTGCCGTCAAGCAGCCGGTTCATATCCAGAGCCACATCCATAATCGGTCGGCCGTGCTCCAGCAGCGTATCCCGGCTGATTTGATGAATGCCTTCGGCCTGTTCATCCCAGTGAGTCCAGCCCTCCGCGGGTCTGATCAGGCTGCAAAACCGATTACCGGGCTCGAGCGCAAGACCTACCTCGATTGGGTAACTGCCGTTGCCCAGACCGGAGGCCTCGATATCGATGATGTAGGGTTTAGCGAGCCTGCTCATTGACGAAACCGGTGTGACGTGGCGATCATTTCCTTGCTGAATATTTGCGATAACAGGAGTTTATACCCTGCGTCACCGGTTGCCCCTGTCTGGTCAAAAAATGCCGTTTTGTCTCCTTTATTACTGGGAACGGCCAATTGTTGCTAGACTTGTAAACAACTGCAACTCGATGCGAGACAGGACGATGAGTTTACAACAACTGGCCAGGCTGCTCGGCTTTGCAGGTCTTGTGCCTTTCATTGTATTCAGCACGGGCGTATGGACGACCCTGCCCATCATGCAAAACGCACATTTCATCCTGATCACCTATGCCGCGGTTATCCTGTCTTTCATGGGTGCCGTTCACTGGGGTCTCGCGATGTCCGGCAGCAATACGACAGCGAAGATCCAGCTCGGCGCCAGTGTGTTGCCCGCATTACTGGGCTGGGTGGCATTGCTGATACCAATGCTGTACGGTTATATACTACTGACCGCGTGTTTCATCGTTTTGCTGATGGCAGATAAAATTGCAGGCAGCAAGGGACTGGTGCCGGACTGGTACCTGCCGATGCGATTTATACTGACAACAGTCGTGGTACTGTGTCTGCTCATCGCTGCTCTGACCGTTTTCGTAATGTGACCGAATCGCAGGAGTGCGCGGCGACTGTTTTATTCTCAACAGGCGCTGTGCCGCGTTTAATCGCTGTAATCGCCAGATAATGCAACGGCTCTCCCGGCGCGCCGATGAAAGCAACGCACCCTCAATCCTTTAAACAACCCGGATGAAAACAACATGAACCGAACAGGCCTGTATCTGATATGTATATTGAACGTCGCAATAGTACTTGATCTTATGGCATTCAGCACAAGCGCCGCTGCGGAGCTGAAAACCGTCGAGTTTCTGGACCTGCAAAGCACCCTGCCCGCAGCCTGGGTCGAGGAAGAACCATCTTCCAGCATGCGCCTGGCTCAGTTTCGCGTCCCTGGTGTCGAGTCCGGAGATGGCGCCAACCTGATACTCTACTATTTTGGACAGGGTCAGGGCGGAAGCGCGGAAGCCAACATTGCCCGCTGGAAGTCGCAGTTCTCGAGCCCCGGGGGCGGCGCCGTCGAACCGGGCATTGAAACCATGCAGGTAAACAACATGCCGGTAACCGTCGTGGAGCTCAGGGGAAATTACGCGCGTAGTGTTGGCATGGGACCGGCGGGCACCGCGGCGCCGGACCAGATTCTGCTGGCGTCCATTGTCGAAGCGCCTCGCGGCAACATCTATGTCCAGCTCCACGGACCCGCCGTTACCGTGTTATCGCAGCGCGAGTCCTACATGGCATTTATCAAGAACATAACGCAGCCTTGAACAAGCACATCTTCAGTTTCCCTGCAGCACATTGAATTCGATCCATGGAAACGCGGCAGATATTGCACCATGACGGCGCCAGTCTGAGCTACTGGTCGAGCCGCCCTGAAGGCGCCGCACAAAGCCTGGTTATGCTGCACGGCGTTGCAAGCAACCATACGCGCTGGTCGGAGTTTGTAACTCATACCGGCCTGGCAAAAACGTGGAATCTACTGCGGCCCGATTTGAGGGGGCACGGCGATTCCATGTTTCATGGCCGTATCAACCGAGGCCGCTGGGTCGCGGATCTGAAGGCAATCATGGAGCACGAAGCCCTGCCACGCGTGGTCTTGCTGGGTCACAGCCTCGGGGCCGAGATCGCCCTCGATTTCTCCGCCACGTATCCAGACAGCGTGGTGGGCCTGGTTCTTATCGATCCGGTCTTCCATCAAAACCTGCACGGCAAGCTGGGCGTGATCCGGCGGTTTCAGCTTTTATTCTGGTTGCCGGTCGGTTTGCTCTGGCTGGCGAATGCGCTGGGATTGAAGCGGCGACATTTTCCACCGCGTGACCTGTACGCCCTGGACCAGGATACCCGCGCTACCCTGCGGTCCATTCCAGGCACGAAAATCGCCGACCTGTATGTTAATCCATTTGCGGATCTTTCTTATATTCCCCTGGCCAATTACCTGCAGGACCTGCTGGCCGTCGTGCAGCCTGTGCCGGAACTGGAAGCTATCGACCTGCCGGTGCTGGTGCTGATGTCCGGGGGCTCCAGCCTGAGTGATCGACACCGTAATGAAGCGCAGGTCAGGCGCATGCCCAATGCCACCATCAGGATCGTGGACTGCGATCACTGGCCGTTGACCGAGCAGCCCGCAATCGTGCGTGAAATGATCGATGAATGGTGCGAGGCTCAGTTCGAGAAAAAGGCACGTAGCGATCATTCATAATTTTCTTGTTTGTCGCCAGCCCTTTTGCCGGATGAACTCCGCATCGCCCTGGCAGTCATACTGTCGTGAATACCGGACTGTAATTTCGTGGACTCCATTACTCAACTAGCACTCGGCGCCGCCGTGGGAGAAGCCACCGCCGGCCGCCAGGTTGGGCGCCGCGCCCTGTTGTGGGGCGCCATTGCGGGCACCATTCCGGACCTCGACGTGTTCATACCCCTGGGTGATGCGGTCAGCGATTTCACCTACCACCGGAGCTTCAGCCACTCACTGTTCGTGTTGGCAGCTCTGACGCCGGTACTCGTCTGGCTGATACTGAAGCTTCATCCCGGCACCGCCGAACACCGGCGGCGCTGGTACCTGATGGTCTATCTGGTGTTTGCCACCCACGTGCTGCTGGACAGCTTTACCGTGTACGGGACCCAGATCTTCTGGCCACTGATAACGACGCCAATGACCTGGTCGACCATCTTCATCATCGATCCGCTTTACACGCTGCCTTTGCTATTGGGCATCATTGCGGCGCTGGTCATATCAAGGCGCTACACCTGGGGACATACGATCAATACCGCGGGCCTGGTACTGAGCACGGGTTACCTGCTCTGGACACTAGGTGCCAAGCTTCATGTCGAACAGCTTGCCCGCAGTGCGCTGGAACAGCAAAACCTGGCCGATGCCCGGCTGCTGACGACGCCCGCGCCTTTCAACAGCCTGTTATGGCGTGTGCTGGCGGTCAATGACCACGCTTACTACGAGGGTTACTATTCCGTTCTTGATGGAACCGGTGTCATCGATTTCAAAACGTATCCGCGTTCGCTCGAACTGATCGAGCCGCTACAGGACTACTGGCCCGTACAGCGGCTGCAATGGTTTACCAAGGGCTTCTACGCGGCGGCGCTGCACGGGAGCGACATCGTGATTGCGGATCTGCGCATGGGCGCGGAACCGGATTATGTATTTCGCTTCAAAGTGGGTGCGCTCGGCAACCCGCATCCGCGCGCCGCAGGTGTTGAGCAGCTGCCCGGGATACGAAATTTCGAGCGCCTGCGCTGGGTCTGGGCGCGCATCTGGAGCCCGGAAGCCTGATCATCTGGGGAGCGCCTTGTACACGCCGCACATCGCCAGGATCTATAGCTTGATCAAACAGCCCCGCATCAACTGCACGTCGACCGCACACACGATTCCCGATGTGCAAGTACACGTCAGCATACGCTGGATTATCGATGAATGGGGTGAATAACAGTTTGAATTAAAGCGGACCTGGCGATCATCTACAGCGTGGTCGAATAATATTCGCTAAGTCCCGTCCGTTTCCGCATCTCTTTGCCTTTGCAGCGCCAGGGTTCTTGAACAAAGACGATTATACATATTAAGGATAACGTCTATCAGAACATACAAGGAATCTTTCATTTCCGCATCAGCGAGAATTTTTGCCTGGTCAACCGTCATCCCGGATTCCATTAACTCGATAGCGCCTGCCATGCGTTTGTCTTCACCAACGATATGAAACGCCAGCCAGCGAACCAGGTACTGTATGATGCTTTCCACGACCACGTGCAAAGGCTTGCCGGAATTGGCCAACTGAAGCTCGTTGACTTTTGGCAGGAAGCTGTCGTGATTGTGCTGATGCGACGAAAACCATGGATCGTTCTCATCAAAATACTCCAGCCAGACACTCTCCTCATCCATGAAATGCAGATGCGCATATTTTGTCAGTTCATCGAAAGCGCTGGACACAACCGAATGGTCTTCGTCAACCAGCGTCCTGGCAAGCCTGTTGACGAGCCCTGCCAGAGTGCGGTGCTGCTCGTCTATGCGCTCGTGGCCGGTGTTGAATTTTTCGTCCCATGGAAATATTTCAAAATCGTCCGGGAGTTCCGCTTCCTGGTTTGCAGGCCTGGTGATCATCAGCGTCTCCTTGTCTGGGAAAAGGTATCGGAGCACCTGTATGAACTCTACGACACTTTGTTTCGAAAGAGAACACAGCGTTTATCGATTGGCCAAAAAATACTCGCTGTGGCCGCCTTTCATTCATCAAAGCGGCAATTTTGGGGTAAAAAATCGCCTTTTAAGGCTGATTCTCGGCTCGTTTTTATCGGAATACTTATTTAATTCAATGGCCTGTGCGGGTCCGACCCCTCATCCTCATCATGCTGATTTGTGATGTCGGATATGGATCCGGCGATACGCAGGGGTCGCCCCTGGGCGTTCTTTGCCACCGCGGCTCTGCAGTGGAACCAGCGCGTTTTACCTTCCTTGTCAGGCATGCGCAGATCCAGCTCTATGTAGTCAGCGACACCCTTGATGGCATTTTCAAATGCCGACATGAACCGGGCACGGTCTTCCTGATGGATCAGATACAACCAGTCGCTCAGCGAACCTTCGCCCTCGTCTTCGTGCTTGCCGACCATCTGCAGCCAGCGCTGCGAGAAATAGATAGTGTCACTCTCGGCATCCCAGTCCCAGATGCCGTCATTGGCGCCTTTGGCAGCGAGCGCGTAGCGTTGCTCACTCTTGCGCTGGTAATGCTGGGCGCGTGAACGCTCGATAACCTGCTCCTGGAGATGCAGGTTTGCCTTTTTCAGCTCCCGGGTTCTCTCCTCTACCTTGTCCTCCAGCAGATCATGCGACTCCTGCAACGCCTGCTCGGCGGCCTCGCGTTTCTGCTCCCCGCGCCGGATCATGGACAGCATAAAGCCACTGAATACGAGTATGGCCAGGAATTCCAGTATCGCGAAATTCAGCATCTGGCGACGCACGGATTTGAACATTTCTGTATCGGGCAGATAAACCAGTTCCCACAGGCTGCCCGGCACATCGACCTGCATGTAGATCGATTCTATTTCCTTATCCGATAAATGGATCTCCCGCTCGATTTTATCCCTGGCGCCTTCGGCCGTAATTTCTATAAGACCGACATCATCCGCATGCAACAGCAGCAGCCGGTGGTCCGGCAGCTCACTGTTCTTCAGCAAGTGCCCCAGCACATCCGGCCTGAAGCTGACAAAGAACACGCCAGGCCTGTCTCCTGCCAGCGCCACCGGGGTCATAATGTCGAAATGGTATTGCAGCGGGTTGGGGTGAATAAAGAGTTCCTGTGGATGCGGCTCCTGGGAAAAATTGCGGATGTCCATCCTGCACACCTCGCCGACGTTGCCCTCGAAGTCATCGAGCAGGGGCGCACCCGAAGCGTCCGCAATCGTGAATGCAAAGTAGTCCGGGATATACTGCGCAAGACGGGCTTCCAGTTCATCTCTGGCCACGCTGTTTTCGGGATCGATCGACAGAAGCCGGATATTTTCACGCTCGCGTGACGCGAACAACTCCACGAGTCGGCGCGTTTGCTCAATGTAGATGCCCAGTGTCTGCACCGTGTCCCGCGCGGATTTTTCCATCAGCGCGTGTTGCGATTCGACGAAATCCTCGTAGCGCCCCTCGGAATTCACGTACAGCAGCACCGCCATGACCAACAGCAGCGCAGCAACAAGAATGTATGTCAGGGATTTTTGACCGGGAGTACGCATGCGCATGGTCATATGGCCTGGCCAACTGGTTTTTCGGTTGCTGTGTACATAACGCGCTGAGCCCGTGGTTGCTTTAGCGTATCGAAAAATCGGGTCGGATGATACTTGCCCCCAAGAATACCAAGAGTCTTATCTGCGAAAAAGTCTTATCTGACTCCACCCTTTGAAAAAAACGAATCGCCCCCCTTTTTTACTCTTGTTACTCTAGCACCATAACCGGGTCCGCCCGGAAGGATTTACACAACAATCAATCTTGGCTAATGTAAGGCATCTTTTCCTCACAGTCCGGAAACTGATTAACAGCATGGCGATCCGTTGGGGTAGCTACAAGGTTAAAGGCTTCTATGATGAGCTCATTCGGGTCACGGGCAAGCCGCGTCCTGCTGCCGATGCATTATGCAGGTACCTGCGCGGCCTGACGGACAATGAAATCGATGAATACAAATCGGCTGCCGAGATGGCCATTCATGTCATGGGCGTCACGTTTACCGTGTATTCGGAAGAAGAAGGATCGATCGACCGCGCCTGGCCATTTGATATCATTCCGCGCATCATCCCCGCCTCGGAATGGCTTCAGATCGAGGAAGGCCTGAAACAACGCGTACACGCCCTGAACCTGTTCATTGACGACCTTTACCATGACAAGAGGATTGTCAGGGACGGCGTGTTTCCTGCCAGCCTGCTGAACAATTCCGTCAATTTTCGCAAGCAGTGCGTCGGCGTCAGCCCCCCAGGGGGCATCTGGGCGCACGTATGCGGCTCTGACCTCGTGCGCGACAAGGATGGCACCGTCTATGTGCTGGAGGACAATCTGCGCGTTCCATCCGGCGTGTCCTACATGCTGGAAAACCGGCTGGTTATGAAACGGGTTTTCCCGGACCTCTTTGAAGAGCAAAGCATATTGCCGGTTGATGATTACCCGTCCCAGCTCTACGACATGCTGGCTTCGCTGTCGCCGCGCGCTGTCGAACAGCCCGAGATCGTCGTGCTGACACCGGGGATATACAACTCGGCTTATTTTGAGCACTCCTACCTGGCCCAGCAGATGGGTGCGGAGCTGGTCCAGGGCAGCGACCTGATCGTGGACAAGGATGACTGTGTCTACATGCGCACGGTCGAGGGACTGTCGCGCATCGACGTCATTTATCGACGGGTCGATGACATGTTTCTCGATCCGGAGGTATTCAACCCCGAATCCTGTCTGGGTGTGTCCGGTCTGATGCGCGCATGGAAGGCCGGCAATGTAGCCCTGGCGAATGCGCCTGGTGCCGGCGTCGCCGATGACAAGGTCGTGTATTCCTATGTGCCCGAAATCATCCGCTATTACCTTGACGAAGAGCCGAAAATTGGCAATGTCCCGACCTACAAGTGCATCGACAGGAACGACAGGGCCTATGTCCTCGAGCATCTCGATGAACTCGTTATCAAGCCGGCGAACGAATCCGGCGGCTATGGCATGTTAATCGGCCCTCAGGCCACCCGGAAAGAACGCGAGCATTTCGCGAAACTGATAAAACGCGACCCGCGCAACTATATCGGCCAGCCAATGTTGACGCTGTCCACGGCGCCGACGCTGATCGGCAATCGCGCCGAACCACGCCACCTTGATCTGCGCCCGTTCATCCTGTCAAGCCCTTCCTCATCCTATGTGACCACGGGCGGCCTGACACGCGTGGCCCTGCGAAAAGGTTCGACCGTGGTCAACTCCTCCCAGGGCGGCGGCAGCAAGGACACCTGGATCGTGGACGACGGAGTACCCTAGCATGTTGTCGCGTGTCGCTGAAAACATTTACTGGATGGCGCGGTACATCGAACGCGCGGAGAATACAGCGCGCGTGATCATGGTTAATACCAACCTGTTGCTGGATCTGCCGAAGCATGTGCAGCTCGGCTGGCAGCCTATTATCGAAATTCTGGGCACGGAACAGGAATACCTTGAACAAAACGCGAACTTCGACGAGCGCCAGGTGCTCAAATACCTGATTTCGGACCCGGACAGCCCGAGTTCGATCCTGAATTCACTGCACCATGCGCGTGAAAACGCACGCACCGTCCGGGACATCATCCCACGCGAGACCTGGGAACGCATCAATGATCTTTATCTTTATGCCCGCGCATCCGCACCGAGCGGTTATTCAAAAAAAGGACGCTTTGACTACATGCAAAAGATCATCCTGGGCGCCCAGACGATTACCGGCCTGCTGGCCGGCACCATGCTGCATGACATGGGCTACGATTTCCTCAAGATGGGCCGCAACCTCGAACGCGCGGACATGACGACGCGTATCATAGACGTTCGCTCTGCAGACCTGTTGCCTGAGCACGAGGCACTCACGCCTTTTGAAAACATCCAGTGGATGAGCGTACTGAAATCCCTGACCGGGTACCAGATGTACCGGCGCACCGTACAGGAGCGCGTGAGCCGGCCCGATGTGCTCAAGTTCCT
>Ga0180437_10011642_pt1 | contig 10519 bp, 21 predicted proteins | sample SS_ome_4_FD_132410 | JGI IMG/M metagenome (GOLD analysis project Ga0180437, IMG submission 132410) | Hypersaline lake sediment archaeal communities from the Salton Sea, California, USA - SS_3_D_1 metaG | ecosystem: Environmental > Aquatic > Non-marine Saline and Alkaline > Hypersaline >... | reverse complement strand
CACACACTACTTTTGCTCTCCGCGTGGCTATTAAGTCGTGGCTATTAAGTGGGAGCTATTAAATACGAGTTGGGAATATACTACTTGCGCCTACTCTTGTGCTTCAGCTTGAGCTTCCTCGAAGTGGACCCCATATAGACGAGCTTGCCCGACTTACTGCGACGGAATATCAGCTTTTTACAGGCCATGACTAGCCCTTCTGCTTTAGTGTTGTATAGCCTTCCATACTATCGGGCAGATAATAAAACCTGTATTCTCCGCCGCATGACTCGCAGTGCCCGCTTACACGCACGCTGTCGTAAGATATATCGGCGAACTTATGGTCTAGGGTTATGCGATCACTCCCGCACTCGGGGCACGTCGAGAAGTCCGTGATGTTGCGCTCGTCTGTCATAGTCAACCTCTCCGCAACCTGAAACCAGCAAGTCCGGTCTTAGTCAATCCGCTGAAAAACGACTTAACAGACGTCTTTGCACTTTCAACGGCGGCCTCGGCGACGGGCAGCGTCCGGGCGTAGCCCGTTTCTCCGGCTTCGATCCGCGCCCGCTCCGCCGCTTCGACCGATGCGGCTACCTGCGCCTTGTAGGAATTTCTCAGCGCCCAATACCTGTTGCGAACCGTGGCGCCGGACGCGCCGGATTCCGTCCGGGCGATGTCGGCGGCGGTCGCCATATCCGCCGCTCGTGTGCTGTTAGGGCGTGGGTTTGTGAGAAAACATTCCTGCATGATTTCAAGTCCCGTCCGCGTGGCGTGTTTGTCAAAGGTATAGTTTTCGTCTAGCCACGCGCGGCAGCGTTCAACCCATAAGTCGTCCTGGTGCGCCCGCTCGAAGCCAGCGTTCGCTTGCGCCGCCCATCCTGATATAAGCTGCGCGGTCCCCCCGATAGGGTCCGATAGGATATTGCCTATTATAGCTTCAGGAGGTGGGAGCGCGGGCATAGGAATTTGAACGGGCGGCGGTGGGTCCGGTGGAATATTCGCCGTCGGCGGCGGGAGAGCGTCCGTCACGAGGCCGGCGGAGTCAACGGCCACTTTTTCGCGCCGCTTCTGCGCGATAGCTGCAAGCGTCACGGTTCCTACAGCTAGAGGGACTATCATTAGCGGGATTCCCTAGAGTAGCGATACCATAGGTTTCCGTAGGCGTTCTCGTTATTGCCTGCTGAGTTGATAGTTGCCCGCAAGTAGGCGCCAGGCTCCGATAGAAAATGTAGGTTTTCAGGCACTACAAGCCAGTTGTTTATGTTTCCTATCAGATTGTGCATGAAGGTTTGCGATCCGTCCGGGTTAATGAATATCAGATATAGGCTGCCTGTGTTTGTGATCTGAACCAGAAGTTCAAGGCCGAATACGCCGATTCGGCGACCAGGCCGGGCGGGAATCAGCGTTACATTCTTGGCGCCCGCTCCCACCTGGAAAACGGACACCCCCAGCCTTTCGGTCGGCTCGCCCATATCAAATTCACCGATAGGCGTGGTAGCCGCCTGTTGGCGTTCGTCTGATTTCTTGGCGGGCATACCCTCGCCGCGTATGCGCCTTATCGTTTCGTCAGACAGGTCCGCCACAGGGACGGGCGGCGGCGGCGCCTTGGGGGCGCCGAACGGCGTTAACCCCTTGTCCTGTGTGGGAAAATTAAGCGGCATGGCGCGCGGGCGCATGGCGTTCCTCAAGGCTTCCCATATCATGGGCGCCCGTCCTTTTGATCTGTTTTGATGATATGATACCAAAGCATGACCATCGGCCACGATTCATCTATATTTACATAACCCCACTTATGCCACCATAGCCCCCGTCCGGGCTTCACAAGGTAAGGGCTATCCGGCTCCACGAGCAGGATTTGTGTATTGCCGTTATACGTTTGGGCCATACCAAGGACGCTTGAACCGTCCGCGCCGTTCAAGGCGAAGCCGGAGTCGAGGCCTGTGTCGGATTCATTCCCGGCTCCGATTGCATGGAGGTAGCTTGTGTTGAGCAGGCTTATTCCGCCCATGACTACACGGTGCAAAACAATCTGCCGTCCGTTTCCGGGTGCCGGAATGAGTCGCTTCGTTGCCACGGTTTGCAAGGTTTCGGGATCACCGTTATATGAGAGCCATGATTTGAATTGCGGGGTGATACCTATCAGGTCTTGCACACCGAATCCGCCGCGTGTCGGTGCGCCCTGGGCGATAACGCGCCGGTCGCCCACGTAACGGGCGTTCATGGCGGCGAGGTCGCGGCGGTCCATCCCTGTTACTTTGGGCTCGCGCAACAGCTTGACGATTTCTTGCAGGAGTTCCACTTGCCGCATTTCGGGGGGCGGCGCTGCCACGTCCGGCGGGAGTATTCGCGGTGTGCGTTCCACGAGCGGCGGTGTAATGACTTCGCCCGCTCCCGTCTGTGGGGTGAGCGCGTCCGGCTTCATTCGCCGCGCCGTTTCCACGGCTTCGGCAAGCTGGTCTGCATGATATAGGCGCTTCATTACATGCCCCGTAACAGCGCAATGGCCGTGTTGACTGCTTCTCCGAACGAGAGCGCCACCACCACGGCAAGCATTATTTCAACCCGTCTCATACGCCCGTAAAGCTCCCGTATGGAATCCTTCAATTCCTTTTCACTCATTTGAGCTTGCCCTTTACGATCAGCACGAGCGCGAACCCGGCTCCGATCAGAACCGGCCACTTCAGAGCGCCCAAGGACTGCCAGACACCGCGCAAGTCGCCCTTTACTCCAGATAGGAACTTATCCCAGAAGACGTCTTCAGGGGGTTTCGTCACCTGTTGCTGTGGATCCACGAGCGGGCGGGTTTCCGGTCTGCCGAACGACGGATCGTCGAGCATGGACGCCCGCAGTCCGGGCGTGAACTGCGCCCATTCATAGGCGGAATAGCCCGCGACTTTTGCGCGGGCTATTGCTGCGGGATCGGTGGCGGTAGGGTCCGCCTGGGAAGCCGAAAAAGGCCACAAGGGTTTCCCCCTTCTAGCCTACGGGAGACACGATTTCACGGTCGGGCGAGAAATCCCACTTGCCGTTTGCGTTTTTCTTGTGCGAGCCGATACGCCGGAGAATCACTCCGCCGCACGAGCACTTGGCGGAATACTGCGCGGCGCCAAGGTGCTTGTCCGGCTTGTTCTGCGGGAGTATATCCTGCCGCAAGAGCTTTTCGACCGCTTCGCGGGAGTAGGTGCGCCCGCACGCCGAGCACGCTATGAGCTTTGCCGATGGCATCTGTGCTATCCTTTCCTCAAGAACATCACCAGAACGAGCGCCGCCACTCCGGCGATTCCAGCCGGAATGACCCAAGACGGCAGACCGCCCACGGCGCCGGATACCTTGCCCGGTCCGGCGGCGGGCGCGGTCGCGGGCTGAGACTGCGGAGCGCGGGCGGGTTCCGTCGGAGCGGGCGTCATTCCCACGAGGCCCCCTAGAAAATTCCCGGTCGCTGCAAGCCAATCAGGAACCGCCATTTTGTACCCCTATCTAGGCGCCCTAGAGCGCCCGTTCTGCCACGTGGTGAACAAGCAGCCGTGACGCCGGATCGTTATCCAGCGCGTCGTGGTCTGCCGAGACGCGCCATGACCCGATGCGCGTGGGGTCATTCAGCGCCAGGGCGCCGGACATGTCGCCCGCGCCGTCGTAGTCGGCGAGCGCCCATCCGGCATCGACGTTTGCTGCAGACTTCGCCTTGCGGGCGAACTCGGAGCGGAAAAAGTCCCATGAGCCGTCAAGCTGTTTCTCGCCCACGTTTGCCAGGAATGCAAGCCGATTGAGCACGGCGTCATTTGCAAGGCCGTTGTCGATGCACCCCAACAGGCAGAACGGTTCATAGCCGAGTCTGTTGAGGTCCTGCTCTTCGGCGCTCGCGGCGGCGGTCGAAAGCTGGATTGCCTGTGTTGACTCGTCGAGGAAGTAGGGAAACGGCTTCCGTCCGGCTTCGACGAGCGCAAGCGCCCGCTCCGTCAGGTCGGTATCTGACACGGCGATGATTTCGCACGTGGCGGAAGTCAGGGCCACGTTCGCGGTATCGCTCACGTCTGCGGCGGTTCCCCAGTCAATATACATTTCGAGGTCTTCGCCGGTCAACCCGGGCAAGTATGCCGTAACCTCACGGTCAAAGCTCCTCATGTTCGGGAAGGCATTATCAGGGAGCCGGAAGTGGACGGGAAGCGCGAGCCTAAAGGCGTTGGCGCCCTCGGTCGCGGCGGGCGCCGAGTACTCCGGGCGCCGTCCGTCCATTATCTGGGCGAGCCGATACATGACACGCCCGGCGGCGCCGTATTGGCTATTGTCCCCCCACACCTTGCGCGGGGAGCCTCCAAGCTGTAGCTCGATGCGGCGCAGAAGCCGCATGATGCTATCTTCTTTTATGGTCGCGCCGCCCGCCGGCACGGTGTAAACGCCGTAGAGAACAAGCTGCAAACCCACGAGAGCTTCGCGGAGCGTGATCTTTGTGGGTCCGGTCCGCGCTCCCGCAACTGCCGTCTGGACTCCAACCCGTATACGCTTCTGCGCCATGACTTGCCCCTTTCCGGGTCCGGCTTACCTAAGCCACTTGCCGACGATTGGAATCTTTCCGCCGTACATCAGAAGCCCCAGAGCCGCGAGCCCTATGGCCACGGCCACGGCTACGTTTCTCGACATCGTTAAGCCCCTTTCAGAAATCACGCCTTTCGTGTGCTGCACCATAGATAATCTATGGGGCAAAGTGCAACGTGTCAAGACTGAATGTTGCGTTTTGCGAAAATTTCAGGCGGGGCTTATTTCGAGGGCTGCAACATCAAAATTGAAGGTCAGCGGCGACTGACCGGCTCGGCAATAGGCCACTTGCCCATCGGGCAGGGCGGAGGCGTCGAAGTCCGCCCATTGGCGGATATACGCAACATCGCGCGGTTCTGCTGCGGGGAATATCCAGAGGTCCGCTTGACTCGTGATTTCTCGCGGCATAGCCGCCGGTCTGCGGGCAATAGCTATAAGGCGCTGCCCGTAGTGGCGCCCGTACCGAACGATTGACCGGAGAGCATCGGGGCAGGCATGGGCGGGAGTAGGAACCCACCAGTCAAGTTCGTCTATCAGGCAGACCAGATTCTCCCGCGCCCATATCGCGCCGCAGGCAAGCTCGAATTCCTGTTCATTCTGCGGGAGTATCCCCAGCCGGAGCGGGTTCGTCGTTCCCGGCGGGTTCATTCTCAGGATCGCCCGCCACTTCGGGCAGCGCGGGGCTAGGCTCTGGTGTTCCGCGATCGTGTCTATCACCACAAGACGGTCCGGGCTTTCCCTGCACAGGATTGCATGGGCAAGGCGGGTTTTGCCCGCCCCCCGTCTGCCCAGAATCACCGTCACTCCGCCGAGCTTTGGTAATGAATCTTCCACAAGCCGCTCCTATGAGGGCGCCGATTCCAATGGGCAAAAGCGGATGCACGTTACCCTCCGAGCTTCCGCAAAACCAGATTACCCACGATATGGCCCAAGAATCGTTTGACCGGGTTCGCGGGCTTGCGCTCTGGCTTCGGATCGGCATCTGCGGCGGCGGTCTTTATGACCTGTCTGGCAAGCTCGCTGGCGCCGTTATCCGCCATGAGCCTTACGGAGTCTTTTGCATCCGGGCTATTCTCTATAGCATCGGCCATGAGCCGCACGGCCTCCCGGAGCGAAAGCGCCCAAGATACGCTGGCTTTGCAGAGCGCCGCCAGAACCGCCACGGCGCACGCCACGAGAATTTCAGACATAAGCCCGCTTTCCATGCCGTCGATCCTTTCGCCGGTCGATCTTCGCCGTCTGGCGCACAATATACATCCTTGTTGCGCTCTTCACAAAAGACGGGCGCCGCACCCGCCGAGCCGGTAGAAGCCAGCGCCAGAACCTACGCGCCGCCCGGTACGCCAGAAGCAGCACTAGGAATATGAGCCTGAGAAACAGGCTTATCGCTTTCAGCATCGGCGGACCCCTTGAAGGCTCTACGTAGCCCGCGAATCATCGCCGTCAATAGCACAACCAGACAGATACCATCGTGCATGTATTCCGCGAGCCGTCCGTCTGTGCGGCGAATCAACACGCGGGCGCCGCTATGCGCCAGAAGCTCGGCTTCGGGCTTGTATAGAAGCGGCTCTTCAGGCGCGGGCGGCGAATCATCCGAGACGCCCACGAACGAGACCAGCAGGGCGCCAAGCTGCGGCTCAAGGGCTTGTGCGTCCGCTTCCATTTGCCGGGGGTCACGCTCCGGCGGCGGCGCCTTGGGCTTCGTCTTGGCGCCTTTCGGACGACCGCGCCCGCGTTTCTCGTCTGGGGTGCTTGGCGCCGCCAGAGGGTCCGGCCTGTTCACAATGGGCGGCGGCGCGGGCGGATTTATTTCGCGGACGGGTTCGGATTTTCCGGGCTTCGCGGGCTTTGAGCGGTCAGGCATTTTGCCAGCCTTTCGAGCAGATATTTTATTTCGCGCAATTCAACCCGTATGTCCCTTATATCCTGCCCCATTTGTACCATTTTGTCAAGAGCGAACCCGAAATCAAGCATATTTCCCGCCTTTCATTTTCTCGCCGCCAGATATTCCTGAATATTGGCCCACGGCGCCGTGTCCCGCCCATTTTCCAGCAATTTTCGCTGGTTATCCCATTTTGTCTGACCGCGCCGCCATTCAATAACCCAAATTCCCGGATTTCGCCCGCCTTTGACGGCCTCCCGGAATTTAAGCGGACGCCGCACAGGATAGGTCCGCGTAAAATCAGCGCCGTTGAATTTCGAGAGCATTTGACAGGCCGCTTGCAGATTCCATATGGAATGATGGGCAATATGGGATTCGCCCGCCTTGGCGGATTTCGCGGTCAGCTTGCCGAGACCGGCGAAACGCGCCCGCACTATAACGGCGCGTCCTGATATTTTGCGGTCGAAAGGCAGCATATCGCATTTCGGCTTTGTTTTCGTCCATACTGAGTCCGTGTGGCAATATATGGGATCGCTGCTCGTCAACATTTTCGATAAAGCGGCGCGTGTATATCCTGTTATTAAGGCGTTCCACTCCGGCATAAACACCGATCCCACGGATATATGCTCGGAAGCACCCAGCGCCGTAATTTCGTCCTTTGATAGCTCGAACAATTCATCCAGATAGACGTCTAGCTCCTCAGCCAGTCTGTAATATTCATTAATTGGAATTTTCGCCACTTGCTGCGCGAATTTTCCAATAAGAGCGTTACCCAAGAGCTTAAAGAGCACCTTGCCCGCGCCGGTCGCCTTTTCCCGCTCGGAGAGCGTCCATTTCAAATATTCCGAAAGGGCGGGGGTACCGTCCGAATACCCCCATCCTTCAAGAATATGCAAGTGGGCGCCGAGCCGTTCGGCTTCGCGGGCTTCGGCAAGGGTGCACCATGACTCGCCCTCTAGGGGGTAAATGTTTCTATCGCCCGTATTGACCGGCAAACACGGAAAAGCCGTCTGGCGGTCAAATACGAAGCGCACACGAACAAACCCCCCAAGCATTCGCCGCGCCTCGCGCAAGCTGGCGAAAGGGCGCCATACTCCCTGAATCGGCATCCTTTCAAGGCACACGCCCGCTCTAGGATAGGCACTTGCAAAGTCCCACTCTTCATACATTCCTGCAAGTCGTCCACGTTTGAACACCTCCGCTCTGCCACCCCACGCGCACCTGAGCGCCACGTAGCGGATCCTATTCGAGTCACAAAAGAACTTGCGGCGGATTTTCATCCGGCGGAAAGCTTGGGCGCTCGCGTTCGCCGGTGTCTTTGCCATGATAGGGTCAATTTCTGTATTTTCAATAAACACTTCGCGCAATTTCTGCATGACATCATGGCACAGGCGGGCATCATGTATCGCGTAGTCCCGGAACTTGTGGGAGCGCATACACGCCCGCGTTACTTTTGTAACGTCCTGCGACTTTTTCCCCTCGAAACCCATCGCACGCGCCGCGCGGTCCAGTCCTTGGCGGTCAAACCACCGCGCAAGGTCGAATATATGCAAGCTCGAATTCTCCGCAGCAAACGTCACGTCGAGCGAGCCGTTCGCGCTCTCGAATATGCGGAAACCCTCGGATACGACGGGCAGAAATTGAAGCTCAGCCAGCGAGAAATACGTCACAAGCAGAATGTCAGACGGCGCATCATGCAAGAGCTTCGCGGTCTCGTGATATAGCCACTTAGGCGTCAAGCGGTCGCCTTTCAGCACTTCGACGCACACCCCCCGGTCGTTGTGCCAGAGGGTAAAGCATATCAGCTTGTTACTCTTGGATGTATACTCCGTGTCGAATCCCACTACGGGCCAGCGGCATTGTGGCGCCCGCCGGAGCGGTTCAATTGAACGAGAAAAAGCTGCCATGCCGAGCCGGTCGATATTGTTATCGTCCAAGGTGGCGCTTCGCCTTTCGCTTGCGCTTCCGGTCGCCCTTCGCGGGATGCGTCCGCGTCCGCGCCTTGCCGATAAGAGCATATAAGCCGAGCACCTTGTAATTCCCGGCACGGTCCCTATCGTATCGCTGCCCGGTCGCCCGCAATTCCATATTAACATCGTGGATCGTGAGAGCGGCAGCTTTCCCGGCGGTCATATCGCCAAGAGAAACCGGAATATGCCGCGTTCCCGTTCTGTTGTCGCGGGTTTCATATCGGGCGCTCGTCCGGGAAGCGATAACGAAAACGGTCACGACTTCGGACGGGCGGCGGCGCTCCACGTTTTCCAGAAAATGCCGAAACGGCGACCGATACTGCGGAGAGCGCGTGTGGCGCGGGAGAGCGGGCGGCTTTGGCGGTCGGCGGCTTGGCGGGGGACGCCGCCTTTTGACCGCCCGCCTCCGCGCCGAGCGCGCCCGCTCGCCATATAAGCGTGTCCCATCGCGCTCTACATGGATATTACGCCGCCGTGTATTCAGCGGCAGAAATCGCCCAGTAGCCTTGTCACGTATGCGTAATGCCATTTTGCCCGCCAAAACAAAACCGGCGGACCCTATATAGCCCGCCGGTCTCGGAAAGTCAAGGGAAATCCGGGCTACCTGCCCCGCGCCTTTCCCTCCGCCTTGGAGGTCACGACTGCGAACAGACGGCACGGTCTGCCTTTGCCCGTCCGAACACTTCCCTTGTACTGGATGGCGATACGGTCTCCGACCTTGACCTGATTCTCTTCAAGGCCGCGCTCCATCGGAGCGTTGGCGTAGGCCGTGACCGCGCCGCCGTCCGTCAACACCACTACTACGGTCTGCTCGCCGTAGCGCCCTTTTTCCTTCCCGATCTTCAAAACATCGCCCACGAGGGTGTCACCCTCTACCTCGGGCTTCCAGATGCTGCCCGAGACTTGAGCCTTGCCCGCCGCCGCGACCAGCGCCGCATCGCTGCCCGTCACAAGCGGCTCCGTCCGTCCGCTTCCCTTTCGCGCCTTCTCGGCGAGGCGCTTCGCCTTTCCACGTTTCGGCATTATACGGCCTTCCTAGGGCGCCTTAGTAGCGCCCATCTATGGCCCTCTTTTCAGCATCGGCTGCCAGAAGCAGCCCGCACACCACGAGGTTCATGCAGTCGGACCGCAGCTTAAAAACGCTGCCCTGCGCGGCGCAATTGGCCGCGCTCCGCGCAAACTGCATACACTCCTCCGTCAAGGCGCACCCGTCCGCCGTCATGAGCTTCCGCATGACGCCTATGCGGGCCACGGCTTCCGCAACAACGACGTCTAAGGCTTCGCTTACACTAGGCATCGCTTTCCCTTTCGTCCGTATCCCAACACGCCCGAACCGTCACTCCGCACTCACGGAGCGGACAGCAAGCGGGCAGATTATGCCCGGCACCGACTGCACCAGACCGCAGAGAACACGTATCAAAACCCCCTTCATCGAAAGCCAGAAATGGGCAATCGTCACAAGAAGACACGTAAAGCGTTTCGTTCCGCATTATTACCTATCCTTTCCCGTAGAGCGCCGCGAGCAAAACCCCCGCGTTGCCAGCAACAACGCACGCGCCGCCAAAATCTGTGCGTTCTGGTGGAAGCTAGGCCCACCTATCGTAGCATAACAGACCACGGCGCGGGCCTTGACAAGCTCCGCCAGGTCGTCGTAACTGATTCCTGCAAGTTCCTCCGCTGCGCCTTGCGCCTGATAGACGGCGAACAATGCAGCTTGATATATTTCCAAAATGGTGTTGGGGTCCATATTACATTGCCCCCGAGTGCCACTGAGAGGCTACGCCGTCGTGCTGGCCTTGAAGATAGGCCGCGTGAATATAGTACACCAGCGCCTTTTCCATATTCGGAGCGTGTACGGCATCCAGAATTGAATCCTTAACAGTCCATGTAAGGGGGTTCTGCGCGCAATCCGTAAGACAGTCAATTACTGTATTTTCCATCTGGTCCCTTGTCATTCGCCGCCGTCCTTTCGTTATTAAATATTACTTATTAAATAGAGGTTTGTCAAGAAAAATCTGGAAAATAAATTTTGCCCTATTTTGTAATTGACAATTTGTAAATTATGACTCGCCGCGTATATTCCCAACTCGTATTTAATAGCTCCCACTTAATAGCCACGACTTAATAGCCACGCGGAGAGCAAAAGTAGTGTGTG